>WBZP01000348.1_pt1 | contig 63705 bp, 54 predicted proteins | sample 5204301 | NCBI WGS metagenome assembly WBZP01 (sample SAMN12412401, study PRJNA552823) | activated sludge metagenome | isolation source: activated sludge from nitrification reactor of wastewater treatment plant... | place: USA: Pennsylvania | collected 2017 | reverse complement strand
CTCGTCCAACTGCTTGAAATATCTGATTTCGTCTTCTGTAAAAACTTCCATGACTCCAAAATTGAAACGCAAAGATCACAATTTATTTTTTACACGTCCCTTGATACAATATGACAAATGCATAATGCGACGGCCGATCATTCAGAAAAAGGGGGTAAAATTTCCGAAAAACGCGAATGGGAAAGCCCGTGTGCAGCGTTTAATCGGACCAGTTATCTGACAATGTTCAGCAACTTCATCTCCCGCTGTCCCCCTGCTGCTTCCATCTCTATCCAATATACGCCTGCTGGCAAATCGGCTCTCAAAGAAAATTCAAAAGCGGCATTTCCACCCGCTGTACGCGTCCCCCATCTCTCAACAGGCATCCCTCCTGCATTCAGGAGGGCCACTCCCACTTTGGTCTCTGGCGAAATATTTGTTGTTAAAAGAATATTCGCGCCGGGAAAAGCAGGATTAGGAAAAACCTCGAACGAACAGCGCGCTGGAGAATCGGCGATGCCTGCCAACTGTTCTTCGAGGGTGAACGCCACATCCCAGATCAGTTCGGGAACGCTCGTTGAAAGGCGACCATCCTGTACCACCACAGTCTCAGAACCCTGCGGGCTGCCAGTCTGACAATTGAACCAGTTTAAAATGTAGACACCGTTATTTATATTGTCTATTTGCAGAAGCGCACCGGAAACAGGCTCGGGGACACCATTGGCTTTTAAGACAGCGTGGTTATATTTGCTGTTGAGCAGCCATCCGGCGAAGTATTTTTTGTCGGACGATTGTAAAATGTAGGCATCCACAGCAGAACCAAGCCCTTCAAAACTATAAGCGACAATTTGCATCCAGTCGGTACCGATATTATCTACTTTTATTGTGTGGTCACCCGAAGGTATTATAACTTCATAAGTAGTATTGACCACAGGTGCTATTTCCAATGTTTTATGTCCGTCCAACCATACTACCAAACGAGGAGCAGTGCCAAACTGCGCGCCTGTAGTTATCCGAAATTTCCCTGTCTGCGGCATATCTACTTTGAACACAAGCGGACGACTATACTGATTGTTCCACTGTTTGCCGTAGAAAAAAGTACTCAGGCGATAATCGGCAGGGGTAAAGACTCCCTGGCTGCTGATCTGAATCAGAGTATCCGTTTGTGCGGCCCACCCCAGGCTGGGATTGAAACGCAGGTCGGCAGGCGCACCGCTGACCTCGGCTACGGCAGGCTCAAGCCCTGCCCTGCCCCATTGAACACGGGATGTTACTTCGGAAATACCGCGAAAGTGGTAATAAAGATGTTGGGGTTCTATGTAAGAATCCCACCACCAGCTCATGCCCGTACCCAGCCCGCCCCCGAAAAGACTTCCCCAGAGACAGTTGTGGAGGTGGGTTCCTGTGGGGTCTGTGTTGGCCAGAGCTGTGCCGTCACCGGTTAATCCAAATTCTCCAATGAGGGTCGGTTTGTCGTAACGCACAAGGTTATCGCGTACCCCTGCTGCCAGTACAACTTCCAGATTGGGGGTATTGATATAATAATGTCTTTGTGTATAGTCCAAGTCGGGATTAGCCCACACTTCCGGCTGTTCCGTTTCGTCGGTGCCGTAGCTGGTGCTGACAGGTCGTCGCGCCGGGTCGTTATTTTTGACAAAGGCGGCCATTTCAGCATGCCAGTCAGCGATGGCAGGGCGGTGCAATTCAAAATTATCGGTCCAATTCACTTCATTGAACAGCTCCCAGGTCATGATGCTGCGGGCGTACCCCCACCGCGCCAGTATGTAGCGCAGGCGGTTTTTGTGTGCATTTTTGGCAGCCTCGTTGGAGAAGAAATCCCAGGGATTTTGACACATCCCGCCATTGGCAGCATTATACGGGCTTTCTGACCAATTGGCATTGACCTGGGACGAAACCTGCCCGTGGTGGTTGATACACAACATTACATAAACCCCCTGATTGGCACAGTCGTCTAAAAGGCGGTCTAAATACCGGGCATTGCTCTGGTTATATTTGCGCAAGCCCCCGAACCCATTGTTGGCGCTTTTCCATTCCAGCCCCAATCCCCAGTGGGCAAGCCAAAGGCGTATAAAGTTGCCGCCATTGGCAGCCAGCTGCTTTACCCATTTTGTATAGTCTAAATAGGGGTTGGCGGTATGCCAACACATGTTTTCTCCTACCGGTATATAGTTCTTTCCCGTTTCGAAGGCGAGAAAATTGCTTTGACCTGCCTGCACAAATCCTTGCGCCAGGGCATTGGACGGGGACACACATTGAAAACTTCCGGCTGGAAAACTGGCGGTTCCCGCCGGAGTGGTGCAATTGATGGTGTAGGTCCAGGTACCGGTTTTGCGCGGCGCAAAACGCACCCGAAAGCCATTCCCCGCCGCGACGGGGGTCAAGGCCCCTGTGGTAGTTTGCAGATAGAAGCTTTCCATGTAAAACCCTTCCGCGAACACTTGTTGACCGTCGGGGTCTGTAAAAAGAGCGGTTACGCTGATCTCGTCGTAATTGTAAGGATTGGTGTATGCAGCAGTAAGCACAATGTGTGCCTCAAATTTGTCCCAGCGTTCCACCACATCAGAAACAGGGGAAACAGAGAGAATGACAGGTGCCTGCGCAATTGATTTTTGTAGAAACACGCTCAGAAAAAAGAGAAAAAAAAGATGCTTTAACATAAGGCAAGGCTTTAGCTGACTAAAAAATCCCGGAATTGTTTACCCGGTTCCAATTTGCTCTTTATCCATATCATCACTTCTTCGCAGCCTAAAGGGCGGTTATGAGATTCGACAGCCTTTTCCTGCCATTGTTCCAAGGCCACCTGAAACGCCTTAAACCCCTCCGCTTCCGATGCTTTTCTGGCGGCTGCGCCCTGAGCAACGTTTTCATATCGTTGCTTAGATAATTTACCAAGGTGATGCAACACAATGCGCTCGAAGTCATGCAAGTCTTCTGTACGATCTAAATTCTGAACAATGCTGCGTACTTTCACATCTAAATAATCGTGGTTGTTTTGTTCAAACAGAATAATCAGCTGAAATATTTTGGCCACGGCCTGCAAATCCTGCCGATGGCGCGAACGCTTCATGTTAATGATGCGGTTGGCCTGCTCAAGGGCTTCCTCAAAGTCTGATAAAGCGAAAAGCACCAACATCATATTGTATCGGAGGCTATACTCGCGGGCCTTATTGATCTTGTTGGCATACATGTTCAGCCCCTCCTCAATATTTGGTATAAGAGCGGAGGCCGCTTCCAAGGCACCGGTGTTCAGGTAATATAACTGCTGCAAATAGACTAAATTTTGAAAAATCTCTGCTTTATCGTCCTGTCCGGAAGGTGTTATGCGCCCTAATTCCTGCAAATGCCGCTCTACATCACGAAATGTTTTTGTTTTAATGCAATAGGTAACATAGTTGCTCAGAAAAATTATATAAAGACGCAGGTGTTCTTTAAGGCGCTTTTCAGACCAACCGTCATTGTTGATGATACTTCCAAAATATTCCCGTGCTTTTCCCCAATCCTTGTCCAGAAGTGCCCAATAAGCGCGACAGGCGTGCCGATATATCCGGGTAAGAAAAGAGTCGGAAGCGATTTCCTCTGAAGCACTCAGGTATGCCAGCAATTGCTCCCGCAAAGAGTCGGGTGTAACCGAATTATTTTTCCGCGTGCGAATGGCCATGCCTGAACGAAAATGCGCCGCGAACATCAGTGTTTCGTTATATTGTTGGGGCGCAATTTCCTGTAGAGCGCCCAGATACTCCTCCATTTGAGTGACGTAACCCGCCGCATCTGATTGGCTTCGAATAATGATGATGCCTTTGAGTGCCTCCACCGACAAGTTGGGATAAGCGTATTCCCTGGATAACTTTAAAGCAATGGTATAACGATCAACGGCTGCATCGAAAAGACCTTTTCGATGCAGGAGCTTGGCTTCATACAACAGGTTGGTAATCACGAAGTCCTGACTCTCCTCCTGATGCAGCATCCTGAGGGATTGCAACAGAAGGCGATACAGATAGGCGCGCAAATCGCTTAACCTTTTTACAGGTACACCCAAACTGTATAACTTCCGTTCAAAACGTTCTTCGTCGAAAGCCGCTTCAGGCGCATGCCCCTTCCCTTCTACCCACTTTTTTATCTCTACATATAAAACCTTATAATGACGTTCACTGCTGTAAAGGCGGGACAGCAGTTCAAAATGCCTTTTTTCAGACAAAGACATCGTTTCAAAAACATCAAATATTTGTCTATATGAAGCCATAAAGTCTTGTTAATCAGCACTTTATTAAGTGAATTTTCGCAAAATGGAAAATCTTGTAATTGCTCATTTCGTCAGATTAAGCCCATATTTGCCCCATCGAATCACTACTTTATGCCATGCAAAGAAACGGCGCATTTTCATCGGCAAGAGGAAAAATAAAAAAAATTTTTCTTTCCTGCCCACATCAGCCCGATCCGGGCCATGTGCAGCGCATAGCAGGGATGGTTTCCACCCTCCCCCGACGCATCGGCATAATCGTGTGGTGTAATCAACACAGGGATGGAGAAATATTGCAAAAAGCACTGGCCGATCTGCAAATTTCCTCCGTCATATACGAGGCAGGGCAGGTCCTTTCTGCGCAGGAACCTTGCATCCTGTTGACTCCTGCTCCCAATACCTCCTTGAATTACCCGTGCTGGACACGCGACCCCTTCCTTTTCCGCGCTACGCACGGGAAGACCATCCGCATACATAACAGTGCAGTTGTCCATGGAGATGAGTCGTTGTGGAGCGAACATTTTCTCAAAAAACTTTCTTTCGACGATCATACTGCTTTCTCAATAGCGGAAACGCCCCTGCCCGTTGCAGGCGGCAATCTGTTGGCAGATCATCATTTTGTACTGGTGGGTACGCGCCAATTCCGGGATTTTACCCGGAAGCAGGTAGCGGGCGAATCCGGGTACCAGCTGCCGCGCCAGTTGGGCTATGGCCTCGACACTCGGTTTATCCAGATTGGCAACCCTGTAGAACCTGCTGCGCTGCGCCACATAGATTTGTTCATCTCCCTCACCGGTTGCATACGGGCAGATACAGGCAGGTACATTGTATTAGTGGCCAGGTGTGAACTACCGGATAACGAAAAAGACCGCGATCTGCCTGGAAAAGTACACAGGGCGAATCAATATCTGGATGAGGCAGCCGATTCGCTCCGGGAACAGGGATTTGAAGTACTACGCAACCCTGTTCCAACATTGCCTCTACCGGGAATGCAGGGATTTTACCTGTGCGCGCTCAATAATTGCCTTGTGGAAGTGTGTGGTCAGTACCGTCAGGTGTGGTTGCCCAATATTACGCAAGGCAAAGAAATATCCCCCGTTTATGCGCAATTGTGCGCAGCCGAAGAAGCCAACAGAGCAATATGGAAAAGTCTTCATTTCAAAGTCTGTTTTCTGCCCGGCAATTTTCATGAACTGATGCGGCAATCAGGCGCTCTGCATTGTATAGCCAATGAAATGCAGAGAAGCATGTACAAAACCCTTGCTGTGGTCTCTTAAAATTCTAATCAATGCAAGTTCCAATCTTCATTTTTTCATCACCATCTTATCTTTACAAAGAATGCGAACAATTACCATCAACATTCCCCCACTCGGCACCGGAGGAGGTGCCAATCAGCCCAGCGGCCTCGAAAACGGTTCTTCTCCCTGGGAGTACATCATCGCTACTCGTTCCGGCGGGGCGTATCAGTACCAACATCAGGTCATGCTTTCCCATGGCGGCAGTGTGCTTCAGGTCCTGAGTCAGGCCCTTGATGGCAGCATCACGCAAGCCTTAGAGCAAAACGCTTTCGATCTGGCTCAAGGCCCCTTAGTAGCCACGCTGATAGATGTAAACGGCGACGGCACGGAATTTAAATTGCGGCTGGAAAACGAATCTTTGTCCAATCCGCTCTCTGCCATTGTACTCCCGCCTGGCACAAATCGGCAGCTGCGCATTTCGGAGGTCAGTTACACGCAGGGAAACGGGGTAATCGAAACCCTCGGTTTTATCGGGGCAGACGATATCCGAATGGGCTTTTCTGCACAATTTATGCGCGTAACAGGCGAATCCTTTGAAATCAATTACAATACGAATAGCCAGGACCTGACTCTGAAGTACACATAGCCCGGCTGACAGCCCCACGCCATGACCATTATTATTATTGATCCGGGAGGAACAAACGCAGCCAGATATTTACAAGCAGCGTTTCCTTCCGTTCAAATTGTTGCTAACTGTACAAATGGTGCCGAGGGATGGGATGCGGTATCGGATTTTCAGCCCGATGCCGTATTCCTCAACCTTGATCTGCCGGACACCGCCGGCTTAGACCTTATGCACCGCCTTTCGGCACTTCCGCCTGCCCTCATTGTATGTTCGGAATGGACCACCTACGCTTACGAGGCCCTGCAAGCGGGCGTGCGGGGTTACCTGCTGTTGCCTTTGGAAGAGGCCGAAGTAAAAAAAGTGCTGCAAAGAATTATCAGGTAGCAGAATCTTTGGTCTCCACTATTCTGTCGAGGTATTCCTTTCGTCGCCCGGGTTAAGGGCATAATCCCAAATATCCTCCTAATATGTTGTAAATTTCCGTCAAATTTGGGTACCCGGCCAAATAAACCACCCCCTTTTTGCGTTTTGCGTCCCTCAAACATACGATCACACTACACACTATGAAAAATCAATGTTTTTGGGTACTCTTTCTTGTTTTGTGGCTTCAGGCGGGTGCCTTGCAGGCGCAGGATTTTTTTGGAAATGGCATTCAGGAAGTGCGTTTAGAGATGCCAGGCACACGCTGGGAATTTCGTCTGGATTCTCTGAAAAAAGCCAACCCCGAAGCGCGGATGTATGGCAGTCTGCTGGTCAACGGGCAGCGCTTTGACAGCGTGGGCGTGCGTTATAAAGGCAACAGCTCCTATTTCCGAACACGGAAAAACGCTGACCGCAAACTGCCCTTCAATATCAAACTGGACTTTAAGCGCAAGAGCCAAAAATTGGGTGGTCTGCACAACACCGTGCGCCTTTCCAACGCTTTCTTAGACCCCGGTTTCATACGCGACCCCCTGTCCTACGATATTGTGCGCAAGTATATGCCTGCCTCCCAGTGCAATTTCGCCAAATTGTATATCAACAACCAGTACTACGGCCTGTATGTCAATACGGAATCCGTAGATCTGAACTTTGTAAAAAAACATTTCGGCACAACGAAAGGCCACTTAGTCAAATGCGACCCCGACCAGTGGGAACGCACCCGCAGCCAAAGCGGGTGTCCGAAAGGAGAAAACGCATCTCTCTCCTACCTCAACGACAACACGGGCTGCTACGATGCCTTTTATGAGGTGGATAATCCCGAAGCCTGGACCCCGCTTCTCACCCTCATCAAAACGCTGAATCGAACCCCCGAACGCATTGAAAGCGTATTAGATGTGGATCAGACGCTGTGGATGCTGGCCCTGAATAATGCTTTGGTCAATTTAGACAGCTACAACGGCTCTTTGGCCCACAACTACTTCCTGTGGTTCGATTCCCTCAACGTAGGCCACCCCATTATGTGGGATTTTAATATGTCTTTTGGCGGCTGGCGACGCAATTTCAGTTTTGAGGAAATGAGCGATAAAGAGTTAATTGAATACAGTCCGCTGGCGGAAATGGACAATGCAAAGCGCCCCTTGGTTTCTAAATTGCTTAAAAACCCCTATTATCGGAAGGTGTATCTGGCACACCTGCGCACCATTATCAACGAGACTTTGAAAAGTGGACAGTGGCTGACCCGTGCGCAGGCCCTGAGCCGCGAAATAGACCCCTGGGTGAAGCAGGATACCCTGAAACTTTATACCTATGCAGATTTTCAGAATGCTTACGACAAAACAATGGTAGCAGGGCCGGACAAAATTATCGGCCTGCGCCAGTTGATGGACCCGCGTACGGCCTACTTGGATAAACACCCCCTGCTTAACCGAACCGCCCCTGCCGTCAGTGAGGTCAAACATGCCAAAGACGGTGGTAACATCAAGGTGACTCTCAGGGCAAAAGGCGCTAAGGAAGCGTACTTATACTACCGCACCGACAAGCGCTGGGTATTTGTGCGCATTCCCGCCAAAGATGATGGCCAAAACGGCGATGCAACCGCCGAGGACGGTATCTTCACAGCAGTAGTAGAAGCCACCAAAATCAAGCAGTATTACGTAGTAGCGGAAGGTGAAGATGCGGTTACCTGCTGGCCGGAAAAAGCGTCCTTTGAATTTTTGAAAACGGAGTAAGGAAAGTCATTCAGTGTCGGGAGATTCGTGCCGGATTAAAAGTCAATATTTTTATGCAGATTGTAGTCAAAACCCTGGCCGGGTTGGAGCCGGTACTGGCAGAAGAACTGGAGGCGTTGGGCGCTGCGCAAGTGAGGCCCCTCAAAAGGGCCGTTACCTGCGAAGGGGATACCGCCCTGCTCTACCGCGCCAATTACCTGTTGCGCACGGCCTTGCGGGTCTTGCAGCCCATACACAGTTTTCGCGCCCGCGATGAACGCGATTTGTATGAGGGTATTCGCAGCATACCGTGGCATAACTTCATGGGTTTATCCGACACCTTTGCTATTGATGCCATCACGCAGAGTGAAGTATTCCGCCACTCGAAATATGCTTCCTTAGTGGCCAAAGATGCCATTGTGGATCAATTCCGCGACCGCACGGGACAAAGGCCCAACGTCAACCCGGAAGCGCCGCACCTGCGCATCAACCTGCATATTGGCGGCTCTTTGTGCGAGGTAGCCTTAGATGCCAGTGGAGACTCCCTGCATCGGCGCAACTACCGCCGCGACACGGTGGAAGCCCCCCTCAATGAAGTGCTGGCAGCAGGCATGATTGCCCTGTCCGGTTGGAAAGCCGACGTGCCTTTTGCCGACCCCATGTGCGGCAGTGGCACTTTGGTGATTGAAGCAGCCATGAAGGCTGCCCAAATGCCCACTCAATACCTGCGCGAATCCTTTGGCTTTTTCAAATGGCGCTCTTTCGACAGCAAGTTGTGGCGAAAAATTAAATCGGAGGCAGATGCGGCCATCCAAACTGAACTTCCGGTTCCCATTTTCGCCGCCGATAAGGATGTGCGTGCCTGCAATGCCACTTCTATCAATTTAATGGCTTGTGGATTGGACGGGAAAATCAAAGTGGAAAAGGCTCCCTTCGAAAAGTGGGTTCCGACAGCGGCACCCGGCATTCTGATCACCAATCCGCCCTACGACGAGCGGCTGCAAATAGAGAACGCCGTTGCTTTCTATAAAAGCATTGGCGACCGCCTCAAACAACAATGGACGGGCTGGGATGCCTGGATCATTTCTGCCAACCGCGATGCCCTCAAACACACGGGCTTACACGCTTCCCGCCGCTTTACCCTGTTCAACGGGGCCTTAGAATGCAGTTTTCAAAAATTTGAACTCTATGCCGGAAAAAAGGGCGTGGGCGCAGGCGTTGATGTCTAATCTTCTAATTCGCCCTCCCAGCGCGCTACCACTGCGGCGGCCAGACAGTTGCCCACTAAATTGACACAGGTACGCCCCATATCCATCAGGGCATCAATGCCCAGAATCAGGGCCGTGGGCCATTCAGGGATATGAAATTGGGCCAATGTTCCGGTCAGGATCACAAAGGTGGCGCGGGGAACACCCGCCACGCCCTTGGAAGTGAGCAACAGCGATGCCATCATTGCCAATTGGAATGGCCACGACAATTCCAAGCCTGCGGCCTGTGCGCAAAACACAGAAGCCAGCGACAGGTAAAGGGTGGAGCCGTCTAAGTTGAAACTGTATCCGGTGGGCAACACAAAAGATACAATTTTGCGCGGCACGCCAAACTCCTCCATGGCGGTCATTGCCTTGGGCAGGGCCGATTCGGAACTGGCAGTGGCAAAAGCCAAAGTAGCCGGTTCATAAATGGCCGAGAAAAATTTCCTGATGGGAATGCGAAAATAAAGGAGTACCGGAAAAAATACCAGCAACACAAAGGCAATAAGGGCCACATAGAGCGTAGCCAATAGTTTCAGCAAAGGTTGCAGGGCCTCAAAGCCCATTTTACCAATGGTAAAAGCCATGGCTCCTCCTACCGCAAAAGGCGCAAAATACATGATGAGATTGGTAAACTTGAACATAATCTCTGTAAGCGCTTCGCACCAGCTGATCATGGTTTTGCGGTGATGCTCCGACACCTGCCTGAGCGCAAACCCGAACAACAGACTAAACACCACTACCTGCAAAACAGCCCCTTCATACACCATTTTGGCGGCATTTTCCGGAAAAATATGGGTAACGATCTTTTTCCAGTCCTGCTTGGGGAGTTCTGAAATGGGCGACAGGGTGCGACCCTGATACTGCATTTTGTATTCGTTTTTTGTGGAATCCGGCATCACAATGGATATTTGCTGCGGATTGGGGGTCATTATCTTGTTGGTTTGCACGCGGTTGCGCACCGAATCCGGCAAAATGCCCGCTTTGGATACATTAATGGCAATCAGCCCCACCACTAAAGCAATGGAAGTGGCCCCCAGAAAGTAACTAAACGCCTTCACAGCCATGCGCCCCACCTGTGCGGAATTGGACTGCCCGGCAATGGCCAACACTAAGGTGCCGAACAGCAGCGGCGCAATAATGGTCTTGATGAGCTGTATAAAGATTTTACTCAGCACCTCCAGATTAGTACCTATTTCAGGAAAATCGTAGCCAATGGCCATGCCCACAAACATACTCACAAAAATCCACGTGGTGAGGGACTTCTTCTGCCAACCTAACCAGAGCATGGCGGCGATGGCAAACCAGCGGGTACCTGCCAACACAACAGCAGGCAGGCCGGGTACCAAGTGCAACAGCAAAGCCACCGCAGACACACCGAGGGCAGCCCATAAAGGTATATTTTTATTCATTGCGTTTTAGATTTGCGGGCAAAGGTATGTAAAAACCTGTAATCGCAGCCGAATGGGCAGGAATCCTTAAAAATCAGCCAAAAGTCGTATCTTTGCTCCAAAATATCCGGTATGCGCCCGTCCTTTTACAAAAAAAACCTTATCCTCCTGCTTTTTTGCATGTCCGTCTTGTCCGGTATAGCCCAGAATATCCCGACTGAACGCGGACACGGCTTCAATCCGCTGTTGGCTCCTTTCTATCATGGAGTAGCCGCAGGCGATCCCCTGCCTACGGGTTTTATGATCTGGACACGCGTTACCCCCGATGCCCAACAAACTGAAATACCCGTACAGTGGGAAATTGCAGCAGACACTGCTTTTTCTGCGCCTTTGGTACAAACAGGCAGCGGCACAGCCCTTGCCGAACGCGACTTTACTTTTAAAGCAGAAGTGTCCGGACTCCAACCGGGTACTACGTATTATTATCGGTTCATCGCCTCGGGCAAACGCTCGTTGATCGGACGCGCCAAAACCTGTCCGGTTGGACCGGTAGAAGAACTAAAATTTGCGGTGGTGGCGTGTGCCAACTACGAAACCGGCTATTACGCGGCTTATCAAAGCATTGCACAGCGCAATGACCTGGATGCGCTGCTCCACCTCGGCGATTACATTTATGAGTATGAAGCAGGGCATAACGGCATTTTTTTGCCACAACGCCAAAACGAACCCATGAACGAGGCGGTTACATTGGCCGACTACCGCACGCGCTATTCCCTTTACCGCTTAGACACCCACCTGATGCGCCTGCACCAGCAGCACGCTTTCATCCATGTGTGGGACGATCACGAGTCTGCCAACGACTCCTGGACCGGGGGTGCCTTCAATCACCAAAGCAACGAAGGCAGCTGGGAAGTGCGCAAGGCGGTGTCCAGAAGGGTATATTACGAATGGATGCCGGTGCGCGAGCAGCCGGATCAGAAAATCTACCGCAGGGTCGCCTACGGCCCGCTCTGCGATGTCCTTATGCTCGATACCCGCTTAGACGGACGCGATGCCCCGCCGCCCACTTTCGACACACCCGATCAGCCCCCGCGCCATATCATCAGCGATGCCCAATACCGTTGGCTTACCAATGCCCTTCAATCGTCGCGGGCGCAATGGAAGGTGATCGGCAATCAAGTGCTGTTTTCCACAACCAATTTCGGTTTTGCAGCAGGCTTTCAGCTCAATGTGTTGGACAGCATCCGAAAGTATGAGTACCCTTTTATTTTTAATTGGGAATCGTACCCTACCCAGCGCAACGGCATCATTGACACCCTCCGACAGCGCCATATTTCCAATACGGTCATAGTCAGCGGAGATACCCACAGCAGCTGGGCCTTTGATGTCACGCCTCTGCCGGTACTCTATCCGCTGGCGGCCAACAATTACAGCCCGCAACCCAATCCCTACAATGCCACCACGCAGCAAGGCTATAACCCCGCCACCGGGGAAGGCAGTTGGGCGGTCGAATTTGGCATTCCTTCCATTTCTTCGCCCAACTTCGACGAGAACTTCGGCAGTTCCCGCAGCAACCTGCTGGAATCTCTTGTGAATACCCCCCTGCCCTTCTTCAATGTCAACTACAACCCGCATCTCAAATACGTGGATTTAGACCGACATGGCTATGTGATACTCACCCTCACGCCCGATATTGCACAGGCAGATTATTACTACATCTCCAATGTACGCGACCCAAACGCCACTGCCGCTTTTGGGCAGGCAGCCACCACTTTCGACCGCGAAAACAAAGTGCGTTTGGGCAGTGTCCCGCGCCCGCCCAAGCCGGTGCAGGACATTCCTACGCCCCCCGCCCGCATGGCCACGTCTTCCACACAGCAGCCGGATGCAAAAGAAGCCCTGATTTTGGGGTGTTTTCCGAACCCTTTGCAAAGTAAATTGTTTGTGCAAATCAGTTTTTCTAAAAAAACGACGGCCTCTGTGTACCTGACCGACCTTTCGGGCAGGCGCATACAGGAAATTGCTCCGCCGCAAGGCTACGAGGCGGGTACCTACAATCTGGGGGCTTCAGTGGCATCTTTGCCCTCCGGCGTGTACCAATTGGCAGTACAACGCCAGGACGGGACAATTCTGGGGATCAGACAATTAATCAAATAGGATTCCGTTTTGCATAAAATAAAAATTCATGCGCATTTTATTAGTAGAAGACGAAGAAAGCATCCGCGACACCCTGCGTTTGAACTTAGAGCTGGAAGGGTATGAAGTAGTGACCACAGCGAACGGCAGAAAAGCACTGGAACTTACCGACCAACAGCACTTCGATTTGTTGCTTTTGGATGTGATGCTGCCCGAAGTGGACGGCTTTACCATTACGGAAAAGGTGCGCCTCACCCAACCCGACGTGCCCATTCTGATATTGACTGCCAAAGATATGGCGCCGGACCGCGTAACCGGACTGAAAAAAGGGGCCGACGACTATCTGACCAAGCCTTTCAACTTAGAAGAGTTGTTGCTGCGGGTCAGCAGCCTGCTGCGCCGCTCGCGTCGGGTACACGGCGATGTGTCGGAAGTGGTGGAATTTGGCGGCAATACGGTCAATTTTACGACTTTTGAAGCAGTTACCTGGAAAGGCGACCATTTGGTGCTGACCAAAAAAGAGGCCCTTTTACTGAAACTCCTCATAGAGCGCAAAAATGAAGTGGTGAGCAGAAATCAGATTTTGCAGGCTGTCTGGGGCTATGATGTATATCCGAGTACCCGTACTATTGACAATTTCATTCTGGCATTTCGGAAATACTTCGAAAAAGACCCTAAGCACCCTGTTTTTTTCCATTCCATGCGCGGCATCGGATATAAATTTAGTCTATGACACAACCCAATATAGAGGCCCTCAACCGGGAGGTGCAAACAGAAACCGCTTTCCTCGCTCCGCTGACGGCGATGGCAGCACAGGTGATTGTGGGCCAGCAGGCCATGCTCGAACGCCTGTTGGTCGGCCTGTTCACCAAAGGCCACGTGCTGCTGGAAGGCATGCCCGGACTGGCCAAGACCTTAGCGATCAAGACGTTGGCTCAGGCAGTAGATGCCCGTTTCAGTCGCATTCAGTTTACGCCCGACCTGTTGCCTGCCGATGTGGTGGGAACCACCATTTACAACCCGGCCACTGCCCAGTTCACGATCCGCAAAGGCCCCATTTTTGCCAATTTTGTACTGGCCGATGAAATCAACCGTGCGCCCGCCAAAGTGCAAAGTGCGCTATTGGAGGCCATGCAGGAGCGGCAGGTTACCATCGGGACAGAGACCTACCTGCTGGAAGAGCCTTTTCTGGTGCTGGCTACCCAAAATCCGGTGGAACAGGAAGGGACTTATCCGCTCCCGGAGGCGCAGGCAGACCGGTTTTTGCTCAAAATCAAGATCGGCTATCCTACCCTCGAAGAAGAACGCCTGATTGTGCGCCGCAACCTGAACGACGAAGAGCCGCGTGTGCAAAAAATTCTGAGCGTGGAAGCGCTGCTGCGGGCGCGGCAGGTGGTGAAAAAGATTTACATGGATCCCAAGGTGGAACAATATATCTTAGACATTATTTTTGCCACCCGCGAGCCGGAACGCTATCGCCTGGCGGAACTGCGCCCGCTGCTGCAATACGGGGCTTCGCCGCGTGCCAGCATTGCTTTGGCAAAGGCTTCCCGCGCAATGGCCTTTCTCAATCGCCGGGGCTATGTCACGCCCGACGATGTAAAATCGGTTGCCCACGATGTACTGCGCCACCGCATTGGCCTCACTTTTGAGGCAGAAGCGGAAAACGTGGTTGCTGAACATGTGATTGACCGGATTTTGCAAAATGTGGTTATTGTGTAGAATGGTGTTGTCCTCTTCCGCCACCACACCACCGAAAGAGGGTGGATCAGAACGTATAAATAACGTAACTTTGCGTCTTAAAAACTGAAAAAATGGATAGTGGATTATTAAGGTTAAAAGAACGAGTAGAAATTGCGCTAGAAATTGGCGAGAGTTACTACCGTGAATTTAAAACGGCATTAGAAGGGGTTCCTGGCAAAAAGACTCCCCGGGATACCAAAGAAGTGTGTCATGACATTGCAAAAACGCTTGTTGCATTTGCTAATGCAGACGGGGGAGAATTATTTGTTGGGATAGAAGATGATAATAGTGTTACGGGGCTTCATTTCTCAGAAGAAAAAAACAATATAGTATTAAAAGCCCCAACGACACATGTACATCCTGATACTCCTTTGCCGATAAAAAGAGCCACTTTAATTAATTATGAAGGGTTGAAAGTTGCTTACTTTTCAGTAGAAAAGGGTTCAAGGTATGTTCACCTAACTTCTAAGGGGGAATGTTTTCAAAGAAAAGATAGAGAGTCTGTGCCAACTGCGTCAGAGCATATTAGGTTTTTAAGAGAAGAAGAAATTTCGAGAGAATATGATAGACAATTTGTGGATTTAGCGTCTGTGAGCGATTTGGACTTACAATTAGTTTCTACTGTTGCTCAAACCATTTCAAAATCAATGTCGCCAGAAAAATTCCTGCAATATCTAGAACTTGCAGAATTCGACGGTGATAGACTTAGACTTAGGCGAGCAACTCTACTTCTCTTTGCAAAGAATTCACTCAAATGGCATCCACGATGCCAAGTAAGAATTTTAAGGGTAAAGGGAAGCGAAGAAAAAACTGGTGAAAACTTTAATGTTGAAGAAATAGCAGAAGTGAGTGGAAATATTTTTAGGTTAATAGAAGCGAGTTGGGATACCCTTCGGCCAAATCTAACAGAGACAAGGTTTTCAAAAGATGCCATGTTTAAGACTCAAATTATTTATCCAGAGTTAGCCTGTAAAGAGGCGCTGATAAATGCAATTACTCATAGAGATTACAGTATTGAGGGCAGAGGAATTGAAATTAGAATCTTTGATGATAGGCTCGAAATTTTAAGCCCCGGTAAACTGTTATCATCAATAACCATAAAAGATTTACAAGAATTAAAAGGAGTCCACCAAACTCGCAACACTTATGTTGGGCGAGTTCTTCGAGAATTCGGCTATATTCGAGAATTAGGAGAGGGAATTCGTCGTATGTATGAATTAATGAAGAACAATGAATTAGTAGCACCAAAAATTGAGTCGCCGAATAAGTCATTCATTGTTTCTCTTTTTTATAAGCATATTTATACAAAAGAAGAAAAATTATGGCTTGATAACTTTGAAAAACTGAACTTGTCACGAGAGCAAAAGACAGTTGTAAGGCTTGGTCTTGACGGCAAACTAATTTCAACCAAACAGATTTGGGATAGCGTAGGAATCGTAGATACTGAATATTATAGGCAACTTATTGAAGCACTTAGAAAAATTGGTATCCTTATAACAGAGGTTCCAAAAATGAAGGCTCAAAGCATTGCAAAAAATAAAAAAACATCAGTCAAAAGTATTCCTAGATTTAAAATAATTATTCCGGAACAAGCAAAGCCAGTAAATCAACTGATTAAAGAGGAAGACGACACCTCTGAATATTCAAAAATTTATGTAGGAAACTTGGATTACTCTGTAACAGAAGCACAATTAAGAGAGTTTTTTTCGAGATTTGGTGAAGTATCCGATGCTACTATTCCAGTAGATTATCACTCAAAACTATCAAGAGGTTTTGGGTTTGTTGAGTTTGAATCCGATGCTGTCGCTAAAAGCATCGTTGCCGATAGAACCCCCAAACTCTTAGCAGGGAGAAAACTATTTATTCAAGAGTATAAAAAGTATTCATAAATCGTCGAACAAAAGCACTACTGGTGCGACTGTCCTCTTCCCTCAGCACGGCACCGCAATAAAGCGGATCGAAGTTACAAAAACCGTTTACCTTTGCACCCATATTCTGACCGTGCGCAAAAGCAAATTTAAAGTTGCAGGGGATTGAACCTCGCTACACTCAGCCGGGGAAGCACCCACGGAACGGCCCGATGGAGTGCCTGAATGGTACGTTGAGAAATGAACGGCTCAATCCGGAACGAAAACCCGCTTCCCTACTTTAAAGTGGTTGCATGAAATGGGAAGAAGACAGTCGTGTGCAACGTAATATCTGCGAAAGAAGAAAGAAAAAATAAATGCGCTTCAAAACCGTAAATTTGCAGTTTTAAAATGTCAAACTAATCGTAATGACTTACAAGGAAAAAATACAACAACTTATTGATAAAGTACCCTCTACAATAGTGGATTGGTCAGTTGAGCGAGTTAGGTCGAAAGCACCGACACAAGCATTTTCTGAATTCTTGACAAATCGTGAACAAGGAGATTGGGCAGAAAGATTGGTTTTGAAAGCAATCAATGACCTTTCAGAAGATTTAGTGGCAGTTCATTATGGAAAATCTGATACTCGAATAGCAGGAGAAGAAGGATTTGAACAATTTTATGAGGAATATCAAGATGAATTGGACACTATTGGAAAACGCCCTGATATCCTTATCCTAAAAAAATCGGACTATAATTCAGATTGGGGCTTCAATATTAGTAGTTTGTCCAAAGAACAATTAGATGAAATTGTTCCCAAAGGTGTCGCAGGTATTGAAATTAGGTCAAGTTCGTTTTTAATTGAGAAATATGACACAGAAATTCAGCGCAAGCAAAATATTTTTAAAGATTTGGCACTTTCTACCAAGGGCATAATTCTTGAAAATTATTCGGATTTGCTTACTGCCGAATGGATTTCTTTCTTAAAGAACATTGATGAAACGAACCTTAGCATCATTAATTTTAGAATGCCAAGCAAGCGTTCGAGCCAAAGATTAGTGGAATTGACCAATCTTTTTAAAGATTTAAAAGATGCTCTTAATCATATACAAAAACGGGATTTTTTAAGCATTACGCCAAAAGTTGAAGATATAAAAGTCGTCTATTTGTGGACACAGACTTACAATGTTCCCCATTTTTACTTTCAAGTATTTTTCGACAAAGTTTATGGTATTTCCTTTGAGCAAATTCTTGAACTGATTGGAGATAGTGTCAACGAAGGTCAAAAATTTTTTGTAGAAGGAGGCGATGCAAAAAACCAGAATAAAACCACTATCAAAATCAACTCGAAAGTCGGCAAAGAAATAGCCCATAAAGTTGACTTTCCTGACCACAAGAGCCAAGTTAAAGAATTAGATAGAGGGCGGCTTCTATTCCATGTAACGTTTGAGGGCGGAACTGCCTATTTGAATGTTGCAAACCTTTTTGAATTGTTGAATCTAACTAAACCGTTTTGATATGGAAGTATTAAGCGGTTTGGACGTTTACTCAAATACCCCTGAGAAAGAATACTCGGCAACGGTAAGTTTAGAGCATCGCAAGCGTTTTGCTCAATTCTTTACGCCATACCCGCTTGCTAAATTTATGGCAGATTGGATTACGAATAATCCAAAATGCAAAACCATACTTGACCCAGCGTTAGGACTGGGTATTTTTGTCAGGGCAATTTTAGAAGATAGCAATGGCAAACCCTATTGCATTAAAGGTTATGAAACGGACAATGTAATTCTTGAAAAAGCAAGATTGTTGATTGATGACGATGAAACAATTTTGTTAAATAAAGATTATATGTTTAATGACTGGGGCAATAAATATGATGGGATTATTGCGAACCCACCATATTTGAAATTCCATGATTATTCACATAAAGATGAAATCTTGAAGGAATTTCATTCTCGGTTAGGTTTGACACTCACAGGATTTACTAATATTTATACGTTGTTTTTGCTTAAATCAATCCATCAGTTAAACCAAAATGGACGTGCGGCATATTTAATTCCATCAGAATTTTTAAATTCCGATTATGGCAAAAATGTAAAAAAATACCTAATTAAAAATAAGTCCTTAAAATATATTATCATTTTTGACTTTAATGAGAAAGTGTTTGACGACGTACTAACAACTGCAAGTATTTTTCTTTTTGAAAATGACAGTAAGAATACAAGTGTAAAGTTTATCACCATCAAATCAACTGCCGAACTGAATGAACTAAGTGGCAAAATCAAGTTGAACCTCAATTTTGACAAAGCAGATAAATCTGTAAACTTTTCAGATTTAGACCCAAATATAAAATGGAGGGGCTACTATCAAACTCAAAATGGTAAAGCCTATAAAAACTTAGTGCCACTCAGTATGTACGGTAAGGTAGTGCGAGGAATTGCAACAGGCGATAATGATTATTTTACATTCAACCGTTCTAAACAAAAAGAGTTTGGCATTGACGATAGATTTTTATTGCCTTGTATATCAAAATCATTGCAAGCAAATACGCATTTTTTTACACAATCAGATTTTGAAACAGCCGTACAGAAAGACCAAAAGGTTTTTTTATTCAATGGGACTGATTTGAAAAATGAAAATGTAAAAGCGTACATTGGGTTGGGAGAGAAATTAGGGGTAAATCAAAAATTTCTCACAAGCCACAGAACGCCTTGGTATGCTCTTGAAAATCGTCCACCATCGCCTATTTGGGTTAATGTTTTTAACAGGAATGGTCTGCGGTTTGTACGTAATGAAGCGGAAGTAAGAAATTTAACTACATTTCATTGCTTGTACCTTAATATGTTTGCCCAAAACCGTGCAGATTTATTTTTTGCTTACCTACTGACTGATGTGTCAAGAGATGTGTTCAGGGATAATAGAAGGGAGTACGGCGAAGGATTGGAGAAGTTTGAGCCAAACGACTTAAATAACTCGCAAGTAGTCAACCTTGACCTAATAACGAAAGGCGAAGAAGAAGAAATAATTTGCGCATATAAACTTTATGAAAGCACAATGATTGCAGGACGAACAGATACAAGTTGCATAGAAATACTGAATAAGGTTTTCACTAAAATATTAAATAAATAGAAAATCGCAGAACAATAAGGATATAATTGTCCTCTTCCCCCACCACACCACCGCAATAAAATGGAGCGGAGTTAGAAAAACTGTTTAACTTTGCACCCATATTCTGAACGTGCGCAAAAGCAAATTTAAAGTTGCAGGGAATTGAATCTCGCTACACTCAGCCGGGGAAGCCCACCCGGAATGGCCTGATGGAGCGCCTGAATGGTACGTTGAGAAATGAATGGCTCAATCCGAAACAAAAATTCGCTTTTCTATTTTAAAGTGGTTGCGTGAAATGGGAAAAGGACAAAATCATTGAAAGTCAATCGAATAAATAAACCGCTCATTAACCCATATCCCATTAAAATGACCCTGCATGTAGAACTCGCTCCCGACGGCAGCCACACCATTGGCACAGACGCGGCCGGCAACAGCGTCAACATGTACCTGCCCGAAGTGGCCGGTGGCACTGCCACCGGCATTCGGCCCATGCAAATGTTGGTGCTGGGGGTGGGCGGCTGCACCGCTGTGGATGTGCTGATGCTGCTGCGCAAGCAGCGCCAGCAAATCGAAGGCTTGCGCATCGAAATGGAAGCCGGGCGCGCACCGGCCGTCGAGCCTTCCCTGTGGGAAAAACTGCATCTGATCTATATTTTCAAGGGCAATATTCAGCCGGAGCGGGCGCACAAGGCCATTGAGATGTCCATTCAAAAATATTGCAGCGCTTCCGAAACCCTGCGCAGGGCCGGAGCGGCACTCACCTGGGAGGCCCGCTTTGAATAGCAAATTTTTACAAGAACAATGGTAGAAGAAATTATACGCGATATACAGGCAGGAAAATTGGCCCCGGTCTATTTTTTGCACGGGGAGGAGCCTTACTTCATTGACCAGATAGAAAAGGCCGTAGAGGCCAATGCCCTGCCGGAAGCAGAGCGGGGATTCAACCAGACCATTTTATATGGCAAGGATGCAGAACCCCTGTCTCTGACCGACCAGCTGCGACGCTATCCCATGATGAGCGAACGGCAGGTGGTGATTTTGCGGGAAGCCCAGGAAATGAAAACCCTCGGCGAACTGGCTGCTTACGTGGAGAAGCCCATGCCTACCACGATTTTTGTGGTGTGTCACAAACACAAAAAGTACGATATGCGTACGAAAATGGGCAAAAACCTGCAAAGTGGCAAAGCCATAGTGATGGAGAGCAAAAAACTGTACGACAATCAGATTCCGGATTGGATTGTCCGCCTCGGCAAAAGCAAAAAGCTGAACATAGAGGCGGGGGCAGCAGCCCTGATGGCCGAATACCTCGGCACCGACCTGTCCAAAATAGAAAACGAACTGGAAAAACTGGCCCTCAACGTCAGGGTGGGTACGGCCGTTTCTCCGGCCATTATTCAGGAATTTATCGGTATCAGCAAAGATTACAACGTCTTTGAGCTGCAAAAGGCAATAGCGGTACGCGATCACGCCAAAATAGCCCGCATCCGCGAACATTTTGCCCAAAACATGCGCAAAAATCCTTTGGTAGTGACCCTTTCAAGCCTGCATGCTTATTTTTCAAAAGTGTATATGTTGCACTTTCTGCGCGGCAGCAGCGATGCGGACATGCTCAGGGCACTGGACTTGCGCTCCGACTGGTTTTTAAAAGAATATAAGATTGCTTTGCAGCACTACTCGCCGGAGCAAACCGCCCGGATTTTGCATTTTTTGAAAATATATGACCTGCGTGCCAAAGGCGTGGAAAACGACGGCACCCCCGAAGAGGAACTGATGAAAGAGCTTTTTTGGCACATTGTCCATGCTTAGTCGAAAACACCCACCACAATGCCCTGCGAAGCCGGTATATTGCGCACACTGAGGCGGCGCTTATTCAACAGCAAAGAAATAGTGGAAGGGGGCGCAGTGGGAAAATACACGTCCACACCTGCCAAAAAGGAAAAATTACCAAACAAACCCACCGGGGTCAGCTCTGTGTTGTTATCGCCGTCGTCGTATAAGAAGAAAGAGATGGCCGTCTTTTGTGGCGAGGCAAATTGGGAAGTGCTAAGCAACAAATTATTGACCAGCAGCGTATCGCGGGGAGCCACCACCGCCTGACTACTGGAAAACACGTTCAGCACCGTTTGCCCGTCTGTGCGCGGCAAACCGTTGAGCAGCACCCCCGCTAACGAAGCGGCAGGTGGCAGCACCCGCAGATAGACGAAATTATTGAGGTGGCGAAACCCCTCGCGGAAATAATGTATCACGCGGTCGTTGGGTTTTCCCGTGTTGACCACAAATTCGAAGGTAAGTCCGGCGGGTACATTGACCGGTTTCCAAAAACCCAGAGAATCGCAGGTCAGGGTGTGCAGGGGTTGCGAATAGATACGTGCGCCTGTCAGGGGATGCACCTCATAAATATCCACTTTGGCCCCGGTGGCGGGCGCATTTTCGCCAAATGTAAGCGCCTTTCCTGAAATGCAAACAATAGATTCGGGTACCGGCACCAAATGTACGGGCGGCTGGCTGTGGAAAAACTGCCAGATGGCGCTGAAAGAGGCCGCATCGGTGGCTACCTGATAATGATCTTTGCCAGGCAATTGCACATTGGTGGCCCCTGCGATGTTCCCTCCGGCCACCACCTTGTCACCGTCCGACCAGATGTTGAGGGTGGGTACGGAGCCAGCCGGGCCGGCAGGGCCGTTTTGCACCGAGGAGCCAATGTGTACATATCCATCTACTTTGGCAGCGCGGGCCGCTGTGGAAAGGTAGGTATAACACACACCCCCGCCCGCCGAGTGGCCCATCAGGCGCACTTTGGGCGCGCCGGTTTTGACCAGCACCCGGTCTATAAAGGCATCCAGAACAGCAGCGTTGTTGCTTGCCTGCGCCAGGCTGTTCCAGTCGAAGGCATGTATCAAATTCGGTTTGTACCCGTTAGAGGTAAACAGCTGCTGAAACGCTGCCCAGGTATCGCCGGAAGCCAGAAAGCCGTGTACCATGACCACCGGGTACCGACAGGTATCGCAGCCGACGGATAAAGGGGTCAGGGCTTTTTGCGGTTGGGTGTCTGTTTCGGCATCTGCAACGGGAAAGTCTGCGCAAAAAGACAGCATAAAAACAAGCGAAAGCAGGGAGGAAAGGCGGAAAGCGTATTTCAAAGTACAGGTACAAAAATAAAGGGTGACAGATGCGGCAAAGATAAGCAGATGTCCGTTATTTGGCACAATTTTGAAAGAATTTTCCCCCCCCACAAAAGAATAAATACGCTATTTCGTTTACCTTTGCGAAAAATTTGTTCTCCATGGCGCTTAAATATAAACGCGTTTTACTTAAATTATCTGGCGAAAGTCTGATGGGCAAGCAAAAATTTGGCATAGAATCCGATATGCTGCAACATTACGCCCGTCAAATCAAAGAATTGCGCGATATGGGAGCGGAAATTGCAGTAGTAATTGGCGGGGGCAACATTTTCCGGGGCATTCAATCGGAAAAAGCAGGCATTGAGGGCGTAACGGGCGATTATATGGGCATGTTGGCCACAGTAATCAATGGTCTGGCTCTGCAAAGTGCCTTAGAAAGCGCCGGAATTTATACCCGCATGATGACTGCCCTGCGCATGGAAAGCATTGCCGAACCCTACATCCGCCGACGCGCCATCCGCCACCTGGAAAAAGGACGTGTGGTCATTTGTGCAGCCGGTACCGGCAATCCCTTTTTTACCACCGACAGCGCCGCCGCTTTGCGCGCCAACGAGATCAAGGCAGACGTTATCCTGAAAGGCACCCGCGTGGACGGCATTTACACCTCCGATCCGGAGAAAGACCCGAAAGCCGTGAAATTTGATCGCCTCACCTTCGAGCGGGTCATTCATTTGGGTTTGGAGGTGATGGACATGACGGCCTTTACCCTCTGTCAGGAAAACAATATGCCCATCATTGTTTTCGACATCAGCAACCCGGAGAACCTGCGCCGCATTGTCACAGGGGAAACGGTGGGTACATTGGTAGAGGGATAGAAGACAATGAATAACTGTTAAAAATCAATTACTTACAAAAATGATTCGCACGCTCCTTAAACTGGGTCTTCTGTTGATTGTAGCCATTGTGGTCTATAACTACTTTTTTGGAACAAGCCAGGAAAAAGAACAGTCCCGGTTAATTTTCAAACAGGTTGGCTCTGTGGTTTCTTCAGTGAGCAGTCTGGTGAAATCAGAACGGCACAAGTTCGATGCCGGCAAATACGACAATGCGCTGGATAAGTTAGGGGATGCTTACCGCAGTTTGCGCGGACAGGCTGACTACGTGGATAAAAATATAATTAAGCGCTTGGATGAATTAGAAAAGCGCAAAACAGCGCTACAAGAGGAATTAGAAGCCATTGATGCGGCAGAAACGGCCCCAAAAACAAGCACCCCTCCCCCACCCCCTAAAAAAGGCATCAAAAAAGACCCAAAAGAAGCAGAACAAACAGCAGCCAAAGCCGCCGATCAGCAGCGTAGAAAAGAACAATTGCAGCGCCGCCTTGACGACTTACTCAGGGATTCGGAACAATTGATGGAGGAAGTGCAGCAATAAACCACGGGTCGCTTTTCAGAGAGGCAGCGCGGACTACACACAACATGGAAGAACTTATCACACACATATTAGGCAGTGATTGGGAGAAATCGCTGATCATTATCTTTAACTTAGTACTGATTGAAAGCCTGCTTTCGGTGGACAATGCCGCCGTACTGGCAACGATGGTATTGGATCTGCCGCTGCATCAGAGGCCCCGCGCCCTGAGGTATGGCATCATAGGGGCGTATGTTTTTCGCGGTCTTTGCCTGATTTTTGCGGCCTGGCTTATTCAAATCTGGTGGCTGAAACCTTTGGGCGGCCTGTACCTTCTTTATCTGGCCTACGATTACTTCAAAAAACGCGCTACCCCTCAAAAGGACGATGATACATTGGTAAAAGAGGAAAAATGGTTTTATAAAGTCACAATGGGCTGGATAGGGCCTTTTTGGGCTACAGTGGTGGCAGTAGAAATCATGGACCTGGCTTTCTCTATGGACAATGTGTTCGCAGCAGTGGCTTTTACAGACAACATCTACCTCATCTGTATCGGGGTTTTCATAGGCATTCTGGCCATGCGTTTTGTGGCTCAGTGGTTTGTCAAACTGTTGGAGCGATTCCCCTTTCTGGAAGTCAGCGCCTTTGGGGTCATTGCCATTCTGGGTCTGAAATTGCTGCTTTCTTTTCCCACCCATTTTTACAAAGACGCGATGTGGGCCAAAATGATAGAGAGTGAAAGGGCCGACCTTGTGGTCTCCATTATCACGGCAGCAGCGTTTTTCCTGCCCATTCTCACGTCAAAATTTCTGGGCTTCCCCAAACAGGGACAAAAGGAATAGAGTGCTGACGGGCGACATATCGCGTTTTGTGCAGGGCGCAGGGAATCTTAATAGCAGGCATTGAAAATTAAACATCGCCATGTGGTATATCATCGTCAATCCGACGGCAGGCGGCGGGGCAGCACGCAGATTGTGGCCAACTTTAGAAGGACTTTTGCAGGAACTTCGCTTTCCCTACACCGTTCAGTTCAGTGCGGCAAAAGGTCATGCGGCGCAATTGGCAGAAAATGCCGTTGAGCGGGGCCATCGCCAGATTTTGGGCGTGGGCGGGGACGGAACCCACCACGAAATCGTCAATGGCATTTTGCAGCAAAAGGCCACCTCTTCTGATTCGGTGCAATATGCCCTCCTGCCCGTAGGCACAGGCAACGACTGGGCCAGAATGTATGGCCTCTCCTGCGATCCGCGCACTCGCCTAATCCAATTACAAAACAACCCTGCCCCCCGTTGGCAGGATGTCGGCCTCATCGAATACGAAAGAGCGGGACAAAGGCATCTGCGTTACTTTGCCAATGTGGCGGGTTTCGCTTACGACGCTTATGTAGTACACCAGATAGAGAAACGCACCCGCCCCCTGCGCTCGCGACTGCACTATTTATGGGCCGTCGGACAACACCTCATGGATTATCAGCCGCAAAGGGGATGTATCCTGATGGACGACGGAACCGAAATAAAAGACCGTTTCTACACCATTAATGTAGGGATATGCAAATATTCGGGAGGGGGGATGCAATTTGTGCCACACGCCGTTCCCGACGACGGCCTGCTGGCCCTGACAGCGGCGCGCAATGTTTCCAAAATTGAGGTATTGATGCAAATGCCGCGTTTTTATAATGGCACCCTCCTGCAACATCCCCGCATACAGGGCTGGCAGGCCCGCAGCATACGGGTAGAAGCCGACTCCGATGGCCCCCTTTTGATCGAAGCTGACGGAGAATTTCTGGGTCACACCCCCGCAGACATTACCCTCCTCGAAAAGGCCCTTTGTTTTCTTTAAAATTATAGACAGGAGTGGCAAACCAGCCCGCTTCATATAAAAACCTGCTTCTTTCATCTATTAAATGATACTCCCTGTGGGTGCATATTGCTACTTTTGCTGCCTTCAATGGTGGCTCAACGCGCAGTGTTTGCCGAGAGGCCGTTCATTTTAAAAAAACATCAACATGCAAAAAAAAATCCCCGAATCCAAAAGGGTATCGGATAGCAAAACGGTGATGACCGAAATGATCATGCCCAACGATACCAACCCGATGGGCAACCTGATGGGTGGGTACCTCATGCGTTGGATGGACATTGCAGCAGCGATATGTGCCGGAAGACATTGCAATGCGCACGTGGTCACGGCGGCCGTTGACCATATCTCTTTTCAAAATCCCATCCATTTAGGAGATATCATTACACTGGAAGCGTCTGTCACACGGGCTTTCAACACCTCCGTGGAAGTGTACGTGGAAGTGTTTGCAGGAGACATCAAAGGAGGCAGCCTGCGCCGCTGTAACCATGCCTATTTTACTTTTGTGGGCTTGGACGACAAAAAACAGGAGCCTAAACAAGTGCCTCCTGTGTTACCCCTGTCGCAGGACGAGCAGCAAATGTATGAAAGTGCTGCCCGCCGTCGGGAAATGCGCCTGATTCTGTCCGGACGTATCAAGCCCAAGGATGCTACCGAAATCAGAAAACTATTCAGCGACTTAGAATAAAAAATGAAAACCCGGAGTTTCTTAGACCGTTTGTACAACTTCCTCAGCCAGCGACCCGTCTATCACGGGTTGTTTTGGCTTTGCCTCTTTTCGGTCATGGTCTTCAACGGCCACATCAACAATGCGGCTGCGGGCCACAGCTGGTTTTTCACTTTCAGCAACGAACTGGTCGGACTGATTTTTTATTCGACCCTGGTGTATTTCAATTTATATTACCTGATTCCCAGCTACTTAGCGCGGCGGGCAATTCTATATCTCGGTTTGGTCATTGCGGCATGTGCCGTCTTAACCCCATTAGAAGTCCTCGTGCTGTATTTAAAGTATATGGGTTTGCCGGAGTTTCAGAAAGACTTGGTGGATAATCAGGAGCGGATTTTTGTGGGCAATGTGTTCGTGGTACTGGTCTCCACCGTGTTGCGGGTCATTATGGACTGGTGGCGCTATCAGACCGAAAAACAGACTTTGGTGACCCGTACCATGCAGAGCGAATTGCGCTTTTTGAAAAGTCAGATCAATCCCCATTTTTTATTCAATACCCTCAATAACCTGTATGCCCTCACCCTCAAAAAGAGCAATCAGGCCCCCGAAATTGTGCTGAAACTTTCGGAAATCATGCGATACATGCTTTATGAATGCAACGAAAGACGGGTATTACTGAGCAAAGAAGTGCAATACATCCACAACTACTTAGACCTCGAACGTCTGCGCCAGCCCGCCCACGTGGTGATTGAGTTTACCACCGAGGGACGCATCAGTGAACAACGGGTGGCCCCGCTTTTGTTTGTACCCTTTGTGGAAAACAGTTTCAAACACGGCCTCAACCACAGCCTGTCGGGCGAGGGCCACGTGCGCATCCGTATGCGCGTGCAGGACAACGATCTGGAGTTCCATATAGAGAACAACAAAGCCCCGATGGCTGCCATTCCGCGTGAAGACCACCCCGTGAGCGGAGGCATCGGTTTGGTCAACGTCCGCCAACGTTTGGACATGTTGTACCCCGGCCATTATGCGTTGGATACGGAGGAAACACCGGACACTTATGCGGTCACACTCCACTTAGATATGCAGGAGACTCCGGAAAACGTTAATGAATAAAAAAAATCTTTTCTTTTCCTTAATTCACCCTACATTGCGGCGAAATTGAAACCTGACACCCTTCCCTTTATTATGTTGAAAGTTTTAATCGTAGATGACGAACCTCTGGCGTTGGATGTGCTGGAAACTTATATACGGCAAATGCCTGAATTGCAATTGGTCAAGCGGTGTAGCAACGCTGTGGAAGCCAACGATGCCCTGAAGCAACACGAAATAGACCTCATGTTTTTGGATATTCAAATGCCCCAGCTGACGGGTGTTGATTTTCTGAAAACCCTGATGCACCCCCCGATGGTGGTCTTCACAACCGCCTATCCCAACTATGCCATTCAGGGGTTCGATCTCAATGCACTCGACTACCTGCTCAAGCCGATATCGCTCGACCGGTTTATGAAAGCAGTCAATAAAGCCATAGACCATGCCGATCTGAATCAACGGGAAGTGGTCGCGCCGGTGATGTATGTTCCACCCGGAGAGACACTCGATTTTTTCTTTGTGAAAGCCGACAAAAAATTGGTAAAGGTCAATTTCGACGATATTATATATATAGAAGGACTCAAAGACTACGTCATTATTCGCCTGCTCAACGCACGGGTCATTACCCTTCAAACCATGAAGAGTTTAGAAGACCGCCTGCCACTACACCGATTTCGTCGCATCCATCGTTCCTATATTGTAGCTGTAGATAAAATCATGGCCATTGAAGGCAATATGATTGAAGTACAGGAAAAAGACAAACCTAAAATGCTGCCCATCGGTAAGAACTACCGCGATGAGTTGCTGATTATGATTGAAAAAAACAAACTATAAGGGACCCTATTCCTATCTGACCACTGTTACATCGCCGTCATAAGCCACCATTCTTCCGTCTATAAAGCGTACCTGTATATAATAGACAAACACACCTTCTACCAATTTTCCCCTGAAAAGGCCATCCCAGCCTACGGTAGGATCGTTAATGGGCAGGTCGGTGCCTTCATATACCAATTCGCCCCAGCGGTCGAAAATCCGCATTAACTCGATGCCGTCGGCAGCAGCATTGCTATACACCGTAAACCGACCGTTTTGCGGGTTCACATTCTTTTCGGGCATGATAACGTTGGGGATGTAAATGGGGCGTTCATCTTTCACACGAATGCGCACAGTGTCGGTGTCCATACACCCGTCCTGATCGGTGACTTTCACCACATAGGTCTGATCGCGCACGGCCTGAATGCTGACGTTCGGACGGGTGGGAAATTCGATGCCCTCGACTGGTGTCCACTCAAACCGCATAGAGCGTCCGGCAGGTTCTGTCGCCGTACTGATGCCTACAAAACTGCCCAGCGCCAGCAGGGTGTCGTGCGGATTGGCAGTCACTATTACAGGCGGCGGCTGATTCAGAGTAGCGGCCACGGAGTCGGTACAGCCCCTGGCATCTTTGATGATGATCCGGTAAGTACCGGCAGCAAGTTGTTTCAGCATCGGTTTCGACTGAAAATTTTTGCCGTCTGCGCTATAAGTATAGGGCACACGTCCCCCGTTGCCCGCTACTATCACAGAACCGGTGGGTTCGCCATTGCAGATCAAATCCTGAATTTCCACAAGGGCCAACCCGACATCGGCAGGTTCGGTCAGCACAACGGTCTCTGTAGCCGAGCAGCGATTGGCATCGCGCAGAATCACCGTATAAGTCCCGGGTGGCAGGGATTGCACATTGGAGGTAGTCCCCCCATTGCTCCATTCGTAGGTAAAGCCGCCTACGCCTCCAAAGGGCGTGGCCTTGGCCTGACCGTCGTTGGCCCCGAAACAACTGATGCCCACGCTGTCCACATCTGCTTCTACTTTGGGATTGTCCGCCACCGTCACTGTAAAAGTACCTTTGCACAAAACAGCGTCCACACCCCGGATGGTATAAGTGCCTGCCCTGAAATTGCCGAGGGAATTATTGCTCATGAAACCATTGCCCCAATCGTACTGGAAAGGCCCGACCCCATTAGTAGCATCTAAGGTAATCACCCCGTTGGCATCCCCATTACACAAAGGTCGTTGTACGGTGGATTTCACGGTCATAATGCGCTCGTTGACCGGTATGGCCAGTCCGGTTTCGCAATTGTTTTTGTCGCGAATCACTAAACTGATGACACCCACCCCTAAGTTATTCAGTTGATTGGAAGACTGAAAAGGCCCACCGTTCCAGCTGTACAGATAGGGAGGAGTACCCATCTTAATATTGGTGATTTGCACCGAACCATTGGCAGTACCATTGCAGTCGGGCGCTGCAATAACGGTATCTACTTCTACCTTGGGATGCACCAACACACTTTCAATGTCGGTGACTTTGCAACCCAGATTAGTTTCTAAGGTCAACACGATCGGAATGGTACCCGGCTGATTGAACTGTACGGTATGCGGCCCTTTGCCGGTAGCGGTTTGCGGGCTGGCATTGGCACCGAAACTCCAGCGCCACGAAGTGATGCTGCCGAGGGCAAAAGTGGAAGCATCGTTGACCACCACCGGAACGCCGAGGCACAATTCGGAAGGAAGGGTGGTGAAATCGGCAATCGGGCCTAAAAACTCGCCCGACCCGCCAAAATCTACCGAAAAGCCATTGCCGGTAGAGGAAAAATTGTTGACCACCAGCGCGTAGCTCTCTCCTTGTACCATATTGAAGGGAGACAGCCACGCATCATCGCCATTGTCGGAGCAGCCTGCGTCTTCGCTAATGTCCGAATCGCCACTGCGCAAGCCGGTAGGCCCCAGGCAGGGGCTTGGAAAATTCTGACTACCGGACAGTCCGGAAGCCATACACCGTACAATTTGTTTGCCGTTGCAATTGCGTATGCCATTGGGCAGGCGATATAGCACAAAATCCAGATCGTCGGGAGCATTGAGGGGAGTCAGGGCAAATTCCAAAGGCCCGGACTTGGAACAGGTCCACACAAACCACGTTGAATTGGATTCCTTCAGCCCCGGAGAGCCGTTGTCGAAACAGGTGGCATCCTCCATTTCGCGGTTGTCGTTGCCCGCTCCGGTCACACTTTTTACCACAAAGGGGGATTTGTCGCACAGAATAGAAGCACGCGGGCAGTCAGAAGTGGGTTCTACCGGCGGATTGTAGTTATTGATACACAATTGAAAAGTACCGGTTTGGCCGCCTCCGCCCTGCACCCTGATTAAATAAGAAGTCCCCACGAACAAACCGCCCTCATACAATTCTGCCACATTGGTACTGCCGCTGGCCGCATCGCAACCCAACTCGTTGATGGTAGCGCCACAGGCACCAAAATACAGGGCGACCTGCGGACTGCGCAGCGTGCCTCCCGCACCGCCTCCCGATGTAGCTCCCCGCACTGTAATGGTCACATCGGTGGCAATGGGCGTGAAAGTAAACCACACATCGTTTTGGGTAGTGGTGCCAAAGCAATTGGCCGGTTGATAGGTGGACGGTGTGGCTCCTGCGTTGGAAAAAGCACCGGTCGGACTACAAAATGAAGTAACATCGGAGATGAGCAGGGGATTGGTGCAATCATCATTGGAAGGCTGGGCCGACACAACAGCAATATGGAAGAGCAGCAATTGGACAATGAGTAAGGGTTTTTTCATAGCAGTGTAGTTTTGTAAGGCATAAGACGCAAAATTAACGCTTTTTGTTGGCTGATGGCAGTGTGAAAGTTTTCTTAAAATTTTAACAACTAAAAAAAATAAAATTTTTTTCAGAAAAATTTGGCTATGTCCTGCAGACTGCCTTACCTTTGCGTCGCTTTTGAAAAAAGGCCCGTTCGTCTAGGGGTCAGGACGCGTCCCTTTCACGGATGAAACACGGGTTCGATTCCCGTACGGGCTACAATAACAGTGAAAAGCCCTGTAAGTCAGTGACTTATAGGGCTTTTTTGCGTTTAGATAGTGCCTTTGCTCATGACTACTTCTGTTTCTGATCAGTTGCTTCCTGCTCTCGATGGCTCCTTGCACGCAGCGGATGTGGTTCCCAATGTGTTATTGCTCACCCTTTTTGCTTTTTCTCTGACTATGATGCCCATTCCACGCCCCTCCTGGTTCTGGTACTTTACAGAAGGTATTCGCACCACTTTCCAGCTGATACGCTGCATGATGTTCATGTGGTTTCACAAATATAAAAATCAGGGCGACGGGCATCCGGTGATTGTGGTGCCGGGTTTTTTGGGAAGCGACTTGTCCACTACCCTGCTGCGCAAGTTTTTAACGAAATCGGGCTACCGCGCATACGGTTGGGAATTGGGGCGCAACCTCGGCAATCTGGACGATCTGCCCAAATTAGCCCAACGTATTGAATCCGTGTACCAAGAACACCAGCGCCCGGTAACGGTGATTGGCTGGAGTCTCGGGGGCATTTACGTGCGCGAATGCGCCCGCCTCAATACGGCCCTTATTCGCCAGATCATTACCCTCGGAAGCCCTTTTGCTGCCTTAGATGCGCCCAACCATGCGCGTTGGATATTCGACCTGATTCACAAAGGGGAAGCCATAGATCAGGATTGGATCAATAAAGTAAAGCAACCCGTACCCGTGCGTACCGCTTGTTTATACTCTAAGCAGGACGGCATTGTGCCGTGGCAGGCTTGTATGGAAACGGTCGCCGATACCCTGCACGAAAACATCCGGGTGAAAAGCAGCCATTTTGGATTTGTAGCCAACCGTTCTGTTTTCCGAATTCTGGAAAAGCGATTGCCGCTTCAATGAAGGCATGCGCTGATTTACTGCTTTGGTAATGTGCTGATTTTCGTGTCCTCTTCCTCTTTCAGGCTGCTGACCGTATCAAAGAGGACTGCATTCTCTGATAGCGATCCGCGTATCTGTTCAGGGCTATAACGATGAGCAGAAGGGCAAGCCCGGGCGGGACCCATACCCACCACGCATAGGGGGTACCGCGTGCACTCAGCAGCAGGTTGCCCCACGATTTGCCAGTGAAGGTTTCGATGCCCTGTCCGAGAAAAGAAATGGAAGCTTCCAACAGCATGGCATTTTTTATGGCTAAGGGCAGCTGTACCAGCAGTGGCGGCAGGGCATTGGGCAGGGCATGGCGCAGCAAAATACGCGCTTCCGAAAAACCGAGGCCCCGCAGGGCCGCAATATAGTCCAAAGCACGAATGCGCAGCAGCTCTCCCCGAATCAGCAGGGCAATGCCGGGCCACGAAAGCAACCCGATGAATGCAGTAATCATCCAGATCGAACTGCCCAGCGCAGGCAGCGTAGCGGAGGCTGCAATCAGAAAAATCAGCACCGGGATGCTTCTGCATATTTCAGCAAGGCGCATAATAACCATATCTGCCGGGAATACTACCGAGCGATTCCACCAGGACCAGCGCCGCAGGAATTGTCCGATACCCCCAAAAAAAACTGCTATCAGCAGGGCCGATGCAAAACGGGGCAGGAAGTCGCGGTCGGCTGCATGGGCAGGAGACATCCATGCGTAGCGCGTGACGCACCAAAACCAGATGCAAAGCCCTCCTGCCACAGCAGCGAACAAAAAAGCGCGGGGAAATTTAAGGCCCGTATCGCCCCATAAACCTGCCATGCCTCCCAACAGCAAGCCCAATATCAACGAAATTACCACCACCACTCCTCCCACGAAGAGGGCAATGCGTGCGCCCGACACCATACCGGCGGCAACATCGTGTCCGTCCACGTTGGTACCCAGCCAATGCCGCCATTGGTACGCACCTTCCTGCGCCACAGCACCCGGTTTTTGCAGGGGTTGCACAGCACGGCCGGGGTGCTGACCGGCAAAAAAGGGTACAGGAGCAAAAACGGCTGCTTCAAAGGGATAACTTCGCCAAAGATTTTCCCGGCTGACGGAGTCCAATACAGGGTGTGCAAACGATCTGTCCTGTTGGCCGACAATAATGCGCAAACCGGGATAAAAAGAATGCCCTTCCACGCGACAATACAGGGGAAGCCCGTTGGCAAGGAAGTCGCGTGCAAAGGCAACAAACAGGAAAAAAGCCAGTATCCAGAATTCAGGTCTGCGCATAGCGGAAAAACGACTGCCAAAGGTACGGGGAAAGCGCGAACAGGCGGTGATTCTGCGGGATTAATGTTTTCATATTTGAAAATTTTTCCACTTAGACGGACAAAAGAGAAGAAACTGCCTTACAACCGGATTTTTTTACGGGCTTTTTGCTTTTAGAATTTTATTATTTTTCATTGCCAAACAGTTTTTCCCCCAGGACAATCCCACGGCTGGGTTTCTGGCAGCACTGGCCACCTTTGCAGCGGGCTTTGTGATACGGCCTTTTGGTGCCCTGGTGTTCGGACGCATCGGTGACCTGATCGGGCGGAAATATACTTTTTTGCTTACCCTGCTGCTCATGGGTGGCTCCACTTTTGCCATTGGTCTGGTGCCGGGCTATGCAAAAATCGGCATTTGGGCACCGATCATCATTCTGATGCTGCGCTTTGTACAGGGCTTAGCCCTCGGCGGCGAATATGGCGGTGCGGCCACCTACGTCGCCGAACACTCCCCGGTCGGGCGGCGCGGCTATTACACGTCTTATATACAGACAACGGCCACCCTCGGCTTTTTCCTGTCGCTCGGCGTTATTCTGAGTGTACGGAAATCTGTGGGGGTGGAAGCGTTCAACGATTGGGGATGGCGCATTCCTTTTATTGTATCCATTTTCCTGATTGCCATTTCGGTGTATATTCGTTTGAGAATGGCAGAATCACTCCTGTTTGCCAAACTGCTGTGAGCGTCAATGCCGCCGGTGACTCTTTGACCACTACGACTACCGTAAAGGCATTCTCAGATGGCATTTTTGGTGTTTATCCAGATTGTTTATGTAACTATGGTATATGGGCCTATTGCCGCCTTCTTAGTGGAATTGTTCCCCACGCGCATCCGCTATACCTCCATGTCGCTGCCCTATCACATCGGGAATGGCATTTTTGGGGGTCTGACACCGTTTATTGCTACCCGTCTTTTCGATGCCAGCAAAACGACGGACACACCGGGCGGTGATCCTTATGTGGGCCTTTGGTATCCGATTTTGATTGCTGCCGTATGTTTCGTCATCGGCCTGCTGTATCTGCCTGATAAAAACGACGAGGGCGTAAACGGCTAAGCCAAAAGGCGTTACCAGTCTGTCACTTTTCTCACTACTCCCCTCTTTCCATTAAGATAATAAAAAAAATATGAATTTATTAAAACGCCTTGCAGGCTTTCTCTGGATCGCGCTCGGCATAGCGGCCATTTATCTGATGGTGCGTCAAATGACCACCGAAGTGGCTGCCGCAAACGCCGCCAACAAAGCAGTATTGGACACCAAAATGTTTTGGTATATCATTATTCCCATTTTCACGCCTATTATGATTGGACTTTGTCTCTTTGGCTGGTATGCCTGGAAGGGGGAGTACGACGTAATTTCCGGCGATTCTGAGTACCTCCGTTAACCTCTGTACCGCACATCACAAACGGAGAGAACGGCTGCGTATCGGGGAGACACCGCGTATGCAAATGGAAAACGCCGATCCGCTTCGACAAATGCCCGGAAGACAAAACAGCCGCACCTGAAAAGTACAGCTGCCTGTAATGGATTCAGGACACATCAGGGACTGTAGCAAGGGCTACAATCAAATCGAAGGCTTCGCGGCTAAGCGGCATGACCGACAAACGGGGGTTGCGCACCAAGCCAATTTGCTGTAAATCGGGATGTGCTTTGATAACTGCCAGACTGACGGGGCGCTCCAAAGCGCGATACGGCCCCACGTCTATGGCCGACCAGTCGGCCGATTCGGCTGTCGGGTCGGGATAATGGGTGCGTAAAACGGTGGCAATGCCCACAGCCGCCAGTCCAATGTTACTGTGATAATAGATGCACAAGTCGCCCTGCTGCATGGCGCGCAGGTTGTTGCGGGCCTGATAATTGCGCACGCCGTCCCAACGGGTGCTGCCGTCGCGCACGAGATCGTCGTAACTGAACACATCAGGCTCGGATTTGATTAACCAGTATTGCATGTTTATACCCCCCGGCAGATTATTTTCCCGAAAAACCGGAACAAAGGGCAAAACAAACGCAGTCGGGAGAAAGTTTAGAAAAAATAGCAAATGGCCCTCCGCGCTGTAAAAAGAACGGAGAGCATTTTCAAATCAGCCCTTTCAAGCCTGTGTCGGCACGTATTTTTGCGTGCCGACATTTTTTTATACAGGGAAATGCTACCTTTGCGGCTGTTTCTTACCAGTTTTTACTCTTAATTACCTGAGCGAAATCAATTCGTTTTATTTTCGACGTAAATATCTAAAAATCATCATATTACAAAAATAACACATTAGCACATTTACTTATGCCACTGCCTGTTGCGAATGAACCATTGGGTTGCTGTGCCGTGCTGACGGCCTGTTTATATGCCAACGAACTGGATACTGATACAGAAAGAACCGCTTTCCGGCGGATCATCGAAGGCCGAAATGTATTCCAGGGGTACGATGCTGCGGAGCTGATTGACCAGGCCAATGCGCTGTTTACAGAGGCGGGCAGTTCCGAGCGGCTGATTGATGCTGCTGTTTCAGTTGTTGCTGCCCACAACCGGCTTCCGCTGTTCCTGCATTGCTTAGAAGTGATTCTGGCTGACGGTGTGGTCACGCCCCGCGAGCATAAAATCCTCCACTATTTGAAAGGCAAGCTGCATATCAGCGACGATGTGGTTTGGAAGGCGATGGAAATTTTGGTAGCAAAAAGCAAGTTGTAAGAGCAAGGGCCATAAGCGAGCGGCGGAAAACCGGGCAATCACCCCGGCAAGCAAGGCGAAAATGAAAGGCAACAAAAATCGCCGCTAATGTCCAAACGAGCGGTTGCCAGCGAAAAAGGCTTTGCCAAAGCGCTCGCAGGTCGCCTTTTTTGCCAAAAATGGCGGTGGTGGCAAATGCCGCCCCGGTCTGTAGTGTACCCCATAAGTTGGACAACAAAAGTGATGGAAGTTCATTTCGCAGTACAGCCAATGGGGGGAGCCTCACATTCCCCGTTTTAGGGTTTAGCAGGTACGGAATGTCGGTATTTGACCATTGAAAAATACTAAACGCTTCCACTATCCCGTTCTTAGTAGCAGCCTTTGACAGAGAACATGAAAAATAAAGTATTAAATTTTCTATTAATCATTACTTCCCTCATAGGATATTTGGAATGGGGCGGGAATAATGGTTCCTTTCTGTTTCAGATAGAGGGCGAGATCTTCCCCAAATTATTCACCGATCCCCGGTCGGTTCTTCATCCATTTATCCTGTTGCCTTTGGCAGGGCAAGTATTGTTAATGGTTACCTTATTTCAGAAAACGCCAAACAAAACCCTGACTTATATAGGCATGGGAGGGTTAGGGATTTTATTGTTATTTATGTTAGTAATCGGGTTGATGGGGTTTAACTACCGTATAATCGCCTCCACCATCCCGTTCTTAGTAGTAGCAGCAATTTCTTATTTGAATGAATAGATGTGATGTTTGTCAGGATGATAGATGTTTTTGAAGGGAGAAGGTGCTTGGCCCCCCGATAAATCAGGGGGTTACAGGATGATAGATGTGCCAAATAAGAAATTGCTGTAGTAGTAGCCTTTTTCGCGTTAAAGCATTAAAAATTAACAATTACATTTCGTGCAGCCTGAAAACGTCGCCCCACAGGCGCTGGCCCCCGTCTATATATACCGTTTCTCCGGTGATGTAAGCAGCCATCGGACTGCACAGAAAAAGAGTGAGCCAGGCAACCTCTTCGGGGGTGCCGAGGCGCTTCATGGGTACCGCCAATTCTACGTCTTTGAGCAATTCGGGTGGGTAGTTGGCCATGCCGGAAGACAGGATGAGGCCAGGGGCCACAGCATTAACGCGAATATTGAAGCGACTCCATTCTACCGCTAAGGTTTTGGTCAGGTTGTCCACTCCTGCCCGCGCCGCGCCGGTGTGAACCATGCCGGGAAAGCCGCGAAACACATTGGCAATGATGTTGAGGACAATGCCTTTTTGTTGGGGAATGAAGAAGAGGTTGCCCATCGTCTGGGTCATGTACCACGTACCATTCAGGTTGTTATTGATGACCGCATCCCAACCGTTTTTACTGATGGCCTCTGCAACCGAGGGGAATTGCCCCCCGGCATTATTGACCAAAATATCTAAACGGCCTGTTTTTTCATTAATAGCAGCAGCTACCGCCTGCACCTGCTCGATGTTGCGGATGTCGCACACAAAGTAGCCGCCAAAATGGCCAATGGGGGCCAGTATCTCGGCGGCTCGTTGCAATTTTTCCTCCTTGCGCGAAGCAATGAATACCTGCGCCCCGTAGCGCAACAGCAGTTCAGCAATGGAATGGCCGATGCCACTCCCGCCGCCCGTCACCAAAGCCACCTGATTTTTAAAAAAATCGGATTGAAACATATAAAAATAAAGAATGAAGGCGCAAAAGTAGGAGGAAAATGGTGAGTTGAGCATCATTTTTCGCGCATTTGTAGAAACTAAATGATCAACCCGAACATTTAACAGATATTTGCCCGCGCTCATTTCATTGAATATCATTTAAATGGCATTGCCTGCTTTTTCGATTATGAACACAAAAACAATTGCACACCTGCTGCCTGCTTTTTTGACAGGTCTGGCTTTGTTGTCGGGTACGGCCTTAGCCGCCCAGCAAATCCAATTCGTTCAATACGAATTGCCCAACGGATTAAAAGTTATTTTGCACGAGGACCACTCCACGCCCATTGTGGCGGTGTCGGTCATGTACCATGTCGGAAGCAAGAACGAAAACCCGCAGAGAACCGGTTTCGCCCACTTTTTTGAACACCTGCTTTTTGAAGGATCCGAGAACATTGCACGCGGTCAATTCGACGATTATATCAACGAGGCAGGCGGCAACAACAACGCCAACACGACCTACGACCGCACGTATTACTTCGAGCAGCTGCCGAGCAATCAGATGGCCCTGGGCCTGTGGTTGGAAAGCGAGCGGATGCTGCACGCCCGCGTAGAAAAGGTGGGCATTGAAACCCAACGCCAGGTGGTGAAAGAGGAACGCCGCACCCGCGTGGACAACCGCCCCTATGGCCGCGTTTTGGAGGAAACCATGAAACGCCTGTACAAAACCCACCCCTACCAGCATTCCGTGATTGGCTCTATGGTCCATTTGGACGCGGCGCAGGAAGCGGATTATCAGAATTTCTACCGCAGTTTTTATCGCCCGGACAATGCCATTTTGTCCATCGCGGGGGATATAGATGTGGAGCAGACTAAAAAGTTGGTTGATCTGTATTTTAAGGATATTCCACGCGGCACTAACGAAATATACCGGCCTAAAGTGACCGAGGCCCCATTGGGCGGGCCTTTGCGCGACACGGTGTATGACAATATCCAGTTGCCGGCAGTGATTCTGGCCCACCGCATTCCGGCACAGGGTACCAAAGATTTTTACGCCGTCAAAATGCTGTCCATGCTGCTCAGCCAGGGCGAAAGCAGCCGCATGAATAAAAAAATTGTAGATGAGCAGCAAAAAGCCGTGTTTGCCGGTTCTTTCAATATGGAATTGGAAGACCCCGGAGCCAATATTTCATTTGGCATTGCCAGTGCGGGGGTGTCGCCTGCTGAATTGGAAAAGCTGATGGAAGAGTTAATCACAGAAGTGCAAACCACACCCATTCCGGAACGGGAGTTTCAAAAATTGCAAAATCAGGTGGAAAACGACTTTGTAACGGCCAATCAGAGCGTGGCGGGTATTGCCGAAAGCTTAGCCAACTACGAAATGTACTACGGAGATGCCAGGCTCATCAATACCGAACTGGAGCGTTTTCGCAAAGTGACCCGCGAAGATTTGAGGCGGGTGGCCAACCAGTATTTTACCAAAAGCAACCGCTTGTCTTTGTATTATTTGCCGAAACCCAAGCAACCCTGATCTTTTTGCCCATTTGTAATTTTTAAATTTTAAAAAAATGAAGTTTTTCCATATTTTCTTCTTAATAGCAGCCTGCTGTTGGTGGGGCTGCACGCCCAAAACCGGCCAGCAAACCTCCCAAACAAAGCAGGCTGCTGTAGTCAACACGGCCCCGGTGATTCCCATGCCCGAAGGAGACGTACGTAAAGCAGCCCCCAAGGCCGGTACGGCACCCAAATTGCAAATCGGGAAGGCGCAAACATTCAAATTGGACAATGGTCTGTCGGTAATCGTGGTGGAGAACCACAAGTTGCCGCGCGTGCGCTACCGTGTTTTCGTGGACTACGATCCGGTTCTGGAAGGAGAGGCAATCGGCTATGTAGATATGATGGGGGAATTGCTGGCCAAAGGCACCACCACCCGCACCAAAGCCCAATTGGACGAAGCGGTGGATTTTTTGGGTGCCAGTCTGAGCAGCGATGCCAATGGGGTGTCGGGTGCGTGCCTGACCAAGTACTCCGACAAGTTGCTTGAAATCATGTCGGACGTGCTTTTGAGACCAGCTTTTTCCGAAGAAGAGCTGGATAAAAGTAAAAAACAGGCAGAGAGCAACCTGCTGAACGCCAAAGACGATCCTGCCACCATGTCCAACAACGTCAGCGCGGTGGTACGCTATGGCACCAGCCACCCCTATGGAGAGGTGATGACTGAGGCGACCTTGGCCAAAATTAGCCGGGAGAAAATCCGGCAACATTACAATACCTTCTTCAAACCCAACATTTCTTATTTAGTGGTTACCGGAGACATCACCCCGGCACAGGCGCAAAAGCAGGCCGCTAAATATTTTGGAAAATGGGTCAAAGGCGACGTACCGAAGCAGCAATATTTCACGCCGCGTCCGCCGGAAAAAACCCAGGTGGATTTTGTACACAAATCCGGGGCGGTGCAATCCGTGATTAACATCACTTATCCCCTTGACCTCAAGCCCGGCGACCCGGAAGCGATTAAGGCGCGGCTCCTCAATGCCATTCTGGGGGGCTATTTCAACAGCCGCGTCAATGCCACCCTGCGCGAAAAGCACGGCTGGACCTACGGCGCACGCACTTCCCTCGGTACGGACAAGCTGGTGGGCTACTTCGCTGCCAACGCCAGTGTGCGCAATGCGGTGACAGACAGCTCCATCACGGCTTTTATGCAGGAAATGGATCGGCTACGCACCGAGCGCATTTCTGCCAAAGAATTGCAAACCGTGAAGAATGTGCTGACCGGTCAGTTCTCTCAAAGCCTGGAAGAACCCGGCACTGTAGCCCAATTTGCTCTGAACATTGCCCGCTATGGTCTGCCCGCCGATTATTATGAAAAGTACATCGAGGTATTACAGTCAGTTACTCCTGTAGAAGTGACTTATTTGGCCAAAAAATACCTGAATCCGGAGCGGGTACACATTGTGGTGGCAGGCAACAAAGACGATGTGGCGGAAAAGTTGAAGCCTTTTGCACCAGAGGGGAAAATTCAGTTTTTTGATGCGTTCGGAAAAAGCATCAAGCCCGGCGGCGGGGCTATCCCGGCCGGTATAACTGCTGAAAAAGTAATCGCCGATTACATCAATGCCATCGGAGGAGCCGCCAAAATAGCTGCTGTTAAAGACCTGCAAAGTACGGCCACCATGACCACGCCCGGTCCGATCCTAACCATCAAAACGTATCAGAAAGGGGGCGATAAAATTGCTGTGGAAGTCAGCATGAACGATCAATTGGTGAACAAACAGGTGTACGACGGCCAAAAAGGCTTTATGATTGGCGGGGGGCCGGAGCCGAAACCACAAATGGTGGAAGGGGAAGCCCTCAATGATCTTCGGGAGCAGGCCCGGTTTTGCAAAGAAGCAGGCTACGCCACGGGCGGCCATAAGCTGACTTTAAAAAGCATTGAAGATGTGAACGGGGTCAGCGCCTACGCCATAGAGGTGGTGCGGCCCGACGGCAAGGTCTCTACGGAATACTACGACCTGAAAACGGGGCTGAAAATCCGCGAAGAAAGTACAGCACAGGGCGTGACCGGCCCGGCCACGCAGGCCGTGGATATGATGGATTATACGGAAACCAAGGGGGTGAAAATACCGCGTACGCTGATTAGCACCGGCCTGTTGCCCATGCCTGTTAAGATCAATATCACCGAAGTCCGCATCAATGCAGGTGTGGACGACAAAACGTTTAACCAGTAAAAATTCAAACTTTCGATTATGTTATTGCAAGCTGCTTCCGGCGGAAGTCCCTTGATGGGCATGTTGTTTCCCCTGCTGATTCTCGCCGTTTTTTATTTCTTTCTGATTCGTCCACAGGTCAATCGCCAAAAGGAACAACAAAAGTTCGTGGACGGCCTGCGCGAGGGCATGGAGGTCTATACCCAGGCGGGCATTGTGGGCCGCATCACCAAGGTGGAAGCTACAACGGTTCGTCTGATGGTAGATGAAAAAACATTTATGCGGGTACTGAAAAGCTCGGTACAAGGCGAGTTCAAAGGCTGATCGTCGGGATTTTGAGGTGCGCCCCACTGGCCGGACAGGCAAACAGGACCGGCTGCTAAAAGGCTGGTTTGGCTGGGGGGAGGTTGTGGGGCGCACTACAGAATATAATGCGCCCCATAAGTTGGACAAAGAACAGGCTAAAAATACGCTATAAAAACTCATACTTTACATAGTGAAGGCAATTCGACACGAACCGTACAATAGACAAAATCCCTCACCCCAACCGCCCTTTCACCCCTGCCCGATACGACTCCGTCACCGGCAGCTCCATCCCATTGTCCATGTGGAGGCCGTCGTAGTTTTTGGTGAAGCCCGTTACCCTGCGGAGGTTGGCGATGTGGGAGCGGCTGCTTTGCACAAAAAAATGGCAGGCCGGGCGGGCGAGTAGCGCTTCCGCCAATTTGGACAGGGTCAGCACAATGATGAAAGGCGTGGTTTTGGAGGCCGTGTGGATTTCCACATATACGTTGTCGGCTTTGAAACAGACAATGTCGGCCATCGGGACTTTCAGGAAGCGCTCGCGTTCTTCGTAGCGCTGCCTGATCCAGCAGGCATCTTCGGAAAGGATGAGGCCCGGAAAAACGCACTTGTCGGGGTCGGCAGCGGGCGCGGGCGCGGCGGCATATTTGAAAATGGCCAGTTCGATGGCGCGACGCAGGTCGTGGGCGTTGTAGGGCTTGGAGAAAAAGGCGGCGGGCGTGGTAATTTTGGCCGATTCAAAGTATTCCGGGAAGGCCGTCAGGTAGAGGTGCGGCACCGGGCGAATGTGCATCATGAGTTTGCACGCCTCAATGCCGTCTATGTATCCGCCCATTTGGATGTCGAGCAGCAGCAGGTCGTACTGTTTTTTCTGATACAGTTCGATGGCCCGCTCTCCCGAGGAGGCCACGGTGAGGTGTTGGTAGCCGTCTTCCTGAAGGTGTTTGCGCAGTTGGGCCGACTGAAAGGGGCTGTCTTCCACGATTAAGATGTTGAGTTGGGAATCCATATTAATTTGTTAATGTGGTAATACATAAAAAACGGGAGAGTCACAGGGGATCTACCTCTTCGCTGTTGGGCATCAGGGTCACTGTAAAAACAGCGCCCCGGCCATCCGGGGCGTTGACTGCCGAGGTGCTGCCCTCCCGGCCTTCAGCCATCATGCGCACAAAGTGCAGCCCAAAGGTAGAGGGGGTGTTTTCGGACCACAAAAAACGGGGCGGCAGGCCCGGTCCGTTGTCGCGCACCTGTAGTTCCAGCAGGCCCGTGCGGGGGTCCCGTTTGAGGGCCACAAACAGGGCCGGATCGGCGGGGTTATCGCTTTTAAAAGCGTGTTTCATGGCATTTTGCAGCAGTTCATTATAGACCAGCATGATGTAGTTGGCCAGGTTCATGTCTATGGCCAGCGCGTCCATGTCGAAGCGGATGGCGATGCGGTCAGTTTGTCGGCCCATGTGCAGCAGCGAAGCCGCCAGGTCGCGCACCGAATCGGCAATGTTGATTTTTTTCAGGCTGCCCTCTTCGTGGATGTTGTGCAGTTTTTTGTGGATGATGGCCATGGCTTCGGTGCGCAGGCGCACATCGCGCAGGGCTTCCCGCACCACAGGATTGTGTTCCAAAGCAATTTGCTCTTCGATGGTATAGGAAATGTCTATCAGGTGGTTTTTGATGCGGTGGTGGGCTTCCCTGACCAAGTTTTCGAGGGCCTTTTTTTTGTCTTCCAGGTGGGTGATGGCCAGCGCCAGATTGCCGTTGATCTGTCCGATTTCGCGGTTTTTTTTGCGAATGGAGGCATTTTTGCGGGCATAAAAAAAAGCAGCGGCGAGGGCAAAGAGAATGGATAAAATCAGGAAGCTGAATTTATTGCGGTTGGCCCGGTTCTCGTCCTTTTGGGCTTCAATCAGTTGCTGACTGAAGAGTTTCAGGGAGTCGCTCACCGTTGCATAGCGTTTCGAGGCTTCGTAGGCATCGCCCCAGTAGTGCAGCACCGTGGTCAATTCCACTTCCTTGCCTGCAATCGCGCTGCGGATGCTGCCGAGGGCCCGCTCCTTTTGTGCAATCTGTGTTTTCAGACCGTCGGCGACTTTGCGGATGCGCGTCAAGGCCCCCTGCACTGTGTCTTTCGTCTGTAGCAGGTGCGTGTTTTCTTCCCTGATGACGGCTATTCTGTTATGCAGGTTGTCGCGCAGGTTGGTCAGGGCCAGGATGCTGTCGTTGTACCGGGTCTGTACGCGGTTCAGCGAGTCCCGGGCGGCGTACAGGGTGTGCAGGGCAGACTTATTGGCCTGTATTACCCGGTCTAAGGAATCCACCATGCCCTTATTCTGCACAATGGTGGTGCGGGTAGTCCGAATGGTGTCCAGGACGTGCCGGATCAGGCTGGTAATCACCAAAGTATCTTCCGAAATCAGGTTTTTTCGCAAATACCAGACGATGGTACCGAGGGTTCTTTTTTCTTTGCGGATGACCTCTTTTTGTTGTTTGGAAAATGCACGGTAAGCGTCGGTGAAGTGTTTGCGTTGTTGTGCGTATTGGGCGGCGGTGGTGCGTTCGTTGTTGGCCAGCGTTTCCAAATGTTGATACAGCTGATTTACCTGTGCAAATTGCGTTTTGGCCTTTTCGGTACCCTGATAAATGTGGGTCATGGCATTTTGCGCGTACCGGATGGCTTCCTGCGCTTTCTTTTTCTTTTCGTAGCGACCGTCCATGTCCGTCAGCACCGCATCCAGCCACGGCCAGTACTGGTCGAGCGAGGAGGGCAGGCGTTGAGACAGATTTTGGGCCTTCTGACGCATTTCGGTGTCCTCCGCATGCCATGTACGCACGGGGTACTCCTGTGCAGTTACCAAAGAGTTAATGCCACAGCATAAAAGCAGAATTGCGTAAAGTTTTTTCATGGTTAAATATAACACGCCTGTTCGTCGGAAAACACAGATTCAGGAGGAAGCGGGTCGAAAAATAACGGCTTTTTTGGACGGCTTGCGCACCGCAGGCGGTACAGCAGCTGCCTCAAAAACCGGGACTGAAAACCACACTTCCTGCTGACCCCATTCCAGCTGTCCTTCGCTGCCCTGCACCAACAGCTGCGCCAATTGCAGGCCAAACGAGGTGTCGGTTTCGTCTGCCGCAGTGCGGGGGGCATGGTCTTTAATGCGCACCTGCACCGCTCCATTTTGTTTTTTGAGGGAAATCCACAATTCCGGGCGTTCCATCTGCGCGCAGACCTGCCGAAAGCGGTAATACAACACTTCGTACAGGGCCATTCCAATGTGCATTGCCTCGTCCATTTCCAAATAAAAAGACTCTAAGTCAAGGTGAAAAACGGGCGGATAAGTCCCCTGAAAACCAGTTTTTTTCAAATATTCTGTCAACTCTGAGGTGTATTCCGCCAGACTGACGGCGGTGAAGCGTTTTTTTTCGCGGTACATATAGCGGTGCAGGAGGCCAAAGGCTTCCATGCGCTGCACGGCGCTGTTCAGCGTTTCTTTGGCCCCGCTTTCGCGGGTGCTGGCTGTTTGCAGGTGCAGCATCGAAGTGATGTCCTGCAGGTTATTGCGCGTACGATGGTGCAATTCTTTGAGCAGCGCCACCACCTCTTTTTCCTTTTCTTTCAAAACGGCGTTTTTTCGGCGCACATACCACAGAAAAAGGGCCAGACAGGGCAACAGGGTCAAAAAAAAGGTACAGCAGATTAAAAAAAAAGTTTTGGGCATCGCAGATGAGTTTTCCCGCAAATATCCTTCTTTTTCCGGTGTGTGTCCCCCTTCTGTTTGTGAAACGGCGTATATTTTTTGTGAATGCCGGTTGAGGAACGGCACTTCGTTCGGGTTTCGACGGTACCGGAGCGCCGCATTACAGTCATGTGTTTGTATCATATTAAAAAATATTATACAAAATAATTATCAAATCACCGCATTGCCTCATTAGCAAATCACCACATTAACATATTAACACATTTCACAAGCCAATATCTTTCCCGACTTTATAAGGTTCGAGGGCTTCTGCCCATTTCCGATGGTTCGACAGCAGGGAAATTTTGTTTTGACCGTCCATTTTGCCGGAGGCCCGCAGGCATTGCCGAAAACCGTCGGGGGCCACTGCCACCACTTTGGCGCACTGTAGGATATTGCCGTCTGTCAGGTCTTTGTAATAGGGATTCTGACGGCAAATCGCAGCGTCCAGCGCCACCGCGATGGCCCCGGTATTGTCGGGGGGCTGCTCAAACTCGATCCACCATTCGTGGCAGGAAAGGCCCTGAGCGGCCACCAAATAAGGCGCTACGGTGTAGTAGCGCACTTTCAGGTCGAAAGCCGCCGATACTTCCTGCATGGCGCGCCGCACCTCTTCCTCAATCACGTGTTCGCCAAACAGCGAAGTAAACTCTGCCACCCGGCCCGTCACCACAAAACGATAGGGTCGGAGGGACACAAAACGGATGGTGTCGCCGATCACATAGCTCCACAGCCCGCTCACGGTGTTGAGTACCAGCGCGTAATCCTGCCCTGTTTCCACTTCTTCTAACGACAGGCGCGTGGGAATGCCCGTTTCCATGTCTTTAACTGGTACAAACTCATAAAAAATGCCATTGTTGCAACACAGCGTCATGCCCGTTTCGCCCAATTCCTGAAAGCCCATAAAGCCTTCGGAAGCCGTATAAGTATCGAGGGTGTCTATAGGGCCACCCATTTTTTCGAGTATTAAGGGCCGGTAGGGTTCAAAATTCACTCCCCCGTGAATATAGAGGGAAAGGCGCGGAAAAATGTCCGAAATGCGGGTGTGGCCGGTTTGGGCACGCAATTCGTCCAGGTACATCATCACCCAGGGGGGAATGCCGGCTATGATGCGCAGGTTTTGCCCTTTGGTTTCAGCGGCGATGCGGCGCACCTTCTCCTCCCAGTCCTTCAGGATGTTGGTTGCGTAGGTGGGCGACTGAAAAGACTTGAGTACCCACGGGACCAAATGATAGGAAACGCCGGACATGCGTCCCGTGCGAATGCCGTTGATCCACTCTAATTCGGGGCTGCCCTGTATGAATATTTTTTGCCCGAGCAGGATACCGGGGTCGTTTTTGCGCAACGCATAGGTACTCAGCAGATCCAACCCGCCAGTGGTATAGGTCCTGGCTCCTTCTGCCGTGACGGGCAGGTATTTCACACTGGCCACGGTACCCGAGGACTTGGCAAAATACAGGGGCCTGCCGGGCCACAGCACATGTGCTTCGCCGGCCTGTATGCGTTGTATAAAGGGGGCATAGGCATCGTAATCGCGCAGAGGTACGCGTTCGCGGTAGTCGCGCAGGGAGCGTATTTTGTCAAAGTTGTGCTGGTGGCCAAAGCGGGTGGCGGCTCCCTTGGACAGCAGGTAGGCAAAAAGCGCTTTCTGGCTGGCCACTGGCTCCTGCACAGAGCGGTTCCACCGGGAAAGTCGCTGTCGAATGAAAAAAGAAAGCATATTTATTTTTTTAAGTGGCGAATTGAAAATTACCAAATTACCACATTATCACATTACCACATTACCACATTAATTTAAAATTTCCACTCGGCTACACTGACCTGCAAGCCGGAGGCGATTTGTACTACTAAGGCGCATTCCCCCAACCGGGCGTGACGACTCAGGATTTCTATGGCGGCGGCTATACCGTGGGTGTAAGCGCCTTCTTCGGTATAGACCAATATAGGGGCTGCCTTTTCGGGCAGGCGGAGCGGATGCTGCTTTTCCCCTTTTTGCAGCGCATAGTGTGGGAGTACTGCGTAGGTATAGTCGCTCCACTGTGTCCCGGTATTGGCAAAAAAACGGTCTATAGCCTGCTCAATGCCCTGCATATAATGGCGGTTCAGGCGACTGCCGAGGTGGGCCTTCAGTACGGTATTTCCGCCTTTCCAGGTGGCACACACGGTATGGTCTTCCTGAAAATCGGGAAACAACAGGGTCTGACTTCTGCACAATCGGGCCAAGGCCCCTGATACGGGCGTGGCGGAAAGGAGAAAAGCCGCTGCGCCGGGCAGAAGCGCCAATGGATCGGAAAGGGCATGTAGCGGGTGCTGTACTTCGGCGCACACCACAAGGGCATTGTTCAGGTGGCGGGCCTCTAAGATTTGCGCGGCCGTTTCCAAGGCCGTTTGTGTGCTGAGGGCACCGTTTTTAATGTCGAAAGCAAACAGGTGATCGGAAAAATGGGCGGCCCTTTCTTCTTTGGTCAGGTCGGATGCGCGCAGAATCATGGAAGCCACCGAAGGTTCAGAAAGGTATTCACTTTTATAAACACCACAAAAAACAATGAGGTCTATTTTATGGTGCAATTTGACCCGTCGGGCCACGATGTTTTTAACCACTTCGCGCACCATGTCGAAGGTCGTGTGCGGTATGTCGGCAGGGGGGGTGTAGTGGACAAGGGCCTCTACAAACAGGTTTCTGTTTTCGCATTTGGGCAGGGTGGACAGCGCAGGTGGCGCGGTTTTCTGCCGGGCCACGGGCGCATGGTCGTCTCGCATACGCGCAGGCAGGTCGTCGAAAGTATAGAGTGCCGAACCAATGGTGATGCCGCTGGCAGCCACCGAAAAAGCCACGCGGTCTTTGTTTTGCAGCGTGTTGTTCAAAATCAGATCCATGATAGCCACCCAGTGGGTGGTACTGGAAGTATTGCCCCGTTCCCGAATATTGATGACTGTACGCGCTTCGCTAAACAGTTCTTTTTTCAGCAGTTGGTTGGTCAGGTGACGGCCGCTTTCCATCACTTTGCGGGCCGTCTGGTGTGGCACTAAGTACAGATCGGGTGCATTGGTCCAGGCATGGGTCTGCAAGGTATCTGCCAAATGTTGCGCAGAGGCCTGCATGGCTTTTTGGGCCAGCCGCACCGAATTGGTGAGCATCAGCGGGCCGTGTTCGGTGGCGAAGGCCGTGCAAAAATGGCTGTAATCGGACAGGGTTTCGAGAGAAATGCAGGCAAAACCTGCGTCCTCGCTGTGTTCCAAAATCATGGCCACTCCCGAATCGCCTAAGGTCAGGCACGGAAACATCTCGGCGGGCGAATAGGCGAGCGCCTCAAAGTTTTGTTTAAACACCGTCTCTGCCAGTATGCTGATGTGTTCGCCGCTCAGTACCAAAACCTTTTTGGCAGGGTTGAGTGCGATCAGGCTTTGGGCAATGTACAGGCCGGTAAATACCCCGGCGCAGGCGTTGTTGATATCGAAACACAGGGCACGCGGCATGTCGAACTGCCGCGCCACTTTGGCGGCCGTACAGGGTTCGTACGAAAATTCGGTAGCCCGGTCGTGGCTGCATATATTGCAGCAAATAATCACGTCAATGTCGCCCGCAGCATACTGCGAACGCAGCAGGCACTTTTTGACGGCCTCTAAGGACATCGAAAGGGCGTACTCGCCGGGTGCCACTTTCCGCACGCTCTCAATGCCGGTCAGGTCGGTCAAAGGCAGCCGGAACATAGCGGGCAGGCGTTGAAGGGTTTCTTCTGCTGTTACCACTTTGGGGGGAAGGTAATATCCCAGAGATTCAATTTTCATGTTCTTATTTTTTTTCTAAATACCATCCGGTGGCGATGATGCTGGCAGTCATGAATGCAATGACGGTGAGGCGCAGGGGCAGGCCCGGCAACGACTTGGTCAGGATCAGGAACAACAGCGCGGCATTGACCAACAGGGTGAGGGTGAGCAACAACAAATTAACAGAGCTGTGTCGAAAAGGAGCCAGGTGGGGCTGTTTTCCCTCCAACGGCATTTTTTCGGGCGGCCCGGCCAGCAATTCCCAGCGGCGTTTGGGGTCGGGTTCGCGTTGCAGCACCCGAAACAAATCGCGGAAGTAGTCGAAATAGACCCCTACGATGTTGGTGCGTTTATAGCCATGGGTCACGCCATATTGGGGAGCCGCCTCCTCGATGGCATAGGAACCAAACAGGCGGTCGTAGAAGGTGAAGAAGGCGGCGTAGTTTTTGTCAATATATTCCGGATTGGAAGAATGGTGAACGCGGTGGTGCGAAGGCGTGGCGATCCAGTTTTCTAACCACGGGATGCGGGGTATCCACTGGGTGTGCATAAAAAACTGCCAGACGGCCAGCGTTCCAATGCCCAACAGGCAGTCCAGAGGTGCGAAGCCCAACAGAGGCAGGGGCAGCCAGAAAAAGATGCGGACAATGCTTTGCAGGCCGGTGGCCCGGAAAAAGATGCTTAAATTATAATCCTCGCTCTGGTGGTGAACAATGTGCAACCCCCACAGAAAGTTGATACGGTGACTGCTCCGGTGGTACCAGTACCAGCAAAAATCGGCCGCCAGCAGCAGCGGCAGGTACAGGTACCCCGGCAAAGGCCGGGGCAGGTGAAAAAGCACAAACCCCGATTGGTGGATGTATTTGAAAATACCAAACAGGGCAATAAAGACCACTAAATCCAGCAGGCGTTCGAGGATACCGCAGGCAATGTTTACAAAGGTCTCGTTGGCCTGATATATTTTTTTGCCTGCCCAGCCGGAGCAGACCATTTCGATGAGGACGCAGGTACCCATCAGCGCAAAGACCCATATTGGTGTTTCTCCCATTTTTTTTATGTTTTAGAAGTCAGGAAAAATAAATGTTGCGGATGATATGCCGATACCATCTGGTTTGGGCGAGGTATGCTGCCAAATGCAAAAACAGAGGCTGCTTTGCCACCGTGTATTCGTTGGCGGGATGTGGTTTTTGAGCGATGCGGACGATGTGGGCGGCGGCTTCGTTCACGGAATAACCCCTTTTCGACAACCGATGCGCCTGCTCCGCCCGCTTTTGCAGCCAGGGCCAATAGTCGGAGTCGTGGAAGCGTGGCAGGCGCTCCAATTGTTTTTCCAGTACCCCCGTTTGCACCATGCCGAGCAGGATGTTGACCGCCCGCAGCCGATAGGGCATCAATTCTGCGTCCAATGCACGGTTCACAACGCTCAAAGCGCTCTTGGAAGCCGCATAGGAGCCGATGAAGGGCAGCGGCACCCGCGCATTGTACGAGCTGATGTTCAGAATGTTGACTCTCTGGTCGGGGCGCGGGGCGAGCAGGGGCCGGAAATAGCGCGCCATCAGCACCGGAGCCAGTACGTTGACGTGGTACTCCTCTGTCATTTCTGCCGTCGTCAGTTCGAGCAGGGGGCCTGTGTGAATGCAAGCCGCATTGTTGATTACCAACGACAGATGTTCGCCTTTTTGCGCCAGCGCATGGTCCACCTGTGTGGCTGCCGCCTGAATGGCTGCTTCCTGACACAGGTCTAAATGAAAAGGCAGGAAGTGTCCCTGATGCTTTGCCACCCATGCTGCGTCGGGTAGTCGGCTGTGGTAGCTGCCCCATACACAGCACCCCTGTTGCAGAAAGTGTTCGCTCAGGGCTGCACCAAGTCCTGTGGCCGCACCGGTGATGAGTATATTTTTCATAGTCAGAGGACAAAGACCCTTTTTTATGTTTTATGCAATGGCCAATAGCAGCCATTCCGCTTTGAGGGCGGGTTTGTTTTTCCCTTCCACTTCCACTGCGACCTCCAAAGTGATATACGCATTTTTTTCACGGAAAATCCGCACGTCCTTGACTATGCCGGTCAGGCGCACCCGGCTATTGACGGGTACAGCGTCGGTGAATCGAATGTTGTTGAAGCCGTGATTGATGCACATCTGCGCGGGTACACAGCAGAGTTCGCGCACTAAACCCGACATCAGGGACAGCGTCAGAAAGCCCTGGGCAATAACCCCTCCGTAAGGCGATTCTACCGCCGCCTTATCGGGATCGGTGTGAATCCACTGATTGTCCAATGTGGCAGAAGCAAACTGGTCAATCATATCCTGGGTAATGGGCATGTAGGAAGTACTGCCTAAATCGGTTCCGATGGCGGACGGCAAGGCTGAAAAGTTATCAAACAGGATCATATACTTTGGAGTGATGAGTGATGAGGGAGGAGGGAGGAGTGGCGTTTTACAGGACAATCTTCCTAAGTTCGTCCACATATTTGCGCTCGTTGGCTAAGCGGGGTACTTTGGCCTGCCCGCCCACTTTGCCCCTTTGGCGCATCCATTGCAGAAAAGTTCCGGTCGGTACACTGTGCAACCGCAGGGCCTCAAGGGCTATGCTGTTGAAGCGCTTCGCTTCGTAATCGGAATTGATGCGCTGCAGGTTATCGTCCAGCAGACAATTAAAAGCCTGCAGGTCTTTGGGCATCCGCTCAAATTCCACAATCCACTCATGACCGCCCCTGTGCTGATCCATGAAGATGGGAGCAACCGTGTACTCCAGGACCAATGCTCCTGTCTGGCGGCAGGTTTCTGCAATGGCCTTGTCGGTATCGCCCACCATCAGTTCTTCGCCAAAAGTGTTGATGAACTGTTTGGTACGCCCTGTCAGCTGAAAACAGTGCGGATATTTGCGGGTAAAGCGCAGCGTGTCGCCCGGCAGGTAACGCCACAGGCCATTGCTGGAGGAAATGACTAAGGCATAGTCTTCTCCGATCTCCACCTCCCCGATGCCGACGGTGTGCGGTTGTTCTTTTTCCCATTCCGACCGGGGTACAAATTCGTAGAAAATGTCGAGATCCAACAGCAAAAGGATATCCGGTCGGTCGGGTTCATACTGAGTCCCGAAATAACCCTCGGAAGCGTTGTAAGTGTCCCAAGAAAGGAAGTTCCCGTCTGGCACCATCCTGCGAAACAGCGGGCGATAGGGTTCGAATCCCATGCCCCCGTGCATAAACAGTTGCAAGTGCGGCCAAACGTCTAACAGATTGCGCCTGCCTGTTTGTTCGAGGATGCGCCGCAGCAATACCACCATCCAGGCAGGTGCTCCGCTGAGGGTGCTGATGTGCGGATCGCGGGCGGCTATTTCGGCAATGCGGGTCAGTTTCACCTCAAAATCGGGTTCCAGCAGGGTCTTTTGGTCTGGCACAAAGAAAGGCCGGATAAGCCCCGGGATATGGGCCGTCATCACTGCGCTGATGTCGCCTGTACGCACCTCCGGTCTTTCCTGAAAAGCACTGTGACTCCCCGGCAGCAACAGGGTTTTGCGCCCGAAAAAGTGCAGGTGGGGCCGGTGGTGGTGGAGCAGTGCGAGGGCATGCCACGCGCCCGCCAAATGGTTGTTGCGCAGGTTTTGCGGCGGCACCGGCAAGAACTTGCTTTTGTCGTGGGTGGTGCCGCTGCTCTTGCTGTACCAGTTGATACGGCCAGGCCACAACACGTCGCGCTCGCCGCGCATCATACGCTGTATGTGCGGCTTCAGGGCCTCGTAGTCGTGCGTGGGTACCCTTTGTGCAAAGGTGGTGGCATCGCGGATAGAGGAAAATTCGTATTGCCGCCCGAAGGCAGTATGACGGGCCTGGTGCAGCAATTGTTGCAGCACGCTTTCCTGGGTTCGTTCAGGTGCCTGCATAAAGCGTTCTATACGCCCCATGCGGTGGCCTAAGTACTGCTTAATAACACGATTGATGATGCGACTCATGTGGGTACGAATAAGACCTGTAAAAATTATCCGGCGAAAAAATCAAAGCCTCAGGGCGATGTCTTTGTTGCCGGGGCAAAAATGCAGGCATATCCGTGGGTCGCACAAGATAGAGAGGGTAGGAAGTCAGGGTGGAAATAAGGTTGGAGCAGCCCGAGCGATGCCTGAAAATGGCGAATAGCAAACACTTAGGGGAAAAATGCCCTGCTTACCGTTCCCTCCCTGCTTCCTTAAAACAGGTCGTAGGGCGACATCTCGCCCAAAGATTGTTGCTCCTTATACTTGCGCCACACTTTAAAAATGTCGTTCAAGTGCGTTTTGACTGTCACTTCTGCAATATAGAGCCGAGAGGCGATGACCTTGATTTGTAGCTTACTTCCAAAACGCAAATCAAAAATCTCCCTCTGACGCAGGGACAACAGAGCGATGAAAGCCTCTTTTGTTTGCGCTTTGGTGGTCGCCAACGGACGGGCAGGCGGAATTTCTGCCAATATGGCCCCCAGCACTTTGGACAACTGGATGTCGTTGTGCAGCAAAAAGGCACATACCCCGAACAAGGTCGCCCAGGGAAAAACAATATGGGCCAGAGACCCCGGCGCAAAAGGATGGCCCAGGGCAATGAGGCGCAGCACCACATTGACAGCAAGCAGCAACAACAGCAAGTGGACAAACAAATGGGGTACCCGCCGAACTAAGGAGCGCAGGCGATTGAGGCGGCGACCGTCCAAGCTCATCTCATTCAGGAACGCCTTGAAATGGGTACGCGCTTCAGGGTGCTGCCGATACAGGGCGGTCAGGCGGCGGCGCAAAAACCGGTCGGTGATGCGCAGGCGCAATAAAAGCAGCAGCCATACCCCTGCTGTCAGGCCATACATAATTTGCGGAAAAGGATGGGCGCGGCCTTCTACGGACCGAATCAATTGGAAAGTGGCAAGACTTCCGGTGAGGAAAATAAGCAGGGCCAGCAAAATGGAGCGATGGCCCATTTGTTCGCAGAAGTCCTGAAAAGGCGCATTCAATAAAGGATTCCATGATGCCTGTGGCCGGGATTTCTGAGGGGCGGAAATTTGTGTCAACGTGGTCATGGTAAATGCATTTTTAGTGAGGGTATATATGGTTCTTTCTATAAGACAATATACGCGTGCATTTCCCCTATCTGTGCGTTGGTGTATTTCTCAGGCGGGTGTCCCCTACTCTGTTCCTGCCTGCCTTTTTACGTTCAAGGCGCTTCGTCGTTGGGTTCGATGTGGATTAAAATATGGCCCAATTGCGGCATTTGTACATGAAGGGCATCCTTCAGTCGGTGGGCGATGTCGTGTCCTTCCCGCACCGTCAGATGACCATCCACCAGTGCATGCAGTTCTATGTGGTATTTCAGCCCCGCCTTGCGGATAAAGCATTTTTCGGTACCTGCCACCCCATCCACCGTCAGAGCGGCCACGCGAATGTCCGACAGCACATCGTCATAGAGGTGTTCGTCCATGATTTCGCCGAGCGCGGGCCGAAAAATGAGGTAGCTGTTATACAAAATGAAGCCCGAAGCGGAAAGCGCCGCCCAGTCGTCTGCCGACTCGTAGCCCTTGCCCATGAACAGGGCAATAGATATGCCGATAAAAGCCGATACCGACGTAATGGCATCGCTGCGGTGGTGCCACGCATCCGCTTTCAGCGCCGAACTGTGGGTTTCCCGGCTTTTGCGCATCACAATCTGATAGGAAATTTCTTTCCACCCGATAATGACCCCCAGTACTATCAGCGTCCAGGTTTTGGGCAGTTCATGCGGGGTCTGAATGTTCTGAATACTTTCATAGGCAATAATCGTGGCAGTGGTAATCAGAAAACCCACTACTACAAAGGTTACCAAAGGTTCGATGCGCCCATGTCCGTAGGGATGATTGTCGTCGGCAGGCCGGGCCGCGTAGCGAAGGCCGAGCAGCACCAGCACCGAAGAAAAAATATCGGCAGTGGACTCCAAAGCGTCGGCCATGAGGGCATAAGAGTTGCCAAAAAAGCCCGCTGCCCCTTTGACGGCGGCCAGCAGGGCATTGCCCACAATGCTGAACCAAGTGGTGCGGATGGCGGTTTGTTCGTGGGTGTTGGACACAACAAAAAAGGGTGAAAGCGCTGAACGGCCTACAAAATTTGTACTGAATGAGGAGAAAAAAGCAGTAAATGCCCTGCAATGATGCGGCAATTCAGCGGTTTTTCTGTACAGGGGGCTTGTACTCGATATTGAAATGTTTGGCGTATTCCTCCAAAGGAGGCAGCCCCATCTCCATGCGGCGTTTGTTGACGTTGGCTTCGTCTTCCATGGGGTAAAACTCCCATTTGCCATCCTGATTCTGATCGGTCACCTGGGTACCGTAGCGCTGTTTCTCGCCGCTCCACATTTTGAAGCGGTCGTAAAACAGCGCAAAATCGCCACTGCTGATGTCTTCCGCCTTGTAGGCTTTTTCAATCAGCGCATAGTGCTTTTTCATGGTCGCTAAATTGGAATGCTGGAGTACAAAAAACGCCACGCTGCTGTAGCGGCTGCCGACTTTGCTTTTGGCAGGGTAGCCGTGCTGTGCAAATATTTTTTCCACTTTAATCAGGTTCAGAGAGTCCAAAGCATTGATTTTTTTCCAGAGGGCTGCTTCTTCCTGCGGGTCGCCGGCGTTTTTGGTTTGCCCGCGCAGGTGCTGGTCGTCGTACCATATTTGCTTCAACTCTGCCCGCAAGGCTGCGTCATAATTTGCCGCTTTTTCTTTTTCCCGGATTTGTTCAAAAGCCAGTCGGTAAAAATCTGTTCCCTGATAAGGCACAAACTCCGGGTAGCTGCCTTCGAGGATGCCGCCCGCCTGATCGAAATCCTTGTCCAATGCAGCCTGCAAATGTTGCTGAAACGCCTCCTGCCTGTTGCACATATAGGCACACAGGGCCGCCCGCAGGCGACTGAGGGCGCTGTGCTGCGAAATTTTAAAAGCTTCTTCGTAGCGCTCTAAGCAAGGCTGGCATTCTTTTTTCTCCAAAAATTCAAAACCGGCATTGACCAAGCGTACATACTGGGGGGAGGGATTGGGCTTTTGGGCCACTGCCAGGAGGGGACCAAGAAGGAAAGAAAAATAAATAACTATATGCTGCATCTTAATTATGGAGGTGTGTATGTGATTAGTAGCAGCAAAGTTAAGCACAATCTGTGAATCCGGCGGTAATTTTGTCAGGAAACAGTTACCTCCTTAACAACAATGACCAACGTGCTTTATGCGTTATCTGATAAAGTTCGAAGCATTCTACAGGAATCGTGATCTGATGATTTTTGTGGTTTGTTTTGTAGGTGGTATGTATCAGTGGGTTCCTAAAACGCGGCGGCAAAATTAAAGTATGAATGCTTCTTTTTGGTCAGAGTCGGCGGAAACGCTTTTGGAGGTTCTGAATAGCAGCCCTCAGGGTCTGAGTGGGCAACAAGCTGCTATTTTGCTCCGCACATCGGGCCGCAACAAGAAGCCCGATTCTCCGTGGCTGAAAGATGTGCGCCTGTTGCTGGCGCAGTTTAAAAGCCCCCTGATGCTGCTGCTCATTGGGGCTGTGGTTTTATCTGCTTTGCTGGGTGACACATCGGATGTGTTTATTATCTTGTTTATACTATTGTCCACGGGGTTATTGGGGTTTTTTCAGGAGCGCAATGCAGGAAAAGTAGTGGAACACCTCCAGTCCCTGATTACTCTGAAATGCAGAGTGATGCGGGAAGGACAGGAGCAGTTGATCCCCTCAGAAGAGATTGTACCAGGCGATATTCTGCTGCTAAAAGCGGGCGACGTGGTGCCAGCCGATTGCTTATTGTTAGAAGCCAACGAATTGCAAACCAATGAAGCAAGTCTTACGGGGGAATCTTATCCGGTTAAGAAGGAAACGGGGCCACTTCCCATCCACACAGAACTGTCTAAGCGCAACAATGCCTTATGGGAAGGGTCCAGTGTGGTAAGTGGCAAAGCCAAAGCAGTGGTTGTAGCCACCGGTACACATACCGTATTTGGCCAGATTACGGACAGCGCTGCTACCGACACTGAAACCTCTTTCGAAAAAGACATCCGATCTTTTGGCTATTTTTTGATGAAAATTTCGCTGACCCTGTGCGCTTTTGTGTTGGCGATCAATCTGCTCAACCATAAAGATGCTTTTCAGTCAGCCTTGTTTGCTCTTGCTTTAGCAGTAGGCATGGCTCCCGAACTATTACCTGCCATTACTACGTTGGCCATGAGTGCAGGAGCCAGGCGAATGCTCGAAAAAAAAGTAATCATTCGCAAATTGCCCTCCATTCACAATCTTGGAGAAATTAACCTGTTGTGTACCGATAAAACAGGGACTATCACAGAAGGAGTTATTCGCATCAACAGCATACTGAATGCTGCCGGAACTGCTGACCTTTTCGTAGCGGAACTGGCCTATTGGAATGCGCATTTACAAACCGGTTATGAAAACCCCATAGACGATGCCCTGCGACAAATTTCTCTGTTGCCTACCTTTCATCCCCGCCGTCTGGCCGAAATTCCTTACGACTTCAACCGAAAAAGGCTGAGCGTCCTCTTTGAAAATGCCGGACAAAAGTGGATGGTTACCAAGGGGGCCTTCGATCAAATTCTTGCTGCCTGCACCCATTTATACATTGCTCCCGAGCAGACCCTGCCACTTGATCCCAACGCAATTGCTTCCCTGCGGAGCCAATACGACGACTTTGGTACACAAGGCTTGCGCGTTATTGCTTTATGCTATAAAAATACTGAACAGGCAGTTATCATCAAAGAAGATGAGCGCGATATGGTATTTGCGGGGTTCATCCTATTGCAGGACCCTGTAAAAAAGGGCATATCGGACACTATTGCTGCCTTAGGGCGATTACAAATAGATCTGAAAATTATCACCGGCGACAACCAAAACGTTGCCAGAGCCATTGCGCTTCAGCTAGGCATCGAAAACCCGGTGGTTCTCACCGGCGAAGCGCTGCAAAGCCTTACCGAAGATCGTTTGGAGGAAACGGTACAGGGGGTACATATCTTTGCCGCCATAGAACCCCAGGTCAAAGAGCAGATTGTGAAAATACTGCGCCGGAAGAATGTAGTGGCCTACATTGGCGATGGTATCAATGATGTATCGGCCCTCCATGCGGCTGATGTAGGCATTTCTGTCAGTAACGCGGTGGATGTTGCGCGCGAAGTAGCCGATTTCGTACTTATGGAAAAAGACCTGTCTGTATTGATTGATGGAGTGAAAGAAGGCCGAAAAACCTTTGCTAATACCCTTAAATACATTTATATCAATACCGGCTCTACATTTGGGAATATGTTCAGCGTGGCTTTTGCGTCTTTATGGCTCCCGTTTCTGCCTATGTTGCCCAAACAGATTCTACTCACCAATTTTATCACTGATTTTCCGTATTTGTCGGTATCAGGCGACCAAGTGGACGAAGAACAAATGCAACGCCCGGGCCGATGGAATTTGAAGCTGCTGCGCAACTATATGCTTCTTTTTGGGACGCACAGTTCCTTGTTTGATATGCTGACATTTCTGTTTCTTTATTATTATATGAAAGCCAATGAGTCTGCTTTTCAAACGGGTTGGTTTATAGAATCCATTCTTACCGAACTTTTCATTCTCTTTGTTATACGCACCCGTAAAAACTTCTTCAAAAGTACTCCCGGTCGTTTACTTGTCTTTCTGAGCCTTCTGGGAGTGGCGATCACACTCATCCTGCCTTACACGCCGCTGGGTCCGCAGGTGGGTCTGGTGCCTCTGCCCGGGTTTGCGCTGCTGCTGTTGCTCGCCATCACAGCGACTTACCTGCTCACTGCCGACCTGCTTAAAGTATGGTTCTTTAAAAAATTTGACCCTCAGTAGAAATGACTTCAAATGAAGAATGATTTTTTTTTCCAAATCTTTCTCCCTCAATAAATACGTTTTCGGTTTCCTCCCAGTTTACCGACTGATCGGGTTACGGGGTCAGCGTCGCAATGGTCGGCATCTGCAAGACCTTGTAGGCCTCCGATTTGCCGGCCCAGGAGAGCTGGTAGCGTTCGTTATCTGTATATACTGCCTCTCCGAGAAGCGTCTGTAGTTTCTGTATATCCAACTTTTCTTCACTGAAAGCCTGTGGCACCAGTTCTTTGAGTCTTTCCAAACCCAAAAGCAAAGACGATGTGGCAGCAAGACAAGTACATGGCAAACAGGCCCAAAAACAAAAAACCCAACTGCCTGAAAATCAGGCAATTGGGTCAATAGATTGTCGGGATGACAAGATTCGAACTTGCGACCACACGCCCCCCAGACGTGTACTCTACCGGGCTGAGCTACATCCCGCTCATATTACAAAATTATTCAAATATGCTTTCCGTTTAACCGGACTTGGAGCGATACATTCCCAGCAACATCTTCGAGACCTGCTCGTAGGTGGCATACAGACTCACATACGTATAGTCATCCACCATTCCCAGATCGCGCACCAGCTGCATCAACGCCGTCCCCTCATAAATCGCGCCACGTGCCATGGCAAAATACTGTTTCTTTTCCACATCGTTCACCCGGCCCACACCTTCTGTCAAATTCAGCAATGCATTGAGCGTTGACCGTTTCCACTGCTCCCGGATCATCGGGTCTATTTCATTATTCGACAGGAGATAGTTCATCACTTCTTTGTTGTGATTGCGCATCACCTGATATAATTCCAAACGTTCAAAATCGAACATGGGCAGTGCAGTGTGTTGTGGGTAAAGGGACTCATCCGTTATCATAAAACCGTACAGCCGTCTTAAACAATCGAATGTTTCGGAAGTATAATCGCGCTTTTTGGTCGGACCAACGGGATTCGAACCTGTGACCTCTACGATGTCAACGTAGCGCTCTAACCAACTGAGCTATGGCCCGTTTTCAAAAGCGGACGCAAAGGTACGCACCTTTTTGAAATGCACAAGTGTTTTTTGGAAAAAACACAAAAAAAATACCGGCAGCTTCCTTAAAAAGGCCATTTCAGGTCTTTTCCAAAAATTTGCCCCCAGTAGGTGCGTGGAAAAGATTCCCGCAATCCGTAAGATTCGGGCATTTCCTTCTCGTGTACATGGGTACCAAATATCCAGTCCATAAGCGGCGAAATATTGGCATAGTTCCCGGCATCTGTTAAATTATTTCCGGGGTGTCCACTTGGGCGATCAATGCTTCTATATCGCCCTGTGTCAGTTCGTGATCTACAATTTTACCCTCAAAGTACTGCTGGTAGGCGCTCATGTCGAAGTAGCCGTGTCCGCACAGGTTGAACAGAATGGTTTTGGGCGTACCGGCTTCGTCGGCGGCTCTGGCTTCGCGGGCCACCACCGCAAGGGCGTGGGTGGCTTCGGGGGCGGGCACAATGCCCTCTGCTTTTGCAAAGGCCACGCCCACGCTGAAACACTCGTTCTGCATCACCGCCTGCGCCTCAATCAGTTTGTCGTTGAGCAGCTGGCTGACGATCACGCCTGCTCCGTGGTAGCGCAAACCGCCCGCATGGATGGGCGAGGGTACAAACTTGTGGCCGAGGGTGTACATGGGCAACAGGGGAGTCATGCCCACCGTATCGCCAAAGTCGTAGCGAAACACTCCCCGTGTCAGTTTTGGACAGGAGGCCGGTTCGGCGGCGATGCAGCGGATTTCCTGACCGTTCTCTAAGTTCATCCGCAGGAAAGGAAAGGAAATGCCCGCAAAGTTGGAACCGCCCCCAAAAGGCGCTACCACAATATCGGGCAGGTCGCCGGCCTTTTCCATTTGGAGTACTGCCTCCTGGCCTACGATGGTCTGGTGGAGCAGCACATGGTTGAGTACCGAACCGAGGGCGTATTTCGTATCGTCGCTGGTGGCCGCCCGCTCCACGGCTTCCGAAATGGCAATGCCAAGGCTGCCCGGCGAATCAGGGTCTTCGGCCAAAATTTGCCGTCCGGCATTGGTCAGGTTGCTGGGGCTGGCGTGTACGGTGGCCCCCCACGTATTCATCAGCAGTTTGCGGTAGGGCTTTTGCTCGTAGCTGATTTTCACCATATAGACTTCGCATTCAATGCCGAAGTGGTTGCAGGCAAAACTCAGGGCACTCCCCCACTGACCAGCTCCGGTTTCGGTGGTGATGCGCTTCACGCCTTCCTGTTTGTTGTAGTAGGCCTGGGGCACTGCGGTGTTGGGCTTGTGCGAGCCGGAAGGGCTGACTCCCTCGTATTTGAAATAGATTTTGCAGTTGGTACCTAATGCTTTTTCAAACTCGTAGGCGCGGTGCATGGGCGTTGGCCGCCACATGGTGTACAGGTCGCGCACTTCGTCGGGGATTTCAATCCACTTTTCGGCGCTGACTTCCTGCATAATCAGGGCCATGGGGAACAGCGGCATCAGGGCTTCCGGGCCAATGGGTTCTTTGGTGCCGGGGTGCAGGGGCGGGTGTGGCTTGTTGGGCATATCGGCCACGATGTTGTACCAATTGCGGGGCATTTCGCTCTCCGCGAGGGTAATTTTTCTGGATCGCATAAGGCAAGGCAGTGAAGTGTGAAAATGGAAAGCAAAGATAACAGCTTTTTATCAAAAGGCAGTATCTTTAGCGCTCATATTAACAAAATATACTGCCCCTGCAAAGACAGGGCCTTAAGCTTTGTCCTGTGCGACCTTTTTCATCTCGGTAGCCAACGGCTCGCCCAAATAGCGGTCTATGGCTCCGTGTATCAAATAAATCACCGGGGTAAGGGCTACTGCCATCGCTGCTTTATAGAGATAGCTCATGATGGAAATGGCCAGTACATACACAAAAGGAATGCGCTGCCCGATGTACAGGGCGATAAATACCACAATAAAGCTGTCCAAAAACTGGGACACCAAAGTACTCCCCGTAGAGCGCAACCAGATTTTCTCCTCTCCGGTGCGGGCTTTGATGCGGTGAAAAACACCCACGTCCACGATCTGGGCGACCAAAAAGGCCACCAAAGAACCCACAATGATCCACAGACTTTGGCCAAAGACGACCGAATAGGCCATATTGTAATCGCCGACCAAGGCCAGCATGGCGGTTTTCTCGGCTTCCGTCATGTCGGGTTTGATGTGGGCCGTGCGCCAAAAGTCGGCGGGTTCGAGCCAACGGGCAAACAGCAGCATCAGAAAACTGTACGCAATCAGTCCGGAGGCTAAGTACGACAGGCGGCGTACACCGCGCGGGCCATAGTACTCGTTGATGATGTCGGTCATGACAAAGACCACCGGCCACAGCAGCACCCCGGCGGTCAGGGTGAAAGACAAATTGCTTTGGCCCAGAAAACTCCAGTTGACCGGGGCAAAGCCGAAGGTTTTTTCCAACGAAAACAACTTGACTCCCATAAATTCGGCCACCAAGGCGTTGGCCACAAAAAATCCGGATAAAACCATCCAAAGCCGGTTGGGTTTGGATGCAAAAAAGTCATGCATAAATTACAGAAGTTATATTACAGTAGCGCCGATCCCCCGATCGGCGGGTTAGCACCGCCGCCCGAACATACGACTTCCCATTGCGACTTCGCCGATCCCCCGATCGGCGGGTTAGCACCGCCGCCCGAACATACGACTTCCCATTGCGACTTCGCCGATCGGGGATCGGCGGTACGGGTACACCCATCACTTAAAAAGGTCTCTCATATCTTCGTCATCGTCGTCCCCCTCCTGCGAGCGGCCCAATTGTCCGGCCAGCAAGTCCTTGAAAACCACTCTTGTATAAATGAAATCGCGGCTAATCTGATCGAAAGCCGCCAGCCCGTACAACACCAATTCCATCAGCAGGTAGCGTTCGTCGGTGGCAGGTTCGGTGGCATCGGCCATTTGCGACAGCCCGGCCACTTTGTCCAATTCGGCGCGAAATTTTTTATCGTTGGTATCTGTCAGCAAGTCCACCACGTTGCCCCCCGAAAACCAGGCGCGCACCACGCCAAAGGGATCGCGTCCCTGTGCTTTTTTGCGCAATTTGGAAGGGTCGGGAAAATACTGTAAAAAAACTTTTTTGACGGCCTCCGAGATGAGGT
>WBZP01000347.1_pt1 | contig 63864 bp, 47 predicted proteins | sample 5204301 | NCBI WGS metagenome assembly WBZP01 (sample SAMN12412401, study PRJNA552823) | activated sludge metagenome | isolation source: activated sludge from nitrification reactor of wastewater treatment plant... | place: USA: Pennsylvania | collected 2017 | reverse complement strand
CCTCTACGCGCTGGTCGTCACCGAGAAGCGCCTCAATCCGGACGGCCCGCCCCGCCCGGGCAGTGCGGCCGCCAGCGCCCGCTTCCCTTCGCTGCGCGGACTGCTCGCCGGCCTCTTCTCCTCGGTTTCGGTCTGTTGCGCCTACGCCGGCAGCGGCCTGCAACTGTTCATGATGGGTTCGATGATGGCCTGGCTGCCCAGCTTCGCGAACCGCTACTACGCGCTGCCGCCGGATCGCGCCGGCCTGTTCGCCGCCGTCTTCGTCCTCGTCGGCGCCGTCGGCATGACCGGCTGCGGCATCATCACCGACCGCCTGAGCCGCAACTTCGCGACGCGCAAGTGGTCCGTCGCCATCGCCTATTCGCTGGTCTCGTCGATCGCCCTCATCGTCGGCTTCCACCTGCCGAACGGCCCGGCCCAGCTGGCGCTCCTCGCCGTCGGCATGTTCTTCGTCGCCGGGACCACCGGCCCGGTCGGCGCCATGGTCGCCAACCTGACCCATCCGGCGATCCATGCGACGGCCTTCGCCACCTGGTCGCTGGCCAACAACATTCTCGGCATGGCCCCCGGTCCCTTCCTGACCGGCGCGCTCGCCGACCGTGTCGGCCTGCTCGGCGCGCTGCAGTGGATGCCCGTCGTCGGCCTCGCGGCGGCGGCTACCTTCTCGCTCGGCCGCCGCACCTACGCCGGCGACCTGCAGCGCATCCGCGCACAGCAGGCCCTGGAAAACAACGGGAAGACAACCTGACCCACCCGGAGCCCCCACGATGACCCTGGACAACACCCCGACCGTACTCTTCGTCCCCGGCCTGCGCGACCACGTCGCGGACCACTGGCAGACCCACGCCCAGAGGAACTTTGCCGGCGCCCGCTGCGTCGCCCCGCTCGAGCACGACAAGCTTTCGCGCGACGCCCGCGTCGAGGCGCTGCAGGACGCCCTGGCCACAATCGACGGCCCGGTCGTCCTCGCCGCGCATAGCGCCGGCTGCATGATCGTTGTGCAGTGGGCGCAGAAATACCGGCACGACGGCATCGTCGGCGCCCTGCTCGCCGCCCCGGCCGACGTCGAGTCCCCGATGCCGGCCGGCTACCCGACCGTCGACCAGCTCGGCGCCGCCGGCTGGATACCGATTCCGCGCCAGACGCTGCCCTTCCCGACGCTCGTCGCGGCCTCGACCAACGACCCGCTGTGCGGTTTCGCACGCGCCGCAGGTTTCGCCCGCGACTGGGGCAGCCGCTTCCTCGACGTCGGCACCATCGGCCACATCAATCCGCCGGCCGGCTTCGGCCCGTGGACGCAGGGCGAAGAACTGATCCGCGGCATGCTTTGAACCTAGAAACCGCAGTTGACCGCTTGTATTCCCGTGAGCAGCCCCATGAACACTGACTCTTGTCCCTCCGCCAAGCATCACCTGATCGGTGAGAGCGCTACGCGCCCGCTGCCACGTCCGGTCGGGCACCTGGCTTTGTCGCTCCGCCTTGCAGGCATTAGCCTGCCGCGTTGTCGCTTCGCGCCAGTTACCCGCCCAAACGCACCAGCGGGCGCGTCCAACTGCGGTTTCTAGGTTGAATGATGGACGCCCGACATCCGTGAAAAACCCCTCTCCGGCGGCGTTGACCGCGCTGCTGGCGGTACTCGGCCTGCTCAACTCCTTTGCCTCCGACATGGTCATTCCCGCCCTCCCCTCCCTGCGTGACGAACTGAGGGTCAGCGACTGGCAGGCCCAGCAGGTGGTGTCCGTGTTCTTCGCCGCCTGCGCCTTCATGTCGCTGTGGTACGGTGCGCTCGCCGACGCCTGGGGCCGGCGCGCGGTCACCCTTGGCGCCCTCGCGGTCGTCGCGGTCACCGCGATCGGCTGCCTCGTTGCCCGCCAGATCGAGCAGATCTGGCTGCTGCGCGCCTGCCAGGGCCTCGCCTCGGGGGCCGGGCTGGTGATCAGCCGCACCGTCGTGCGCGACCTGCATATCGGGCGGACCGCGCAGAAATTGCTCAGCCGCATCATGATGGTGCAGACCCTCGCCCTGGTCGCGATGCCGGTGATCGGCGGCGTTCTCGCGCAGGCTTTCGGCTGGCGCGCGGTGTTCGCCGCGCTGGCCGGCTTCATGCTGCTGTTGCTGGCCGCATGCTGGCGCTGGCTGCCGGAGACCCTGCCGGTCGCCGACCGCCGGCCGCTGCGGCCGGCCGCCCTATGGCCGGCCTACCGCGACGTCTTCCGCTCGGGCGGATTCCTGCGCCTCTCCGCCGCCCATGTCGCGAACTGGGTGGCCATGGCGATGTACGCTTTTTCGGCGCCGGCCATCGTGATCCACCATTTCGGCCGCACGGCCTCCGACGCCTGGCTCGTATTCGCGCCGATCACCGTCGGCCTCGTCGCCGGCTTCGTCGCCTTCCCGCGCGTTGCCCGCGCCCGTACCGGCGCCGCCGTGCTCGGACTCGCCTATCGCTTCCTCGGCGCTGCTGTCGCCCTCAACCTTGCGGTCTGCGCGCTGCTGCCCAGCGGTCCCCTGCAGCTCGCGCCGCTGCTCCTGTTCTCGGTGGGCATGGCGCTCGCGCTGCCGATCCTGATCGACCGTGCGCTCGCTGCCGTGCCCACAGCGCTGGGCGGCGTCGCCGCCTCCTGCCAGACCTTCCTGCAGTTCGCGGTCATGGCCGCCGGCGCCGGGCTCCTCGCGCCGCTGCTCTGGCATTCCCTGTTCGCACTCGCGCTCGGCACCGGGCTGATGACTGCCGTCGGCGGCGCCTGTCTGTGGCATGAATCGCGCCGGCGCGCCGGCACCGCCTGTCCCGCCCCCGGAAGCTGACCACCATGAGCGCCACCCTCGCCATCGATGTCCATTTCGACCTGATCTGCCCTTGGTGCCTGATCGGCAGGCGCCACCTGGCCAGCGCCCTCGCCCAATTGCGGCAGCGCCGTCCCGATGTCGATGTCGTCACCGACTGGCGCTCGCACATCCTCCTGCCCGACACGCCGCCGCAGGGCGTCCCCTACCAGGCTTTCTACGAGCGTCGCCTGGGCAGCGCCGAAGCCGTCGCCGCCCGCCGCGCCCAGGTGCGCGAAGCCGGCCGCGCCGCCGGCATCGAATTCGCCTTCGAGCGCATCGCCCTGATGCCGAGCACGCTGGCCGCCCACCAGTTCATCGCCTGCGCCCGCGGCCTCGGCGTCGGCGACGAGCGGCGTCTCGAGGGCTTTATCGATCGGCTGTTCACCGCCTATTTCCTCGAAGGCCGCGACATCGGCGACGCCGCCGTGCTGGGCGAAATCGCCGTCCATGCCGGCTTCCCGGAGGCTGCGATCCGCGCCTGTGTCGAGGCGCCGGACAGCCGCCGCCGCTTCTTCGAGAAACTCGCGGCCAATGCCGGCGAATCGGTGTCCGGCGTGCCCTTCTTCGTCTTCGCCAACCGTTTCGCCCTGTCCGGAGCGCAACCGCCCGCCGTGCTGCTCGCCGCCATGGAGCAGGCCCTGCACCCGCAAGCCGCGGCAGCCGCCCTTTAACCCGACCAGCCGCCCACCGCGACGGGCCACGAAAACATTTTCAGGAGAACCGCATGGAAAACCCCGTACCCGCCTGGACCCCCTCGCCCGAACGAATCGCCAACGCCAGGGTCACCGCCTTCATCGGCTGGCTGGCCCGTGAACGCGGCATCAAGCTTGCCGATTACGACGCCCTGTGGCGCTGGTCGGTATCCGACCTCGACGCCTTCTGGGGTGCCGTCTGGGATTACTTCGCCGTTCCCTCGGCCGCACCGCGCGGCAAGGCGCTGGCTGACGCCCGCATGCCGGGCGCCGTCTGGTTCCCCGGCGTCGAACTGAACTACGTCGAACAGGTTTTCCGCCATGCCGCCGACAGCCGGCCGGCCATCGTCTTCCGCGATGAATCCGGCGCCGAGCAGGACGTGTCGTGGGCCGAGCTCCAGCGTCAAGTCGCCGCGTTGGCCGCCACCCTGCGCGCCCAGGGCGTAGGCCGCGGCGACCGCGTCGTCGCCTTCATGCCCAACATCCCCGAGTCGGTAATCGCCTTCCTCGCCGTCGCCAGCCTCGGCGCCATCTGGTCGGTCTGCTCGCCGGACATGGGCCGCGTCGCCGTGCTCGACCGTTTCCGCCAGATCGCGCCGAAGGCGATGATCGCCGTCGACGGCTACCGCTACGGCGGCAAGGCGCACGACCGCCGGGCGCTGGTCGGCGAACTGCTGGGCGAACTGCCGAGCGTCGAACATCTCGTCCTGCTGCCGGCGCTTGACCCGGCCGCCGGCACCACCGGCTTTGCCAATGCCACGACGTGGGCCGACGCCACCGCCGGCAACGCGCCGCTGGCCCCCGAACACGTGCCCTTCGACCATCCGCTGTGGGTGGTCTATTCGTCCGGCACCACCGGCCTGCCCAAGCCGATCGTGCATTCGCAGGGCGGCGTCGTCATCGAGCACCTCAAGGCGATCGCCTTCCACCTCGACCTCGGCCCCGGCGACCGCTATCACTGGTATTCGACCACCGGCTGGATGATGTGGAACTTCCAGGTCGGCGGCCTGCTCGCCGGCTGCACCATCTGCCTGTTCGACGGCAACCCCGGCACCCCGGACCTCAACGCCCTGTGGCGCTTCGTTGCCGACAAAAAGGTCGATTTCTTCGGCGCCGGCGCCGCCTTCTATGCCTCGTGCCAGAAAGCCGGCATCGAACCGACCGCGGCCGGCGACCTCTGCCGCCTGCGCGGCCTCGGCTCGACCGGCTCGCCGCTGTCGCCGGAAAACTACCAGTGGCTGCTCGACCACGTGCGCCAGGATCTCTGGATCAACCCGATCTCCGGCGGCACCGACCTGGTCAGCGCCTTCATCGGCGGCGTGCCGACGCTGCCGATGATCGTCGGCGAAATGCAGTGCCGCTGCCTGGGCGCGAAGATCGAGGCCTTCGACGAGGCCGGCCAGCCGCTGACCGACGCGGTCGGCGAACTGGTCTGCTGCGCGCCGATGCCGTCGATGCCGCTGTATTTCTGGAACGACAAGGACAACCTGCGCTACATCGACAGCTACTTCGACACCTATCCCGGCATCTGGCACCACGGCGACTGGGTGCGCATCACGCCGCGCGGCGGCGCCATCATCTACGGCCGCTCCGACGCGACGATCAACCGCCACGGCATCCGCATGGGCACCAGCGAACTCTACCGGGCGGTCGAGGATCTACCGGAAGTGCTCGACAGCATGGTCGTCGACCTCGAATACCTGGGCAAGGAATCGTACATGCCGCTGTTTGTGGTTTTACGCCCCGATTCGACGTTGACCGCGGAACTGACGAAAACGATCCGCGAGCGCATCAAGGTCGCCCTGTCGGCCCGCCACGTGCCGAACGACATCTTCCAGGTCCCGGCCATCCCGCGCACGCTGACCGGCAAGAAGCTGGAACTGCCGATCAAGAAGCTGCTGCTCGGCCAGCCGCTGGAAAAGGTCGTCAACCCGGACACCATGGCCAACCCCGAGTGCCTGGCGTGGTACGGCGAATTCGCCGCCCGCCGCCAGCAGCAACAAGCCTGACCCCGCACCTGTACCTGCAATTGCGTCCATCAACCCTTTGAAACAGGAGACTCGCTTGCCCGGTGCGGTAGCCGATACCCGCCGGGTGCGAAATACAGACATGAAAAAACATTCGATCACAGTCAAAGCCCTTACCCGCAGCATCGGCGCCGAACTGCAAGGCGTCTCGATTGCCGAGGCCGCGCACGACGACGCGCTGTTCGCCGAAATCAAGGCCTTGCTGCTCAAGCACAAGGTGCTGTTCCTCGAAAATCAGGATTGCAGCCGCGCCGAGCACGTGGCTTTCGCCCGCCGCTTCGGCGACCTGGAAGACCATCCCATCGTCGGCAGCGATCCCGAACATCCGGGCCTGGTGCAGATTTACAAAGGCCCGGACACGCGCAAGGAACAGTACGAAAACGCCTACCACTGCGACACCACCTGGCGCGAGTGCCCGCAGATGGGGGCCGTGCTGCGCTGCACCGAAGCCCCCGAGGCCGGCGGCGACATGATCTGGGTGAACATGGTCGATGCCTACAACAATCTGCCGGAAGCGATCAAGGAGCAGATCGCCGACCTGCGCGCGCGGCACAGCATAGAAGCCAGTTTCGGCGCCGCGATGCCGATCGAAAAACGCCTTGAAATCAAGGAAATGTACCCCGACGCGGAACACCCGGTCGTGCGCACGCACCCGGAAACGGGCGACAAGATCCTCTTCGTCAACGCCTTCACCACGCACTTCACCAACTACCACACGCCGCAGCGGGTGCGTTACGGCCAGGATGCCAACCCTGGCGCCAGCCTGCTGCTGAATTATCTGATCAGCCAGGCCTACATTCCCGAGTTTCAGGTGCGCCACCCCCTGCACACCAACACCGTGGCGATCTGGGACAACCGCTGCACGCAACATTACGCCGTCCAGGATTTCTGGCCGGACGTGCGCCGCCTGGAACGCGCCGGCATCATCGGCGACCGCCCGCGCTGATTGGCGGCCATCCCGCGCTTCTTGACCGGCAAGACAATGGAATTGCCGGTCAAGAAGCAGCTCCCTGGCCAGTCGCAGGAGCGTATGGCTGGGGAACGCTGGGGCCACCCCGCGATTCGTGATAGTCTGAACCCCTATTTGCTGACGACGGTGCGGCGTATCCCGAGCGTTCGCGACCACCGCCAAGAGAGGAACATCTTGAGCCAATCGCCCACTCCGCGCCTCCTGGCCGCCCTCGTCTCGGGCGCCCTCGCGCTCACCGCCTGCACGACGGCACCGACGATGCCGCCCGTGCAAGGGGCGGCGCCCGTCCAGCCACCAGATGCCGGCCAGACCCTGCGCCGGGAGCAGCTCGAACAGTTGCTGGCGCCAATCGCCCTGTATCCCGACGCCCTGCTCGCACAGGTGCTGATGGCGTCGACCTACCCGCTCGAGGTCGTCGAGGCGGCGCGCTGGCGCAAGGCGAATCCCGCACCGACCGGCAAGGCGCTCGAGGATGCGCTGCAGCCATTGCCTTGGGATCCCAGTGTCAAATCACTGACCGCCTTCCCGCCCGTTCTCGAGATGATGAACGAGCAGCTCGCCTGGACGCAGCAACTCGGCGACGCCTTCCTCGCCGACCAGAAGCGCCTGCTGGCCGCTGTGCAGAAACTGCGGCAGGCCGCGAACGCGCAAGGCACACTCAAGTCCACCGAGCAGCAGATGGTGACCGTCGAGCAGGGCACGGCCGGAAACTACGTGCGCATCGAGCCGGCCGATCCGGCGGTCGTCTACGTTCCCGCCTATGACCCCTGGTATGTGTACGGGCCGTGGCCCTACCCGGCCTACCCCCCTTACTACTACTATCCGCCCGGATACTACCCGGGCGCCGCCTTGCTGACCTTCACCACGGGCCTCATCATCGGCGGCGCGCTGTGGGGCGGGTGTGACTGGAATGGCGGAGGCGTCCACGTCGAACACCACAAGTACAACAACTTCAACCGCAGCAACATTTCGGGCGATCGCGGCAACTGGAAGCACAACGTCGACCATCGGCGCGGGGTCCCCTACCGCGACCAGAACGTCGCCCGGCAGTACAACCGCGGCGACGCGGCCCGCAATGCCCAGGCGCGGCAGGAATTCCGCGGTCGGGCGGATGGCGGGCAACGCCTGGACGGCTCGCGGGGAGTCGGTGACCGGAGCGCCAGCGGCAACCGCGATTTCTCCGGCAGCGGCCAGGCCAGCGGTTTCGGCGGTTCGGACGTCGGCTCGCGGGGTGGCGATTTCGGCAGCCGGGGAATGTCGAGCCGGCAGGGCATGGGCGGCGGTTTCGGCGGCGGCAGGATGGGTGGCGGCCGGGGAGGAAGACGATGAAACAGGGTTCCGGAATTCGCAGCGACCGGCAGGACCGCCCGGTTGCATCCAGGTCCGGTACGGGCAGGCTCGTCCGGACGGTGATCGCCTGGTCCGTCCTGACCGCTGCAAATGTCGCGATGGCATCGGGCGCGGCGGTCTTCGCGTCGCCCGAGAAGGCAGCCGGCGCCCTGTTCGATGCGGCGCGCTCCGGCAACCCGGCGCGCACCCAGCGCGTGCTTGGGCCGGAATCCGCCCGGCTCGGCACCGGCGATCCGGCGTTCGCGCGCCGGGAGCGCGAAGCCTTCATCACCGCCTACGCGGAGAAGCACGAAATCCGGCGCGACGGCGAGCGTCGCGCGACGCTCGTCTTCGGCAACGACGACTGGTCGTTCCCGATCCCCCTGGTCAAGTCCGGTCAGGGGTGGCGCTTCGACACCGCCGCCGGCCGCGAGGAAATCATCAATCGCCGCATCGGCCGCAACGAGCTGAACACGATCGAAGTCCTGCTCGCCATCGCGGACGCCCAGGCCGACTACGCAGCGGCGGACCGCAACGGCGACGGCATGCGCGAATACGCGCAACGCTTCGCGAGCACGCCGGGAAAGCGCGACGGCTTGTACTGGCCGTCCGCCGCAGGCCGTGACGAGAGTCCGCTGGGGCCGTTGGTCGCACAGGCGACACGGGAAGGCTATGTCTTCGACAAGCGGGGCCCGACGCCGTACTGGGGGTACTACTACCGGATACTCACCGGCCAGGGGCCTGCGGCGCCGGGCGGTTCCTATGACTATCTCGCCGCCGACCGGATGATCGGCGGTTTCGCCGTCGTCGCCTGGCCGGCGGAATACGGCCAGTCCGGCGTCAAGACCTTCATGATCAGTCATCAGGGCACGGTGTTCGAGAAGGATCTCGGTCCGGCCACGGCGGAATCGGCGAGGGCGTTCACACGCTTTGACCCGGGCGAAGGCTGGATTCCCGTGCGCAATGCCGGGACGTTGTCCGCCACTGGCCGATAGGATGAAAAAGGAGAGGGCCGCATGGCCCCCTTGAAATCCAGAGACGACGGGTGCGGTTCCCCGAAGTCTCTGTCGCAGAGTCAGGTTGCTCCTACCCGAACAGCGCCTCGCCGCCGAGCCCGGCGATCCCGCCGTCGCCTGCGAGCACGCTCACGACCCTGGCCTGCGCCAAGGGGAGGCTCTGCTCGGCATAGAAGCCGGCGCTGGCCAGCTTGGCCGTGTAGAACGCCTGGTCGCCTTCGCCCCGGTCGAGATAGCCGGCCGCGGCGAGCGCCGCCTTGCCCATCAGCCAGCCACCGGTCACCGCGACCGCGAGGTCGAGGTAAGGCACTGCTGCGGTCAACACGCCGGCAACGCCGGTTTTCGCGTTGGCCAGCACCCAGTCGGTCGCGTCTTCCCATGCCTTGAGTCCGGCATCGAGGCGACGGCCGATCGCCTGCAACTCAGGGCGATCCGCTTCGTTCAGGGCGCGCGCGGTCGCCGCCACTTCGGCGAAGACGACGCGGGCGGTAGCACCCTGGTCGCGCATCAATTTGCGGAAGATCAGGTCGTTGGCCTGGATGCACGTCGTGCCCTCGTAGATCGTCGTGATGCGCGAGTCGCGCCAGTGCTGCGCGGCGCCGGTTTCCTCGATGTAGCCCATGCCGCCATAGATCTGGATACCGAGCGAGGTGACCTCGATGCTGGTTTCCGTGCCGCCGCCCTTGACGATGGGGATCAGGAACTCGGCCAGCCACAGGTCGCGCTTCTTCTGCTCCGGGTCGCTGCCGGCGTGGGCGCGGTCGAGTAGTCCTGCCGCCATATAGGTAGTCGCACGGCCGGCTTCGACGCGCGATTTCATCGTCATCAGCATGCGCCGGATATCGGGATGGTGATCGATGGTGACCAGCGCTTCGCCGGTCACCGCGTCGCGGCCCTGCTTGCGCTCGCGGGCATAGCCGAGCGCCTGCTGGTAGGCGCGCTCGCCGAGGGCGACGCCCTGCAGGCCGACCCCCATGCGCGCCTCGTTCATCATCACGAACATGTATTCGAGGCCGCGGTTCGGCTCGCCGAGCAGCCAGCCGACGGCGCCGCCGTTGTCGCCGAAGGCGAGCACGGCGGTCGGGCTGGCGTGGATGCCGAGTTTGTGCTCGATGGAAACGCAATAGGCGTCATTGCGCGCGCCCAGCGAACCGTCGGCATTGACCATGAACTTGGGCACCAGAAACAGCGAGATGCCGCGTACGCCCGGCGGCGCGTCGGGCAGGCGGGCGAGGACGAGATGGACGATGTTGTCGGTCAGGTCGTGGTCGCCGTAGGTGATGAAGATCTTCTGGCCGAACACCTTGTAGCTGCCGTCGGCCTGCGGCTCGGCGCGCGAACGCACGAGGGCGAGGTCGGAGCCGGCCTGCGGCTCGGTCAGGTTCATCGTCCCGGTCCACTCGCCGGAGATCATCTTTTCCAGGTAGGTCGCCTTCAGTTCGTCGCTGGCGCAGGTGAGCAATGCCTGGATGGCGCCGCCAGTCAGCATCGGGCACAGCGAGAAGGCCATGTTGGCCGAGGCCAGCATTTCCTTGACGGCGATGCCGAAGGTTTCCGGCAGCCCCTGGCCGCCGAACTCGGCGGGCATCGCGAGGCCGTTCCAGCCGCTGTCGCAGAAGGCACGGTAGGCCTCCTTCCAGCCATCCGGCGTGGTCACGCCGTCGGCGCCCAGCTTGCAGCCCTGCTGGTCGCCGACGCGGTTAAGGGGTGCGAGCACCCCGCCGGCGAACTTGGCGGCTTCCTCGAGGACGGCGTCGGCCATGTCCGGCGTCGCCTCCTCGTAGCCCGGCAATTGGGCGATTTCGGACAGGCCGACGATCTCGTCCATGACGAAGCGCATGTCCTTCACGGGGGCGCGGTAATCACTCATGCTGTTTTCTCCTGTTGGTTTTCTGTCAGACGCGTTCAAAAATGCCGGCGGCGCCCATGCCGGTGCCGATGCACATCGAGACCATGCCGTAGCGGCCGCCGGTGCGCCGCAGGCCATGCAGCAGCGTGGCGGTGCGCACGGCGCCGGTGGCGCCGAGCGGGTGGCCGAGGGCGATGGCGCCGCCGAGCGGGTTGATCTTTTCCGGGTTCAGCCCGAGCTCGCGGGTCACCGCCAGCGCCTGCGCGGCGAAGGCCTCGTTGAGCTCGATCCAGTCGAGGTCGTCCTGCTTGACGCTGGTCTGGGCGAGCACGCGCGGGATCGCGGCGATCGGGCCGATGCCCATGATTTCCGGGGCCACGCCCCCGACCGCATAGCCGGCGAAACGGGCGAGCGGCGTCAGGTTGCATTCCTTCAGCACCTTCTCGGAGACCAGCATCACGGCGCCGGCGCCGTCCGACATCTGCGAGGCGTTGCCGGCGGTGACCGAACCCTTGGCGCGGAACACCGGGCGCAGCTTGGCGAGCTTTTCGAGCGAAATGTCGGCGCGCGCGCCTTCGTCGTGCTCGACCGTGCGGCGGCGCTCGCGGACCTGGCCGCTGGCGAGGTCGGGCAGACGGTCGCACACCGCGTAGGGCGACGTCTCGGCCTGAAAATGGCCGGCGGCGATGGCCGCGCACGCCTTGCGGTGCGAAGCCAGCGCAAAGGCGTCCTGCTCGTCGCGGGTGATGCCCCACTTGCTCGCCACTTCCTCGGCGGTCAGGCCCATGCCGTAGGCGATGCCGATGTTCTCGTCGGAGAAGATGGCCGGGTTCGGCACCACCTTGTTGCCGAAGATGCTCGACATCGCGGTCATCGATTCGGTGCCGGCGGCGATCATCACGTCGGCCTGGCCGAGGCGGATCTGGCTGGCGGCATCGGCGACGGCCTGCAGGCCCGACGAGCAGAAGCGGTTGATCGTGTAGCCCGACACGACATTGGGCAGGCCGGCCAGCAGCACGCCGATGCGGGCGATGTTGAGCCCCTGTTCGGCCTCGGGAATGGCGCAGCCGACGATCGCGTCGTAGATGCGCGCCGGGTCGATGGCGGGCACCTGGGCGACGACCGAACGGATGGCGTGCGCCAGCAGGTCGTCGGGCCGCACGTGCTTGAAGTGGCCCATGCGCTTGGCGACCGGGGTGCGCGTCGCGGCGACGATGTAGGCGTCCTGAATCTGTTTACTCATTTTCTCGTCCCTTCCGCCGATTAATTACGGAGCGGCTTGCCGGTGTCGAGCATGTGCCTGATCCGGTCCTGGGTTTGCGGGTTCTGCAGCAGGGCGACGAATTGCTGGCGCTCGACGGCGAGCAGCCAGGCTTCGTCGACCAGGCTGCCGCCCTCGATCTCGCCGCCGCAAACGGCCACCGCCGCGGCGCGCGCCACCTGGTAGTCGTAGGCGGAGATCATGCCGCCGTCGCGCATGTTGACCAGCGTCATCTCCATCGCCGCGATGCCAGCCCGGCCGGCGACCGGAATGCCACGCGCCGGCTGCCTGGGGGCGTAGCCCGCGTCGGCCAGGGCGCGCGCTTCCCTGATGGCGACAAAGAGCAGCTCGTCATTGTGGAAGAGGACGGTGTCGGAGGGTTTGGCGAAGCCATAGCCGATCGCCTCGTGGGCGCTCTTCGAGACCTTGGCCGTGGCGATGTTCATGAACACCGGCTGGACGAAGGCCAGCACCTCGTTCGGCGTCGCCGTCCGCGCCGCCCACGCCGCCGCCTGCAGCGCGAACTCCTTGCAGCCACCGCCGGCCGGGATCAGGCCGACGCCGGCCTCGACGAGGCCCATGTAGCTTTCCAGGGCAAGCACGCGGCGGGCGGCGTGCATGGCGAATTCGCAGCCGCCGCCGAGGGCCATGCCCTGCACGGCCGCGACGACTGGAACCTGGGCATATTTGACCGCCATCGTCGCCTGCTGGAAGGCCGCGACAAACGGATCGAGCCGGGCGGCATCGCCGGCCGCGCACAGTTCGGCGACCTGCGCCAGGTTGGCGCCGACGGCGAAGGGCGCGTCATGCCACAGCACGAGGCCGTCGAGACCGGCTTCGGCGCGGGCAATCGCCGCCTGCACGCCGTCGACGACTTCGGCGCCGATGGCATGCATCTTCGACTTGAAGGAAACGATGCCGATCCGGCGGTCGACCGCAGGCAGCACCCACAAGCGCACGCCGTCGTTTTCATAGAGGGTCTCGCCGGATTTTTCCGGGATCGCGCCGGCTTCGCCGAGCACGCGCTCGGGGAACAGCTGGCGCTCGTAGACCGGCAGCGCCGAGCGCGGCGCGTAGGCGTCACGGCCGGCGGAGTATGAACCTTCCGGCGCATGCACGCCGGAACGCCCGGCGTCCAGTGCCCACGCCGGCAGCGGCGCGGCGCTCATGGACTTGCCGGCGGCGATGTCGGCGGCGATGGCCTGCGCGATGTCGGCCCAGCCGGCGGCCTGCCAGATCTCGAACGGCCCCTGCCCCCAGCCGAAACCCCAGCGCACGGCGAGGTCGAGGTCGCGGGCGTTGTCGGCGACGTGTTCGAGCTGCACCGCGCAGTAGTGGAAGACGTCGCGGAAGATGCTCCACAGGAATTGCGCCTGCGGGTCGCCGGAAGCGCGCAGCGCGGCGAAGCGCCGGGTGAGATCGGCTTCCTTGAGGATCGCGGCAACTTCCGGACTCGCCTCGCCATTCGCCGCGCGATGGCCTTGTTCCTCGAGATCGAGAACCCGGATTTCCTTGCCGAACTTGCGGTAGATGCCGCCGCCGCTCTTCTGTCCGAGCGCTCCCTCCTCGATCAGGCGCTCGAGCCAGGCGGGCACGACGAAATGGCGGCGCCAGGGGTCATCCGGGAGGGTATCGCGCATCGTCCGCACGACGTGTGCCAGCGTGTCGAGGCCGACCACGTCCGCGGTACGGTAGGTAGCGCTCTTCGGGCGACCGATTTTCGGGCCGGTCAGGGCGTCGACCGTATCGAAGGGCAGATCGAGGCGCTGCGTATGGTGCATCACCGCGAGAATCGAAAAAACGCCGATGCGGTTGGCGACGAAGTTCGGGGTGTCGAGGGCGCGGATGACGCCCTTGCCGAGGCGCGAGGTCAACCAGGTTTCCAGCGCATCGAGGGTGCCGGGATCGGTGCCTTCGGTGGCGATGATCTCGACCAGGCGCATGTAGCGCGGCGGGTTGAAGAAGTGGATGCCGCAGAAGCGCGGCCGCACCTCGGCCGGCAAGCCGGCGGCGAGCGCATTGATCGACAGCCCCGAGGTGTTCGAGGCGACGATCGCGGTCGACGACAGAAACGGGCCGATTTTTGCGTAGAGATCGTTCTTCCAGTCCGTGCGCTCGGCGATGGCCTCGATGACGAGATCGCACCCGGCGAGCAGCGGCAGGTGCTCGTCGTAGTTGGCGGCGTCGATATACTGGAGCCGATCCTTGTCCGACAGCGGGGCCGGCACCAGCTTTTTCAAGCCGTCGAGCGCCTTGCGGACGACGCCGTTCTTGTCGCCTTCCCGGGCCGGGAGGTCGAACAGCACGACCGGCACGCCGGCATTGGCCAGGTGGGCTGCGATCTGCGCCCCCATGACACCGGCGCCGAGAACGGCCGCCTTCCTTACGATCAGATTGTCCACTTCATTCTCTCCGCGTCGGTCCGGTTCAGCCCGCGATCTGCTCGCGCATCGCCTTCTTGTTCAGCTTGCCGACGCTGGTCTTGGCCAGCGAATCGACGAAACGGACCTGGTCGGGGATGGCGTAGCGGGAGATCTGGCCGGCGTCCGAATACTTCTGGACATGGCGCTTGATGTCCTCGAGAGTGGCCGCCTGGCCTTCCTTGAGCACGATCAGCGGCAGCGGACGCTCGCCCCACTTGTCGTCCTTGATGCCGATCACCGCCACCTCGTTGACCGCCGGGAATTCGGAAATGATGCTTTCCAGCTCGAGCGAGGAAACCCACTCGCCACCGGTCTTGATCACGTCCTTCATGCGGTCGGTGACCTGCAGGCAGCCAGCCGCGTCGATCACGCCGATGTCGCCGGTATGCAGGTAGCCGCCCGCCCAGAGATCCTCGGAAGCGGCCGGATTGTGCAGGTAGCCCATGGTCAGCCACGGGGTGCGCACGATGATCTCGCCGGCACTGGCGGCCTGGCCGTCACGCGGGGTGTCGAGCATGTCGCCATCGACGGTGCGCAGGTCGACCAGCGGAATCGGGTAGCCGGTGCGGATGCGCTCGACCGCCTGGCGCTCGCCGTCGTCGGCGGCCACGTCGGCCGGCACGCGGGTCAGGGTCAGGATCGGACAGGTTTCGGACATGCCGTAGCCGGCGAAGATGTCGATGCCGCGCGCGATGCCGGCCGACGCCAGCCCCTTGGGCAGGGCCGAGCCGCCGATGATGACCTTCCACCCCGAGAAATCGACGTCCTTGGCGGCGGGGCTGGTCAGCATCATGTGCATGATGGTCGGCACGCAGTGCGAGAAGGTCACCTTCTCGGCGCGCAGATACTGGATCAGCGTATCGGGCGCGTAGCGGCCCGGATAGACCTGCTTGATGCCGAGCAGCGTCGCCACGTAGGGCAGACCCCAGGCATGGACGTGGAACATCGGGGTGATCGGCATGTACACGTCGCCGCGGTGCAGGCGGCCCTGGTCGACGCCGGCGCCGAGATGGGCGGCAACCGCCAGGGTGTGCAGGACGAGCTGGCGGTGGCTGAAATAAACGCCCTTCGGCAGGCCGGTGGTGCCGGTCGTATAGAAGGTCGTGGCGCGCGTGTTCTCGTCGAAATCGGGGAAGTCGTAGTGGCTCGGGGCCTGCGCCAGCAGCGCCTCGTACTCGCCGGCGAACGGGATCTTGAACGACGCCATGTCGCCGCCGGTGTCGGTGATCAGCACGAACTTCTTCACCGTTTCGAGCTGGTCCTTGATGATCGCCAGCATCGGCACGAATTCGGCGTTGACCAGCACGACGTCGGCCTTGGCATGGTTGAGCGTATACAGGATCTGCTCGGGCGACAGGCGGATATTCACGGTCTGCAGCACGGCGCCCATCATCGGCACGCCGAAGAAGCACTCAAGGTAGCGGTGGCTGTCCCAGTCCATCACGGCAACCGTGTCGCCCTGGCCGACGCCGAGGCCGGCCAGCGTGTTGGCGAGGCGGCCGATGCGCGCGAACAGATCGTTGTAGGTCATCCGGTGCGAGTCGCGGTACACGATCTCCTGGTCGCCGGCGGTCGCCATCGGCGTGTGCAGCAACTGCTTGATCAGCAGTGGATAGGCGTAGGCGGAAGGGGTCACGGCAACGGTGTTCTCACTCATCGGGGTTCTCCTTGCAAACTGGTTGTCTGGAATGGATGCAAGAATAAAGACCCCTCGCGGAATCGGTGCCACCCGCAATGGGGGGTATCCGCCACCCCGCCGCCCGCCATGCGGCGCGATGAATTACCACGACGCCATACGCCCCCTGTGAGCCGATGCCCGATGACTGCCCTGCTTTCCGGGGTTGCCGTGCGTGCGCTCCAGATTACAGGTTCCAGCATCCCGGCTTCCGCCTGACCCGGACGCCGCTTCAAGGCCGGAATCGGATTGGTCATCACCCTGGGTCCGAAGCAAATTGCGCATGGCGCCTGGCCAGAAAGTGGCGCATTGCCATCGCTACCGCATGCGATACCCGAACCCGTTTTCCACTACAATCGGTGACCCAGCAGGCCTGCAAAGGCTGAATCATAATTTCGGAATGGGATTGGCGCGGCAACAGAAGCGGCGGCCCCCCAGAATTTGCCCAGACAGGAGCAATCATGAGATCCAACCGATCCGCCCTTTCATCCGCCGGCCGCCGGTTCAAGTGGGCAGCGGTGGGCCTGGCCGGCATCGCCCTGCTGACCACCACCGCCTGCGACAAGGGAAAGGCGCCGCCGCCCGCGACCCCGGTCGTCCAGGTCGTCGAAGCCACGCAGCGCGACGTGCCGATCTACATGGAATGGGTGGCCACGCTGGACGGCAACATCAACGCGGTGATCCGCCCGCAGGTAACCGGCTACCTGGTCAAGCAGAACTACCGCGAAGGCGATCTCGTCAAGCAGGGCCAGCTGATGTTCGAGATCGATCCGCGCACCTTCGAGGCGGCGGTAGACGAAGCCAAGGGAATCCGCGCCCAGAAGGTCGCCCGTTTCGACACGACCTCGGCCAACCTCGCCCGCGTCAAGCCGCTGGCCGAGAAGAACGCCGTCAGCCAGAAGGATCTCGACGACGCGACCGGCGCCTTCCAGTCGGCCAAGGCGGAACTGGAGGCCGCCGACGCCAACCTGAAGACGGCGAAGCTCAACCTCGGATTCACCCGGATCACCTCGCCGATCACCGGCATCGCCGGCATCGCCAAGGCGCAGATCGGCGACCTGCTGAGCCCGAGCGGCGACGCGCTGACCACGGTGTCTTCGGTCGACCCGATCAAGGTCTATTTCAACATCAGCGAACAGGAATACCTCAAGGTGGCGAACGCCGCTTCCGCCGCCGGCAAGACGCCAAACGACGTGGCGCTCGACCTCGTCCTGGTCGACGGCTCGACCTATCCGCACCAGGGCAAGGTCACCGTGCTCAACCGCCAGGCCGACGTCACGACCGGCACTTTCAAGGTCGCCGCGCTGTTCCCCAACGCCAATAATCTGCTGCGCCCCGGCCAGTTCGGCCGCATCCGGGCGACCATGAAGGTGGTCAAGGGCGCCTTGCTGGTGCCGCAGCGGGCGGTGACCGAGATGCAGGGCAAGTTCCTGCTCGCCATCGTCGGCGCCGACAACAAGGTCGACATCCGCCCGGTGGCCGTCGGCGAGCGCATCGGCAGCGACTGGCTGATCGCCGCGGGCCTCAAGCCCGGCGAGCGGGTCATCGCCGAAGGCACGCAGAAGGTCAGGCCGGGAATGACGGTCGAGGCCAAGCCCTTCCTTGCGGCGGCCGGCGCTCCCGCCAAGGCCGCCCCCGCCGCGTCCGCCGCCAAGGAATAAGCCGCCATGTCACGGTTCTTCATCAACCGGCCGATCGTGGCCATGGTCATCTCGATCCTGATGACCATCGTCGGTCTCGTCGCCATGTCCGGCCTGCCTGTCGCGCAGTTTCCCAACATCGTGCCGCCGCAGATCCAGGTCAACGCCACCTACACCGGCGCCGACGCCCTGACCGTCGAGCAGGCCGTGGCCACCCCGATCGAACAGCAGATGTCCGGCGTCGACAACATGGACTACATGTACTCGATCAACGCCAACAACGGGCAAACGACGCTGTACGTCAATTTCGCGCTCGGCACCGATGCCAACACCGACCAGCTGCTCGCCCAGATGCGCCAAGGCCAGGCCGAGTCGCAACTGCCCTCGGACGTGCGCAACTACGGCGTGACGGTGCAGAAATCGACCTCGTCGCCGCTGGTCATGTTCGCGCTCTATTCGCCCAACGGCACCTACGACAACGTCTTCCTGGCCAACTACTCGTACATCAACATCAACGACCAGATGACGCGGGTCAAGGGGATCGCCAGCGTCACCGTCTTCGGCGCCGGCCAGTACGCGATGCGCCTGTGGGTGCGCCCCGACGTGCTGGCCAAGCTGAACATCACGATTCCCGAGATCATCAACGCGGTCCAGACCCAGAACACCGTCAACCCGGCGGGCCAGGTCGGCGCCCAGCCGGTGCCGGCCGGCCAGGAATTCACCTACGCCGTCCGCGCCCAGGGCCGGCTGGTGACCGAGGAGGACTTCGGCAAGGTCGTCCTGCGCGCCAACCCGGACGGCTCGATCGTCCGCGTTTCCGATGTCGCCCGGATCGAACTCGGCGCCCAGACCTACAACATGGAAGGCCGCCTGAACGGCAAGCCGGCGGCGCTGATCGCCCTCTACCAGATTCCCGGCGCCAACGCGCTCGATGCCGCAAACGGCGCCAAGGCGCTGATGGAGAAACTCAAGCAGAGCTTCCCGCCCGACCTCGATTACGTCATTGCCCTCGACACCACGCTGTCGGTCACCGAAGGCATCAAGGAAATCCAGCACACGCTGTTCGAAGCCCTGGTGCTGGTCATCATCGTCGTCTTCGTCTTCCTCCAGGGCTGGCGCGCGACGCTGATCCCGCTGCTCGCCGTGCCGGTGTCGCTGGTCGGCACCTTCATGCTCTTCCCGCTGTTCGGCTTCTCGATCAACACGCTGTCGCTGTTCGGACTGGTGCTGGCCATCGGCCTCGTCGTCGATGACGCCATCGTCGTCGTCGAGGCGGTCGAACACCACATCGAGCACGGCCTGTCGCCGAAGGAAGCGACCATCAAGGCGATGAGCGAGGTGACCGGCCCGGTCATCGCCATCGCCGTCATCCTCGCCGCCGTCTTCGTGCCGACCGCCTTCATCCCCGGCATCACCGGCCAGCTCTACCAGCAGTTCGCGGTGACCATCGCGATTTCGGTCATCATCTCGGCCTTCAACGCGCTGACCCTGAGCCCGGCCCTGTGCGCCCTGCTGCTCCGCCCCAAGGTCAAGGGAACCGGGCTCCTGCAGAAGTTCTACGACCGCTTCAACGAGGTCTTCGGCCGTGTCACCGGCGGTTATGTCGGCGTCTGCCGCCTGGCGATCCGCAAAAGCATGGTCAGCCTCCTGTTCATTTTCGGCATCGCCGCCCTGGCCGGCCTGTTCGGCAAGACGCTGCCGACCGGCTTCCTGCCCGACGAGGACCAGGGCTACGTCTTCGCCGGCGTGCAGCTTCCCGATGCCGGCTCGCTGCAGCGCACCTCGGATATCGCCCGCCAGGCCGAAGACCTGATCAAGGATGTCCCCGGCGTCAAGTACGTCACCACCGTGGTCGGCTACAGCATGCTGAGCCAGGTGCAGAACACGTACAGCGCCTTCTTCTTCATCACCTTCGAAGACTGGTCCAAGCGCAAGAAGCCGGAAGAGCAATACGGCGCGATCAAGGCCGAGATCTCGAAACGCCTGGCCGGGATCAGCGGCGCCATCGGCTTCGCCTTCCCGCCACCCGCCATCCAGGGGGTCGGCGTCTCGGGCGGCGCCACCTTCATCCTGCAGGATCGCGCCGGCAAGGACATCGACTACCTCGCCGAGCAGACGAACCGCTTCCTCGAAGCGGCGCGCAAGCGACCGGAACTGGCCGGCGTGACGTCGACCTTCCGCCCGGTGGTGCCGCAGATGTTCATCGACGTCGACCGCGACAAGGTGCTCAAGCAGGGGGTCAATATCAAGGAGGTCTACCAGACGCTGCAATCCTTCCTTGGCAGCGGCTTCATCAACTATTTCAACCGCTTCGGGCGCCAGTGGCAGGTCTACATCCAGGCCGAGGGCGAATTCCGCACCGACATCGAGAATATCGGCCAGTTCTACGTGCGCAACAAGGAAGGCCAGCCGGTGCCGCTGTCCGCGCTGACATCGATACGCAGCATCGCCGGCCCCGAGTTCACGATGCGCTTCAACCTGTATCGCAGCGCGCAGATCAATGCCTCGGCGGCGCCCGGCTTCAGCTCGGCGCAGGTCATGCACGCGCTGGAAGAAGTCTTCCGCGAGACCATGCCCAGCGAAATGGGCTTCGACTACTCGGGCATGTCCTTCCAGGAACGCAAAGCCGCCGAGGGCGTATCGCCGGTCGCCATCTTCGCCTTCTCGCTGCTCTGCGTCTTCCTGATCCTCGCCGCCCAGTACGAGAGCTGGTCGCTGCCGTTCTCGGTGCTGCTCGGCACGCCGATCGCCGTCGCCGGGGCTTTCGCGGCGCTGTTGCTGCGCGGACAGGATCTCAACGTCTATGCGCAGATCGGTCTCGTCATGCTGATCGGTCTCGCGGCGAAAAACGCGATCCTGATCGTCGAGTTCGCCAAGATGGAATATGAAAAGGGCGAGCTGTCGCTGGCCGAGGCGACCTTGAAGGGCGCGCAACTGCGCCTGCGGCCGATCCTGATGACCTCGTTCGCCTTCATCCTCGGCTGCGTGCCGCTAGCGCTGGCCAGCGGCGCCGGCGCCATCTCGCGGCAGGTGATGGGCGGCGCCGTGATCGGCGGCATGCTGGCGGCGACGGGCATTGCGATTTTCATGATCCCGGTCAGCTTCTACGTCATCGAGCGGATCAGCCACCGCGGCAAGACCGATCCGGCACCCGCCGAAGGCGCCGGCAAGGGAGGAGACGGCCATGCGTAAGCCCATCGCCGCTGCCCTGTTCGCCCTGCTCGCCGGCGGCTGCATGGTCGGCCCCGACTACGTGCGCCCGCCGGTCGACGCACCGGCGGCCTGGCGCCTCGACGAAAAGGACGTCCGCGACCTCGCCAACACGGCGTGGTGGGAGCAATTCGGCGACCCGGTGCTCAACGACCTGGTTGCCCTCGCGCTGCGCGAGAACAAGGACCTGTTGATCGCCAGCGCCCGCGTCGACGAATACGCCGGGCGCTACGGCTTCGTCCGTGCCGAGCTGTTCCCGCAGGTCGGGGCCGGTTACGACGCCGCCCGCCAGCGCATCAATTCCTCGGTCATTTCCGGCAGCGGCGGCGAGTCGACCTTCAACGCTTACTCGGCCGCCCTGAACGCCGCCTGGGAAATCGACCTCTGGGGCCGCATCCGCCGCCAGACCGAGGCTGCCCGCGCCCAACTGCTGGCCAGCGAGGAAGCGCGGCAGGGCGTGATCATGTCGCTGGTCGGCAGTGCTGCCGGCGGCTACATCAACCTGCGCGACCTCGACCGCCAACTCGAGATCGCCCGGGCGACCGCGAAGGCGCGCGGCGAATCCTACGATATCTTCAAACTGCGCTACGAGGGCGGCATCATCTCGCTGCTCGAGTTGAGCCAGAACCGTTCGCAATACGAGGAGGCGCTGGCGACCATCCCGGTCTTCGAGAAGGCCATCGCCCAGCAGGAAAACGGCCTGAGCGTACTGCTCGGCAAGAACCCCGGCCCGATTCCACGCGGCAAGACCATCGACGAACTGCTGCTGCCCGGCATCCCGGCCGGCCTGCCGTCTGAACTCCTGACGCGCCGCCCGGACATCCGCGAAGCCGAACAGAAGCTGATCGCCGCAAATGCCCAGATCGGCGCCGCCAAGGCGCAGTATTTCCCGACCATTTCGCTGACCGGCCTGTTCGGTTTCAGCAGCACCAGCCTGAGCAACCTGTTCGACAGCCAGTCCAAGGTCTGGCAGTACGGCGGCGGGATCACGATGCCGATCTTCACCGCCGGCGCCATCGCCGGCCAGGTCGAGGCTGCCGAGGCCGGCCAGCAGCAGGCGCTGTTCGCCTACCAGAAGGCGATCCAGCAGGGCTTCCGCGAAGTCAACGACGCGCTCGTCGATCAGGATCGCACGCGCGAGCAACTGGAGGCGCAGAAGCGCCAAGTCGCCGCACTGCAGCAGTATGCGGATACGGCACGCCTGCGCTACGAGAACGGCTACACCAGCTTCATCGAGGTCCTCGACGCCGAGCGCAGCCTGTTCAATGCCCAGTTGCAGTACACGCAGAGTCAGCAGATCCAGTTCCAGGCGATTATCAACCTGTATAAGGCGATGGGCGGCGGCTGGGAGGTCGTGGCCGACAAGATGACCCAGGCGGGCGGCGCCGAGTGAGGTTCACGCGCCCCTGATAGCCGGCCGCGCTGAGGAAACACCGGACAGGGGGCGTCGCGCGACCGACGCCAGGCGTTCTCGCGGCGCTTCTTGCGCCGCTGCCCGGCCGACGAGCGCTCTGCAACGCGCCTGTTCGCGGGCGCGCCACATCACCTCGGGAGACTTGCCTATAATGGACGGGCACACCGCGCCGTGGAGGTTGCCGTGACCACCGGCGAGTTCCGGTTCTGGCGCGGTGGTGGCCAGGAGCCATGGCGTCAAGGGAAAGGGAAATGGCTTGGATGATCCCGACTGCTTGTGGCCGCGATGAACGTTCGTAACTTTCTTCAACTGGAGCGATAGAGATGAGTATTCTGGACAAGGCAAAGGAAGCGGCAACGGCAGCCGCGGAAAAGACCAGGGAATTGGCAAGTTCCGCGGTCGACATCGTGGAAGAAGCTGGCGTCAAGGCCAGGGAGCTGGCGCACGAAGCCGGCACTGCGGTTGCCGAAGGCGTCAGCACGACGGTTGAAAAGGCCAGGGAGCTGGCGAGCGAGGCGGGGGACGCGGCCAAGGGGATCGGCAGCGCAATCGCCAACGCGACCGTGGTCGACAGCGCCAAGGCGTTCACCGCGGAAGAGCAGAAGGAGGATGCCGCGCAAGCCAGTGAAATCGCCGCCATGGGCAATACCACCGGCGACGGCAACAAGGGCTGAACGTGGAAAACCGGAAGCGGTGCCGGGCAACCGTCATTGTCGAGGTTGAAGAAGCCATCCTGCTCGCGATTAACGAGGAAGACCTGGTTCTGCTTCCGGGAGGCGGGATCAAGCGCGAGGAACTGCCGATCGCCGCGGCTGCCCGCGAACTGCACGAGGAGACAGGCCTGGTCGCCAGCGCACTGACCTATCTGTTCTCGCATGAGTCGCCGTCGAATATCCATCAGGTATTTTTCGCCGTTGCGGAAGGCCATCCGATTGCAGCCGATGACGCCCGGAGCCTGGTTTTCCTGAAGGGCGCCGCCATCGCTTCGGAGTTCAATTTGTCGCAGGCAACTCGGACAATACTGACGAAGTTCGAGGCCCTGCGCTCGTCGATGCGATGAATTGCCGAGATCTGGCGGCAATCGGCGTGGAACGACACTTACTGTCAGATCGACGGTCTTTGCCGGGCCGGGCTGCCCTCATTCGCCGCCTCCGGTGTCCGGAACCGGCCGCGAGGTCCCGATTGCGGGCAAAGTTGTGAACAACCCGAATAGGCCGCCCATCCCGGTGGCTCCCGACACTCTTTCCCGCCGCTCCCGCGGCATCCGTCTTCTCGCCGTCCTGGCGCTGCTGCTTCTCGCCGGCCCGGGCCAGGCGCAGATAGCCAACCTGTTTTCCGCAAAGCCCAAGAGCGAAGCCGCCAAGCCAGCGCAGGCGCCTGCTGCGGTCGACCCCAGAGCCGAGGCGGAAAAGCATCTGGCTGAGGCGCAGCGTCAGCAGGAAGCCGGACGGATCGAGAGCGGCGCCGCGCCGGATGCCGAACAACTGCCGACCACCGAGCACCAGCGCCTGCTCGATCGTCTGGTTGCCGCATATGGCGAACGCCTCAACCTTCTCGACGAAGCCGACGGTCTCAGGAAATCGGCGCCCAAACTGCAGGACCGGTCGGAGCAGATCGCCAAGTTCGCCGGCCCGCCGCCCTATCCGGCGCTCAGTATCGATGCGCTGCGCGACGAACTCGATGTGGTGCGCGACCGCCTCAAGCACCGTACATTGAACAAGCGCATTCTAGAAACCCAGAAGCAGTCGCTGATCGAGGCCCAGCGGCGCGCCGGCGAAGCGCTGCGCCTTGCCGAGGACCAGTTGGCCCGGGCCAAGAACGAGCAGGACGGCGAAAAGGCGCGAAAGGCGCGGGAGATCGCCGCGCTGCGGCTGCAACTGGCCGAGGCGGAAGTGGTCAATCTCGGCATCGGCCTGCAAGGCGTACAGGACGAGATCCAGGCCCTGGAACTCTTCGCCAAGGAAACCGAAAGCCTGGTTGCGCGCGTGCTGCCGCAGCAGAAGCTGGACAAGACCGACCTCGAGGAGCGGCAGGCGAAACTGCGCGCCACCCTCGGCAAGCTGACCACGGAACTCGATGGCCAGGTTGCCGCCAACACGCGACTGTTGGCCCAGCGCGAGCAACTGGCCAAATCGCTTGCCGCCAAGGGAGAGGATCCCACGGTCAACCGGCAGTTGAAACTGTTCGACGAGAAGCTTGAAACCGGCCGCGTCGAAGTGATGGCGCTGAACTGGATGCAAACGGTCATCCAATACGGCATCGACGGCTGGACGCATCGTTATGCCGCCCTCAGCGACGACGATCCGGCGGCGAAGGCATCCGCGCTCGCCGCGCTGAGCGAGATCAAGACCGAAGTCGATGCCAGGATGCCGCTCGTCAGGGAACTCACGTCAGCGGCGCAGGCAGCGATCGACCAACAGGAGATGCGCCTGAAGGACGCCTTGCTCGACGCGGAGGCCACGGCCCGCGAATCGGCCATGCTCGAGACGCTCAAGCAGCGATTGCGGGGACTCCAGCGTGTCGAACTGGCTGGCCAGCGACTCGGTCGGGTATTGAGCCGCTGGCTCGGCGACTTCGGCTTTTCCGGCAAGGCCGGCGCCGAGCGCGACTGGAAGCTCGCCGCCGCGAACGCCGGTGCGATGCTGAAAACGGTCTGGAATTTCGAGCTGTTTGCCGTCGAGGATTCGACGGTCGTCGAAGGCAAGACGGTAACCACGGCCTACGGCGTCACCGTCGGCAAGAGCATCGGCGTTCTGCTCATCTACGTTTTCGCCTATTGGGTGTGCTCAATGCTCTCGCGCCGACTGGCGCGCCTCATGGTGACGCGTTTCGCGGTCGATGAGCAACTGGCCAGCGTCACCCGCCGCTGGATCATGATCGCCGTATCCATCGTCCTGATCGTCCTGATTCTCAATCTGGCGCGGATCCCGCTGACCGTATTCGCCTTCATGGGCGGCGCGCTGGCGATTGGCATCGGCTTTGGCACCCAGACGATCATCAAGAACCTGATCAGCGGCATCATCATCCTCTTCGAGCGCAAGATCCGCGTCGGCGACATCATCGCCCTCGGCGGCACGACCGGCCATGTGACCGCCGTCGACCTGCGCGCCTCGACGGTGCGCAGCTTCGACGGCGTCGAGGCGCTGGTGCCGAATTCCAGTTTCCTCGAAAGCCAGGTCGTCAACTGGACGTATTCCAACAAGCGCATTCGCCGCGAGATCCGCATCGGCATCGCCTACGGGTCGCCGGTGCGCAAGGCCACCGAAGTCATCATCGGTTGTGCCGAGGAGCATGGCCAGATTCTCGAGGACCCGGCGCCCGAGGTCTTTCTCGACGATTTCGCCGACAACGCGGTGTTGCTGGCTTTGGTCTTCTGGGTCGAACTTGGCCCGAACATGTCGGGCCGCCGCGTCGACAGCGACCTGCGCTTCATGATGGAAAAACGTCTGGCCGCTGCCGGGATCTCGATCCCGTTCCCGCAGCGCGATATACGCCTCAATGTCGCGGAGGCGGTGCCGGTGCGCGTGGTGCCGGCGTCCGATGCGGGGCCCGGGACCGGCGCGGAACCGCTAGCGAGGTGAGTCAGCCCGCCCCGCGCGCGGCGCCGGCCCGCCGAAAGTGATCGTGTAGAGCATGTCGAGGGCATTATCGGTGCCGGCGCGGGCGACCAGCGAGACCTGGCGATTGAGGTTGACGGTCAGCTTGACCACGCTGCCCGCGCGACCAAGCGCCTGGTCGTAGGAAAGCAGCACGTTCCGCGACAAGCGCCGGCCGACGCTGACGATCTGATCGCCGGTGCCCGACGCCGTGTTGAAGCTGCCGCCGACCACCCGGCTGCCCATCTGGCGCCCGCCGCTGTCGCCGATCTGGCCCTGGCGCACGCTGAATTCGTCGATGCCGAAGCCTTGCTTGATCTGCCGCATGAGGCCGCCCGAGTCGTTGCCGAACAGGCTGCCGGCCGCCGACAGCAGGAGACCGGCGGCACCGGCGCCACCCTGCTCCGGGCCGTGGCCGAGGACCAGCCAGCTCAGTTTTTCGACATCCGGCACATCGGGGTCGGAGACCAGCCGGACGATCGGCCGCTGCACCGTCCCGGTGATCTGGACGCCGGCCTCCACCGCCAGCCCGCGGCGTACCGCCAGCGCGTCGATCGCCGGATTGTCGAGCAAGCCCTGGAAGGTCAGGATGCCGCGCTCGATCTCGAGTTGCTGGCCGAAGGCATCGTAGCGCCCGCCCTGCGTGCGTATCCTGCCGCTGGCCCGCGGCAGGTCGCGGCCCTCGGCGCGCAGGCGGACGCTGCCGGCCAGCCGGGCTTCGAGGCCGAGGCCGGTGAAGTGGAAATTCCTCCCGAGATCGGTATCCACGTCGAGATCGAGCCGTGGCCGGAACCCGGTCGGCGCCGCTGCGCCGTCGGCGGCCTTGATCACCACGTCGTCGGACAGCCGCGGGGCGCCCATCGGCGCCATCTGCCAGAAGGCGGCATCGATCGCCAGGCGCCCGCGAACCCGCAGCGCATCCTCGATCAGGGAAATGTTGCCGTCTCCGGAAACCAGCATCCACTGACCGGGGAGCTGGTAGACGCCGACCCGATCCAGGCGCAGATCGAGCGTGGCCCCGTCGCTGGCGCGGTCGACGCGCATCTGGCCGGCAATCTCGAGACGTCCGGGCCGCGCCGCCTTCTCCGCCAGCACGTCGCCGGCCGCTCTTTGCAGGGTGCGCGGCGCCGGCTGCAGCTGACTGTCGAAAGCCAGTTGGCTGACGCGCAGCAGGTTGTCGTCGAGCCGTGCGGCAAGCACACCATTGGTCAGGCGCATTCCCTGTTCCGGCAGCGTCAGCGCCAGTTCGTCGCCGCGGAATTCCCCCGACGCCAGCGGATGCTCGGGAGTTCCCCCCAGTTTCACCTCGCCGTTGAAACGGCCGCCGCTCCTCCAGGTTTCACCCAGCAACTCGGCGACCCAGCCAAGATCGGGGACTTCGCCGCGCAGCGAACCCTGCCAGGCGGCCCGCCGGTTGAGCGTCCACGCGTCCAGCATCGTCGCCTCCAACTGGCCGGAGATGTCGCCCAGGCGCGAACCGTGACCGCTCACTTCGGCACGCAGGCGCTGCGCGCCGGCATCGGCCTGCAGGCGCAGTTGCCAGGCGTCGCCGGCGAGCAACAGCGGCCCGACGCGCCAGGCCGCGGCCCCCAGCGTGATCGGCGCGGGCTGGGTCAGCGCGAACGAACGGAAGCGCTCGGTGGCGGCCAGGCTGCCTTCCAGCAGGCGGCCCGACCACTGCAACTGCCGGGTGTCATCGCCAACGCCGCCTTCGACAACCAGCTTCAGGACATTGCCGCCGGTGATTTCTCCCGCGAAGCGCAGGCGATGCTGGCGGCGCGTGCCTTCGCCATGCACGTCGAGCTTCCGGATCAGACCCGGCTGGTCGGCGCCATCGACAATCCCCGCCCGCGCATCGACCCGCAGCGGACTGTCCGGCAGGCTGCCGAGATTGGCGGTCAGACTGGCGTCCTTGATGCGCCCGACGCCGGACAGGCCGAGGCGCGGGGTCGCCAGCTCGGCGGCCAGCGTCGGCTGCGCCGGCGTTCCGGCAAGCCGGAGATGGCCGCTCAGGCTGCCGTCGATCCCGTAGGGCGCCAGCGCCGGGGCGTCGATGTCGACCTGCAGGCTGTCGCCGGGCTGGCCGAAGGCGCCACGCGCGGTCAGCGTGTTCGGGCCGGCAGCCAGTTGCACGTCGGCGCGCGGAATGCGCGGCCAGTCGATGACGAGATCACCGCGCCCGGTCAGCGGCTGACCGGCGAGCCGGCTGTCGCGCAGGACGAACTGCGCCTCGACAACCGGACGGGGGCGCAGACGGCCGCTGGTGGAAAGGCTGCCGTTGAGCATCGCCGCCGGCACCCGCGCAAAGCGGCTGGGATTGAAGCGCTCCAGTTCGCCGGTGGCCGAAAAAGCCATGTCGCGCGCCGTATCCAGTTCGCCGCGCGCCGTCAGTCGCGCCTCGCCGGCGGCCAGTTCGAGATGCGACAGACCGACCCGCCCCTGCTCATGGCTGACCCTGGCAGCGAGCACGAAGCGGGTGTCGCCGAGCCTGACCGACAATTCCTGTCGATCGCTGGCGATGCGGGCCGAAATCGGCCCGTTGAGACGGGTCGACCGCAGCACGCTCGCCAGTTGCGCGGCATCAAGGCCGCTGGCTTCGAGATCGAGGTCAAGGCTCCCGTCCCGCCAGTTGCCGCCGCCGTTCAGCCGCCCCTGCCCCGGCAGGCGAGCCGCGAGGCCGGCGAAACGGACGCCGCCGTCGGCCCGGTCGAAACGTCCGCTCAGGCTGTCCAGTGGCAGGCGCTGGCGGTCGAGCGGGCCGGCGATGCTGTTGCCGACATCGAAATCACCGCCCAACGCGCCATCCTGCTTCTCATCCGGCCTGACCTGCGCGTGCAGCGTCAGGCGGGCGACCGGCGCGCCGTCAATCCAGGCAGCAGGATCGACGTCCGCCAGCGCAAGGCGCGCCTCGGCAAAGGCATGGCGGGCGAACGGGGTCAGCGTGACCTGGGCGTCGCCGCGCAACCCCTGCTCTGCCACCGCCTTCAGGACAACGCGTTCGAGCGGGCCGGCGGCATCGACAACCAAGCGGACCGGCCGTTCGTCGAGCTGACCGGAAAGCGTCGCGCCGGCCTGCACCGGCAGCGGCGCATTCGCGCCCAGCGTCATCTCGCCTGCAATCGCCGTCTTGCCGAACCGGCCGCGCACCCCGGTCAGGCGGTGACCCGCAGTATCGCCGGCATACGCGGCGTGCAAGTCGCCAGCGCTGAACAGCTTGCCGTAATCGAGACGGGAAATGACAATTTCCTTGACGTCGACCGCGAGCGGCAGGCGCAGGCTGGACGGCGGCGCGCTTGCCTCGTCCGAACCGGCGATCTCGATTGCCACCCGGGCGGCGGCCAGTTCCGCGATCGACAGCCGCTGCTCCAGCAAGGCTCCGGGCGCCCAGTCAATCCGCAGGCCCTCGATGACAACTTCCGTACCGGGCTCGCTCCAGCTGACGCGGGCAACTCCCAGCGGGCCGATGAGCCGGCCGGACGGCTCGTCCAGGCTCAATCGTCTGCCGCTCGCCGAGACGGCGAGGCGGGCGAGCGCGCCCAGCCCGCTTTCGGTGCAGGTCAGCCAGATGCCGCCGGCGGCGGTGACGGCGAGCAGGACAAGCGTGATGAGGAGCGGGAGCAGGCGCTTCATGTCAGAACGGAATCGCCAGCGAGAAGTGCAGCTGGAATGACTGGTTACGCTGGCCATAAGCGACATCGATGCCGATCGGTCCGGCCGGCGTCCGCCAGCGGCCGCCGACGCCATATCCGACCGCAAGACTGACATCGCTCAGGCTGTCGACCGCGTTGCCGGCATCGACGAAGGCGGCGATCCCCCATTGTTCGTCGAGCCAGTGAGTGTATTCGGCGCTGGCTGTGGCCATGTAGCGGCCGCCGACCGTGGCCGACCCCTCGCTGACACCGAGGCTCTGAAAACTGTAGCCGCGCACCGTGCCGGTGCCGCCGGTGCGGAAGACATACTCCTGCGGAATGCCGTTGCGCGAATCGGCGATGGTGTAGCCGACTTCGCCGCGCAGGGTCAGGGTGTCCAGCTGGCCGACCGGAAAGAACTGCTGATAGCGCCCGTACAGGCGAACGAAGTTCTGATCCGACAGCACCGCCTTGCTCGCCACGCCGATCTCGCCTTGCAGCACGATGCCGTCGCGCGTGTTGAAGGGATCGTCGAGGCGGCGCCAGGCCAGCGCGAGGTTCGGGACCAAGGCGCGGCTGAGGCTTTCCGGCGCGCCATCCGGCATCAGCCGCTCGAGTTGCCAGGTCAGCGAGAGGCGGTATTCCAGTTCATCGCGCCGCCACAGTTGCTGGCCGCCGACGGCGACGCGCTCGGTGCGCAAGCCCTCGATGTCGGTGGCCTGGGCCATTGCCCCGACACTGTTGCGCCGCTGCCCGGCATCGGGCGGGAAGAGAATGTCGGCGTAGGCGGTCTGCTTTTTCTGCTCGATGCGCAGACCGGTATTGAGTTCCCAGGCCTGCCCAAAGAGATCGGCCGTCTGAAAATTGGTTTCGACCCGGAAACCGGTGTTGGAGCTGACGCCGGCGCCGAAGGACAAACGGTGCGCCGGACGCTCGCCCAGGCGCACGGTGACCGGCGCGGTCACCACCCCCTCGGCATCCGGCGGCGCGTCACGATCGATGCTGACCAGAACCGACCTAAACTGCGGTGTCGACTGCAGTGCCGTCTGCAAGGCATTGAGATCGGCCTCGCGAAAGGGCGCGCCGGGGCGGACTGTCAGGTTATGGCGCTCGACGAGCGACGCCGGATAGCGCTCCAGCCCCTCGATCCGCAGTTCGCCGAAGCGGAAAGGCGGGCCGCTGTCATAGCGTGCCATCAGGCGCGCCTCACGGGTTGCCGGGTCGATGACCGCCTCGCTGTCGACGAGGCGGGCGCCGGCATGGATCTCCGCCAGCAGGCTGGAGAGCACCCGCTGCTTGGCGTTGTTCCAGTCCTGCTGGCGAAATGGCTGGCCGACCGGAAGCCCCCAGCCGGCGATCAGTTCCCGCCGCGTTTTTGCCTCCAGCGGGCCGTCGACCGTAACATCCACGCCCGCGATCAGGGTGCGCGGGCCAGGGTCGACATCGATGCGCAAATCGCCGTCGACCTCCGCGAATTCAATTTGCGGCGAGAAATAGCCTTCGGTGGAGAGTATTTCGCTGATTAGCCTTTGCAGTCTGGCCTGGCCGCCCGCCCCCGGCGCCGTTTCATCGGGCAGGAAAGGCGTCAGCAGTTCGGCAATATCTTCAGGCGCGCGCAAGTCGGGGCCGCCCGCCGACGCCAGTGGGGCAAGACCGATCAGGACAAGCGGGAACAGGCGCCGGACGACGCGGGACAGGACGGACACGCGCCTATTTTAAGGTTCTTCACGCCTTGCCGGGAAAGGCGGACCCGATTCCGGAAGGAATTGGGGCGAGTCGCGGAAGCCCACGCGGCCTGCGCGCTCTGCAAATGAAAACGCTCAAGCGGGAATGGTTGGGCGCTGAATGGTGGTGGCGTGCAGTTTACTACCGAACAACTTGCTGTTGGGGCCAATGAGCACTGCTGCCGGTTTCTGCGACAACGTGCTCACGAGCCCTCGATCACCCGCGCCACGTCGCCGTGACACTCGGCACATTTACCCACCAGCAGCAAGTTGCCACTCTTGATGGTCCCGGTGAAATTGGTGATCGTGACTTCGTGTCGGCATTGCCCGCACCAGACATTGGCCAGCAGGCGCTGGCGGATATCTGCGGGGATGGACTCCCAACGCTGGCGTGCGGAGCGGGTGAAATCGGGAAGATTCTCAATGGTCATGGCTCATTCCTCGCGATTTCAACTTGCGCCACCACCAGGATGCGTATCCAGCCAGTGTTGCCCAAGGGGGGTCAGGCGGTAACGCTGACTGCGGCTGTTGGGCTTGTCGGGCATCGTATCGCCCGAGCGATCGACTGGCTGAAGGTCAACTACGCCAAACCGCTGCGCATCGATGAGCTGGCGGCGCGGGTCCAGATGAGCGGCTCGAGCCTGCATCACCACTTCCGCCAGCTCACTGCGATGAGCCCCTTGCAGTACCAGAAGTGGCTGCGGCTGAACGAAGCGCGGCGCCTGATGCTGAGCGAGGGTGCGGACGCGGCGACCGCGGCTTTCGGCGTCGGCTACGAAAGCCCCTCGCAGTTCAGCCGCGAATACTGTCGACTATTCGGAGCACCACCTCGCCGCGATATCGAGGGAATGCGCGATAGCGTCCACGCGGCGCAACTGTCGACGGTTGCGGGCCGTCTTCGTGTACGGCGATCAGACGAGTCGGCAATAAAGGCTTAGTCCGAGCATTGGGTCGCTCGAGCCTGGCAGTCGAAAAACGCAACCCGGCGCGCGTAACCCCCTGACGTTGCGGAACATCGAGTGCCGGCCGCTCAAGAGGCAGGCGCGCGGAACCGCGCCAACACTGGGGAAACGGACGAAAAAAATCCCAACCGGAAAGGGTTGGGACTTCGAGTATTGGTGGTGGAGTTTAACAAGAAACGAAACCCGCGTCTCCGCTGACCCTCAGACCCGGTCGGAAGGCCCGCCATATGCGCGCGATTCCGGGGAAGGATTTTGCGCCCCCGCACATGCCCACGACCGGAAGTTCAGAGAGGTCGATTGGCACTCGCAGCCGTCGCCTGTGCCGGGCGCTTCCGGGCCTGCAACTTGGCTTTCGTCGCATTCGCCGCCGTAATGCCCGGCACGAACGACGAAAGGAGCGCCATGTTGACCGAACCCGCCTTCACCGAAACCGAACTCGCGCTGCGCTGGAACATCAGCCCCAAGACCCTGCAACGCTGGCGCTGCGAAGGCGTCGGCCCGCCGTACATCAAGCTCTCGAAGGCCGTCCGCTATCCGGTGGACGACATCGTCGCCTACGAACAGGCGAACCGTCAGGGGATGCTCAACGACGCGGCCTTGCCGCCATTGACCGCCGCACCACCCGTCGTCGAACCTCCAGCGCCCGCCGCCCCGGAGCCGAAGCGGTACTACCTGAACGAGGCCTTCGCGCTCATCGCGCAGTACGGCAGCCTTGCGGCGGCCGAGGCCGCCCTGATGGAGGCGCATGATGAAACCCAAGGCTGACGCCACTGCCCGCCGCGCTGACACCGGCCGGGATGAACCGCCCATCAGGTATCCAATCCTCAGCGAAACGGATTTGTGCTCGAGGTGGAACCTCTCGCCCAAGACGCTGCAACGTTGGCGCTCGGAGGGCATCGGCCCGCCCGCATGGCACATCGGCAAGTCTGTCCGCTACCTCCTGATGGAGGTCGAGACCTTCGAGCGCAAGGCGCAGGTGACGTGGAGATCCAGCGCGGGACGTGCCTTGTCCGAATCCTCGCCCACGGCGCGTGAAGACGCCATCGCGCGGATGATGCAGCAGCGGCCCGGTCGGCGCGACCAGATTTTCTACTCCGGCAAGGAAACGGCCGGCATCACCGGACTGCCCACTTCCTGGTTGCAACAGAATCAGGAACGCCAGCGACTCGGCATTCCATTCTACAAACTGGTCAACGGTGACGTCATCCGCTTCAGCATCGAAGAAGTCTTCCGCTGGGAGGTGTGCCATCTGCGCCCGTGCCGCGCCAACGTAGGCATGTAGCCGGCGCTGCCCGGCATCGAGAAACGGGTGTAAATGGGTGTCGGAATGGCGCATGCCAGCCGCAGCGTGGCCGGTCAGACACGTTCCGTTTCTTCGGCAAAGTATTACATTAGACGAAGAAACGAAACATGCGCCTCGCTTTTCGATGGTCTGCGGTTCGATCCTCAAACGCGAAATCGAACTGGCCCATTGTTCCTGTTTTTCGTCAAAACATTGCATTAGACGAATAAACGGAACATACTTCCGCCATGCTCCCCGACACCCACACCCAGCGCGTCCTCGATCTGGCCAGCCAGAAGGGGCTGCTGCGCGCCAGCGATCTGGATGCCATCGATGCGCCCCGGGTCGTCCTGACGCGCCTGACCGCCGCTGGTCTTCTGGATAAGGTCGGGCGCGGTCTCTACCGCCTGCCCGATCATCCGGGCTCGGAGGACGAAGGCCTCGCAGCCGTCGCCACCAAGGTGCCGCAGGCCGTGTTCTGCCTGCTGACCGCGCTGCAATTTCACGACCTGACCACGCAACTGCCGCGCCAGATCTGGATCGCCATGCCGCGCGGCAGTCACGTGCCCCGGATCGACCATCCGCCCGTCAAGATGGTTCAGATGACCGGCGACGTCTACACGGCGGGCATCGAGGAGCACCTGCGCGACGGCGTGAAGCTGCGGGTGTACGGCGTGGCCAAGACGGTCGTGGACTGCTTCAAGCACCGCAACAAGATAGGCCTGGACGTGGCGCTGGAGGCGCTGAAGGACGTGCGCGCCAAGCGCAAGGCCACGGCGGACGACCTGTGGCGCTACGCGAAGATCTGCCGCGTGGCCAACGTGATGCGCCCCTATCTCGAGGCCATCGAATGAACAACATCGCGGCTTCCGTGCGCGCCCGCCTGCTCAACGTCGCCAAGGCGCAGGGTGTGGACTTCAATCAGGTGCTGGTGCGCTTCGCGCTGGAGCGCATCCTCTATCGCCTGAGCCAGTCGGAACATGCAGATCGTTTTCTGCTCAAGGGCGCGCTGCTGTTCGCGCTCTGGTATGACATGCCGCACCGGGCCACGCGCGACGCCGACCTGCTCGGCTCCGGCGCGAGCGATCTGGAATCCGTGGCCCAGGACTTCCGCGACATCGCCGGCGTCGCGGTCGAGGACGGCATCGTGTTCGACCCGGCCTCGGTCGTCGCCGAGGAAATCCGCAAGGAAGCAGGATACGCCGGAGCACGCATCCTCATCAGCGGCGAGCTGGCCAAGGCACGGTGCAAGACGCAGATCGACATCGGCTTCGGCGATGCCGTGACGCCAGGCCCCGTCGATGCGACCTATCCGGTGCTGCTGGACGACCTGCCTGCACCTCGTCTGCGAACCTACCCCGTCTATACCGTCGTCGCGGAGAAGCTTCACGCCATCGCGCTGCTGGGAATGACCAACAGCCGGGTGAAGGATTACCTCGATCTGTCGGTGCTGCTGGCGCGCGAAACCCTGGATGCCGAGACCTTGGCTGGCGCGATCGCGGCCACCTTCATCCGGCGCGGCATGGCAGTTCCCACATCGCTGCCGGTCGGCCTGACAGATGAGTTTTCGGGGGACGCGACTCGGCAAGCGTTGTGGCATGCGTTTCTCAAGAAGAACGAACTGGCCCAACAGGCGCTGCCGGACATCGTATCCATGCTGCGAATGGCTCTGGAACCGGCGCTACTTCGTGCCGCCACATTGAACGGACTCCAGAAATAGAGAACCCGCCCGTACGTCATCTGACGCAGAGGAGCGGGCCGTGTTGAATCTGGCGCTTTTCAGACAACTCCAAAAACACGAAAGCCCACACCTGCGCATGGGCCTCGGAACTGGAGATCCAGCATTGAAGCCAGAGCGTCCGAAGCGCAGTGTATGCAACTCGCCTATCCTCTGCAAGTACCGCCCAAGCGTCATTATTCGCGCAATAGACGACTATCTGCGCTCTTGATGTACTTCGGCAGATAGACGTCCCCTGCACAGAGGGCGCTTCCATACAGTCTTTTTCACGGAGACTGTCATGGAGACAAAAACTTGCGAAGCATGCGACCGTCCTTTCGCCCCTCGGCCGCAGAACCCAAATCAGACCTACTGCACCGATCCGGCATGCCAACGGGAACGCCGTCGGCGCTGGCAGCAGAAAAAGCGGCGTGACGATGCCGACTACTGCGACAACGATGCACGTGCCAGAAAGGCATGGGCTGCCGAAAACCCGGCGTACTGGAAACAGTACCGCGACGAGAACCCGGCCTACGCCGAGCGCAATCGAAATCTACAGCAGTCTCGGAATCAAAAGCTCCGGGCATCGGTGATTGCAAATGAGGACGCGTCACGCCCCGTTAATTCCCCGCCTGCCGGCCGTTACCGCATGGTGCAGATCACCAGCAATGGGGCTCCAGGAGACGAATGGATCGTGGAGATCGCCGTCCTGACTGCGATCCCGGCTGCTGAAGACGTGTGATTGCAAATGAGGACGTGATCGGCGGCGCCGCTGCCGCCTGTTAACTTCCCGCGTGTGCGTTCTCGAACTATCGAGCATCCGAATCCGACTCGACCCGTGTATGCCTTGACCAACCACCCGTCGCGAAGTGACGCCCGATGTTCGAGAGGCACCTTTTCGCATGTAAGGGGACGACGCGGCGATGCAAGAACAAGAAAACACCGATGGAGATAGGCAAACTCAGGCCTCCCTATTCCGCGCCGCCCAATACGTGCGGATGTCCACCGAGCATCAGCAGTACTCGACGGAGAACCAGGCCGACAAGATCAAGGAATACGCCGCCCGGCGCGGCATCGAGATCATCAAGACCTATGCCGACGAGGGCAAGAGCGGTTTGCGCATCGACGGACGGCAGGCACTCCAGCAACTGATCGGCGACGTCCAGGCCGGCAAGGCCGACTTCCAGATCATCCTCGTCTACGACGTGAGCCGCTGGGGCCGGTTCCAGGACGCGGACGAAAGCGCCTACTACGAATACATCTGCCGCCGCACCGGGATTCAGGTCGCCTACTGCGCCGAGCAGTTCGAGAACGACGGCTCGCCCGTGTCCACCATCGTCAAGGGCGTCAAGCGAGCGATGGCGGGCGAGTACAGCCGCGAGCTGTCGGCGAAGGTGTTCGCCGGGCAGTGCCGCCTGATCGAACTCGGCTTCCGCCAAGGCGGGCCAGCGGGCTACGGTCTGCGCCGCGTGCTGATCGATCAGTCCGGTTCGGTGAAGGGGCAGCTTTCGCGCGGCGAGCACAAGAGCCTGCAAACCGACCGCGTGATCCTGATGCCCGGCCCGGACGAGGAAGTCGCCATCGTCAACCAGATCTACCACTGGTTCGTCGAGGACGGCCGGCTCGAATCCGAAATCGCCGACCGGCTCAACACCCGTGGCATCCAGACCGACCTCGGGCGCGACTGGACGCGGGCCACCGTGCGCGAAGTATTGTCGAACGAGAAATACATCGGCAACAACGTCTACAACCGGCGCTCCTTCAAGCTCAAGAAGACACGGGTGGTGAATAGCCCGGAGATGTGGATCAAGAAGGAAGGCGCTTTCGTGGGCATCGTGCCCCCCGACCTGTTCTACACAGCTTAGGGCATCCTGCGCGAGCGTGCGCACCGTTTCAGCGACGAGGAACTGATCGAGAAGCTCCGGCGGCTGTTCCAGCAGCACGGCTACCTCTCCGGCCTGATCATCGACTAGGCCGAAGGCATGCCCTCGGCGGCGACCTACGCCCACCGCTTCGGCAGCCTGATCCGCGCCTACCAGACGGTGGGTTTCACGCCGGATCGGGACTACCAGTATCTGGAGGTCAAGCCTTGCCACCAGGCTTTGCGTTGATGATTGACGTGTTACTCAAGGGCATTGTGTGTAACTCCTTCTGCCTCACACCCAGTTACACACACAGTTACTCACACTATGGGCCGGATGTCGTTGGACAACGTTACACACAAATGGACAAAAACCCAATAAAAAACCCGCACTTAGGCGGGTTCTTTGGACGTTGCTGGACTTCTTGAAACAGGTAAATGGTGGTGGACTACAACCACCGACAGAACCAGTATCTTAAAGTATTTCGGAAATTTTAGGAAGGATTGATGTCAGTAAGGGCTTCGGAGGGGGGTTTTGCCCCTCTACCACCCCCGCCTATGCCCCTTGCCACATTCCATCCGCCTCGCCCGTTGATGCCATCTCATTCCTTGACCGAGATCGGCAAGACGCCCTCCGCATTGTACGAGCAGTCACCAATTCGGTTCCGTATTTGACAACCAAACTGGCGCCCTATTTTGCTTGAGAAGTAGAGAACCCGCCCGTACGTCTTTCGACGCAGAGGAGCGGGCCGTGTTGAAGCAAATTTTTCCTTAGTCTACCCTCAGGCCACCGGTTTCGGCCCAAAAACCTTCGCAAGGGCCGTGTGTTTAGCATCTATCCACGTCTTGGTGAGATCGCGATTCGTTTCCAAGGCCGCATAAATTTCGCGGATTAATTCCGATTGCACGATCTTCGCTGTCCGCATTTTCGACAGCAACTCCCATCCGTGCCAGATCGCTATTTCAAAATCGTTGGCCAGCCGGTGCATGCCCAAATCGTCAGTCACCACAATGGCGGGGCGTATCTGCCCGAAAGCCAGCACACGACAGTCTTTCTCCGACGGTGGGGAGCGACCACCAGACTTACTGCACCGACCCCGAACCCAACGAATGACTTGGCTTTGTTGCCGGACCAACGCATGAATGCGCTACCTTCAACCAAGAACGGAGCCAACCATGCAAAAGATGATGATGAACGAAAACGAACTGGCCACTCGCTGGAATATCAGCCCCAAGACGCTCCAGCGCTGGCGCAGCGAGGGACGCGGGCCTCGTTTCATAAAATTGTCCAAGCGCGTTGTATACCCGATTGACGAAGTCCTCGACTACGAGTCCCAGGCCCTCCGGGCGTCAACTTGGGAGAGCGCCTCTGACGTCGTCCTCCCAAATGGCTCAAAGTACATGGACCCACGCGAAATTTCGTACGCAACCGGGCTTCCTCTCTACATTTTCACGCAAAAGCAGATGCGAGACGCTTTAGGCATTCCATATCGTCGAGTCCAGAAACTCATCCGTTTTGATCGCGACGAGGTCATGGCTTGGGCACGACGTTGGTCGCAGAACACCAAGGATCTGGGTATCGACGTGAAGACCAATCCGGGCGACCAATATAGAACGCTACAGCAGGCGCTGGCATCGCTGCCCGTCTGACCTCCGCTTCCGGCTGCGGACCTGCCAATTCATAGCCGGTGCCGCGCCCACTAATGCACTCCCATTTCTCGACCGTGATCGTTCGTGGGCTCGACACCTCTGTACAAACAGTCAGCAATTCGATTTCGTATTTTCCCCCGAGCTGGAATGGCCTTACTCCCATGTCTCCGACACATCACTCACCCCGGAACGAGTGTTTGTGCCGCCTTGATATGTTCCACCAGCCTGGCTAGCAAGAAATCGGCGTCAATTTCCTCACCGTCAAATTTGAGCTCGTCCACGCACTCGGCCTCGGTGGCGACGGTGATTGCCACCGCATTTCTGATCAGGCGGTAAAAAGTAGTCCGGTCGGCCGGATCGATCGCCTGTCTGCTGTGGAAAGCGTCCAGATCAATATCCAGGATGTAGGGTTGCGATTCGAGATGGTCGATGCCGACACACCGTGACATCTCGGCCCCGCGCACCAGTTGGTCATTGAGGTAGATCGACTCGATGATCATGTTCCCGTGTTCGACGACACAATCGTCGTTGTGCGGCATCCGGTTGCAGCCGATGGCACAGTCGTGGGAGATCACAAAAATGTGATTTTCGGGATCCTCATAGGTCATCGGCCGGCGTGGAGGCGAAAGAATCGGCGGTTGGGGCCATCGCGCCTGTCGATCGGCATCGTAGGCTTGCTCCTCAACGGACGGATTGCCCCCGCTGTCGCTCAACTGGATACAGAAAGCGTAGTTGAGAATGCCCGATAAGGTCGCGGCATCAATATGCTCATCATGACGCAGGTGCTCAATGGCCCAGAGCAGGCTCGTGTCGTCCTGCCAGTCGATACGCTTGACCAGTTCCTTTGCGAGCGCCCAGGCATCGCCGCGGTTTTCATACGTTTCGAGATGGGTATGGCCCAGAAACGCTTCGTGGACGTCCGTATGGTGATCGATCGTGATCAGATCCGGCGCCCGCCCCAACCGACGGCGGATCAGTGCCCAAGGCGCCAAGGCCTGATGATGATCATCGACGACATAGACATCCTTGCCACCAACATTCTGATGCCGGAACAGGTCCGTCAGACTCACGGCGCCAGCCATCCGCTACCGGCGCGCCACGGGCGGTTGAGAGTACCGCCAGCCGCGATGGCCGCGAGTGCCGGCAGCAGGAAACTGCGAAGGTCGTCGACCACGGTCGCCAGAGGTGTCTTGTCCAGAGCGTTCTTGCGCAAAAACGCCTGCCATTGCTTTTCCTTCTGGGCGTCCAAGGTGAATTCGTCGGTCAAACCGATCGGCACGCCACTGGGAATCGCTGTGCTCCGCCGCTCGAAAGTAGCTTGGATCGCCGTGGAAAGTACCGCCCCGTCGAAATCGGAATGTCTGGCCAGTATCCAAAGGTCGAAATAATCCTTCATCCGGCTGTTGAGCATGCCGAGTGAGGTCAGCGCCTCCAATTTTTCGGCCACCACGGTGTAACGCGGATACACACGCAGATGCGGCTCGGCCATATCACCGAGAATGACCGGATAGAGAACCTCATCCGGCCCGGGCACGACTGCATCGCCAAAGCCGATGTCCAACTGGACGGGACAACGGGCGCCATCCAACAGAGCCAACAGGGTCACCCGAACGCCTGCATAGTTAGCCTCCTTGCGAATCTCGTCGGCCTTCACGGACTCTGCTTGGAAGACAATGCCGTCGTCCGCCTCGATTTGACAGACTTCCCGGAATAGCGACTCGATGTGCGGAATTTCAGCCGAGCCGAATCCAAGAAAATCGGCGTCATGCGTGGGGCGGTGGGGTATGTCGAACCAGAGATCGAACAGCAGCGCCCCCTTGAGCAGGAACTGGTCGCGCTGCTTCGAGATGCTCAGGCGATAGAGCATCCGCTCCAGGGCGTAGCGGGTCAGCAGCAGATTGAAGTCTAGCTTCTCGGCCCGCGCCTTGTTGAGCAGCCGGCTACGGACGGAGGCTGCGACGTTCTTTCCACTCATGACAAACTATCCAGATAGGGACGCATCACGTTCGCCACGCGACAGACCTTGGCATAACGCCAGAGATCGTCGCTGGTCATGCGTTTTTCGTGCCAGGCTTCGCGTAGCGCCTCTAGGGCGACATCTAGGCCGATTTTATTGCGGTACTTAAAGCAATCGGCCACGGTTTTAGCGATGCAGGTGATGCGGACGGTGACGTCATCCACAACGTGCTCCTCGACGCCTTCGGTCAGTGCCGCTCCGGAAAATCGGACGATGCGCAGCGGCGGATAGTCGAGCTTGGGTGTGATGGCCTTGTTCTCGATGGCTAGCCAGACTTCGAATGGTGCTTGCGTTGTCAGGCCGTGAAACCGAAGGGCGGAGAGCAGACAAACGACCCCCTTCGGCACCCTGCGAGCCACTTCAGCCAGCGCTCCGTGCTCAGAAACCTGGCGCCCGGGAAGCCCGTAGAGACCACGACCGACGCGCTCCAGCTGCCCCCGACGGACGGCACGGGTCAGGGATATCCGGGGAATCCCGATTGGCTCCAGATCTCGAGGACGAATCAGTCCCAGCGAGCGCGCCAGATCGATCAGTTTATCGGCAGCAGTGTCCATGTCAGGCATAGTGTTTCATAACATCGGTAGATGTCAATAACTGTCGATGGATCGGAACAGGCGTGCCGAGCACGCTGACACCATCATCGACCCCGGCAAAGCACACAGCAGATGCCAAGAATCGTTGATGCCCCATGGGGTTTTGCTGGATTCACCCCGCTGCGGCAGTCCGGACACGCACGTTCCATTTCGATTTTCGTTATGGAGCACAATCATGTCGAAGCAATGCCAATCCTGTGGCCGCCCTTTCACTCCTCGGCCACAAACCCCGCACCAGACCTACTGCACACACCCCGAATGCCAGCGCGAACGTCGCCGCCGCTGGCAGCAACAAAAGCGACAGGGCGATTCCGATTATCGCGACAACGACGTCCGCAACAGCAGGACTTGGGCTTCCGAGAATCCTCAATACTGGAAACAGTACCGCCACGAAAACCCCGATTACGTTGGGCGAAACAGAAATCTACAGCAACAGCGGAACCAAAAACAGCGCTCGGCATTGATTGCAAATGAGGACGTGTCAAACCCGTCTACTCAGTTGCCGTCAGGCCGGTACCGAATGGCGCGAATCCTTGCGGACGGGACGATTGGCAGCCAAACGTGGATCGTCGAGATCACCCCACTGAGGGTGCAAATGGACGGTGAAGACGTGTGATTGCAAATGAGGACGTGTGCCGCGACATCGTCCTCGCCTGTTAACGTCCCGCGTGTACGTTCCCTGAACAACTGAGTGCCCCAGTCCGACTGACCTGCGTATGAATTGACCTACCGACCGTCGCGAAGGGATGCCCGATGTTCAGGGAGGACTTGTTGCGTGGAAAGGGGTGGTCACGGCAATGCAAGAACAAGACAACAATGGCCAAACTCAGGCATCCCTCTTTCGTGCCGCCCAATACGTGCGGATGTCGACCGAGCACCAGCAGTACTCAACCGAAAATCAGGCCGACAAGATTCGGGAATACGCTGCCCGGCGCGGTATCGAGATCATCAAGACCTATGCCGATGAAGGGAAAAGCGGCCTGCGCATTGACGGTCGTCAGGCACTCCAACAACTGATCAAGGATGTCGAAGCCGGCAACGCTGATTTTCAGATCATCTTGGTCTACGACGTCAGCCGTTGGGGGCGATTCCAGGATGCCGATGAGAGTGCCTACTACGAGTACATTTGCCGCCGTGCGGGAATCCAAGTAGCCTACTGCGCCGAGCAATTCGAGAATGATGGCTCACCCGTTTCCACCATCGTCAAGGGCGTCAAGCGGGCGATGGCCGGTGAATACAGTCGGGAGTTGTCAGCGAAAGTGTTCGCCGGACAGTGCCGGCTGATCGAACTGGGTTTTCGGCAAGGCGGTCCGGCTGGCTATGGGCTGCGGCGGGTGCTGATCGATCAGTCGGGCGCGGTCAAGAGCGAGCTGGCGCGCGGCGAGCACAAGAGCCTGCAAACCGACCGCGTCATCCTGCAACCCGGTCCGGACAACGAGGTCGCCGTCGTCAATCAGATCTATCGCTGGTTCGTCGATGACAACCTGGCGGAATCCGAAATCGCCGAACGTCTCAACAATCAGAACGTCCTCACCGACCTCGGCCGAGAGTGGACGCGCGCCACCGTGCGTGAAGTGCTCTCGAACGAGAAGTACATCGGCAACAACATTTATAACCGGCGCTCGTTCAAACTCAAAAAGCACCGGGTCACCAATGAGCCGGAGATGTGGATCCGGAAAGACGGCGCGTTCGAAGGCATCGTCTCGCCGGATCTGTTCTACACCGCGCAGGGGATTCTACGAGCGCGCTCCTATCGTTACACCGACGAAGAGTTGATCGAGAAGCTGCGCCGTTTGTACCAGCAACATGGCTATCTCTCGGGCCTGATCATCGACGAAGCGGAGGGAATGCCGTCGGCGGCCGCCTATGCGCATCGTTTTGGCGGACTGATCCGTGCTTACCAGGTGGTCGGCTTCACCCCCGATCGTGATTACCAGTATCTGGAGGTGAACCAGTTCCTGCGGCGCCTGCACCCGGAAATCGTCAGTCAAACGGAGCGGATGATTGCCGAGGTGGGAGGTTTGGTCACGCGCGATGCGGCCACCGACCTGCTTACCGTGAATCACGAATTCTCCGTCTCATTGGTGCTGGCGCGTTGCCAGATCCTCGACAACACACGCCGGCGATGGAAAGTGCGTTTCGACACCAGCCTCGCTCCGGATATCACCGTGGCTGTGCGCCTGGACGAGAGCAACCAAACCGCACTGGATTACTACCTGCTCCCGCGTCTCGATTTCGGGCAGCCAGGCATCCATTTGGCCGATCACAACCCCGTCGAGTTTGAGAGTTACCGCTTCGACAGTCTCGACTACCTCTACGGGATGGCGCGGCGGATTCGTATACGGAGGGCTGCATGATTTCAGGCAACGAACACCGCCCCTTGGAATTACGGATGATTCCGCTCGAGCGCATCGACGTGCTCAATCCACGCGAGCGCAACAGTCGCGTCTTTGAGCAGATTGTCGGCAACATCCAAAGCATCGGGTTGAAGAAGCCGATCATCGTGACACCACGGCCTGGCAGCGATGGCGAGCGCTATTTGCTGATCTGCGGCGAAGGGCGCTTCAAGGCCTTCAAGACCATCGGTCAGCGCGAAATTCCGGCGATGGTCACCGAGGTCGATGACGAATCGGCCTTCATTATGAGCCTGACGGAGAACATCGCCCGGCGTAAATTCAGCCCACTGGAACTCCTGGCTGGCATCGAGCAACTGCGCGATCAGGGGTACGACAAGAAGATCATTGCCGAGAAGACCGGTCTGAGTCAGGAATACGTTCATGGCGTTCTGTATCTGCTCAAGAACGGGGAAGAGCGACTCCTGACGGCAGTCGGGAGCGGACGCATCCCGTTGCATTTGGCGATCGTGATTGCCGGCGCCGGCAGTGACGACAAGACGGTCCAGACGGCTCTGCAGGATGCGTACGAATCCGGGAAGCTGCGCGGTAGCCAATTGATTCAGGCGCGGCGTGTCATCGAGCGGCGTCGGGCGCAAGGCCGGAGCATGGGCGGCAGCATGGCATCCCGCAAACCGAGGGAGGATGTCACCACCTCAAGTCTGGTGCGTAACTATCAGCGGGAAGTCGAGCGCCAGAAACTGCTGATCAGGAAGTCCGAAACCGCCCAGCGCAACCTATTGTTCATCGTCGGCGCACTACGACAATTACTGGCCGATGAAAATTTCACGACCCTGCTACGGGCGGAGGGCTTGGACACCATGCCCCAATATCTGGCGGATCGCGTCTGGGCGCGCGGGAGTGGAACATGACGACGCCTCTGTTGGGTTTTGTCCTCGAGCCGTTGCTCTTGCCGATTTCTTCCATCCTGCCTTCCCGGAAGACGCCGGAGGGTTTGCTGACGTCCCGTAAATACAAGCAAATCCAGACATCCATTGAAACGATCGGCGTGATAGAACCTCTGTCGGTGGGAAAACCCGATCGCGCCGGGCAGTACGTTCTGCTCGATGGGCACACGCGCCTGGTGGCATTAAAAACTCTGGGATTCGACAAAGCCCCGTGTCTCGTCGCCACCGACGATGAAAGTTACACCTACAACAATCGGATCAACCGCCTCTCCAGCATTCAGGAACATCTGATGATCCGGCGTGCCGTCGATCGCGGTGTTTCGCCGCAGAAGCTGGCCAAGGCGTTGGATGTGGATATCAGCCATATCCAGAAGAAGTTGAACCTGCTCGACGGGATCTGCCCTGAGGCCGCCGAATTACTGCGAGATCAACATTTCTCTCCGAATCTCGGCGCGGTGCTACGCAAACTCAAACCAACACGGCAGGTTGAGTGCGTTGAACTGATGCTGAGTGCCAACAACCTCACCGTCGCCTATGGGCAGGCATTATTGGCCGCCACGAACAGCAACATGCTCGTGGGCGAGACAAAACCCAAGAAAGTCACCGGGGTCACTGCTGACCAGATGGCGAAAATGGAGCGAGAAATGGGCAACCTTCAGGAACAGTTCAAATTGGCCGAACAGTCCTACGGGCAAGACATTCTCAACCTGGTGCTCGCCAAGGGCTATCTCGCGAAGCTCATGGCCAACGAAGCCATCCTGCGCCACCTGACGAAAAACCATCCCGACGTGCTGAATGAGTTTGACAGCATCGTTCGCATGGTCGCGCTGGATAAATGACTGGCACACGTGGAATTGGCGATTGAAATCCTTCCGGGCAGGAAGGTGTAGTGCAGCCCATGTGGGCGATACGCGGTTCTTTAACAATCTGAATGCATCAGGGTCGTCGCTGCCGAAACGGATGTCCTGTTTCTGCCCGTGATGAGGAACGACGACTGACAGGCTTGCCGCTGGCCTGCTCATCCGTGGTGGTGGGCGCGGATCAGCGAACAGCGGCACCCTCTCCTGAAGTATTCCGCTGAAACAGTCCTGCCGCGAAAACGATTGTTCCTTGTTCACGTAGGCCGCCAAACACAATGAACTTCTACTGGTCAGCCGTCACTCCTCGGAAAATAGGCGGTCATCACAGCGCCCTCCGAAACCACAATGGTCCATTCATTGAAGTGACGCCAGTGAACCGCCGAGGCATCGTAATTCAGCGCTTTCGATGCTTGCAGCGAGGGTGACAACTGAGCCGCTCTCAACTTTCGTGCGTTATTGTGAAGCCAACGAAGGCTACTGAGCGCTGATCGCATGTTGAAACGTGTCATGAGCCGGTCAAGGACATGCCCTGTCACCGAGGCCCGTGTGCCGTCGGGCAGATTCAAGTGCGATTCCTCTTTCGGGAGAGCCTGCAAAAATACCCTCAGTATTGATGCCCTGGTAGTTTGGTTCTCAGCCATGTAGAGAGCACTTTTCATGACGTGATGCAATGCGGTATGGCTCTCATGTACGTTGCCATCCCGAAATATTCGCCTGAATTGCCCTGGCAGCACGCATAAAAACTCGTCCAGGATACGCAGTCGCTCGACATTGCTTTTCGCGGCTCCGATGGCGTAGATCGCAGCAGAAGCAATCGACTTTTCCTCCAAGGCAGGCTGATGTTCCAACAGCAAGCTTACGATCGACTGATGCTCACCCGCGCGTGCGGCGCGAATACCGACAATCCGGCCATCTTTGATGATAAATATCCATCCATATTTCGGGCAGAGAAAATGATGAACAGCCGGCTGCTCCGCAGGCGATCCGCTGGACGGAAGCCGAATCATGTTCGGCGCCGTCAAATACAAAGTGGCCCATGCTTTCCATTGGGTGCTGGTCTGTAATTGTGCCCGGATGATATCGAGCGCCAGAATCGTCGGCGCAGCCTTGAATTGGCTGGAGAAGTGCACGACGTCTTCCCACGGGTCATTCCGCACAAGTTCAAGCGATTCCATGAATCCCGAAAGAGGCGTGCTTGGCCAATCCTCGACTCGCATCAACTCAATGGGCAAATCGTTCAGCGACAATCGAATGAATCTCACATACGGTCGAAGATAGACGAACTCGGCGGATCCAGAAATCGTTTCCGGAATCTCCCATGCGGAGAGGCGAATTGGGCCGCAATCCTGAAAATCACGAAATCGCAACGGACGAACAAGACCGGTTACTGCATGGAACGCCAGAAGTTCGGCAAGCGCTCGCCGGGATCTGCAGTCGGGTGGCCTAATGAGGACATAGCCCTGCCGTTCTTTGGTTCGCCAGTCTGATCGAAAGCTCCCATTGGGAAGCAATATCGTTCTTAACATTAATACCGGCGACGCACTTTTCATATTAAAGAGTTCGCCATACAGTTTACGACGTGTGAGGCCCCATCACGGCACACGCACGGGGCGCGCGACCCTCGGCCTTCGCGCCTGGCTGGCAGTCTGGAGATTCGCTGTCGCGGACAGAATCCGCAATATGGCCTGGTCGTGGTGGTAGGCCCGGAAGGCATCAGACACCGTGTTGTCGATGAAGACAGGCGTCATCTGACCGTCGGCAGGCGCGGACACTACACCGTCGGGGATGTCTTTGGACCACCCCCTGGCGGCCCTAAAACCACTTACGAGGAGGGAAAAGTTCGGCCAAGCGTGATCCAGGTGGGCCTCGTCGATCGTGACCATAACACCGGTCAGTTCGCACTCTACCTTCCCTTGGTCGTCACCATACTGAGCATAAGCCTGCTTCTTGGCCTGAATGAGGTCGAGTGCGACCGCCTGCCGGCATGCGTTGTAGAAGTCTTGGGACTGTCCCTTCGGTTTTCCCTTGACTGCATCGATATACGAGAAGTCGGTTGCAGTGCCGTCCTGCCGAACAATCCAGAACCCTGAGGAGCTCCAGCCAGTTCCGGTATTTAAGCGCCGCTCAAAGTGAGCAATCTGTCCAGCCCCCTTTCCTGGTTCGCCCACAGCTTCAAGGACTGGGTCATAGCGTTCGATGAGCGCCACCAGATCTGCGTGGTCACCCGGATCGACAATCCGTTGACCATCCTGGTATCGATGAAGCAGTGCCTTGAAGTGCTCAAGGGCGCTGCTCTGGGTTCGGAAGCTCCGCGAGCCGATTGCTACTGGTTTCGCCATCTCTCATTTCTCCTGGCTCATCAATTGTTGGCATTCATTTGTGAGCCCTAATCCAAGTTTTTCCTGTGGACGAACTCTTGAACGTCTCCCATCCTCTAGGTTGTGAGCCGAAAATCGCATTCATCGCCTTTGATACCAGGTTGTACGCAAACTGACGGCGGTCTTCCAGTTGCTCCGGCAGGTGGTCAATCAGAAATTGCTGAACTCCATACCAAGGCATGCCATTCGCAGATTCGAGCTTCTGGCGGATGTCGGCATCTCCTCGCAAGGCATCAATCGCTCGCTGCTCAATAGTTGCCATGACATCTACTGGCTCGGAATCCTCGAAACCAGACTCTGCGGAAAAAAGTGAGCCTGACGCATTGGCGTCTGGGACTTGAGCTGCCGCAGTACTCTGCTTCATCCCGGAGAAAGTGCTACGCAGTGTTTGTGCATAGGTATTCCCTGCCGGCTGGTTGTAGTCGAGGTCCCGCATTGAATACATCTTTTCGAACGACAGTGCGCGGAGGCTGACTGGATAAGGTTTGCCTCCCACCGAACTCCAGAACACCCCTTGGCCTGGAATTGGCTCGTTGAGTAGAGAGCTCAATAGGTCATCACTGAAATGGGCATTGGCTCGTTTAAGGGATGCAAGGTCGGCGGCGGACAGCAGATGGAATATGAACCAGTTATCGCCCTGGCTGAGGATCTCGACTGGAATGCTGCCAGGTTGCTGCGTGATCAGCAGTGCGCCAAGGTCATACTTACGGCCTTCCTTTACCCAGGCAATATAAGGCTCGGCGGCAGGTGCGTTCTCGTTTAACACGGATTGCGCTTCTTCGACGACAGCGATCGTCGGGATGGTCTTCGGGTCGGCAGCTGTGAACTCTTGCTGGTTCCGATCGAAGATCCGGCGCAGGATCAGACCTGAGAGCACCAGAGACTGGCCCCCGCGCATCTGGGAAACGTCGATAACGCACAACTTCCCCTCGGAAAGCGCATGAACCAGCATGTCCATAAGCTGGCTGCTCTTGTCATGCAGCATCTTCACGATCGCCGTCATGTTGCCCCGGGCCGCCAATGCCTCAGCCTCCTGTCGCTGGGGGTCGAGATCGAGCAGTCCACAGACTTCGTCGAGCGGCGTCGTGTTACCGTTGGAGTCGATCAGATTGACCAGCGACTCCCATCGATCTTGTGGAAGCCCTCGGAGCTTCCGCACGTTCTGCTGCTCCTGGCGCTCTTGCCCGAGCGCAATTGAAATCACATCCCCAGGGCGAAGGCGACGGATATCCAGCTTGATCCCGCCAGCAACGAATGATTGGTAGAAAGAGCTTGGATTTTTTCGGTCGGTGAAAACGACGACCTTGTCTTCGAGCGCGGGGACATCGCATAGACCTGGCCGGCCCTTGTCGTCTGGCCAGAAGTACTCGCCATCCGGGTCAAATATGACCGTACCCACCGGGACCTGCTTGCCCGCGCGCTTTGTGACGAAGGGTGTGTTTTCGTAGAGTTTCGAGAATAGCAGCTTGTTGAGGTTGGATTTGCCGAAGCCAGCTCGCGCAAAGATGAAGCTGCGGCGAGAGACAAGCGACTCGATCGGGAAGCGAACCAGCACCTCCGGGGCGACCACCTGCATCCATTCCTGCGATTGGAATGACTTGTTGCCAGCCGCGTAGATATATTCCCCGAACGCCAGATGGCCTATGGGAGCGCCGTCAATGTTGTGTCCAGCAATTTCACGCAAGACCTCGTCACTTGGAAAGGCAACCTTGCTACCAACATGAGGAAGTCGACGATGGGAGGGGACGAACGTCAGCCCATTACCATTCTTGCGCAGAACACCGAGTACACGTATGTTGATTCGATACTTGAGATACTGCTCACGCAGATCTTCCGGAATAGGCCTTTCCTCGCGGACCGCACGGATATTGAACTCTTCGCCGGAGCCGAAAGACAGCTTGCCCTCAGAGGAAAAGGATGCGATGCGGCCTATCACTGCCTCATCGGGTGTTTCCAGTTGCACGAGAAGGAATTGCCCGTGCATCGGGATGTTCTGGAACTCATTTCGGTACGGCAAAACAAGATCAGCGTGGAATTCCATGCCTCCCTGCTGGAAGCCACGGAAAATTCCGACGACCTGTTCTCTGGGAAAAAGTTGGATTTCTGCCATGTTGTTCTCCCTTATCCGTACCGACGCTGGGCAGGATCGGCGTCCTGCAGCTGAAACGCATCCAATGTACCGGCATCCCGGCCGAGACTCGAACGCACACCTTCGTAGATGAAGTCCTGCAAAACATCGAAGTCGAAATCAACCAGTGCCGCATTTTCATGCGCCTTTTGCAGGCACCTAGGATAATGAGGAACCGGGAAGCCGTTGATCGCGTCGGCAAGCATTGACCCAAGAATTGCCTGAGATTCGGCGACTTGCGGAACAAAAATATCGATTGGCCAAACGGGGTCGCGGCGTTGTGAGCCAAACTTCACCAGGAACATCTTGCCGCCTACGAATTTGTTGATTTCGCCACCATCTCCGGTCCGGTCATCCCCTCGTGCAAACTCCGACCATACGTACGCCTTTTCTTCTACTTCACGGGGCACCTCGACGTAGGCGGGGTAGTCAGTCTGAAGGACACCCTCCAGAGCCATGGCCAGGCGATAACGGGAAAGCACCTTGCTGTGTTTGGCTACGCCAGCGAGATACACTCGACGCCGACTTTTGCTCCATTGCTTGTCGATGCGCTCCTTCATTCCTTGGAGCAACCGCTGAAATAGGTCCTTGGCGAACACTTTGCTTCGCAGAAGGCCGTCGCAGATGATCAAAGTGTCAGTACCGTAATCCTTATCGAGTATCTTGAATAAGATCGCCCACTCAACCAGCTCCCTGTAAACCTGAACCCAGCTGGGAGAAACCGGTTTCCCACTGTCCGTCGGCCGAATCATGTGGGAGAGCGCCTGCAGGCTATCTACTCCCAGGAAAGCCATCATTTCACCCAGTGCCGTTCTTGGTGTCCCGTCCTCCGCTAGTTGGCGCTGGTTGAGTTTCTGCACCGGTGTCGTGGGTGAAACTGCCTCGAGGCAGTACTCGTTGTTACTGCTATCGACGACTCGGAGCAGCTGAATCAGGAAGGGGTCAAACTGGAGCTGGTTATTTCCCCCATCAGTGCCGACCAGTGAGATCGATGTCGTGGCGCGCGGCTGAATTCGGCGCGTGGCGCTCTTCAGCGGCTGGATCTCTTCTCGCAGAGCGTCCAGCACCCCTTGGTCAGTTCCAATGCAGTCTGCGATGGCCTCTTTCAGTTGGGCCTGGCTTGCCGGGTCAATCATGCTCCCTCCTAACGTTTCGCTGTTTCATCGCTACGCCAGCCCTTGTGAGAGCAGCCAGACTCGGCCTTTGCGGTTTCCGCTCATGCGAATTCACTCCCTTCCTTTGAGGAGTGTCCTGCCCGCCACTACCAGATCATAATCATAATAATGCGGATATGAGCGCGCTAGAAATCGCATGGACGGATTGTAGTGCGTGTCATATACTACCCGCAACCATCATCACAAGCATCCGTTAACCCGCATGAGCCCCAAGGATGTCCGACGAACAGCTTGACGACCTTACCCAGCCGCAACGCGATCGCCTTGCCTTCGTGGAACTGCGGGTGCGCTTCATCGGAAATATCCGCCGCCAGGATCTGGTATCGCGATTTGGCATCCAGTCGGCCGCCGCTACGCGTGATTTGGCGATCTACAAGGAGCTGGCGCCGGGCAACATCGATTACGACACCAAGGCCAAGTGCTACGCCCTTGGAGAGAACTTCAAACCGCTCTTCGATTTTTCGCCGGAGCGGGTCCTGTCCTGGCTGACGCAAGGTTTTGGAGACGGAGAGCCCTCTAAGCTTAAGGCGTGGGTGGTAAGTGAAGTCCCGTCGAGGCTCACGCATCCCGACTTGGATGTGCTGGCTTGTGTGACCCGGGCGATCCATCATGAGTGTCCGCTTCGTGTCGAGTATTACTCGATCTCAAGCGGCCAGACCGAGCGTCAAATCGTTCCCTTTGCGCTGATCGACAATGGCCTGCGATGGCATGTGCGGGCATTCGATCGCAAGACGCAGGAGTTTCGGGATTTTGTTATTACCCGGATCAAACGCCCAGTCTTATTGCGAGACCTAGAAGTGCAAGCCCATGAGCGCAGCGACCAAGACATCCAATGGACGCGAATCGTCGAGCTAGAACTGATTCCACACCCGGACCAGCCACGTTCTGAGGTTACGGAAATGGACTACGGCATGCGTGATGGCGTGCTGCGCATGAAACTCCGCGCCGCCACGGCTGGTTACATTCTGCGCAAGTGGAGTGTGGACAGCTCGCCCGATCACAGCCTGCGAGGGCCGGAATATCGGCTCTGGCTAAAGAACCCCTTGGCCCTTTATGGCGTTAGAAACGCGGTGCTCGCGCCTGGCTACCGATCGCCGGACCAAGCATGAAGAGAACGACTTGATGCAAGAAGCTCCAATCAACCTGAGTCAGCTCGAAAGTCACCTCTGGGAGTCCGCCAACATCCTGCGCGGCCCGGTGGATGCGGCTGACTTCAAGACCTACATCTTCCCGCTGCTGTTCTTCAAGCGGATTTGTGATGTTTGGGACGAGGAATACGATGAGATCGTCGATGAAACCGGCGACGCCGAACTGGCACTGTTCCCCGAGTCGCATCGCTTCCAGATCCCTGATGACTGTCACTGGAATGACGTTCGTGCCGTGGCGACCAACGTCGGCAATGCCTTGCAACGCGCCATGCGCGAAATCGAAAAGGCCAATCCGGACACCCTGTATGGCGTCTTCGGCGATGCCCAGTGGACCAACAAGGACCGGCTCTCCGACGCGCTGCTCAAGGATTTGATCGAGCACTTTTCGCGGGTCTCGTTCGGCAACCGCAACATCACCTCCGATCTGCTCGGCGATGCCTACGAATATCTGATCAAGAAATTCGCCGACGCCACCAACAAGAAGGCCGGCGAGTTCTACACCCCGCGCAGCGTGGTGCGGTTGATGATTGAGATGCTCGACCCGAAAGAGGGCGAGACCATCTACGACCCGGCCTGCGGCACGGGCGGCATGCTGCTCGCCGCCGTCCAGCACGTGAAGGAACGGCATGGCGACGTAAAACGCCTGTGGGGCAAGCTCTATGGTCAGGAGAAAAATCTCACTACCTCGTCCATCGCCCGCATGAACCTGTTCCTGCACGGCATCGAGGATTTCCAGATCGTGCGCGGCGACACCTTGCGTAATCCGGCCTTCTTCGAGGTTGATCGCCTGGCCCACTTCGACTGCGTCATCGCCAATCCACCGTTTTCGCTGGAAAAGTGGGGTGAGGAGTTGTGGGTCAACGATCCTTTCGGCCGCAATTTCGCCGGCCTGCCGCCCTTCAGCAGCGGCGACTTCGCCTGGGTGCAGCACATGGTCAAGTCAATGGCCGAGGGCGCCGGACGCATGGCCGTCGTGCTGCCACAGGGTGCGCTGTTCCGCAAAGGCGCTGAAGGCAGCATCCGGCAGAAGCTGTTGGAGATGGATCTGGTCGAGGCCGTCATCGGTCTGGCGCCCAACCTGTTCTACGGCACCGGCCTGGCCGCCTGCATCCTTGTGCTGCGCAAGAAGAAACCAGCCCAGCGGCGCAAGAAGGTGATGATCGCTGACGCCTCGCGCCTGTTCCGGCGTGGCCGGGCACAGAACTATCTGGAGCCCGAGCATGCCCTCGCAATTCAGAGTTGGTTCGAGAAATTCGAGGATATTCAGGACGCCGTACGCATCGTCGGCATCGAGGAAATCAAGGCCGAAGACTGGACGCTCAACATCTCGCGCTACGTGTTGCCCCCGCTCCAAGAGGACATTCCACCGTTGCCAGAGGCGATCGCCACCTTCAAGGAGGCGCTGACTCGTTGTCGGGAAGCCGAGGGTCGGCTGGCCAAGGTCATGGTTGAGGGAGGCTGGCTGCAATGACCCCGTCAACAAAAGCGCGAATCACCCAACAAGAACTCGAATCCTACCTCTGGGGTGCTGCCGTCCTTCTGCGCGGCCTCATCGATGCCGGCGACTACAAGCAGTTCATCTTCCCCCTGCTGTTCTTCAAACGCATTTCGGATGTCTGGGACGAGGAATATCAAGCGACGCTAGCCGATTCGGATGGCGACCTCTCCTATGCCGAGTTCGCCGAGAACCACCGCTTCCAGATTCCCCAGGGCGCGCACTGGAACGACGTACGCCAAGTGCCGAAGAATGTCGGCATGGCCATCCAGTCGGCCCTCCGGCAATTGGAGTCGGCCAACCCCGATCTACTCGCTGGCATCTTCGGTGATGCGCCCTGGACCAACCGCGAGCGCCTGCCCGACGAAACCCTCAAGAACCTGATCGAGCATTTCTCGACGCAAACGCTCTCGGTGGCCAACGTGCCCGAGGACGAGCTTGGTAACGCCTACGAATTCCTGATCAAGAAATTCGCCGATGACTCCGGCCACACGGCCGCCGAGTTCTACACCAACCGCACTGTCGTGCACCTGATGACGCAACTCCTCGCGCCCCAGGCCGGCGAATCGATCTACGACCCCACCTGCGGCACCGGCGGCATGCTCATTTCGGCCCTGGCCGAGGTTAAGCGCAGCGGCGGCGAATACCGCACGCTCAAGCTCTACGGGCAGGAACGCAACCTGATTACCTCCGGCATCGCACGGATGAACCTCTTCCTGCATGGCGTCGAGGATTTTCAGATCATCCGGGGCGATACGCTGGCAGCTCCGCAGCACATCGAGGGCGACAGGCTGCGCCAGTTCGACGTGATCCTCGCCAACCCGCCGTATTCCATCAAGCAATGGGATCGCGAAGCCTGGGGCCAGGACAAATGGGGCCGCAACTTCCTCGGCACCCCGCCGCAAGGCCGGGCCGACTACGCTTTCCAGCAGCACATCCTAGCCAGCCTCAGCGAAAAAGGGCGCTGCGCCATCCTGTGGCCGCACGGCGTGCTGTTCCGCAACGAGGAGCAGTCCATGCGCGCCAAGATGGTCGAGCAGGACTGGGTCGAGGCGGTGATCGGTCTGGGGCCGAACCTGTTCTACAACTCGCCAATGGAGTCCTGCATCGTCGTTTGCAACCGACGCAAGCAGGCAGCGCGTAAAGACAAGGTGCTTTTCATTGATGCACTGAACGAGGTGACTCGGGAAAGGGCACAGAGCATCCTTAAGCCTGAGCATCAGCAACGCATCGTGCAAAATTTCCGTGCCTTTGCCGCCGAGGAAGGATTCTCAGCTGTGGCAACACGTGAGCAGATTGCCACCAACGGCGCGAACCTGTCGATTCCACTCTACGTAAGACGATCAACCGCAATAGCGGGCAGCAATGGTAACGGCGAAGTCCTCAGTCTGCGCTTGGCCTGGGAGCAATGGCAAACCGATGGCCGTGCGTTCTGGCAGCAAATGGACTCGCTGGTGGAAACGCTCGATGGACTGGAATCTGAGGAGGTCGAGCGTGGCTGACACGAATTTGAAACCCGGATGGAAAGTTTTGCGTTTCGATCAAATGGCCGAAAACATTGGCGAGCGGGCTGATCCAACACCAGAAGATTCGGCGCTTTATGTCGGCCTCGAACACATGGATACCGACTCGCTGCAAGTCCGACGCTGGGGCAGTAAGACTGATTTGATCGGTCAAAAGCTAAGGATGAGAAAGGGCGACATTTTGTTCGCCCGCAGGAACGCCTATCTCAAACGTGTTGCGATAGCTCCTCACGACGGGATTTTTTCCGCACATGGGATGGTGCTTCGCGCCAAACCAAATGGAGTGCTACCTGAGTTTCTTCCGTTCTTCATGCAAAGTAATCTGTTCATGGATCGCGCCATCCAGATATCTGTCGGCTCGCTGTCGCCGACGATCAACTGGAAAACACTCGCAGTTCAGGAGTTTTCTCTGCCTCCGATGGAGGAACAACGCCATATCGTATTGCTGCTTAATGCATTAGAAGAAACGCTTATCGCGCTCGATGCCGCGCTTGAGTCAGCAATTTCTTTGGAAATCTCACGGCTAGAAGATGCACTTGATGCTATTCCTGGTAACTGCCTTGTGCCAGTCGAAAAATTGGTAACGACGGGGCCGAGAAACGGGCTTTCACCGAAAGTAAATGCGGATGAGCGAGGCTATCCTACCTTGAGTATTAGTGCAGTCAGGGACGGAGGCATCGTCACCCCAGGCAACGTCAAGTATGCCGAGGTGACCCATGAACAGGCTGCAGCTTTCGAGTTGAAGAAGGACGATGTTCTCGTCGTGCGCGGCAATGGCAACAAACTGCTGACCGGGAAATGCGGACTTGTTGATACGGTGCCGAAAGGATGCTTCTACCCTGATTTGCTTATCCGGCTGCAATTCAACCGTGAAGTCGTGCGGCCACAGTTTGCTGCTCTGCAATGGAATGCGCCGAGTGCGCATAACCGTCTCATCTCGCGCGCCAAGTCGACCAATGGGATCTGGAAGATCAACGGTGCTGACATTAGGCAGCACACACTGAGAGTCCCCTCTATCGAACTGCAAGATTCGTTGCTTGAGGAAATTCGATCAATTCGACAGGCACGGGTCGATATCGAAAAGCGCAAGACGTTGACCCAAAACCTCAAGGCACTGTCCTTGAGAGAAATTACGTAAGGGACTGGCAATGGCATTCAACGAATCCAACACCGTCGAAGCCTACCTCTACGACCTGCTCGCCGGCCCGGCGAACCCCGTCCCCGTCAATGTCGTTCAGGAACCCCAAGCCACCTATGGCCGCAGCCACAAGGGCCTTGGTTGGCGCCGTGTCGCCAGCACCGACTTTCCGCGTCAGCCGCAGGAGGTGCTAGTCGAGTCCTGGATACGCGAGGCACTGATCCGCCTCAACCCGGAAATTGCCACCCAACCCGACCGTGCCGACGAGGTGCTGTACAAACTGCGCGCCATTGTGCTGTCAGTGCGTTCCGACGGCCTGATCCGCGCCAACGAGGAAATGATGGCCTGGATCAGAGGCGAACGTTCAATGCCCTTCGGCCAGAACAACGAGCATGTGCCGGTGCGGCTGATCGACTTCGACAACCTCGACCAGAACCAGTACGTCGTCACCCAGCAGTTCACCTTCCGCGCCGGCAGCGCCGAACGTCGCGCCGACCTGATGCTGGTGGTCAATGGCCTGCCGCTGGTGCTGATCGAGGCCAAGACGCCAACGCGGGCGGCGGTGAGCTGGGTCGATGGCGCTCTGCAGGTGCATGACGACTACGAGAAATTCGTACCTGAGCTGTTCGTCTGCAACGTGTTTTCGGTCGCTACTGAGGGCAAGGAATACCACTATGGTTCGCTCGGCCTGCCAGTCAAGGATTGGGGGCCGTGGAATTTGGAGGACGACGGCGATGCGCTAAAGCACCCGTTGAAGGGATTGAAGCTGGCCGCCGAGAGCATGCTGCGACCGCATGTGGTGCTCGACATCCTGTCTAACTTCACGCTGTTCGCCACCGACAAGAAGAAGCGCCGCATCAAGATCATCTGTCGTTACCAGCAATATGAGGCAGCCAACAAAATCGTCGAGCGCGTGTTGGCCGGCTACCCGAAGAAAGGCCTGATCTGGCATTTCCAGGGTTCCGGCAAGTCACTACTGATGGTGTTCGCGGCGCAGAAGCTGCGCCTGCATCCCCGATTGAAAAACCCGACCGTCTTGATCGTGGTCGACCGCATCGACCTCGATACCCAGATCACCGGCACGTTCATCGGGGCCGACATCCCCAATCTGGAAAAGGCCGATACCCGCGAGAAGCTCCAGCAACTGCTGGCGCAGGATGTGCGCAAGATCATCATCACGACGATCTTTAAGTTCGGCGAAGCGGATGGCGCGCTCAACGAGCGCAATAACATCATTGCCCTGGTCGATGAGGCGCACCGCACCCAGGAAGGCGACTTGGGCCGCAAGATGCGCGATGCCCTGCCGAACGCCTTTCTGTTCGGCCTGACCGGCACGCCGATCAATCGTTTCGACAAAAACACCTTTTACGCCTTCGGTGCCGATGAGGATGCCAAGGGCTACATGAGTCGCTATGGCTTCGAGGAATCGATCCGCGACGGGGCGACGCTGAAGCTGCACTTCGAGCCGCGCCTGCTGGAATTGCACATCGACAAGGCCGCCATCGATGCCGCCTTCAAGGAGATGACTGGCGAGCTCTCCGATCTCGACAAGGACAACCTCGGCAAGACCGCCGCCAAGATGGCGGTGCTGGTCAAGACACCCGAGCGCATCCGGCGCGTCTGCGAGGACATGGTCCAGCACTTCCAGAGCAAGGTCGAGCCGAACGGCTTCAAGGGACAGATCGTCACCTTCGACCGCGAATCCTGCCTGCTCTACAAGACCGAACTAGACAAGCTGCTGCCGCCGGAAGCATCCGAAATCGTGATGACGGTCAACGCCAACGAACCGCAGTACAAACCGTTTGCGCGCAGCCGAGACGAGGAAGAGCGGCTTCTCGATCGCTTCCGCGACCCGAATGACCCGCTGAAGCTGATCATCGTCACATCCAAACTGCTGACGGGATTCGATGCACCAATTCTCCAGGCGATGTATCTCGACAAGCCGCTGCGCGACCACACCCTGCTCCAGGCCATCTGCCGGGCGAACCGCACCTACTCCGAGCAGAAGACCCACGGGCTTATCGTCGACTATCTCGGCATCTTTGATGATGTCGCCAAGGCGCTGGAGTTCGACGACAAGAGCGTGACGGCAGTGGTGTCGAACATTCAGGAATTGAAGGATCGGCTACCCGAGGCGATGCAGAAATGCCTGGCCTTCTTTGCCGGCGTCGATCGCACCGTCGAGGGTTACGAGGGCTTGATCGCCGCCCAGCAATGCTTGCCCAACAACGAGGTGCGTGACAACTTTGCCGGGGCGTTTAGCCTGCTCAACAAGTTGTGGGAGGCCATTTCGCCCGACACCATCCTTGGCCAGTACGAGAAGGACTACAAGTGGCTGTCGCAGGTGTATCAGTCGGTGCAGCCCTCCAGCGGCCACGGCAAGTTGATCTGGCATTCCCTCGGAGCAAAGACCATCGAGCTGATCCATCAGAACGTTCATGTCGATGCCGTGCGCGATGACCTCGATACGCTGGTGCTGGATGCCGATCTGCTGGAAGCGGTGCTCTCTAACCCCGACCCGAAGAAGGCCAAGGAGATCGAGATCAAAGTGGCGCGGCGACTGCGCAAACATCTCGGCAATCCGAAATTCAAAGCGTTGTCTGAACGGCTCGATGCCCTGCGGGATCGCTTCGAGTCTGGCGTGCTGAACAGTGTTGAGTTCCTCAAGCAACTTCTGCAACTGGCCAAGGAAGTGCTCCAGGCCGAGAAGGAAGTACCACCCGAGGAAGATGAGGATCGCGGCAAGGCGGCACTGACGGATCTCTTCAACGAGGTCAAAACCGCCGAAACGCCGATCATGGTTGAACGCGTGGTGGCCGACATCGACGAGATCGTGCGCCTGGTGCGCTTCCCCGGTTGGCAGGACACCCTGGCCGGCGAGCGCGAGATCAAGAAGGCGCTACGGAAGTCGCTCTTCAAGTACAAGCTGCATGCCGACGAAGAACTGTTCGAGAAGGCCTACAGCTACATCCGGCAATATTACTGAGACCCGAGCATGAAAGCCGAAGACACGCTGGTCACAAATCTATTGGAGGGCGCGAAGCAGTTCATCGTGCCGATTTTTCAGCGTGATTACAGCTGGGGCACCAAGCATTGCCAGCAGTTGTGGAAGGACGTGATTCGCGTCGGCAGCGATCCCAAGGTGAAGGGACACTTCCTCGGTTCCGTCGTCTACGTGGCCGCCGAAGACAACACGGCGACGATCACGCGCTGGTTATTGATCGATGGCCAGCAACGAATGACGACCCTGACCTTGTTGCTGATTGCCCTGCGGGATCAGATGAATCAGGCACAGGGGAATGGAGATGATGGTGAGGAGGAGTCGACACCAGAGGAGCTGGATGACTATTACTTGCGCAATCGGCATGGGAAGGGAGACCGTCGCCACAAACTACACCTGCGCCGGGCTGACCACGACACCCTCATTGCCTTGCTGGATGGCAAGGACATTCCCGATGCTGCGTCGGAACGAGTGAAGGAGAATTTTCTTTTCCTGCGCGATTTGGTGGCGCAGGCCGATGTGCAGACGGTGTATGCAGGCATCAAGAAACTGGTGGTCGTCGATGTCAGCTTGACGCGCGGCCAGGACGACCCACAGATGATCTTCGAGAGCCTGAATTCCACTGGCGTCGATCTGACCCAGGCCGATCTCATCCGTAACTTTGTGCTGATGCGTCTGGATGAGTCCTCTCAGACGCAGCTCTACGAGGAGCACTGGCAGCCCATCGAGCAGGCCTTCGGGCGGCGCTACCGTACTGAATTCGACAAATTCGTGAAGGATTTTCTGACGCTGCAGATGCGGCCCGGCACGCCATTGAAGGCCGCCGACATCTACCACGAGTTCCGCAGCTATTTCTCGCGCATCGTTGAAAAACGCGGTGTCGACGGCGTCCTAGGCGACCTGCGCCGCTTCGGCACCTACTACACGGCATTCAGTCTTGGGCAGGAGAAACAACCTGCACTGAAGGAGGCGTTTGCACGATTGCGCTCTTTGATCGAGGTGGCCTCGCCAGTCGTTCTGACTCTCTACGATTACCACGAACGGGCCAAGACCCTGAGTGCTGACGAGTTCGTCGAAGCGATCGAACTGCTTGAGAGTTTTGTATTCCGGCGCTCGGTGTGCGATATGCAGACCCGAAGTCTGGGACAGATTTTCGCCAGCCTCGCCTATCGAATCACAGAGAACCAACCTTTGCTCAGTTTGAAGGTGGCCTTGTACCGGCAGGGCAAGAAGCGCCGCTTCCCGAGCGATGCCGAATTCCGCGAAGCGCTGGAAACACGCGACATTTACGACATGCGCACCTGCTTCTATTTGCTGGATCGATTGGAGAACTTCAGCAAGGAACGCATCGACACCTCGAACTTCTCGATCGAGCACGTTATGCCGCAGAACGAGGATTTGCGCCCGGAATGGCGAACGATGCTCGGCAGCGCTTGGCAGGCGGTGCAGGAAACATGGCTTCATCGTCTTGGCAATCTGACACTGACCGGCTACAACTCGACATACAGCGATCGGCCATTTGCCGAGAAGAAGTCGATTGCTGGCGGCTTTAACGACAGCCCGCTGCGCCTCAACAAATTCATTCGCGAGCAATCGACGTGGGACGCCACGACGATCGAGCAGCGTGGCAAGCAACTGGCTGATAAGGCCATCACAGTCTGGCGGCCATTGATGGTTGACCCGCTGGCCGTTAAGCAGCGAGAACTGGAAGAGCACAAGGCACTGGCCGCCAATTACAGGATCGATGATTTGGAGCTCGACGATACTGCCAAGGAACTCTTCGAGGCACTGCGGCCGCAAATCCAGACCTTGGGAGCCGATGTTGTCGAGCTACCCAATGACCGTAGCGTGATCTATCGCGTGTTCGATTTCGTTGTCGAGATTATCCCGCGCAGACAGCGACTGAGCCTGCTATTGAACCTCGATTTTGCCGATTGCGAAGACCCATCCGGCAACGCCCGGGATGCGACAGAGTTCGCATTCATCATCGGCGCAACTGAGGCTGGTGGCGTGCTTTACAACTTGGATTCGGAAGACGATGTGCCGGCAGCGGTTAATGTGATTCGCCAAGCGTATGAGCGAGTGACAGAGTGATTGCTGACTCTACAAATGCCTGATTGTCTGGAAATGATCTGATATGCCGAGCACTGCAAAGAAACGAATCTCCAAAAGCACTTTGTCCATGTTCCTGCGGACCAAGTGCGATCGCGAACTTTATCTGTCTTTGCATGAAGACTCGGAGCTCGATAAGCATGGCATGCCGGTTCCGTTGCAGGCACGTCCGGGAATCGGTGTCCTCCAAACGGCAGGACGAGATTTTGAGGATGAGCGCAATGATCAGTTGATCAAGGCTTTCGGTGCCCTGGTGATCTATCAACCCGACAAGGGAGGCGCAAACAAGCCCGTCAAGACACCGCTTGCATCACTACTAGGGAAAGTCACGGCCTTACCATCGATCATCCTGCAAGCGAAGTTCGAGCCGTCATCGTTCCAGAATGCAGTGATGGCAAATATCGGTCTGCAACCCGGGCAGGTTACTCAGGTGCCGTCAATCGCAGGGCTGATACCTGACATCATCGTTGTGCGCAAGGCCGCAGCCGATGATGAAGAGGTGGGTCCAGACGGATGTCGCAGGCCAATTGATGTGGCAACCGAAACGCGGCGTGCCTTGAGCATTATCGATGTGAAGCACACTAGCGAGGCCAATCCCAGCTATTCCGCCGAGGTCGCACTTTACGCGCTTTTCCTAGCCAATTGGATCGCCGACCAAGGGTTGCAGAACGAGTATTTCGTAACTATTCGCAGCTATTTGTGGACTCGATTTAAGCAGGGTCAGTCTGAGCTCGATGCGTTGACTTCTGGTACCTCCTCGACGACACCGGGCCAGTATCTCAACGCTCTGATTGCCGATAGCGAAGACGCCAACTTGCGCTTCTATCTGCCCACCGTTCTGCATTTCTTCCGGGAGGATTTGCTCCGCGTGATCGCAGTCGGCGATGCATCAGCCAACGGGTGGGAGAGTCTCGAATGGCACGTCGATGGCCGGTGTAGCGCCTGCGACTGGTTGGGGCATGAGAAATGGGCAAATGCGAAGGATAAGGCGAGAATCGCAGCGCAGCCTACCCATTACTGCTATCCCGCAGCGAAGGTGACTGGGCACTTGAGCCAGATTGCAGGGATGACACGTGGCGCTAGAAAAACGCTCCAGATTCATGCTATTCAGGATACGACGGGTGCAGCGAGTGCGCCTCCCGCCCATCCCGCCTTCCAGCAGCACAGTCATCTCAAAAAGGAACGAAGCCGTATCCCCGCGAGGGCTCAGGCCCTGATTTCTTCGGCCACAACGGTGGACTGCGCCGCCGTACTGGCAAGCTTGGCGCCAGTACCACAACTGCATGTAGCGATCGCAGTCAACTTCGATCCCAGTGCTGGGCTGCTTACTGGCCTTTCGATACTTGGTAGAGCAACGGCCTATGTGACGGGGCAGTCACCCCGACAATTTGCCGCCAAATGCTTCGTCGTGGATCAGAAGGCGCTGGCTGATGAGTGGGTTGCTTTGGAGGGACTCCTGTCGACCCTGTCTGACATGATTGATCAGGCCGAAGCGTTTGTTCGTGCTGCTGGACGAACCCCGTTAACCGCACAAATCGCTTTCTGGGAGAAACGCCAGTTTGAAGAACTTTGCGCGGCAATGGGGCGGCATTTGCCACGGGTACTGAGCCTGACGAATCGGAAGACGCGGGCGCTAGCATGGCTTTTCCCATCCGATGAATTGATCGAGAAGCCAGATGGTGCAGTTAGCCCCTGTGTTGTTTTCGTTGACGAGATTGTCCGCCGAGTTGTTTTTGCCCCGAATCCTCACGTAATCACACTGTTCGATACTGCTGAGACCTACTATTCCGGGCCTGGACCAGTTCGGCTGGGTGATGCGTTCTATCGTGAGTTCCTCACCAACGGCATTCCTCGAGAGCGCATTTACGAGATTTGGAGCAACGTCACTACGATTAAACGCGGTTCCGTTACTGTTCCCCGCAACACCGTTATTCAGGAATTCGGCAATGCGCTGGAGAAGCAGTGCCGGGCATTGAACAGCGTCATTGAGCGACTCCGCACAGACTTTAAGGGCCAACTCAAAGCAAACGCTCCAAAGCTGGCCCTGTCTATTCCTCAGGGGGCTCGCGACGTCGCGTTCGACAGCAAGCTTTGGGTTTGGTGGGAAGAGCTTCAGTACCACACCAGAAAGCTGGAGTCCCATCAGCGCCTGGCACTTGATGCCGAGGCATTAGAGGCCAATTACGAAGCAGTTCGGCTTACCAATGGGAAACCAACTGGAGCACAAAATGAGTACGTTTTTGAC
>WBZP01000346.1_pt1 | contig 63892 bp, 65 predicted proteins | sample 5204301 | NCBI WGS metagenome assembly WBZP01 (sample SAMN12412401, study PRJNA552823) | activated sludge metagenome | isolation source: activated sludge from nitrification reactor of wastewater treatment plant... | place: USA: Pennsylvania | collected 2017 | reverse complement strand
ACACCGCCCGCCATAGGCTGCTCTCACGCACGCCGTTCTCCGCCCACTAGCTCCTGTTCTTCGACAGCTCAGAAACTAGACCGGAAAACGGCGTGCGCCCACCCACACATACGTCACAAGAGCCAGTGAACTTGTGACTTTTGTTAACCAGAGTGACCAAATCCAACCCACGGTCCACCAAACGCAGCAAAAGTGTTGGCCTCCACCTGCCGGCACAAGTCGCCCAGATCCACCCCGAGCGTCTCGGCCATGACTCGCATCGTCAGCGGGATCAAATACGACGCATTCGGCTTGCCGCGATATGGCATCGGGGTCAGATAAGGCGCATCGGTCTCCACCAGAATCCGCTCCAGCGGCGTGGCCACCAGCGCCTCACGCAGGGCGTGATTGTTTTTGAACGTCACCGGACCAGCGAAGGACACATAGGCCCCACGTGCGACCACCTCACGGGCAAAAGCAGCGTCGCCAGAGAAGCAGTGCATCACCCACCGCTGCGGCGCGCCCTCGGAATCGATCACCGCCAGCACATCAGCATGTGCCTCGCGATCGTGGATCACCAGGGTCTTGTGAAGTCGCTTCGCCAACTCAATGTGCGTCTTGAAGGAGTGCCACTGCGCCTCCCGCCCCTCCGGACCGGTGCGGAAGTAGTCCAACCCGGTCTCCCCCACCGCGCGCACCACAGGCGACTCGGCCAGTTCGGCGATCTCGGCGAGGGCCGCATCGAGTTCCCCCCTTGCGGATAGTCGTGGGGCTTCGTTGGGGTGCAAGGCCACGCCCGCCACCACCGAGGGATACGCCGACGCGGCGTCCACGGCCCACCGCGCGCCGACTAGGTCGCAGCCAATCTGCACGATCCGAGTCACGCCCACCGCCGCTGCCTCAGCCAGTGCGTCGTCAATCGATAACCAGCCACCGTCTTCGGAGTCGGCAATGTCCAGATGGCAGTGGTTGTCGACCACCGTGGCCGGCAGCGCTTCCGGGGCGGGTGGCCGCTGCCCCCCTCCCCCATGCCGAGAACGTGTGGGCTTCATGCCTGCTCCTTCTCATGCGCGGCCGCATAGACCGCCCGTTTGGCCGCCCCGGTCTCACGTACGACGGCCGCAATCGCGTCCTTGCGACTCATCCCATCGGCGATCCGGGCGTTCACGAGAGCCCCGAGGTCGGTGGGCACAGTCCGCGGCGGCGCCCCAGCAACCACGATGGTGACTTCGCCGCGGATCCCATCGGCAGCCCACTGGGCCAAGTCGGCCAGCGCTCCCCGACGTACTTGCTCATGAGTCTTGGTCAACTCCCGACACACCGCTGCCAGCCGCTCGCCGCCCAAGGCCTGGGCCAGGTCACGGAGGGTGGCCTCAGTGCGGTGTGGTGCCTCGAAGAAGACCATCGTTCGAGGTTCCTCGGCCAGGGCAGCGCAAGCCTTCGCCCGTGGCCCGGCCTTGCGGGGCAGGAACCCTTCGAAGCAGAACCGGTCGACGGGCAGGCCGCTGACCGCCAGCGCGGTGAGCACAGCCGACGGTCCGGGCACTGCCGTGACCCGCACTCCGGCCTCGACGGCAGCGACCACCAGTCGATAGCCGGGGTCGGAGACCGAAGGCATCCCGGCATCGGTGACCAGAACAACGCGGGCGCCGTCGCTGAGTGCGGCCACGAGATCCGGCGTGCGCGCAGATTCGTTGCCCTCGAAGTAGGAGACCACGCGCCCCTGGGGAGTGACCCCGAGCTCGCTGAGCAATCGCCGCAATCGGCGGGTGTCCTCAGCCGCGATGACGTCCGCGATTTGCAGCTCATCCCCAAGTCGAGCAGGCGCGTCGCCGATCTGGCCGATCGGGGTGGCGGCCAGCACCAGCAGGCCTTCATCGTGGGTCACATGGGACATGCTGACATCTGATGTCCGACTGGTGCCCGTTCGGCTCGTAGCCTTGCCGGGTGAGCCGTCCGCCCGCCCCCACATTGCCGCTGTCGCGGCGAAGCGACGGTCGCCCCTTTCCCGGTCTGGCGCGTCGCAGCGCAGCCGCAGTCGATTTCTCCGATCCTCGGTGGGGCTGGGTGGGCACGTTTGTGGTCACGGCGCTGGCGGGATTCCTTCGCTTGTGGCACCTCGGCTCCCCCAAGTCCTTCCTCTTCGACGAGACCTACTACGCCAAGCAGGCGTGGTCGCTGCTTCATCACGGGTATGCCCAGTCCTACGTCGAGGGCGCCAACGCCAAAATCCTCGCTGGCCAGTGGAGTGAACGACTCTGGACTGGACAACCCGAGTACGTCGTTCATCCCGAGGTCGGCAAGTGGCTGATCGCCGGCGGTGAACACCTGTTTGGGTTCACCCCTTATGGCTGGCGGTTCGCCTCTGCGGCCGCTGGCACGCTCATGGTGTTCGTGATGGTCAGACTGGCTCGGCGACTCACCGGGTCCACCACGCTGGGGCTGATCGCCGGTCTGTTGATGTGTTTCGACGGACTGCAGTTGGTGCTCTCCCGCCTGGCTTTGCTCGACATCTTTCAGGCGTTGTTCATCCTTTGTGCCGTATCTGCTCTAGTCGCCGACCGCGACTGGGGACGGGCGCGGCTATTTGCTGCCAGCCCTGGCGTGGCCACTCGGTTCGGCCCCCTCCTGTGGTGGCGACCATGGCGGGTGCTGGCCGGGGTCTGGTTCGGACTGGCCCTCGGCACCAAATGGAGCACCCTCTATGTGATCGCCGCGTTCGGCCTGCTCACTTGGGCCTGGGACGCCGGTGCGCGCCGCCGACTCGGGGTGGACCGACCCTGGACGAAAGCCGCGCTCGTAGATGCCCTCCCCGCCTTCGGCTGGCTGGTCGTCGTACCCGTGGTGATCTATATCGCCTCCTGGACCGGCTGGCTGTTGCACGCCGAGGTCTACGAGAAGGCGTTCCGCGACACTCAATATGGACCCGACTGGGGCTCCTACCTGCGTCACGACGCTCACGGATTCTTCGCTGAAGCATGGCAATCTCTGCAGTCGCTGTGGCACTACCACCACGACATCTATTCGTTCCACACCCAGTTCCTCAACGACGCCACCCACACCTACCAGTCCAAGCCGTGGGGTTGGCTGTTGCAGAGTCGACCGGTTGGCATCGACGCCCAGTTGGAGATCCAGCCCGGCACTCAGGGGTGCGCGGCGGCCGCCGGATCAACCTGCCTGCGCCAAATCCTCCTGCTCGGCAACCCGATCATCTGGTGGGCGGGCAGCGCTGCCTTGATCTACTCCGTCACGGCCTGGCTGGGTCGGCGCGACTGGCGGTTCGGCTTGGCCGTGATCGGCGTGCTCGTCACCTGGCTCACCTGGGTGCCCAACGACGATCGCCCGATCTTCAGCTACTACGCGATCACCATCGAGCCGTTTTTGATCCTCGCGCTGACCCTCACACTGGGGCGAATCCTCGGGCCCGCCGACGCCACTGCCGAACGCCGCCGACTTGGTGGAGCGATCGTCGGCGGATTCATGGTGCTGGTGACGCTGACGTTCGTGTTCTTCTGGCCGATCTGGACCGATCAACTGCTCACCACCACCGAATGGCTGCGGCGGATCTGGTTCAAAGCCTGGATTTGATCAGCCCGATCACGGCGCGGAGTCGACCGGCAAACTGCCTGAACAACCCAACGCGGGTGACCCTCTCCATGGGCCACCCGCGTCGTCGTACTTCGATCTAGTTCGACTTCTCCACACTCAGCGTGTAGTCGTCGATCCATCCGGTCAACGAGTTGCCGGCCCCGAAATCCGCTGTGTTGACCTGCGCCTGCACCGAGTGGTTCCCGGCGCCGATCTTGGTGCAGAACGTGACCGAGTGAGCGTCGAACGTCGGTGAACCCGTGATCGCCAACACGCTGCCGCTGGCGTCGTAGGGCTCGATCGGGTTGCCGTCGACCAACACCCGCAAGCCCAGCCAGTCGTTGTTCTCCGTTGTGCCCTGCAACTGGGTTTCGGCGCTGAACGTGATCACCAGGGTGTCGGTGCCGGTGCTCGGCCCGCCGATGCTCACTCCAGCGCCTGGCACGTTCACGAAGGCGTTGGTCTCGCCGAAGACAAACGGTTGATCCACGATCCGGTTCTTCACCTGCTTCTGCGCCCCGCCGTCACACGAGGTCACAGTCACCCGGTGTGAGCCTCGCAGGGCTGGGCCTTGGCCGCCCCCGTCCGCCGCGCTCGCCGCGACAAGTGCTGAGCCAGATAGTGCGACTGCGGCCAGTCCGGCCACCACGAACCTATTCATGCGTTTCTCCCCTTGAGTGTTGGGCCGCCGGAGTGACGACACTGCTCAGGAGGAGGTTGTGGGCTCGGTGATACCGATGAGGAGCGCCGAGTTCGTGGGAGCGCTGGTTGCAGAAACTGTCGGTGGCTAGTGGTTGAGTCGGGTCATGGACGACATGCGAGGGCGCAGCGGCAGGGATGCCAAAGCATCTGTGCTCGCGGCGGCCCACACCAAGTCGTTCGCCCAATCGCTCCAGTCGGCTCTGACGGCGCCGTCGGGGCTCTCCCAAACCGAGATGGTCGATGCGATCCGCGCCCTAGAAGAGTTGTCGTGCGTCGTCTCTGCTGCTCAGGCAGCGCTCACTGTCGAAGTTGACGCGGCCGAGCGCGCCCGGCAGGCCGATGCGGGAGTCCCGGAGGCGCGACAGGGCCGCGGGGTTGCGCATCTGGTTGCCTTTGCGCGTCGCGAATCGCCGTACGCCGGGCAGCGTCACCTCGGCCTCGCCAAGATCGCTCTGACCGAGTTGCCGCACACGTGGGCAGCCTGGCGAGCCGGGGCGATCTCGGAGTGGAAGGCGACGGTGATCGCGCGTGAGACGGCGTGCCTGTCCTTGCCGCAGCGGCGTCTGATTGATCAGTTCATCGCCGCCGATCGCGCCCGGTTGGAGCAAATGAGCGCCCGCGAGATTGTGGGCGCGATCGTCAAGCATTCGGCCCAGATCGATCCGGCTGCGGTCGCGGAGCGACGCCGCTACGCCGAGACGCAGCGGGCGGTGTCGCTGCGGCCAGCGCCCGATTCGATGACCTGGTTGACGGCGCTACTTCCAGTTGCGGCGGGCGTGTCGGTCTATGCGGCGCTCACCCAGGCTGCCGGAACCGCCCAGGCCGAAGGCGACCCGCGATCCCGCGGCCAAGTGATGGCCGACTCCCTAGTTGAGCGCGTCACCGGCCACCCCGCCGACTCGATTCCGGTCACCGTCAACCTGGTGATGTCTGACCGAGCCCTGCTCAATCACGACCACCGCGAGCCTGCGCATCTGTTTGGACACGGTGTCATCCCTGGGGACTTGGCCCTGGACCTGATCAAGAACTCCGCTCGCCGAAGCACCGCATGGCTGCGCCGCCTCTATACCGCCCCCAAACCAGGCAACCTCGTCGCGATGGAGTCCAGCGCCCGCTTGTTTCCCAAGCCCCTGGCACGGTTCATCGCGCTGCGCGACCAGACCTGCCGTACGCCGTGGTGCGACGCCCCCATCCGCCACATCGATCACGTCGTCGGCCACCATGAGGGCGGCCCGACTAGTGCAGCCAACGGCCAAGGACTCTGCGAATCCTGCAACCACGCCAAACAAGCCCCCGGCTGGCGCGCCCGACCAGGACCAGACAACGAAGTGGTCACCCAGATGCCCACCGGGCATCAGGTCTCAAGTCGCCCACCGCCACGGGTGCGGATCGCAGCGGACTTTCCGTCGATGGATCTGGGCTGGATCGCCTAGCAAACTCGAGGCAGTGCTATCGGCTACGTAATCGGGGCGACCATGAGTGCAAATGCGAAGACATACGCGTCCAGATTTGCCATTGCCCAGTCTCCAAACACTTGAGATGTTCGCGCGAGTGACCGATTTCGCGAACTCGTGCGAAACACATGTCCCGACTGATCACATTGGTGGAGCTGAGGGGATTCGAACCCCTGGCCTTCTCATTGCGAACGAGACGCGCTACCAACTGCGCCACAGCCCCAGTGCGCCTGAAGGCGCGGTGAGAAAGGTACCACCGAGGCTGCGGTGGGTTCGAATTCGGGGGTTCGGCGTTGCGGGCGGCGGTTAGACCGCCCGGCGTACCTCGGACTCCACTGTCTCGGCGGCCGCCTCCGTGACCGCCACCGACGCCGACGCCGACGCGGCGGCCACTGCCGGGGTTTCAGGCGCCGGAGCAGTCGCGGGCGGCGTGGTCAGGTCGATGGTGCGGATGGTGCGACGCGCGGCTGGCTTGGTCACATTGGTGGGCAGGGTGAGCGGCAGTGGGTCCCAGAGTGAGTCCTCGGTGTCGTCGTCGGTGACGATCTCCTCGGCAACCTCTGTCGTGATCGGCGCCGATTCCGCAACTGGTACGACGGCGGCCTGCGCCCGCGGGCGTACGGCGGCGCGGCAAGCCACCAACCAAGCAAAGACGAAGACCACCGGCACGCTGATCGACCAATACGGCAGCAGCCCGTAGACCGCCACACCGACCACAACCGCAGTCACAACCAGCAGACCGAGCAGCACACGGCGGCGGCGCTGGGCGGCTTTGCGACGGACCTGAGGGCTCACCGGAGACTCCACGACCGGCGCCGGGGAAGGACGCGCCGATGGTGCAGTAGCCGGAGTGCGCTCAAGCACTCGCATAGATGACGAAAATTCCTCGACCGGGCGGTTGGCCTGCAAATGATCGTGATGACGCAATGCTCGCGGGACCAGATAACCGACCCAGGCCAAGGCAAGAACCACGAAGATCAGCCCTGACAAGTCCACGTGGCTGACACTAAGAGGACATTCGCCCGTCACCTACCAGTTTGACCGGTGTGTCGCAAGACCACTGGTGTGACTGATGTGAAAGTCGGGCGAGCAGACCCTGAGGACACTCCTCGACCGTGATTCCGAAGAGCCGATGATCGCGCCAGGCGCCGTCGATGTGCAGGTATCGAGGTGCATAGCCGACCTCGGGGATGCCGAGTTTGGCCACGACGCGCAAGGACGCGGCATTTTCGGGCCGAATCGCAATCTCGATCCGGTGCAGACCGACCGCACGGAAGCAGTGATCGATCACCAGCGCCACTGCCCTGGGCATGATCCCGCGGCCAGCGAACTCCTGACCGATCCAATAGCCCACCGACGCGAACTGCGCTGACCCGCGCACGATGTTGTTCACCGACACCGCGCCGGCCAGCTCACCGTCGTACTCAATCAGGAAGGGCAGGCCCTGCCCCGCCCGGGCGGCAGCCAGCTGACCACGCACCATGTGACCGAACGAGGATGGCTCATCGCCCGGGTTGGGCGGCGTGCCGTCCCACGGGCTCAACCAGGCGACGTTGCGTTGTCGCAGCGCGATCCAGTCACGCTGATCACGGCGCCGAATCGGGCGGAGTTTGATCGAGCCGTCGACCAGGATGGCAGGCCAGCCAACCGCCATCAGTGATCACTTCCGACGATCTGCTCGATCGCGTGTCGGATCACCGGCCCGAGCACCTTGAGCCCATCTTTCACCCCGCCGCGCGACCCAGGCAGATTGACGATCAACGCCTGGCCGCGCACACCGGCCAGACCGCGCGACAAGACCGCCGTCGGAATCCCCTGAGAGACCCCGTGCGCCCTGATCGCCTCCGCCAAACCCGGAATCTCTCGATCGAGCAACGGCCGGGTCACCTCCGGGGTTAGATCCGTGGGCGTCAACCCGGTGCCCCCAGTGGTCAGCACCGCACGGGCGCCGCTGTCCACCGCGGCACGGATCGCCGCACCGACCGCCTCACCGTCAGGTACGACGACCGGGCCGGTCACCTCGAATCCCCATCCGGTCAATTTGTCGACGATCAGGGGTCCGGTGATGTCGTCATAGACCCCGGCCGCGGCCCGGTTGGAGGCCACGATCACCGTCACCGCGATCTGGTCACTCACGAGTCCAGTCCCCGCTCTTGCCGCCGGTCTTCGACTCCACGCGTACGTCGGTGATCACCGCCTGCTTGTCGACCGCCTTGACCATGTCGATCACCGTCAACGCCGCCACCGTGACCGAGGTCAGGGCCTCCATCTCGACCCCGGTTCGGTCAGTCGTCTTGACCGTGGCGGTCACCGACACGCCCTCATCGACGACGTCCAGATCAACAGCGACTCCGGAGATCGCCAGTGGATGACATAGCGGGATCAGATCCGGAGTCCTTTTGGCGGCCATGATCCCGGCCAACCGCGCCACCGCGATCGCATCACCTTTGGGCACCTCGCCGTCGCGCAGCAAGGCGACGGTCTCCGGCCGAAGCAGAACCCGACCAGTTGCCACTGCCACACGGGAGGTGATCGCCTTGTCGCTCACGTCGACCATGCGGGCAGCGCCGCTGGAGTCCAGATGGGTGAGTTCGTCCACGTGCGAACCGTCTCAGAAGTTCTCGTCGAGGACCAGCACAGGCACCCGATCCCCGACCTCGGCCGACGCGCACTCCTCGTCCAGCACGATCAGGGCGTTGGCCCCGGCTAGGCCAGCCACCAGATGCGACCCGGGACCACCGGCAGGGTCCACGCTGCCTCCGTCGTACTTCCCGCGCAGGAACTGTCGCTTGCCAACGACCGAGCGCACCGATTCGGTGAGCGTCGCTTCATGGAGGGGGCGGCTGAGCAAACTGCGACCCATCATCTTGCGCAGCGCTGGCAACACGAACACTTCAAAGGAGATGTAGGACGACACCGGATTCCCCGGGAGCGTGAAGATCGGCACCCTGCGCTCCCCCAGCAAACCGAAACCTTGTGGCTTGCCTGGCTGCATGGCAACGGTGTCGAAGCGAACCCGCTCGCGCAGCACCTCTTTGACCACGTCGAACGCACCCTTGCTCACCCCACCGGAGGTGACGATCGCGTCGGCGCTGCTGAGGTGGGGCGCCAACGCGAGGGCAAAGGCCTTGGGGTCGTCGGTCGCAACGACGACGCGGTCGGCGACCCCTCCCAGGGCTTCCACCTGGGCGGCGAGCATGAACGAGTTGGAGTCATAGAGCGAGTCCGGCCCCAGAGGCTCCCCTGGTTGGCGAAGTTCCAAACCTGTGGAGAGCACGGCCACCTTCGGTCGGCGCACAACGCGGACCTGACCCCACCCTCCGGACACGATGGCAGCGATCTCACGCGGGCCGATCGTCGTACCGGCGCAAACGAGCAGGTCACCTGGCCGCACATCTTCACCAGCACAGCGGATGTGCTGACCCAGTCGTGGAGCCTCAAAGATCTGCACCTCGGCCGTGCCTTGGTCGGTCCACTCCACTGGTACGACGGCGGTGCAGCCCAGCGGCACAGGTGCACCCGTCATGATCCGAGCCGTCTGCCCCGGATTGATCGAGGTGACTGCCGCCGAGCCAGCGGCGATGTCGCCAATCACCGGCAGCGTCACCGGTGTTTGACGAGACGCCCCCGCCAGATCGTCGGCCACCACGGCATAGCCATCCATGCCGGAGTTGTCGAAGCCGGGCAGTGGCGCCGTCGCGATCACGTCATCGACCAGGGTCAGTCCGATCGCATCCATGATCGGGAGTTCCACCGGAGCAAGACGGTCCACCGCCCCGAGGATGCGAGACAGGTGCTCCTCAACAGGGATCAAGTCGTCTGGAGGCATCGGCACGGACACGCCCCTGACCGTACCTGCTGGAGACCTACTCCAGATCAGACGACGACAGCGTGGTGCCGTCGGCGATGCGGTGGTGACCCTCTGGCGCCTCCAGTGACACATCGCCCAGCACCGTCACGTCGGCACCGAACGTCCAGTCGCCAGTGATCCGCAGCGATGTGGCCCGCTTCAGCGAGGGCGCCCCTGCCGGGAAGCGAGTGTCGAAGTCGTGCACGAGCGTGTAGTGCTCGTCCAAGTCGACATAGGGCGCCGCCTCGGGCACCAGATCGAGAACGCTGTCTTTGCCGAGGCGATAGACATCGGAGCGGAGCAGCAACAGTTCGTTGGTGGTCTTCACCGGCACAAACCGGTCGCGGCCGACCTCGATCGTCTGCGCACCCTCAAACACCTCGATCGCCGCCCCCATCGCGGTCTCCATCTGAATCACTCGCGGAGAGGTCGGGTCGGTCGGGTCCAGGTGCTTCTCGTTGCGGATCAGGGGCAGCCCGAGGATGCCGCCCCGGCGGTCCAACTCCTGCTTCATCGCAGCCAGGTTGAACCACAAGTTGTTGGTGGAGCAGAACTCATGGCGAGACAAGTCGGCCAACGCCGCTTTGTCTTCGGGCAGCGTCTGCGCCGACTCCCGCAGCACGATCCGACCATCGCTCTTGCGGATCGCGAAATGCCCACCCTTCTTGTCGTTGGGCGTACGACGGACCGCCTCGATCGCAAACGGGGCCCCAGATTGGGCAAACCAGCCAGCCACTCGCGCATCCGGAACGGCGCCGAGGTTGTCGGAATTGGAGACGAAGACTTGCGTGTAGCCAGCCTCGATCAGTCGGTCGAGCAAACCTGTGCCGCGCAAAGCCGTGTAGAGGTCGCCATGGCCGGGCGGACACCACTCCAGGTCCGGCTCCAACGGCCAACTGACCGGCTCCAAGGAGTCGACGGTGATCTTGGGCTCTTTGTTCTGCAAGAACTCCAGTGGCACGCCCTCGACGGCCAGGTCGGTGTAGCGCTCCAAGGCCGCCATCGTGTCGGCCGAGGTCCGGAAGGAGTTCATGAAGATCAGGGGCAGCGCAGCGTCGTACTGCTTGCGGAGGTGAAGCACCTGGCGGGCAATGATGTCGAGGAACGACAAGCCACGCCGCACACAGAGCAACGACTTGGCGCGGTCCATGCCCATTGAGGTGCCCAGGCCACCGTTGAGTTTGATCACCACGGTGCCGCCGATGGCCGCAGCGGCCACCTCGTCGGACACCTCGACGTCATCGAGTCGTGGCATCTGCAACGGTTCGATGCTGGCCTCGGGGATCATCCCGGTCTCGCCGTGCTCGACCAAGCGGTAGTAGTGCGCGAAGACGTCAATCGCCACGGGGTCGACACCTGCGGCGGCCATCTTGCTGCGGCACTGGGAGAGTCCATCTGCCTTGCCCATTGCTCGATCGTAGGCTGCGACGATGCAGACTTCGCCACCCGATCCCGCTGCGGGTGCCAAATTGGCGCTGCGCGACCAACTCAACACCGCGCGCCGGCGACTCCCCCTGGCTGAGGTGGCCACGCGGGCCGAGCAGATCGCCGACCACCTGCTCAACACTCCTGAGGTTGCCCGGGCGGCCAGCCTCGCTGCCTATGTGTCGATCGGCACCGAACCAGGCACCGGCCTCCTGATCGAGCGCCTCGTCGCCGCTGGCAAGCGCGTGTTGCTCCCGGTTGTGCTGCCCGACCTCGACCTCGACTGGGCTTGGTACGACGGACCCGGATCCCTCGCTGTGGCTCGCCGCGGACTGCTTGAGCCAGTTGGCCCCCGGCTCGGCGTTAACGCGATCGGCACCCCGGACGCCGTGCTCGCCCCCGGTCTTGCCGTAGACAAGCACGGCTGGCGACTGGGCCAGGGCGGCGGTTGCTACGACCGAGCGTTGGCGCGGGTCCCCGTGGGCACTTTTGTGTGCGCCATGATCTATGCCAGCGAACTCCTCGACTCGGTGCCGCGCTCGGCCCATGACCGGCCGGTGCTGGCCGCAGTCACCGAGGCCGGACTGCGCCGGTTTAGGAGACCGGTCTGAGCCGCTGGGTGCCGACTGCGGCCTTGCTGATCGCCGACTTGGTCCACGGCCAAGTCAGGCTCTGCCCGCTCAGCCAGGCGGCGCGTTGGTCGACGTACTCCGGGGCAAAGGTGTGCCCCGACTGCCCCGCCAGATTGACCCACAGCGATCGATCTGGTCGACCCAGATCCACCACCATGCGCAGCACCGGCCCGGTGGTCACGGCATAGCCACTTCGAGCGTCCCACGCGGTGGCATTGATCGCCCCGGTGCCCCCCGGAGCCCCAGCACCGTCGCGGTTGAAGAGCGCGCGGCCAATCGGGTTGCCGGTGAAGAGTCTCGACTGGAGTTGCAGTTTGTGAAGGTGGCCCCAAGTCCACTTGCGCGGATCGCGGGCCTGTCGGCGGACTAACTCGTCGCGAGCATCCATCATCGCTGCTTCGAGGATGTCGTCGCGATTCTCGATCCGATCCTCGGTGCGCACGTCGTCCCACCAGCGACTGGCTGGACGTCGAAGCAGTTGGCCGACCAGATAGATCCAGCGCGAGCCCCCATCGGCGCGGGCAGATGGCGGCAGTTCGTCATTGAACGTGCGGATCAAGAGGTTGCGCCAAACCGCGTTGAAATAGGCCGCGGCAGCGGAGTCGGCCGGCTGGGTGTAGTCCCAGTCCTTGAGGAGTCGCTGGCCGCCTGCGTAGTAGCGCGTGGGCAGATCTACCTCAAGCAGATAAGGCACCAGCATCGGCGCCAGCGGATTGCGGGTGTCGCTTTGGATCTGCTCCATGTCGGCTACCCGCAGGGGAGAGCCGTCACGGGCACCCTGCGTCAGCAGGCTCTTGATCCGACTGGCTCGGAATCCGTAGTCCGACACGTCGGTGATCCGGTGCGGATAGCCCGCGCCTGCAGTCGGCTGATTAGCCGAGACCACGATGCCGGACGCAGGATTGAACGTGGTCGGCATCTGCTCGAAGTCGATCACCTTGCCGGTTGGCTGCTGGGCTTTGAGCCAGCCTGCGGCGGGCACATCACCGCTGTGCTGGGGGCGGCGGATCGGAATCCGACCTGCCACTTGGGCGCCGATGTTGCCCCCTGCATCGGCGTACACCAGCGTGAGCGCGGGGGCCTCCAAGAGACTGCTCGCGGCGTGGAAGTCCGACCAGTCCCGAGCGCGGTCGATCCCCAACAGTGCGTCTGCGGTTCGGCCCGGGGTGAGCGCTGTCCAATTCAATGCCACCGCATATCCGTTGCCACGCTCCGGCGATCCCTCAGGTACGCCGGCATTGGCGCCAGCCGTCGACCACTTGGCCGAGACATCGGACAGCAGCGGTCCGCGAGGCGTGACGCGAACCTTGATCCGTTTGTCAGCCCCGCCAGCCACCTTGATCGTCTCGATGCGTTCATCCAGGGGCTGCCAGCGGCCTGAATCCCAATATTTCCGGCCCTCGATCTTCTCCAGATAGAGGTCCACCACGTCAGCCTTCACGTTGGTGATCCCCCACGAAATCTGTGCGTTGCGCCCTAGCACCACGCCCGGGAATCCGGCCATTGCGAAGCCCGCCACGTCATAGGGGCAGTCCGAGCTCACCTCGTTGCAGTGCAGTCCCACCTGCCAGAAGGTGCCGGGCAGGCTGATCGACAGGTGTGGGTCGTTGGCCAGGATCGGCGCCCCACTGGTGGTGAGCGAACCGCTCACAGCCCAGGCATTGGAACCGATGGCGTCACCAGCACCGGTCAGGTGCGGCATGGTGTGCAGCACCTGCTCGATCCGCCCGAGAGCTAGCTTCGGCGAGTGGCGGATCGGCTGCGTCACGGGCACCGGCACCGGTCGGGCACCGACATCGGTCACCGTCGGCACGTCCTGGTAGGGATAGCCCGGATACAACTCCGCCAGCCGTTCGGGCGGCAGGCTCAAGGCAAGCCGGGCGCGCGCGATCTCCTCATCGGCGTTGCCGGACAAGTCCCAGGCAAGCGCCTTGAGCCAGGCCAGCGAGTCCACCACGGTCCAGTCCCGGGGGGTGTAGTTGTTGCCAATCGCGCCCAAGACGGTGAATTCCAGCCCCATCTGCGAGGGCGTCATCTGCTGCAACCAGGCGTTGACGCCGTCGGTGTAGGCGTTCAATGCCTCACGGGTCTGGGCAGACAGCAGCGGCACCTCTTGCTCCGCGATCCGGTGCCAGCCCATCGCTCGCATGAACTGATCGGTTTCGATCCCTCGATCGCCGACCATCTCCGACAGGGTCCCCGACGTGATGTGGCGACGTACGTCCATCTGCCAGAAGCGGTCCTGCGCCGCCAGATAGCCCTGTGCCACAAACAAGTCAGCGGCGGAGTCGGCGTAGATCTGGGGTACGCCGTGAGCGTCGCGCACCACCTTCACCTCAGCGGTCAACCCGGGCACCTGCAGCGTTGACGAGGTGTCCGGGAAGGAGTGCCGGACCACGACCGTGCCCGCAATCAGTGCCGTAACCAACGCCAGGATCAGACCGAGCAGGCCATAGACGGTCCAACGACCGACCGCCGGCCAATCACGGAAGCGGTCACGCTGCACCTGGTCACTCACCCGGCCATTGTGCCCGCGACAACGGTGGCCGGGGTGCGCGGCCGCCGTGTGTCGGCGCGCAACCCAGGCGGGCTAAACTTGCCAGGCTCAACCCCGAGATCCGCTGAGTCTTGCGCTCGCGTCTCCTGCGACTGAGGAGTCACCAAGGTGCCGACCTACCAATACGCCTGCACCGACTGCGGCCACGCCTTCGAGCAGTTTCAGAGCTTCAGCGATGCCTCGCTGACGGTCTGCCCCGAGTGTGAGGGCAAGTTGCGCAAGGTTTTCAACGCCGTCGGCGTGGTGTTCAAGGGCTCCGGCTTCTATCGCACAGACTCAAGGGGCTCCTCCACCAGCAGCGAGCCGGCCAAGTCGAGCACCAGCAGCACCAAGAGCACAGAATCCACCGCTTCGACCCCGTCCTCGACGTCGAAACCGGCCTCGACGTCGACTGCGGCTGCCGACTAACCCCCTGTGGATAACCGCGGCGCCTGACCGACCGACCTGCCTAGCGTGCTCACATGCGCGCTTTGGTCCAGCGAATCCGCCGTCGCCTGCTCTTGCACCGCCGCCTCCTGGCCGCCCTCTGCGCTGGCGTCGCGGTGACCAGTGTCGTGGCGACCGTGCGCCCCGATCCCCCACCTACGCGGCCAGTGGTCGTGGCAGCGCGTGCTTTGACGGCCGGATCCGTGCTGACCGCTGAAGATCTCACAACCGCGGACTATCCAGTCGCCGTTGTGCCCGCCGAGTCGCATCCTTCGATCCGGAAGGTGACCGGACAGACCCTCGCGGCCCCGATCTCGGCGGGAGAGCCGATCACGCGCTCGCGCCTGCTCGGGGCGTCGATGCGGCGCGGCTACACCGGGTTGGTGGCGACCCCAGTGCGGATCAGTGACCCCAGTGTCGTCGCGCTGCTGCGGATCGGTGATGTCGTCGACGTGATCGCAGCATCAGGCGACCCCGGCCAAGACCCTGAAGTAGTCGCGTCGGGGGCCCGCGTCATCGCCGTACCTCCGATTGGGGCGGAGCAGCGAATCGGCAGCGAAGGCGCCTTGGTGCTGCTCGGTGTGGCGCCCAGCCAGGCCGCCCGCGCTGCGGCCGCACCCAGCGCCGGTTATGTGACTGTCGTCTGGGACCGGTAGAGTCATCGCTTGCTTTACACCCCAGCAAGAGGGGCTGACTTCGCCCCTCAAAGGAGATAACACCCCCATGTCCGGTTTCAAGAACTTCGTGCTCAAGGGCAACCTGGTTGACCTTGCCGTCGCGGTCATCATCGGTACTGCGTTCGGCGCCGTTGTGAGCGCATTCACCAAGTGGCTGACCAGCTACATCCCCGGCGTCGACAAGGTCTTCAACGAGAAGACCCTGGGCGGCCAGTTCCTCAACGCCCTGCTCACCTTCCTGCTCGTGGCCGCAGTCGTCTACTTCTTCGTCGTGCTGCCCTACACCAAGGCGCGGGAGAAGTACTTCCCGGCGCAGCCTGAGGGCACTCCGGCCGACATCGCGCTTCTCGAGGAGATCCGCGACCTGCTCGCTGCCAAGTGAGCTAAGCCGCAAGCATCGTTGGGCCGTCCCCCATTGGGGGGCGGCCCAACGTCGGTTTTGAGGCTTCAGCCGTGATGCGGCGGCACTTGCTCGCGCAGCCAGTCGTCGTTGCTCTCAGTTGGCGCAACGTCGTCGCCGGTCTGCTCAGGCAGCACATCGCCAAAGATCTCCGCCAGTCGGCGGCGCTTGTCGGCCTCAGCGCGGGGGTCGCTCATCTGGCTACCTTCGCGCGTTCGGGCAACTGCAGCCACCCCGGCTCGAAGTCGGGCCGCTGTGGTCGCCACCCGGTGGCTTGGGCAAAACGATCCGACCGGACCCGCAGTGAGCGGCTCAGTGGTTCCAGTCGCGCTCCGGCGATCCGACGTACGACGGGGCCAACGAAGCCTGTGGGCGCCACCCCAAGCGCTGTGGCATAGCCCTCTATCAACTCCGCGCGCAGCACCGGGGCCGCACCGACGTTATAGACCCCACTTGGCGCCGTGAGAGCGGCAGCAACGGCACTACCCAGATCGTCGGTGTGCACGACGTGGGCATAACCATCTGGCTGCCCGATCCCCACCGGCCGCCCGCTACGCACGGCTTTGAGGTTGGCGCGCGTCATCGGGTCCTCACCGAGGATCAAACCAAAGCGCAACACCACTCCGCAGCGAGCCGTAGTGGTGAAGTCATGGACGGTTGATTCGGCGACCGCAACCGGTTCAGTGACCGGAGTGATGTCGACCGGGGAGTCTTCGTCGATCCACTCGGTGCCGGCGTCGGCATAGAGATAGGACACGCTCTCCTGGATCAGGCGGCGAACGCCGGCCTGCCGGGCCGCGCTCGCAATCAAGGCCACCCCTTTGGTGCGGATCAGGTCATTGGTCCGCCAGGCCCCGGGCAGCGCCGCTGCCAATCCGACCGGGATGTGCGTGGCCAGGTTGATCCCGGCGTCGGCTCCCTCAAATAGGCCCACCAGGTCACTTGCATCAAACAAGCTGCCTTCGAACGGTGTCGCACCGGCAGCTCGAATCAGCCGAGCGCTGTCTTTGGATCGAGCCAGACAGACGACGTCGTGACCCGCAGCGACCAGTGTCGCTACCGCACTGCGGCCGATCACCCCGGTCCCCCCGGTCAACGCAACCTTCACAGGCGCAGCATAGATAACGGGAAGATAACGAGGAAATCCGATCTGCTGACACGCGGTGGTCCGCGACTCCAACCGTGCGAGACTGCTTCACATGTCACCGACCAGTAACCCCTCGGTCGACCCGCTCCGACGGGTGCCTACACAGGCTCGATCACGACTTCGGGTGCAGACACTGCTCGATGCTGCCGCGGACGTCGTTGTGCGCGATGGGGTGGAAGCGGTCACCACCCGATCTATCGCCGCAGCCGCCCGCATGCCAGTGGCTTCGCTGTATCAATATTTCGCCGACAAGGACGCCCTGCTGCTGGCCCTGGTCGACCGCGACATGAGCGAGATGAACGAGCAGTTGTATGCCGATCTGGCCAAGGTGACCGAGGGCCCGATGCCGCGAATCATCCGAACGATCATGGAAGCCCACGTGACCGTGCTGGCCCGTCGTCCGGCGTTCGTGGAGATCTACCTGGCCGGTCGCACCAACGTCGCAGTCAACGAATATGTGCGCAGCCGCAACCGTGAGTTGACCGCCCTGTTGTTCTCGATGGGGCAGAAGTTCGGGCTCCTCACTCCAGAGACGCGAGAAGACAACATTCGCCTCGGTCTGGAGTTGGGTGACCGGATGTTGCAGGTGGCCTACGAGGTGGACCGCAGCGGTGATCCGGGGCTACTCGATGCCGGCATCAAGGCGATCACCCACTACATGGAGCAGTACTCCGCTCCCCCAAGCTAGACCCAGATGTTGGAGTCGACTCGCAACTAGGTGCACAGCCCGTTCTGGGCTGCCATCTCGGCACGCTTCTTCGCCTTCTCAGTCGAGGACTTCTTGGGCCCCTTCGCGCCATCGGAGGCCTTGACCGCCTCACCCGAGAACCGCGGGCCCAGGCTCTGATCCTTCTTGATCCGCTGCCACAGCGCGCTTGCCGAAGCGCTGATCTGCAACCGGTTTGGGTCGGCAGGATAGGCCTCGATCGGGACCGTGATGAACCGGACTTGATCCAACCCGATGTCCTTGAGTTGCTTGGCCACGACCGCCAAGTCGGTGATCCGAAAATCCTGATCGGTGGTCAGGGACTTCGTCGCCGCATTGAGGAAGTCGTTGAGTGCGACCGGGTTCATCAAGGTGCCAGCGCTGACCAACTTCTTGATCATGGCGGCAATGAACGCCTGCTGGCGCTTCATCCGGCCGATGTCACCGTTGACCGACAGACCGTGGCGCACTCGCACATAGTCGAGCGCGGTCTTGCCGTTCATCGTGTAGGTGCCGGCCTTGAGGTGGATGTTGCCGACGTAGTCGTTGACCTCGACCGGCACACACATGCGCACCCCGCCGAGTGCATCGACCATGTGCTTGAACCCGTTGAAGTCGATCACCATGACGTGATTAAGCCGGACTCGCGTGATCGTCTCCACTGTCTTCAAGGTGCACGCGGGTCCGCCTACGGCGTAAGCGGCGTTAAACATGCTCAGCCCACCCCGATCGATCTTGCCGCTGGGGGTCTTGCAGGATGGGCGATTCACCATCGCGTCCCGCGGGATGCTGACGCCATAGGCCCGACTGCGGTCGGCAGACAGGTGCAGCAAGATCGTCGTGTCCGACAGGCCGGGGGTCTCGCCAGCGACGTGGTTGCCCTTGCCCTTGCGGGTGTCGGACCCCAACACCAATACATTGAGCGGCGCTGTGGGGGCGCTGGACTCACTGGGTTCGGGTGCGACGACGTGGCCGACCTCGACCCGACTGATGTTGCGATCCAACGAATAGACATAGGTGCTCACCGACAAGGTGATCAGCGACAATCCGATCAGCAAGATCAAGATCCCGCGCGCCCATGGGTGCGGACGCTGGAACCGCCAGCGGCGCGTCTTGTTCTCGCTCAAAAGGTCGACCCTTGCAGCCCATGTGGGCACAGGGCCCCGAAGTTGGTGATCAGCATCCATTGTGCGACGGCTGTCTGAGAAAACCCAAAGTGAGTTCTAGACCGCTCGACTGGCATCATGTAGGCCGCGCCTTGTCCGTCGTACGACGAGCATGCCGTCGGCCCCAGTAGCTCAGTGGATAGAGCAGCCGCCTCCTAAGCGAAAGGTCGCCAGTTCGACTCTGGCCTGGGGCACTTGCAAGGCAGCGGCCGTCGTGGCCTATGGTTAGTTAGGTAAGCCTTACCTAACTAACCACGAACTGACGGAGCGGCAATGCTGGCGAACTATTTGATCGGGCTACGCGAAGGACTCGAAGCCTCCCTGGTGGTCGTGATTCTGATCGCCTACCTCGTCCGGTCGGGACGGCAGCACCTTGTGCCGCGGATCTGGGCTGGAGTTGGGATCGCCATCGCAATCTCGCTCGCCTTCGGCGCCGTCTTGACCTTCGGCCCCCGCCAACTGAGCGAAGAGACCCAGGAACTGATCGGCGGCGTGCTCTCGATCGTGGCCGTGGGCTTTGTCACCTGGATGGTCTTCTGGATGGCGCGCAACGCCCGCACCTTGTCAGGAGAACTGCAGGGGAACGTTGACCGGGCCGCCGATGGATCTTGGTTTGGTCTGGCCCTGGTCGCCTTGATCGCCGTAGGCCGTGAGGGCCTAGAGACCGCATTGTTCCTCTGGGCCGCGACCCGCGCCGCAGTCTCCGACACCGGTTCGGCCGCCACCCCCCTCGTTGGCGCGTTGCTGGGCCTGCTGACCGCCGCTGCCTTGGGAGCCGCGGTCTACCGCGGGGTACTGCGGATCAACCTGCGCACCTTCTTCACCTGGACCGGGGCGTTCTTGATCATTGTGGCCGCGGGGGTGCTGGCCTACGCCGTCCACGAACTTCAAGAGGCTGGAGTTGTGCCCGGGGAGCACAACCTGCTCTTCGATGTGAGCGCGACGATTCCGCCCGACTCGTGGTACGCCACTGTGCTGAAGGGGATCTTCAACTTCCGGCCGGCCACCAGCGTTCTCGAAGGTGTGGCCTGGTTGGCCTATGTGGTGCCAACGATGGCGATCTTCTTGCGACGCACGCTGCGGCCCACTCACCCCACACCGACCCCCGAGTTGGCCGCGTCAAGCCGTTAACTCGAGGCCAGCGCAGGTTAGCCACCAACCCCGATTTGGCAACCATTTCGTACGGCGTGTTGCAGATGTGACAAAAAAAGACTCAAGTGAAGTGTGTGTACATTCCTGAGTTCATTGGGCACACTCATCGAAGTGTCAATGCGACACGCCGTACAGATGCAGATCAAGCCTTCGCCATAGCGGCGTCCACAACGGGGAAGTGTGGAGATGACGAGCAATACCTTTCGACGGGTCCAGGTCGGCTTCACCGCCGCCGCAGTCGCAGCCTCAGTGCTGCTCCTGACTGCGGGAAGCGCGGACGCCTACCAGAGCGACTACACCGCCGCCTCGCGGGGGGCCAACGCGCCCAACGTGATGAAGCCGTTCATCGGCCGCACCGGCTACACCGACCTGCGCACGTTCCGTGCCGCAACCGCGACCACCAAGGGCCACAACGGCACCGAGTTCAAAGCCGCTTGCGGACGCGCCGTGGTGGCCACCCACCCCGGCGTGGTCGAGGTGGTCACCACCGCCAAGTGGGCGGGGCCCAACTTGGTCAAGGTGATCTCCACCAGTGATGGAGTCGCAACTTGGTATGGCTTCATGTCGGCGGCCAAGGTCACGACGGGTCAGATCGTCACCTCGGGTCAGGTGATCGGCACCGTGGGCAACCTAGGCCGGGCCAACGGCTGCCAGTTGCGATACGAGGTGCGCAACAACAACGCCCAGGTCAACCCCACCACCTGGCTGAGCAACAACGTGGGCAAACCGATCCCGGGCGGCCGACTGCTCGGCAACAGCGGCTTCACGCTGATCAGTTTCAACGTGCTGGGCGCGAGCCACACCGCTGCACGCTTTGCCACCTATGAGCAGCGCGTGCCGGAGATCGTGGACCAGTGGAACAAGATCGGTGCCGACGTGATCGGTGTTCAGGAGATGCAGCGGATCCAGCGCGCGGACTTCTACAAGCGAATGAAGAGCGCCTACACGTTCTATCCCTTCGACGGCGGCACCGACACCGACAACTCGATCTTGTGGCGCCAGGCCACCTTCCAATTCGTCCAAGGCGGCACCTTCAAGGTCCCGTACTTCAACGGAAACCTGCGCAACATGCCGTGGGCCTTGCTCAAGGAGAAGGCGACCGGGCGCACGGCGTACTTCCTCAACGTGCACAACCCAGCCACCCTGGACCGAGTCGGCGACCAGTCACAGTGGCGGCGCAAGGCAATCGCGATCGAGCGGGAGATGGTGGCGAAATTCAAGGCGACCGGCCGACCGGTGTTCTTGACCGGTGACTTCAACGACAAGGCCGCAGCCTTCTGCCCGCTCACTGGCGACGGACTCATGGTGGCCAGTTCGGGTGGCGACGGCGCCAAGTGCGTGCTGCCCTACCAGGCGAGCATCGACTGGGTCTTTGGTGCTGGCCGGATTGCGTTCTCAGTGCACATCAAGGACAAGACCCCGATGACCTTGGGACTGTCCGATCACCCAATGGTGATTACTCGGGCTCACATGGCGGACTAGGTCTCGACGGATTGCGCTGTCAACTGATTGCCTGACCGAGGGGTTGAGTGGTCCAAGCCACTTAGCCCCTCGGTTTCACATCTCGCAGGTTTCGCGACATACTCCTGCGAGAAGATCACGATTTGCTCACGAAACTGTCGGTTGAGGATTTGTTCGTTCATGCATAAGACACTCCAGATCGCCCGGGGAAGCGACCTGGCTCATGTCGATGGCACAGACGTGTCGGCGCGGGTCGGGCTCCATAAGTTGGTTCTCTACGTGACGATCGCCGTCGCCCTAGTGGCGAGCGGCGCAGTTGTGGCGCCAGCCAGCGCTGATGACTCAGGCGCGCGGCGCTATTCGGAGATCAACCCACCAAACGTGGTCTATCCCCTCGTGGGCGCGGCCGCGCTGCGGATGACTCCCTACACGGTGCCCACTGACCCCAGTTTGGCGGCGACACCGACGCCAGCAGCCGAGGTGGCGCCGGCGGCAGTGGCTGCTGCCTCTGGCACTCCCACTGACTCAGCGAGCGCGACTCCTTCGGCGTCACCGAGCCCCTCTGATAGCGCCTCGCCTAGCCAGGCGCCCTCCTCGGCCGCCCCGACCACCGCGGCACCCACCACCGCTGCGGCCACAGCCGACCCGACCAAGCCGGGTGACGGGATTGTGGTGGCCTCCCGGTGCGGATCCTCTGTGGTGGCCGCGACCCCTGGCAAAGTCGACATCATCAACAACGTGCCCTGGGCCGGTGGACGTCTAGTTCGCGTGGTCACCGAGGGCAGCGACGGCTTGACGACTTCCTATGGTCACCTGCGCAACATCACGGTGACTGACGGCCAAGTGGTCCTGTCGGGTGACCAGTTGGGCCGCTCTGGTGTCAAAGGCACCGACAGTTCGTGTGTCGTGGGCAAGCCGGGGGCGTTGTATTTCGACGTAGAAACCACCACTGCCAACAACGTCGACTCGCGCAGTTGGATGGCCAGCCACGCTGGCAAGCCGATCCCCAGTGGCGACCTGTTCGGCAACGCCGGCTTCAACCTCGCCACGTTCAACATCCAGGGCTACTCCCACCGTCGCGGCAACTACAAGACCCGCTTCAAGAAGACCATCGCCTTGTTTAACAAGAACAGGGTTGACGTGGTCGGTACCCAGGAGTTCCAGCGTCCGCAGCGTGCGCTCTTCATGCAGAGTGCTCGCAAGACCTACGCGATCTACCCGTTCTCGGCCGATAGCGACCCGGACAACTCGATCATGTGGCGCTCCAAGACCTTCGACTTCGTCGACGGTGGCACGTTCGGTGTGCCCTACTTCCGCGGCAACATTCGCAAGATGCCGTGGGTCCTGCTGCGCTTCAAGGAAGGCGGCCGCTACCCGGCCATGGCTGGCAAGCAGGCCTACTTCCTCAATGTGCACAACCCGGCCACGATCCGTCAGTACCACGACTCGGCACGTTGGCGGGCAAAGGCAATTGCCGTGGAGATCAAGATGGTCAACAAGTTGGCCGCGACCGGCACTCCGGTGTTCTTGACCGGCGACTTCAATGACAAGTCCAAGGCGTTCTGCCCGCTGACCACCAAGGCCGACATGGCCTCCCCACTGGGCGGCAGCGACGGGGCCACGTGTCAATACCCACGGGCTCGCACCGGAATCGACTGGATTTTCGTGGCTGGCGACGCCACCTTCAGCCGCTACGAGGTCGACTACGGGGTCAACGGTCCGGTCAGCGACCACCCGTTCTACCTCAGCCGGGCGCACCTCGCCGACTGAGTTCTGACAACGACAAACGACCGCCTGCCAGGTTCGGCAGGCGGTCGTTTGTGGTTGAGGTCTAGCTGACTACCTCAAAGACGATTCCAGCGTCGATCAGGCGCTGAGTCAGGCACTCCCCCATCGCAACGGCCGTCGTCACTTGTCCGGCCGTTTGCGGGTTGTCGTCGAAGGCCAGACAGAGTGCTGATTCGGCCAGCATTTTGGCGGTTTCGGTGTAGCCGGGGTCACCGCCTCGAACTCGGGTGTGCACGGTGCCCTGCGAGGTCTCAGCAACGAAGTCAACGGTGAACCATGACTTCGCCCGACGTTCTGCGCTGGGTCCGTCGCCTTGCTTGATTCGGTCCAGCATGAGTTTGCGCAGTGGCGGCACTTGCGCCGCCACCCCGATCGCGGCCACTCCCAGAGTCCCGCCGACGAGGTAGGGCAGCGTCTTGATCCCGGCGTAATGGCTGTAGCCGAAGTCCGGGCCATAGTCGGCCAGCGCCGCAGCCGACCGCACCACCACCAACGGATCGATCGTGGGCAGCGGCACCAGCCAATAGCCGAGCACTGCATCGCGGCGCGGCTTGCCAGACAGCGTCTTGACCTTTCGCCCTTCTGGGCGTGGCTCCTTGGCTCGGCGGCGACGGAGCGCTTCTTTCATCTGTGCACCACGAGACATCGCAGTCATCGCGGAGTGGAACGTTCCCCCCGATGGCTGCCCACTGGCCCGCACCACACCACGCAGCCGGATCCGCTCACCCTGGGGTAGTTGCGCGACAGTGAACCGCGCGCCCAGGTCATGCGGGATCGAGTCGAAGCCGCAGGCGTGCACCAGGCGCGCGCCGGAGGCGACAGCGGTGTCGTGATAGGCCAGATACATCCGGTCGACGAACTCCGGCTCTCCGGTCAGGTCCACATAGTCGGTGCCGGCCTCGGCACAGGCCCGCACCAGGGGCTCGCCGTGGGTCAGATACGGCCCGACGGTCGTGATCAACACCTTGGTACGACGGACCAGCGCCGCCACAGTGTCCTGCTCGTTCACATCGGCCACCAGCAGCGGCAGGTCAGCAAGACCCGGGTCAATCCCGGTCAATCTGGCTCGCACCGCGGCCAACTTTGACTCGTTGCGGCCGGCGAGCGCCCATCGAGTGCCCTTTGGCGCATTCTGCGCCAAATAGTCAGCGGTCAGTCCGCCGGTGAAACCCGTGGCACCAAACAGCACCAGGTCGAAGTCGCGCTCAGCCACGCATTGCTCCCTTCCAGAAGTGGTGTGGTCAGCCTACGGGCGACGGCTCACGTCGTACTCTCGGCACCATGTGCCGCAATATCCGCCCGCTCAACAACTTCGCCCCACCTGCCACACCGCAAGAAATCCACGACGCCGCGCTGCAATACGTGCGCAAAGTGGGTGGAGCCGCCCGCCCGAGCCTGGCCAATCAGGCTGCCTATGACGAGGCAGTGGCCGCGGTGGAGGCAGCCACCGCCCAACTGTTGGCCTCGCTGGTCACCACTGCCCCGCCGAAAAACCGGGCCGAGGAGGCCGCAAAGGCCCGTGCTCGCGCGGAGGCCCGCTATGCGCGCTGAAGACTCATGGCGCTGCGACGAACAGATGTTCAGCGGCTTCGTCGGTCAACTCAGCCACTTCGCCAGCACTGCCGATCGCAATCCCGTCAGCAACCCGCCACGCCTTCACGTCGGCGCCCGGGGTCGCCCCGGCCCGCCGCAGCGCACGCATGACGACAGCGTCCTTTTGCAACTCCTCCGAGATGCGGCGCACCTGAAGCCGAACCTGGTCGGCGCCGGTCACCGCACTGCCCAGCGACCGCAGCGCTCCGCTGCGCTCCTTGTGAGCCTCTTGGCCGAGTTCGGCTAATCCAGGAATCGGGTTGCCGTAGGGCGACACCACCGGTTCGCCCAGCAGTTCGATCAGCCGCCGCTCGACCACCTCAGACATGACGTGCTCCCACCGGCACGCCTCTTCGTGGACGAGTTCCCAGTCCAGCCCGATCACGTCCACGAGCAAACGCTCGGCCAAGCGGTGCTTGCGCATCACCCGGGTCGCCGCAGCCAGACCCTCGTCGGTCAACTGGAGGTGCCGATCGCCATCGACAGTGAGCAGACCATCACGAGCCATCCGCGCCACCGTCTGGCTCACGGTCGGGCCACTTTGATGCAGCCGCTCTGCGATCCGGGCACGCATCGGCACTACGCCCTCTTCGACTAGTTCGTAGATAGTGCGCAGATACATCTCTGTGGTGTCGATCAGGTCACTCACCCGAGCATTCTGACAGCCTCCCGTCTAGGTGGCACAGTTGGCGCATGTCCAGCCCGACGTTGGTGATCGATTCACGCCATTGCGGGCCGCCGCGATCCGGCAACGGCGGTTGGGTGGCCGGTGCCTTGGTCGATCTTGCGAGCCAATCTGGCTGGCCGACAACTGACGTGACGGCTGAGGTGCGGTTGATGGCGCCGCCCCCGCTCAACACGCCCTTGGCGCTCTCGACGTACGACGAGGGCGTGGCCCTGACCCTCGCAGGACAAACCATCGCCACGGCCCGACTACTGCCGCCGACGACCGAACCGACCCCGGTGGCAGCCGTCGACCTGGCCACCGCCGTGGCCGCGTCTGCGCACTACCCCGGGCATCGCCACCATCCTTTTCCCACGTGCTTCTCCTGTGGCACCGGTCGCTCCGACGGGCTCAGGATCTTCCCTGGGCCTGTGCCTCGCACAGACCTCGTTGCGGCCCCCTGGACCCCGAAGGAGACCGATCTGCCCACCCTCTGGGCGGCGCTGGACTGTATTGGCGCCTGGGCTGGAGACCTCACTGAGCGGGCGTTGGTGCTCGGCCAGATCCGGGTGCGCCTGCTCGGCACAGCAGTGACCGCAGAACCCCATGTCGTAGTCGGGCAATCTCGCGGACAAGACGGACGCAAGACGCTCACAGCTAGTTCGCTCTATGGTCCCTCTGGTGCCCTGATCGGGGTCGCGGAGCACATCTGGATCGCGATCGACCCCACGCAGTTCAATGCCTTGGCCAACGACACGAAGGAAGCCCGATGACCCATCCCTGGTGGCGCGACGCCGTCTGCTATCAGATCTACGTGCGCTCCTTTGCTGACAGCGATGGAGACGGGATCGGCGATCTGCGCGGGATCACTCAACGCATCGATCATCTCTGCGATCTTGGGGTGGATGCGGTCTGGCTGAACCCCTTCTATCCCTCCCCACAGCACGACCACGGCTACGACGTCTCCAACTATCGAGACGTCGAACCCGACTACGGCACGCTTGCGGACTTCGATGACTTCTTGACCGCAGCAACCGCGCGTGGCATCAAAGTGATCGTCGATGTGGTGCCCAACCACAGCAGCGCTGACCACCCATGGTTTCAGGCCGCCCTTGCCGCGGGTCCCGGCAGTCCTGAGCGGGAGCGCTACATCTTTCGCGAGGGCAAAGCGGGTGGCCCGCCAAACAACTGGCAGTCATGCTTCGGCGGCCCGGCGTGGACCCAAGTGCCGGACGGGCAGTGGTATCTGCATCTCTTCGACACCTCCCAACCCGACCTCAACTGGGAGCACCCCGACGTCGCCGCCGACTTCGAGAAGACCTTGCGTTTCTGGCTCGATCGCGGCGCGGCAGGCTTCCGCATCGACGTCGCGCACTCATTGTTCAAGGCCGCTGGGCTGCCCGACGTCGAGGATGCATCCGGAGCCGCCACCGGCCTCGTGGTCGGCGCCCCGATGTGGGACCAACCCGAGGTGCACGATGTCTATCGGCGCTGGCACCAGATTCTGGCTGAGTACGACGGTGATCGGATGGCCGTTGGTGAAGTCTGGACGCCGACCGCCGAGCAGGTGGCCCGCTATGTGCGCCCCGACGAACTGCAACAGTCCTTCAACTTCCACTGGCTGCTGGCCGACTGGTCAGCCGAATCCTTCGCTCAGGTGATTGAGCAGACCTTCGCCACCCTCAACCCGGTCGGCGCCTCAGCCACCTGGGTGCTCAACAACCATGATGTGCAGCGCAGCGTGACCCGCTACGGCGGTGGCGCCAAGGGATTGGCGCGCAGTCGCGCCGCCACCCTCACCATGCTTGCCCTGCCCGGGTCGGCCTACATCTACATGGGTGAAGAACTTGGGTTAGCCCAAGTCGACGTGCCGGAGTCGCAGCGTCAGGATCCGGAGTTTCTTAACGGCCGTGGGCCTGGCCGCGATGGGTGTCGGGTGCCGATCCCGTGGGCTGGCTCCGAGCCCCCCTACGACTTTGGTCCTGGCGATGCTCAGCCCTGGCTACCTCAGCCAATGGATTGGGCGCCCATGACCGTGGCGGCGCAGAGTGCGTCTGCGGACTCGACCCTGGCGTTCTATCGCTGCGCATTGCAGGCGCGACGAGGGCTCGATGCCGACGTACGACAGGTGGAGATAGTGGCCGCACCCGATCAGGTGCTGGCGTTTCGACGCGGCGATGTCGAAGTCTGGCTCAACTGCGCCAAGACCTCCGTGCCGCTGCCCGAGGGGGAGATCGTGGTCGCCTCGGGGCAGGTCACTGGCGACCTGCCCCGAGACACAGCAGTCTGGCTGCGGCGTCAGCTTTAGCTCATGCGCTGCGCGGGCCCGTGACGCAGGTGCAGCTTGGGTGCAGCCTGCCTCATCCGGATGATCACCCGTTGCTACAACGACGAGGGGGATACGGCGGCGCCGTATCCCCCTCGCACTGACTTTGAGCTAACTCAGCGAGCAGCCAGAGCCTTCGCCTTGGCCAGAGCCTTGGCGAGACCAGGACGCGCGATTCGAGCGGCCGGGTCAACCACGACACCGGTGCCACCGCGAGCGATCACGGGGCTCATGCCCACCGTGTCAGCCGTCGGAGGCACACCGTCAAGGAACGCATCGTCGTTGGCAAAGATGGGGTCGCCCGCGGCGTCAACGCTGCCGTCGTTCGACATCCCGAAGCCGCCCAGCACAACGCGCTTGCTGGAGGCGACACAACTGCTGGGCGCAGACAGCGTGATCGTGTTGAGATCGGTGTCAACCGCGACCTTCAACTTGCGGTAGCAGGCCTTGGCCTTGCCCTTGGAACGCATGTAGAGCTTGTGTGTGCCGGTGGCGTCGGCGGCGGCACCGAGGACGAAGGAGCGGCCGTTGATCGCATTCACCACGACGTAAGCCCCAGCCACCGCGTTGCTCCCCGAGGCATCAAGGTCGGTGTAACTCGTAGTGATGGTGATCCGCTTCTTGGTGTAGTTCACCGCGACATTGGTGACGTCGCCGTTGGTGGCCGCGACAGCGGCACCGGCATCGTCAAACATGTCACCAGCTGCGTCAACGTGGCTGTAGGTCTGCGCAAACGCTGCACCCGGCAGCAGCGCCAGGCTGGTTGCCCCCGCGATGACGGCGGCGCGAAGTGTACGAGTCATGAACTGATAAACCCCCGGAGGATGGGCGGGCACCCGAGTGGTAGCCCGGCAATTCGAGTATCACCCAAATGCGCCCTATTCGACCGCACACCCGTATGGGACAAATGCCGCAGAAGATGCTCGCTTCAGCCCAGTGACTTGTTGTATCTGGCGAGCATCGCCACGAAGTCGCCGAGATCCTCCCGGCTCCAGTCCTGCAACCGATCGGCGACCATCTCTCGACGCCGGTCGGTGACCTCGGCCAATCGCCGACGACCCTCCGCAGTCAGATCCAGGAGGGCTGCACGACCGTCATTGGGATCAGGCATGCGATGCACGAGCCCGAAGTCGACCAGAGTTTGCACCTGTCGGCTGACCGCACCCTTGTCGACCGCGAACGAATCCACGATCTGCGAGGCCCGCTGGGCGCCGGTCATCTGGATCAGCACCATCATCGAATAGCCAAGGGCAGTCAGATCTGGGTGGAGTTCATGCGCCTTGTCGGCCATGGCCCGCCGAATCTTGCGAACCAGCACACTGATCTCGGTCTCCAGATTGGCCAAATCGTCTGGATGTGGCATGGGCTCCTCGGCTTTCGTATACGACGCTGGCTCAGAGTGCACCTAGGCAGGCCTTCGGAGCAAATGTTGACCAGCTGGAGCAGATGTGACGGGCGGCCGTCGTACGACCTAGCCGAGGGCGGCGACGAACTGCGACTGATACAACCGGGCATAGGCCCCGTCAGCGGCCAGCAACTCGTCGTGGGTGCCTTGCTCCACGATCGCGCCTTCCTCCATCACCAGGATCAGGTCCGCGTCCTTGATCGTGGATAGCCGGTGCGCGATCACGAATGAGGTTCGGTCAGCACGCAGCGCCGCCATGGCGTGTTGAAGGAGCAGTTCGGTGCGAGTGTCGACCGAACTTGTCGCCTCGTCGAGGATCAGCAGCGCCGGATTAGACAAGAACGCGCGCGCAATCGTGATCAATTGACGTTCCCCCGCGGACAGGTTGGACCCGTCTTCATCGATCAGGGTGTCGTAGCCCTCGGGAAGCGAGTGGACAAACCTGTCCACGTAGGTGGCCCGGGCGGCACTGATCACTTCCTGGTCACTGGCCTCAGGTCGCCCATAGGCGATGTTGTCGCGAATCGTGCCGGCAAACAGCCAGGTGTCTTGAAGCACCATGCCAATCTGCGACCGAAGATCTGCGCGCGACATCGACTTAATGTCGACACCGTCAAGGGTGATCCGACCGCGGTCGACTTCATAGAACCGCATCACCAAGTTGACCAAGGTCGTCTTGCCCGCCCCAGTGGGCCCGACGATGGCCACGGTGTGACCGGGCTCGGCCACTAGGGAGAGACCCTCGATCAGGGGTCGTGCCGGGTCGTAGGAGAACCACACGTCCTCGAAGCGCACCTCTCCGTGGGCGTCGGTGGCGGGCGCGCCGTGGTCCTCAACCTGCTCCTCGGGAGCATCGAGCAACTCAAAGACCCGCTCGGCAGACGCCACGCCCGACTGCAACAGATTGGCCATCGAGGCCACTTGAGTCAGGGGTTGGGTGAACTGCCGGGTGTATTGGATAAAGGCCTGCACATCGCCCAGCGAGATCGCCCCAGACGAGACGCGCATCGCTCCAATCACGGCGACGGCGACGTAGTTGAGATTCCCGACAAACATCATGATCGGCATGATCAGTCCGCTAACGAATTGTGCCCCGAACGATGCCCGGAACAACTCGTCGTTGTGCTCGGCAAACACCTTCTCCGAGGCCGCTTGGTGACCGAACACTTTGACCAAGGCATGACCTGAGAAGGCTTCTTCGATGTGGGCGTTGAGTTTGCCCGTGCGTCGCCATTGCTGCACAAACAATCCCTGCGACCGTTTCATCACCGCACCGGCCACCACCATGCTGATCGGCACGCTGATCAGGGCCACCAGCGCCAGCAGGGGCGAGATCCAGAACATCATCGCCAGCACTGCGATCACCGACAGCAGCGAGGTGAGCAGTTGGCTCATCGTCTGCTGGAGAGTCTGGCTGATGTTGTCGATGTCATTGGTCACCCGGCTGAGCAGTTCGCCGCGCGGTTGCTGGTCGAAGTAGGCCAGCGGCAAATGGTTGACCTTGTGCTCTACGTCGTCACGCATCCGCCGTACGGTGGCCTGCACGACGTCGTTGAGCAGATAGCCGGCCAGCCATCCCAGAACCGCCGCTGTCACATAGATGGCCAGGACCCAGAGCAGCACCTGGCCAACTGCGGTGAAGTCGACGCCCTTGCCGGGGGTGATGTCCATCGCCTGCAGCATGGCGGCGATCCGATCCTCACCGCGGGCCTTCGCGGCCGCCACCGCCTGCGCTTTGGTGATCCCCACAGGCAGCTTCGCCCCGATCAGCCCAGAGAAGATCAGGTCGGTCGCTCGACCCAAAACCTTGGGGCCAACCGCGTTGAGGATCACGCTGATCACCGTGAGCGCCAGGACGGCGTACACCTTGACCCGGTGGGGCTGCAGTCGAGCGATCAGACGTTTGGCCGAGGGCTTGAAGTCGTTGGCTTTGCCACCCACCATGCCGCCGCCGAAGGGTCCCCGACCGTGTCCGGGCCCGCCTTCGACCCGCTCGGTCTCCTTCAACTGGCCGACGGCCGGGCGCTGCTCGCTCATGCTGCTTCCTCGGCTGACATCTGCGACTCCACAATCTCTTGGTACGTCGAACACGTGCCCAACAAGTCCGCGTGTCGCCCCTGACCGACCACCAAACCGTCATCAAGCACCACGATCCGATCTGCGTCTCGGATCGTGCTCACGCGCTGAGCCACGATCAGCACCGTGGCGTCTTTGGTGACCGGCCGCAGGGCCGCCCGCAGCCGGGCGTCGGTGGCCAGATCCAGAGCCGAGAAGGAATCGTCGAACAGATAGATCGCTGGCCGTCTGATCACGGCCCGCGCGATCGCTAGTCGCTGCCGTTGCCCGCCGGAGAAGTTGGTGCCGCCTTGGGCCACCTGAGTCTCAAGACCATCTGGCAGTGCTCTCACGAAGTCCTCGGCCTGGGCGATCCGCAGCGCTTCCCAGATCTCGGCCTCGGTGGCTTCTGGGCGGCCGTAGCGCAGATTGTCAGCAATCGTGCCGGTGAAAAGAAAGGCCTTCTGCGGCACCAGTCCAAGTCGACTCCACAGGTCATCAAGTGCGTAGTCGCGCACATCGAGACCGTCGACCAGCACACGTCCCGAGGACACGTCGAACAACCGCGGAATCAGGCTGAGCAGCGTCGTCTTGCCCGCACCTGTGGAGCCAATGATCGCCACGGTCTCACCTGGATGGGCGGCAAAAGACACGTTGTTGAGCACCGGGACGTCGGCGCCGGGATAAGTGAAGGTGACCTGGTCGAACTCGACCACTCCGCGCACCGGGGCCGTCTGAGCCTGACTGGGCGCAGTCACCGAGGTCTCGGTGTCGAGCACCTCCATGATCCGATCTGCGCAAACCGCCGAGCGCGGCACCATCATCATCATGAAGGTGCCCATCATCACGCTCATGATCACCTGCATCAGATAGGACAGGTACGCCGTGAGGGCACCCACCTCCATCTGACCAGCCTCCACGCGGTGACCGCCGAACCACAGCACCCCGACACTGGCCACATTGGCGGTGAGCATGACCACCGGAAACATCGCCGCCATCCAGCGCCCGGCCCGGATCGCCACCTCGGTCAGGTCCCCGTTGGCCCGAGCGAAGCGCTCCTGCTCGTGCTGCTCTCGCACGAAGGCGCGGACCACACGGACACCGGTGATCTGCTCGCGCAGGAGCCGGTTGACCTCGTCGATTCGCTCCTGCATGGCCCGAAAACTCGGCACCATCCTGGACACGATGAACCCGATCGAGATGCCCAGCACGGGCACCACGACAGCGATCAGCCAAGACAGGCCAATGTCTTCGCGCGCTGCCATCAAGGCGGCCCCCACCATCATGATCGGCGCCGAGACAAACATCGTGAATCCCATCAAGACCAGCATCTGCACCTGTTGCACGTCGTTGGTCTCGCGGGTGATCAAGGAGGGCGGCCCAAAATGCTGCACCTCGCGGGCAGAGAACGACCCGACTCGGCGAAAGAGCGCTGCTCTCACGTCGCGCCCAAAGCCCATGGCGGTGCGGGCCGCCAGATAGACCGCGGCCACCGAACACAGGATCTGGCCGACCGAGATGGCCAGCATCAGCGCGCCGCGCTGCCAGATGTAGCCGATGTCGCCGGTGACGATGCCCTTGTCGATGATGTCGGCGTTGAGGCTGGGCAGATAGAGCATGGCCAGGGTGCCCAGAAATTGCAGGGCGACGATCCCCAGGATCGGCACCTTGGCACCTTTGAGGAAGCGCGCGATCAGACGAGTCAGCATGAGTGGTCCTCTCGAAGAACACCGTCGAGGATCGTGCCCACGATCTGCTCGGGAGTCAGGGTTTGCCCATCGGAGATGTGGGGATGGGTGCCAGAAAAAGTCAGTAGTCGAGTCACATGCACCAGGTGCTCGACCGGGCAGGTCAGTTGGTCGGCGTACGGCGAAAGCAGGCGGACCATCTCCTGGCCCACCACTCGACGAGTCTCCGCATCGTGGCGATGGGCTTTGGGCGGGCCGACCATGCCGACTGCCGCCATCAGACCGAAGACCCCTCGGAATCGGATCTGCAGCGTCGTCACCAGGTCGCCGACCAGATCCCGCAACGGTTGGTTGGGTTCGATCCGCCGCAGATCATTGAGGAAGGGCTCTAGCGCGAACGCGTGCTCCAACGACGCCATGATCAGCTCGTCTTTGGACTCAAAGACCCTGAAGATGGTGCCTTCTGCAACCCCGGCCGCCGACGCGATCTGCTTGGTGGTCACGGTGCGACCGTGCTCCATCAGCAGCGGCAACGTCGCCTCGATCAGCGCGAGTTTGCGCTCTTCAGGCGCCATCGGCGCTGCTCGCGGTGTCATAACAGAGCAGCTTATGTGAGTGAGCACTCACTCACAACTGGGTTTATGGAGCCAGCCGAGTGCGGCTCCACCCGTCACCGGTACGACGGAAGCGCAGCCGGTCATGCAGCCGCCCCGTCGACCCCTGCCAAAACTCCACGGAGTGCGGGACCACGACATATCCGCCCCACGACGGCGGACACGGGATTTCGCCGGCGCCGAACCGCTCCCCCACCGTCGACAAGGCGTGGTCAAGGGTGTCGCGGTCGGCCACCGGAGTCGATTGACCACCAGCCTCAATTGAGGCCCAAGCACCCAGCTGCGACCCCCGCGGCCGAGAGGCGAAGTAGTCCTCAGACTCGATCCGCTCGACTTTGCTGGCACGCCCGGTGATCCGGACCTGGCGATGCTGTTCAAACCAGCCGAAGACCAAAGCACACACCGGGTTTGCGGCCAGCTCGCGAGCCTTCGCCGAGTCGTAGTTGGTGAAGAAGACGAAGCCTTGCTCGGTGAGGCCTTTGAGCAGCACTGCACGAGCCTGCGGGGCGCCATCGAGCCCGGTCGTCGCCAACACCATGGCGTTGGGCTCATAGACGGCTGCAGCCTCGTCGTACCAGCGCCACCACAGAGCGATCGGATCGTCACCGGCAATAGCCTCGGTCAGACCGGCGGCGCCGTAGTCGACTCGCTGTTCGGCTAGACCCACGACCCTCACCCCTGCGACATAAAGCCCCGAGCCTGCGACCCGGAGTCATCGAGATAGTTGCCCAACTTGGCCAGAGCCTCACCAACGGAGTCCAGGGTGCGGGCAATCGCCTCCATGGAGGCAGCCAGGTCGCCCAGCGCATGAGTGGTCGAGCCCATCTCCTTCGCGGCTCCCGACAGCGACTCCGCCGGTCCGTCCATCAATGGCACCTTGCCGATCCCGTGGGCGGCCGAGTCGATCAGATCGACACCCTTGCCCAGCGACTCGACGATCGTGGCCAGCGCAGCAGACGAAGTGTGCAAGGTGCCCCGCGCTCCAGAAGCGCCATCGCTGCCGACCAGCGCCACCGCGGCCTCTTTGGCCTGCTGCCCCGCGCCCTCCAATGCCTCAGCGAATGTGTCGAAGAACTCCGGCAGCCGAGTCAGCGCCTGGAGACTGTCTTGATTGTTGCCGATCAAGTCGATGACTTGTTCGATCTGCTTGGCGTTGATGCCACCGATGAGGTTTCCAAGATCCATGTCGCGAGCGTAGTCCCAGCCGGGCTCCGCGCAGTGGGGAATCTGGCCCGAAGCCGCGTTTGAGTTCGGCGTACGGCACAATGCCGGGGAGCACGGAAGGAGCAGGGATGACCGAGGTGCACCACGGACTTGAAGGCGTGGTCGCGTTTGCGACCGAGATTGCCGAGCCCGACAAGGAAGGGTCCGCACTTCGCTACCGCGGCGTCGACATCGAGGAAATCGTCGGTCGGGTGCCGTTTGAGAAGGTCTGGGGACTGCTGATCGACGGCGCCTACGAGCCCGGACTGCCCCCCGCGGAGCCCTACAACCTACCCATCCACACCGGTGATGTGCGCGCCGACGTGCAAGCCGGGGTGGCCATGCTCGCGCCGCTGCTCGGGATGAAGCAGACCTACGACATCTCCGACGAGCAGACCCGCCTCGACCTGTCCCGCGTTGCGGTCATGGTGCTCTCCTACGCTGCCCAGGCAGCCCGCGGCATCGGCGCCCCGATCGTTCCGCAGCGCGAGGTCGACAAGGGGCAGACCCTGGCGGAGCGGTTTCTGATCCGCTGGAAGGGCGAGCCCGACCCCAAGCACGTGAAGGCGATCGACGCCTACTGGTCTAGCGCCGCCGAGCACGGGATGAACGCCTCAACCTTCACCGCCCGCGTGATCACCTCTACCGGCGCCGACGTCGCTGCCGCCTTCTCCGGAGCGATTGGTGCGATGAGCGGCCCCCTCCACGGAGGTGCCCCCTCGCGCGTCCTCGGCATGATCCAAGACGTCGAGAAGACCGGCGATGCCCGCGCCTACGTCAAGCAACTGCTCGACTCGGGCGAGCGCTTGATGGGCTTCGGTCACCGGGTTTATCGCGCTGAAGACCCCCGCGCCCGCGTGCTTCGGCGTACGGCGAGAGAACTTGACGCCCCTCGCTATCAGGTAGCCGAGGAATTGGAGAAGGCCGCACTGGCCGAACTCCGCGAGCGGCGTCCCGATCGGGTCTTGGAGACCAACGTCGAGTTCTGGGCCGCGATCGTGCTCGACTTCGCCGAAGTGCCGGCCCACATGTTCACCTCGATGTTCACCTGCGCGCGCACGGCCGGCTGGTCGGCGCACATCTTGGAGCAGAAGCGCACCGGGCGGCTGATCCGCCCCAGCGCGATCTACACCGGCCCCGCCTCTCGCCCCGCCGCTGACGTCGAGGGCTGGAACCCCGACTGGGCCGCAACGCAAGACTCAGGTCAGGTCTAGATCGGCGAAACTCGCAACCGCGTCGGCCTCGGCCTTCTTAGCGGCCCGCTCCGAGCGGACCTTCCACACGATCAGTCCGACCACGACGAGGATGCCGATCACCACGGCGATCCCGCGACCGACGTATTGCTCAACGCGGTGGTAGGACTCACCTGCCAACCAGCCCAGCACGACGAAACCTGTGCCCCAGATCAAGCCACCGAAGGCGTTCCAGGCCAAGAAGGTTCGGTAGGGCATGTGCGAGGCACCCGCGAGCGCTGGCATCATCGCGCGGAAGAAGGCGGTGAAGCGACCCAAGAAGACCGCTGAGCCACCACGACGGCGCAAGAAGTCTTCGGCATCGGCAATGCGTTTGCGGTGTTTGCGCAACAACCGTGACCGGAGCACCTTCGGCCCAAAGAAGTGCTTGCCCACCTCATAACCAACCGAATCACCAACGATGGCCGCCCCGACCACAGCCACGACCGAAACCCACAGCGGCACCTTGCCCAGCGACGCACCGACCCCGGCCAGCACCGCGGCGGTCTCGCCCGGGAAGAAGAAGCCAACGAAGATCGCGTCCTCGATGAAGACCAAGAACACCACGATCCCCAGGATCAGCCAGGGTGGCATGTTGAGGATCGGATCGAGGAGGCTGCTCACTCGCACAGTCTCCCCTATGAACCCGACGATTCGGCCAGATGCTTTCCGTAGTACCTCGACTGATCAGACCAGGCGTAGTAGCCAAACGGCTCAGTGGGTCGATAACCGGAGCCTTCATAGAGCGCGATCGCCTCGGGCTGAGCCACACCAGTCTCCAGCACCATGGCCCGGGCGCCTGCAACCGCAGCGGCTTGCTCGAGGTGGAGCAGCATCAGGAGGCCAAGCCCCTGCCCGCGTCCCGGGCCCGCCACAAACATCCGTTTGATTTCGGCCGCGGGAGCCGCGCCCTCGAACTTGACTTCCGGGCGCCAACGCCAAGCCCCAGTAGCGATCGGTCGACCGTCCTCGCCGTAGCCGACGTAGAACTCCCCCGATGGCGGATTGAGCGCGCCTGGCTCCATCGGCGTCTCGTCGTGATTGCCGTAGCGAACCAGATACTCGGCTTGCACAGCCGCCACCAACTCCTGGGCATCAGGGTGCTCGAAGTCGACTCGCACAATCTGCACCCGCCCACTCTGCACCACAGCCGGCCAGTTCATGCCTCCCAGGGCTGGACGGACTCTCCGCGGGACCGCAGGATGAACCCGGAGAGGGGGACACATGCGGCTAGAGCGACGGCGCGGCATTCCCCTTGATCTCACCCCGCCCGAGACCGGCCGGCGGGTTGGCGTCGAGGCTGAGTTCTCCGTGTACGACGCCAACGGCGTCCAGCTCGACTTTCGGCAACTGCAACAGCAGGTGGCTGGCAGCCTCAGACAACTCGATCCCGGCGACCCACGCGCCCGGAGACTGCCCTCCGGGGTAGCCCTCACCGCTGATGGCAAAGAAGCCGAACTGGCCACCCCGCCCCTCCTGTTGTCGCGCTCGGCCGGCGCCACCATCGATGCACTGCTGCGCCAGGAACGTGCTGCCCTGACCGCAGCGGCGCGGCCGCATGGGGCCGCCGAACTGCGGGGGTTTTCCACCCACCTCAATATCTCGGTGCCCGACGAGCGCGTGGTCGAGGTGGGCCGGCGGTTCACGCAAGTCTGCGCGCCGGCGTTGGCGCTGATCACTGAACCCAGCGACTCCTGGGGAGTTTTCGTCAGGGCCCGCCGCGGGCGGTTGGAGTACGGCGGTGACTACGTCGATGGACCCAACTTGATGCGCGCCATCGACTTCATGGCGGCGTGCGTGGCCGGTCTGCTCAGCGGCGACCAACTGCCGCCGCTTCCCACCGCACGAGTGGAACCAAGCCGAGAGAAGTTTGGCTGGTTCCTGCCTGAGGCACACCTGACCGCCCCCGAACATCTCGACCGAGTGCTGGCGTGGGCGCACCCGCACGCTGTCGCACTGAGGCTGGATCTCGACTCGCCTGGCCCACCGATGGCCAGCCCCGAACAGATCGGCACCCACCCGCGCACTGTGCACGTTGATGGGGTCGGCGAAGTGGGGTTGGAGACTGAGTGGCTGACCTGGAACTACGCAGTTTGGCGGATCACGACTGCGACGGCGCAGGCCTTTGCCGTCGTCCCTGCCGAGCAGGAATCGGAGTTCCTCACCCGACTTGATGCTGGCGACTGGCGCCAGCAGTTGCGCCAGATCCTGCGGCCATCGATGCTGCGCCGGACTCTGCTACTCCACTCAGACCTCAAACGGGCTGCCTTGTGGCATCTGATCAGGCCAGGTGCATTGGTTCCTGCCGAGCGTCGCGCCGACGGCAGCACTCCCTTGGTTTCGGCCCGCTTGGCAAGGCGGAGCCTGCGGACGTCTTGGTTGACTAGCCCTTCTTGATTGCCGTCACGACGTATTCGGCGTACTCGGGGTCCTTGGGCTTCTGAGAGCAGGTCGGCCACCACCGCTTGTAGGTCCACTTGTAGCCGAGCTTGGCCTTGAGAGCAGTGGGCGGCCCCGTGAGCGGCGTCGCGTCGCTCGGCACGAGCGGTTGGGTCACATAGTCGGTTCGCATGGTGACAAAGCCACTGTCCGGCAGATGCACACCCGTGACGCTGTCGATGCACTGTGCTTTGTTGTAGATGTCGGCGTCTTTAGCCAGCAACAAAGTCGCACCGGTCCAGGTGTAGTTCCAGTTGTTGTCCAGTCGCGAACTCACTTGGCCGATGCATTCGGTTTCTGAGCAGCCAGCAGACTCAAAGGTCCAGACATCGGTGCGCCGCTTGCGATACTCGGTTTGTGTCGATGGCTGGGACACCACACGGCGCATCTGCACTGTGTATCTGCCCTTGGGCTCGGTGTCGGCCAGGGCGATCGTCGGGGTCTGCGACGCGCTGGGAGACTGAGTTGCCACCGCCGACGGAGGCGGTTTCGGGTCGCTCGACGTACGGATCAAAGCCACTGACCCACCGCCAATCACCAGGGCAGCCACCGCCCCAACTGGCAGCAACCACTTCGGCAACCCACCCCCGGGTGCTCTGACCGGCTTGCCCGCCTTGAGTCCGGATCCCTCATCCACCCGATGCTTGGCATCATCGGCATGGGCCACCGCCCGCGCGGTGGACACCACCGTGCGGGCCGACTCCCTGGTCTCTTCCCACGACATGATCAGCCGTCCTGGGAGTCACCTTGATGCCGCGCCTGCCACTTCTCCTTGGCCGCCTCGATACTGGCGTCGGCAGTTTTGTCGATCACCTTGTCCTTGAGGGTGTCAGCGGTGTCACTGATCACCGTGGTGACGCTGACCGCCCCGGCACCAGCCGCAGCCAGTTCCTCCGATGTGATGTTGCCCTTCTCGCCCATGGGTTCTCCTAGTCTCGGGAAACTACTTCTGTCGGACGCCGTTGACCTTGCTGCGGATCCGCAGCGCGTCCGTCGGCGATGGGTCGCAGTTGTTCTTCTTGGTGACCGTCACCGATTGCTCGAGGACGACCTCGATCTGCTCTGGTGGGGTGGTTGCCGAACCGCCACTCACTTTGGCTTCTGGGTAGGTGTAGTCCCATCGGTACTTGAACCATCCGGACGGCTGACAAGTGAGCTTGTCCTTGAACGGTTTGCGGGAGAGCTCCATGTTGGTCCCGTCCCAGGTGAAGTTGTAGATGGCACCGCTCGTGCTCAGAATCTTGCCGTTGCAACTGGTCTCAGAGCAGTCGGTCACATTGACCGTCCAGACCCGCTTCTCGCCTTTGACTGGCGTGCTCTTCTTCGGCCACTGCTTCAGGGTGCGGATTCGGACCTTGTATTTCCCCTGCGGCGCGCTGGCCTTGAGGTCGACCGCTGGTTCGCTCGGCGAGGCGTTGGCAGCGTCGCTAGCTGGGCCATCGCTCGCTCCTGGCTGCGAGCTGTCCCCACCTCCGCAGGCGGTGAGGCTGGTCAGCACCAAGCCAGCTACCGATGCGACTGCCAACTGGCGGGGGCGAACTCCGGTCCTCATCAGCTACCTCCGAGGGGCTCTCAACAAACACGCTTGAGTGCATTAGATGTGAGCCGGAGGCAGGTCCGACATCCCCCAAAGGGATCAGTTGACGAGCGCGAGGTGACCTGTTGCCTGGGTGGCGCTCAACCGAGTTTGCGGGCGAGCAGCGCGTAGCGGACCAAAGTGGGATAGCCGGAAGTGCGCGCGCACCCCGCCCACTTCGAGTACGACGCCCGCTGGGTCAACACCCCGCGCAGTTTGACCGGCCGGGAGTCGGCCACCGCTGCCATCGGCTTCAGTCCGCGTGAGAAGTAGCGCCAACTGAACGCGAAGCTGCCGAAGGTGCCGTCGACGCAGCTCTGCGAGCGACCGCGCATCTTGGAGCGGGTCAAGCCCACCTTGGTGCCGTCCCAGGTGTAGCCGTAGGTGGCGCCACCAGAGGATCGCACCACGCCGTGACACTCGGCGTAGCTGCATTCGGTCAAGCGGAAGCGCCAGACAAACGACTGTCGAGGTGCCGAAATCTGCTCACCGGCAGGCCGATGTGCGGTGCGCACCATCCGCACCTTGTAGCGGCCCTTGGGCACACTCAGGCTCACGTCAATGGGCTGCTCGGTCGGGGTCACGCTGGGCTTGGGGTCGGGCGAGCTCGACTTGGCAGGTTCACCGCTAGCGCACGCCGACAGCGCCAACCCGGCAATCGCAACGCCCACCACGAGGCGGTGTCGCTTCAGCCAACCCATGTCACCCCCTCCTCTCCCAAACTCATGGCCTATCGCGCAACCCGGGCCGACTCTAGTGGTTTCACCCCTGACCCGCCGCGACCACGACGGCTGTGGAGTGGGAGAATCGAAGTGCTGACAGCGTCGTCGGCGTACCTCTCCTCTGCTGAAGGATCTGCTTGTGAACGACGCCACTCCCATCACCATCCCGACCGACCTCAAGCCCGCTGACGGGCGCTTCGGAGCGGGCCCATCGAAGATTCCCGCTGGCGCCCTCGACGCGCTGGCCGCCACCGGAACCACCCTGATGGGCACCTCCCACCGACAGGCACCGGTGAAGAATCTGGTCGGTCAGGTCCGCGCTGGACTGAGCGACCTCTTCTCGCTGCCTGAGGGCTATCAGGTGGTGATCGGCAACGGTGGCGCGACGGCCTTCTGGGACATTGCCACGTTTGGGCTGATCGAACGCAAAAGCCAGCATCTGGCTTTCGGTGAGTTCTCCGCCAAGTTCGCCTCTGCAGCCAAGGCTGCGCCCTTCCTCGATGCGCCATCGGTGATCACCGCTCCCCCGGGCGGCGCACCGAAGGCCGTCGCCGAAGAAGGTGTCGATGCCTACGCCTGGGCCCACAACGAGACGTCCACCGCGGTGATGACACAGGTACGACGCCCTGCCGGCACCGGAGACGCCCTCGTGTTGATCGACGCCACCTCCGGGGCCGGCGGCCTCCCCGTGGACGTCGCCGAAGTGGACGCCTACTATTTCGCCCCGCAGAAGTGCTTCGCCTCAGACGGTGGCCTGTGGTTCGCCTTGATGTCGCCTGCCGCCTTGGAACGCGCGGCCCGGATCAGCGCCTCGGACCGTTGGGTGCCAGCCTTCTTTGACCTGTCGGTGGCGATCGACAACTCGGCCAAGAATCAGACCTACAACACACCCTCGGTGGCCACGCTGTTTTTGATGGCCCAGCAGTTGGAGTGGATGTCGGCTCAGGGCGGACTCGACGCCATGGTGGCTCGGACCACCGCCTCGTCGACTGCTCTATATGACTGGGCCGAGCGCACGTCGTACACCACGCCGTACGTCGAGAAGCCGGAGGACCGCAGCCTGGTGATCGGCACGATCGACTTCGACGACTCGATTGATGCTGCCCAGATCGCCTCGACCTTGCGCGCCAACGGGATTGTGGACACCGAGCCCTATCGCAAGTTGGGCCGCAACCAGTTGCGAATCGCAATGTATCCCGCCGTCGACCCGGCAGATATCGAGGCGCTCACCGGGTGCATTGACTACGTGGTCGAGCGACTCTGAGTCAGACCTGAGTGGAGTTCTTCTTGCTGCGGCGGCTGATCAAGATCATGCCGATTGCGGCGGCGAAGACTCCGGCGAAGACACTGCCAAAGACGGTCTTCTCGGCACTCATAGCGACTCCTGTCTAGTGAGCCCGGCGTTTGCCGGGGGTTGAGGGAGTTGGCGGGTCGTCTGCTTGTGGGGCAACCGCCTCACGGCGAGTTGATTCCGACGTTGGGCGGGGGCGCCGTCGTCCAGGTTGAGCCCGGCGACGCGCGGCTCGGGCGCGACCAGTGCGCCAACTGGCCAGCATCCACAGCCCCGCTGCGATCACTGACAGGCCGAGCAGGATGGCCACAAACAAAGGCCAGCGCTGTTGCATCCCAGTGGCCTCGGTTGCGGTCGTCACCGACGTCGTCGATGGGCTGGCGACGGCCTTGGACGGGGCGGCTGTGGGAGTCGTGGTTGGGATGAATGCCTTCTTGGGCACGCTCACTTCCCAGATCGGTTGGGCGATCCCCTGCGATGATAGACGCACTCGATCGCCCGGGCCGATCGACAAGCCTTCGCCCTGGGCTTGGCCGGGCAGCATGATCGTGCCGGCCTCGACGAAGTCCGGAAACGAGAAGACGCGCGCCATCGAGTAGTCACGCAGCAAGACGTGTTTGCCGTCGCCGAAAACCGCTCCGTCAGTGCTCACGAAGGGCACCTTGGCCACCTGCTCCAGCGTGTTGGCACCGTCAGCGGTCAACTGCTCCGGGGCTGCATAGACAGCCCCGGCTTTGCCTTCACCGGTGACGATGTAGAGCCGACCGCTGTCTGGGGCGGCCACCAACACTCCGGCATCGTGCGGACCATCGGGATAGGTCAACTCATAGGCACTGGCATCCACCTTCTGGTCACCCTCGCCGACCTTCACCTTGACCACGGTGACCGAGTCGCGCTTGCCACCGGGATCGCCGATGTCGCCCACCCACACTTCGTTGTCACCGGCCGGAGCCAGTGCGGTCGGATTGACCACCGAGCCGAACGACGAGGTGCCAACCACGGCACCGGTGTCATCGAAGACATAGAGCACGCCATCGCCCTTGCCGCCATTGACCGTCACCATCAAGTCGCCAAGGTCGACCAGTCCGGTGGAGGCGGTGATCCGCTCGTCGGAGAGGGTGAAGAGTTCCTTCTCCTTCGCCGAAGCCGGCGCGGCGGTGATCAGGACCAAGGCGAGCGCAGCGAGCAGTCTCTTCACGAGATCAACTCCGCCAGTCGTGGCGTGATCCGCCAGCGGGCCACCAGATCGTCGTACTCCTCCGCGTCGGTGGCGCGCGGTTCGGCACCGGTGCGCACCGCCCGGATCAGCGTGTTGCGCGGTGTGTGTTGACTGCCGACGAACTCGACCACGTCGACTCGATAGCCATGCAGCCGAAGCAATTGGGCGCGAAGTGCATCGGTCAATGTGTCAGCCAGGCGCTCGCGCAAGATTCCGTCACGCGTGAGGGCGCCATAAGGGGCCGGTGTGGGCGCGCGGCGCAACTGCGCGGCCACGTCGTGGTGACAACACGGAGCCGCGAGTACGACGCGAGCCGCCCAGCCCATTGCCCGCGCGAGCGCATCATCGGTCGCGGTGTCACACGCATGCAGTGCCATCACGATGTCGGCCTGATCGACTTGGGCAGAGGAGATGTCGGCTTGCACAAACTCCGCCGAGACCCCCAGCGCTTCGGCGACCTCGCGGTTGTGACTGAGCGACTGGGCCTTGCTGTCGACCCCGATCAAGTGCACCGGCCATTCGCGCGCCGAACACAGTTCGAGGGCCGCAAAACTCAAATAGGCATTGCCACAGCCAAGATCTACGAGCCGCCACGGCGTCTGCGAGGTGGGTCTGCGCAGCCTGCCCTTAGCCAGTGCGGCTGTGACGGTCGCATCGAGGATGCGTAGGAACTCCTCGACCTGACGAACCTTGGCCTGTCGGCTGGGTTTGATCCGACCGTCAGTGTCACTCAGTCCTAGTGCTTTGAGGGTCGGGCTGTCATCGGCAAGCAGGCGTGGTTTGGCGCGATCATGGGTGCGATCCGGGAGCGCCGCTGCACGAGTCTTCTGCGAAACGACTGCCTCGCCTCGCTTGGTGACCCGCAACTGGATCACCGAGTCGGTGGTCTCTACATGCCAGTTGCCGAATGGTTCGTCGAGCAGGGCATCGATGGCATCTCGACTCTGCTCCCCAGGGGCGTAGTTGGCAGTGAACGCCTGGGTGGCGTCGTAGCGAACCTCTTGTAGCCGCCGCCCCGCGTTGAGATCGACGTAGCGAAGTTCGACCCGACGCCAGTTTGGGGCCGAACTGCGCTGCCGACCACTGGCCACAGCCCTGATCAAACCGCTCTCGTCAAGCAGCACCGACCGGACCCGCGAGAGCGCACGCAACAGCGGCTCAGCCATGGGCTACTTCACCAATGCGGCCACAACCGCCGCCACAATCAGGCACGCCAGCGCCCCACTGATGATCAGTTGCCGATGACGTGGATTCACCCCTGGAGTCTAGGCGCCCACCCCGAACGCCGACGCGCCCAGTTATTCCGCCGAGCCGCCCAGTTATTCCGCCGAGCCGCCCCGTTATTCCGCCGAGCCGCCCAGTTAATGGGCCAGAAAATGCCGAGGCGGCAGGAGCCAGCCCCGAAGGACCGCACTCCTGCCGCCACGCGATGAGTCAGGCGAAGATGCTCTTGACGGCGTCGATCGCGAAGTACAACACAAACATTGCCGAGATCACCCACATCAGCGGGTGCAGGCTGCCAGCCTTGCCGCGCACGATCTTGATCAGCGTGTAGATCAAGAAACCCGCACCGATGCCGACCGTGATCGAGTAGGTGAACGGCATCAAGACGATGGTGAGGAACGCAGGGATCGCGATCTCCAGGTCGTCCCAATCGATCTCCTTGACCTGCTGCATCATCAAGAAGCCCACCAGGATCAAGGCTGGTACGGCGGCCTCGCTCGGGATCATGTTGACCACCGGAGCCAGCACGATCGAGAGCAGGAAGAGCAGGCCGGTGACCACGCTGGCCAGACCAGTGCGGGCGCCCTCACCAACACCGCTGGCCGACTCGATGTAGGAGGTGTTGGACGAGACGCCAGCCAAACCACCAGCGGCAGCGGCGATCGAGTCGACGACCAAGATCTTCTGCGTGTTGGGCGGTGTGCCCTCTTCGTCAAGCAGGCCAGCCTCGGCGCCAATCGCCGTCATGGTGCCCATCGTGTCGAAGAAGTCGGCGAGCATCAGGGTGAAGATCAGCAGCAGCGCCGCCACAGCGCCGACCCGCTCGAACGAGCCGAGCAGGTTGAACTCACCCAACGTGCCGAAGTTGATCGGGTCCCACTTCCCGGGCCAGGCGGGAACGTTGAGGTTCCACCCGGTCGGGTTCTTGCCGTCAGGAGTCTGCGGACCCAACTTCGCCGCAGCCTCGACGATGAGGGCGATCACGGTGGTCACGATGATCGAGATCAAGATTGCGCCGCGCACCTTTTTGACCCACAGGGTGACCAGCAGAACGACCCCGATGATGAAGACAAACGTCGGCCAGCCGTTGATAAACCCGTCGGTGCCCAACTGGACTGGCACCGGCCCGACGCCAGTACGACGGACGAAGCCTGCGTCCACGAAGCCGATCATCGCAATGAAAAGACCGATACCGACCGAGATCGCGATCTTCAACTGCGAAGGCACGGCGTGGAAGACCGCGGTGCGGAATCCAGTGAGCACCAGCAGCAGAATCACCACACCTTCGAGCACCACCAGACCCATGGCATCGGCCCAGGTCATCTGTGAGGCGATCGCGAAGGCGACAAAGGCGTTGAGACCAAGGCCGGTGGCCAGCGCCAAGGGGTAGTTGGCAAACACGCCCATGAGGATGGTCATCAAGCCGGCTACGAGTGCGGTGCCGGCCGCGATCGCAGCCAGGTTCGGCGCCGCGCCGCCACCGAGGAACTTGCCGTCAGCATCTTTGGCATACCCAAGAATGATCGGGTTCAAGACGATGATGTAGGCCATCGTGAAGAAGGTGACGATGCCGCCACGGATTTCTTGAGCGACAGTCGAACCGCGCTCACTGATCTTGAAGAAGGAGTCCACGGGCCTGTATCCAACCATGTTTGGGCGGGTCCTCGCTGACTGGTCCAGCCCATCGACGTACGACGGCAGGCAAGCCGTCGAGTAGATTGGCCCGGTGCCTCACGAGCCTGACGTCAACAGCCCTGTGGAGCACACCCATCACGCGCCGGTGTTTGCCGATGTCGAACCCCTAGACGTCGACGGGGTGCGCACGGTGACGGTCGGCACCGCCATCTGGCTGATCGGGTTTGTGGGTCTGCTGCCCTTCTATGGCTCCCTCAAGGCCTCCGGCAACCAATGGTGGTTGTGGACCTGCGCAGCCGGGGTCGGGCTCGGTCTTTGGGGCTGGGTCTACTGCTCGCGGCGACGTCGGATTCGCCTGGGCCGCGAAACCGACCGCTAAAAGAGCTCGAGGTCTTCGGATTCGTCCAACGTGTCGTGATGCGGATCCGGGACCGGCGGTGGCAACTGTTTGCGCCGCAACTGTGCCTCTGAGTGCGCCCCACAGCCGTGATCGAGCGCAACAACGTGCCCGTCGGCATTGGCGTATTCGTTGGCGCAGACTGCGAACCTGGCGGACAACGGGCCAGCTAGGCGAATCATGAACCCGCAGGTGGCACAGGCATGGGCCGCTGACTGGGCCAGCGGCGAGCCGGGGCCGAAGTCGCCGTCTTGCCAGCGCTCCGCAGCCATCAAGCGGCCATCGGGGCTGAGCACTCGGCTGCGACCAAGCCCGACCTCGTCGGCCACCGACTTCTGCTCCGAGCGAGGAGTGGTGTCGTCATCGCCCGCAAAATAGCCAGGCACGAGTCGCAGGTCGTCCTCGTCGGTGGGCAAGATGTCACCCGGAGACAAGTCACCCGGCTTGATTCGCTCCCGCCACGGGACCCACGCGGGCGCCAAGATCGCATCGCTGCCTGGCAGCAGCACCACTTCATCGACAGTCGTGCTCTCACTGCCCGGCACGCGGACGACAGTCACGGTCCAGTGCCACCCCGGATATCCGGGCTTGGTGCAGGCAAACATGTGGGAGACGGTGAACTCGTCCTCGACCGCAAACCCGAGGTGCTCGCCAACCTCGGTAGCCCCCACCTGATCGATCACCGCGGTGCGGGCAGCCTCAAGAGTGGCCGCCGCAATCTCATCGGTGGCGGGCAGCGCTGGGGTGTTCACAGCGCGATTCTAGGTGACCCGAGAAGGTGCCGGGACCGAATCAGTTGGCAGGATGGCCCCGTGACCGATCCGAGCCAACCTTCCCCTCGTGGACTGCGCCGGGCCGCCCGTGGAGCTGGGCGCGGGGTGAAGGCGTCGGCACGAGGGGTGGCCCGCGGGTCGTCGTACGTCTGGGGGCGTGCGCGCGGCGCGGCTCGGGCCCACGGCGCCGGGGAGTCAGGTCTGTTTCGACTGATCGAACTGCACGTCTTCAACGCAGGCGGTGATGCCAGCGTCGCGATCGCACTCGCAGGCACGATCTTCTTCGCCCAGCCAGGTGAGGCGCGCGATCAAGTGGCGCTCTTCTTGGGGCTGACCATGCTGCCGTTTGCGATCGTGGCACCACTGATCGGGCCACTGCTGGACCGATTCGGCCATGGTCGACGCTGGGCGATCGGCCTCACCTTCGCCATCCGTGGGCTCATGTGCATCGTCATGGGTGATGCGATCGCCTCGGGCAACCAAGCTCTGCTCTTCCCGGCCGCGCTGCTCACCCTCGTCTCCTCCAAGGCGTACGGCGTGACCCGGGCCGCCGCCGTTCCACGACTGCTCCCACCCGACCTGCCCTTGATGAAGACCAACTCCCGGATCTCGCTTGCCGGCGTGGTTGGCGGCGGTGTGATCGGACCGATTGCGGCGGGTTTGGCCACCGTCGGACCGCAATGGACTTTGCGGTTCGCATTTCTGGTCTTTGCGATCGGCACTGTGCTGGCCATCTTGCTGCCCGCCCACGCTGACTCCTCGGTAGGCGAGAAGGAGGTCTCGCTCACCGGCAAGAAGGCTCGCTTCCCGGCTCCGGCGTCAATCGTGTTCTCCTTGCGGGCTAACGCGGGCCTGCGAGTGCTGTCTGGGTTCTGCACGATGTATATGGCATTCCTGCTGCGCCAGAACCCGCTGCCGGGATGGGAGGCCCGAACCACCCTGCTGATGGGCCTGGTGATCGGCGCGGCTGGACTCGGCAACACCCTCGCCATTGGGGTCGGCACCTGGGCGCGCTCGCTGCGCCCGGCCTACCTCTGCGTTGGGGCGTTGGTCGCCGATGCAGTCGTGTCGCTGGTGGTGGCGCTGTTCTACGGATTGCCCTCGGCAATCGCGTTCGGCCTGATCGTGGGGCTCGCCCAGGGGCTGGGCAAGATCGCGTTGGACTCCCAGATCCAAGAAGAAGTACCCGAACGCGTGCGCACAGCGATGTTTGCCCGCTCCGAGACCCTGCTTCAACTGGCTTGGGTGGTCGGCGGCTTCATCGGGATCGCGATGCCGCTACAACCCACGATTGGGCTCGGTGTCCTGGCCGCGCTGATGGTCGCGTGGACTGCCTTCGTGATCGCCAAGCGGCCCGCCGTGCAAGCCGTCAATCGATAGTCCGGTCAGAGTTCGAGTTCGTCAGCCAGCGCACGCAGCAACTTGGCCACCGGCCGTGCGGTCCGGGCGTCAGGGTGGCGGCCGTTGCGATAGGCACCGGAAACCCCTTCGAGGAGCTTCATCAAGTCTTCGACGATGGTGACCATCTCTTCGGGCTTGCGGCGCATGGCGGCACGCTGGTAGGCGCTGACCGAGGCGGGTGCGTCGAGCACGTGCACCTGCAGGGCCTGGTCGCCGCGGCGACCCTGGGCGATCCCGAACTCAACCCGGGTGCCCGGGCGCAGGGTGGTCACTCCGGCAGGCAGGGCGTCTTTGTGCACATAGACGTCCTCGCCGCCCTCGCGCGACAAGAACCCGAAGCCCTTCTCGGCGTCGAACCACTTGACCTTTCCGCTGGGCACGGCTGACCACTCCTTCGATTCACAACAAGAACCGCCCCGACGGACGAGGCGGCTCTTGCGATTCTACGGGGCTCGACGGGTCGGGGCCACCTGGTTAGCCAGGCGTGGTCACGACGTGGTGGTCGAGCCACTCCGGGAAGGCTTCGAGGGAGTCCAAGACCACGTCTGTGCCTGCCTCTCGCAGTTGCGCGGCAGTGCTGCCACCGGTGAGCACACTGACACTGGGGATTCCTGCCGCGCGGGCGCCTTCGACATCGTGCACGTGGTCGCCGACGTAGGCCGAGGCCCCGTGGCGGGCCAAAACCGCCCCCTTCTGGGCTCCCCAGACCCATCCCTCCAGATGGTCCACGTCGAAGCGGAGGTGGTCGATGTGGAGTTGGGCGTTAGGGGCGTATTTGCCGGTCACGATCACGATCTGGCCCCGGTGTCGTCGTACGGCCGCGAGCGCGGCGTGCGCTCCAGGCAGCGCCAGCGTCGGTGCAATGGCGTGGGCGGGGTAGAGCGCCCGAAACCGGTCCCCTGCCGCGGCGATGTCGGCTTCGGGGAGGTGATCGCGCAACAGGTGATCCAGCGGTGGGCCAAGGTTCTGCGTCAACTCCGCGGTGGGGAATTCAACGCCCAACTCAGCGCCCAAGGCATCGAGAGTGGCCGCGAAGCCTGGCACGGTGTCGATCAACGTCATGTCGAGGTCGAATCCGATCACCAGCACCCGCAGAGACTATGCCTCTAATGGTCATCGGGGGTGCGTAGGCGCAACCTGCGCCGGGCGTACGACGTGCCGCCGACGATCATCGCCACCCCCAACGCCGCGGCCAGCAGGATCGGCCACGAGAGTCTGCCCAGGAAGGCATAGATCACGGCCATCCCGACGGTGACATAGATGGTCGCCCAGATCGCACCACCGACCAGCAATGCCGGAGTGAACCGCCGACCCGGCATCCGCAGCGCGCCAGCGGCGATGTTGATCGCCGACTGCACACCCACAGTCAGGAAACTCAACGTGACCGCAATCGGCCCCCAACGGCGCACCGTCGCTTCGGCCCGGATCACGCCAGGTCGTTGGGCATAGCCGCGCTTGTCGGCGCGTCTGAGTCCGCGGCCGAGCCAATACAGCGCGGCTCCTCGCGCTAGCGCACCGCAATAGAAGAAGACCCAGAGCGCAGCGATGGGCCAGTCCTTCACAGGGTCAAGTGTGACCTACGCCAGACCGAGGTCACGCGCTGACCGGGCTCGCATCTCCACCTTGCGGATCTTGCCGGTGACCGTCATCGGGAACTCCTCCACGACCGTGACATAGCGCGGAATCTTGTCGTGGGCGAGTTTGCCGGTCGCGTAGGCACGCACCGAGTCGGCGTCCAGCGGTGGCCGATCGGCCTTCATCTTGATCCAGGCGCAGAGTTCCTCGCCGTACTTCTGGTCGGGGACGCCGATCACCTGAACGTCTTCGATATCGGGATGGGCGTAGAGGAACTCTTCGATCTCCCGGGGGTAGATGTTTTCACCACCACGAATCACCATGTCCTTGATTCGGCCGACGATGTTGCAGTAGCCGTCTTCGCGCATCACGGCGAGATCTCCGGTGTGCATCCATCCATCGGCGTCGATCGACTCGGCGGTTTTGTCAGGGTCGTCCCAGTAGCCCAGCATGACCGAGTAGCCACGGGTGCAGAACTCACCGGTCTCTCCCCGCTCGACGGTGGCCCCAGTGAGTGGGTTGAGGATCTTGATCTCAACGTGTGGGTGGACTCGCCCGATGGTCGCGGTACGACGTTCGAGATCGTCGTCTGCCCGAGTCTGCGTCGACACCGGCGAGGTTTCAGTCATGCCGTAGCAGATCGACACCTCGGTCATGTTCATCTCAACCACACAACGTCGCATCACCTCAACCGGACAGATCGCCCCCGCCATCACACCAGTGCGCAAGGTGGACAGGTCATGATCAGCGAAGGTTGGATCGTTCTGCATGGCGATGAACATGGTCGGGACGCCATAGACACCGGTGCACTTCTCGGCTGCAACCGTTGCCAGTGTCTGGGCCGGATCGAACCCTGGACCGGGAATCACCATGCATGCCCCGTGGGTGGTGCACCCGAGGTTGCCCATCACCATGCCGAAGCAGTGATAGAAGGGCACCGGAATGCAGAGCCGATCGGCCTCGGTGAAGTTGATCAGGTCGGTGACGAAGTAGCCGTTGTTCAAGATGTTGCGGTGGCTGAGCGTCGCACCCTTGGGGTAGCCCGTCGTACCTGAGGTGTATTGGATGTTGATCGCGTCCTCTGGATGCAGCCCCCTCATCCGCTCCTGCAACTCCTCGTCCGAGACGCGGGCACCCTCATCGATCAGAGTCGTCCAGCCAGGAGTGTCGATATAGACGGTGCGCTCCAGGCCTCGACACTGCGCCGCGGTCTCCTCAACCATGCTGCGATAGTCGCTGGATTTGAACGCCACCGCAGAGATGAGCAGTCGCATTCCCGACTGGTTGACCGCGTAGGCGAACTCATGGGTGCGGTACGCCGGATTGACGTTGACCAAGATGGCCCCGATCTTCGCGGTGGCGAACTGAGTGATCGTCCATTCCGCACAGTTGGGAGCCCAGATCCCGACCCGATCCCCGACCTCGACGCCCGCCGCCATCAGCCCTCGGGCGAGCGCGTCGATGTCGGCATTCAACTGGCTGTAGGTCCAACGGCGACCCGTGGCGACCTCGACCAAGGCTTCGCGGTCACCATGTGCCGCGACGGTGCGCTCAAAGTTGGCCCCGATGGTCTCCTCAAGCAATGCAGTTGTGGTCTCACCTGCGGCATAGGACTCCATGCCGCGAATCTAGCCATCAACAATGTTGGAGATCACTACCAATTGTGTGAGCGGTCGGCTCTGATCGACCGACGGCACGCGCCGCCGTACGCGTGCAGATCGGGGAGAACTCGCACCCGCTCCGACTGGCGGTGATGGGTGGGGAGAACCTGATCGGGTTCAGCAAGGCCGCCCGCGCTGCGTTCTGCGTCGAGATCGGTGACGTCGTCGACGCCGTGATCAGCCTCGACGAGGTACCCCGCGAGGTAGCCGTGCCAACTGAACTACAGGTCGCCTTGGCTAGCGATGCCCAGGCGGCTGAGGTCTTCGCGGGGCTGGCGTTCACCCACCGCAAGGAGTACGCCGTCTGGGTGTCGGAGGCAAAGCAGCAACAAACCCGAGACCGACGTGCAGCCCAGGCGATCGAGATGCTGAAGAGTGGCCGGACCCGATCCTGAGCCGGGACTCTCCTGCTGCCAACTAGGGTGACGACTGTGGATACCGACGCCGTCTTGACCCTGCTCCAAGACGTGGCTGCCGAGGTGATCAACCCGCGCTTTCGAGCACTGGCCAATCACGAGGTGCAGGAGAAGAACCCCGGCGATCTGGTCACCATCGCCGATCACGAGGCCGAGGTGTTGATCACCAAGGCGCTGCAGGACGCCTATCCCGCTGCTGTGATCCTGGGCGAGGAGGCCTACGCCGCCGACCCGACACTGGCCGATCGGTTTCACCAAGCCGACCACGCCTTCACTGTTGATCCAGTCGACGGCACCAAGAACTTCGTCAACGGCTCACCGGACCACGCTGTGATGGCCAGCGAAATCCGCAATAGTGAAGTGACCCGCGCCTGGATCTGGCAACCCCAACACGAAGCTGCCTATGTCGCCGAGAGGGGCTCGGGTGCCTATCTCAATGGCGTCAAGTTGCAGACCCAGACACCGGGTGACCCGCTCCGTGGCCACACGTCGCGGCGCGCCTGGCTGGGTCGACAACTTGGCGACCTGCCCGAACTCAAACTCACCTGGGTCTCGTGCGGCATCGACTACCCCCACCTGATCGCCGGTGATGCTGACTTCTTGGTCTACCTCGGCACCCAGCCATGGGACCACGCCCCCGGCGCGTTGCTGCTCCACGAATCCGGCGGTTACTGCGGCTCCTTAGAGGGCCAGCCCTACCGGCCCGTGTTCGGTCAAAGCGGTCTGGTCGCAGCCGGGCGTCGTTCGACGTACGACGCCGTGATCGCGCGGACCTGAGCCCCTAGTCAAAGTGGTCGCTGAGCCCGCCACGGCCCCATAAGGTGTTGAGGTGACCGAACCCCGCAGCCTGGCCGCCCATCTCCGTGGATGGTCCGACGCGCAGCGGATGCAATTGTTTGAATGGCGACCCGATCTGATGACGCCAGCCCCCCGCAGTTCGGCTCAATTGGCCGCTCGCGCCACCACCACTGCGTCGGTGGCACGCGCCCTCGACTTCCTCACCGCATGGGAATTGCGCGTGCTCGCTGCTCTGCTCGACGGCACCTCGGCTCGGACCGACGTGGTCGCGGCCCTGCCAGGTTCGGAAGCGGCCATCGATCGGCTCAGCCAACTCGCGCTGATCTGGGGTCAAGACCGACTCCGCCCAGTCGGCACGGTCGCCCAGATCGGGATCAGCCCCGACCCAACTGCCACGCCCACTCCCCCGACGCTGGCCACGACGCCGATTGATCCGACTCATGTGGCTCGTGCTGCAGGCGGCGCCGCCTTTGATTTCGTACGACGGACCGAGTTGCTGCTCGAACACTGGGGCTTGCGACCCCCCGGCGTACTTAAGGCCGGTGGGCTTGGCGTGCGGGAGTTGCGCGCCAGCGCCGTACTCCTGGGGGTCGAAGCCCAAGATGCGGCCTTGGTGGTGGAGGTCGCCGCTGAAGCCCGGCTGATCGGCCAGGGACAGAGCCGAGCCACCGGCCCCGCCTGGATGCCGACCACGGACTTCGACGACTGGATGCTGCTCGACAACCCTCAGCGGTGGGCACGACTGGCCCAGGCCTGGTTGGACTCCCCTCGATTCGTCGCCGGGTGGCGCAGCAAAGACACCCAAGGGCGCAGCCTCAATGCCTTCGACCCGGCCCTGAGCCGAAGGTGGTTGCCGCAAGCCCGCCGCGATGTGCTCGGCGCGCTCGCACTCCTCGGACCCGATGAGGCGCTAGCCGCGGGCACGGGGGCTGCCTCCCTGGTGGCCTACCTGCGTTGGTCGGCTCCGCGTCGTCCAGGATCTGGTGAAACGGTGGCCAGTTCGATCGTGGCTGAGGCAGCTCGTCTCGGTCTGGTGGCGCTAGGAGCCCTCACTCCGCCGGGGCGCGCATTGCTGGCCAGGGATGACGCGGCCGCAGTCATCGAAGCGCACCTGCCCCGCCCTGTGGAGCAGATCCTGATTCAGGCCGATCTGACGGCTGTAGCCCCCGGTCCGCTCACCACCGAGATCGGCACCCGATTGGGTTTGGTCGCCGATGTCGAATCGCGAGGGGCCGCCACGGTCTATCGGTTCACCCAAGACAGCATCCGCCGAGGGCTAGATGCCGGACTATCCAGCGCGGAGATCACCGCGTTCCTGCATCAAGTTTCGGCTAGTCCGGTCCCGCAAGCCCTGGACTATTTGGTCAACGACATGGCTCGCAGGTTTGGCAACGTCCGGCTCGGTCAAGCCCGCTGCTATGTGCGCGCCGACGACGAGACCGCCCTCACCGAACTGATGGCTCACGCCTCGGCTGCGACGCTCGGTCTGCGCCGACTGGCGCCGACAGTGGCAGTCAGTGAACTCGACATCACCACCGTTTTGACCCGCCTGCGCGACAGCGGCGCCGCCCCTGCGTTGGAGGCCGCTGACGGCACGCTCAAGGTGGTCAAGCCGGAGCAGATGCGTTCCAAGCAGCGCTACGACCCTCGATCTGCGGCCTTCACCCAGGCCCGACAGATCGCGCAGCGCCAGTCGGCGATCGACTTGATCAAGAGTGGAGATCGGGCCGAGCGCGAACGTCCTCCCGGGGCGGCGGCGACTTCTTCGGCCGACGTGATTGCGTTGCTCAGTGAGGCCGCAGCGTCCGAGACCCCGGTCTGGCTCTACTACCTCGACGCCCAAGGTCGCTCCAACGAACGAGTGGTTCGACCGCAGGCGCTGCGGGCCGGCGTGTTGACGTCGTACGACGAGGTGACGGGGCAGTCCCTCGACGTCTCAGTGCATCGGATCAGGTCTGCCTCTCTTGCCCCCGCTTCGGCCGGCCCATGAGCGACTGCAAACCTGTCGGTGCCCGGACGTAGGCTGCTGCGATGCATGACGGCCCGCTCATCGTTCAGTCCGACAAGACTCTGCTCTTGGAGGTCGACCACCCGTCTGCACCTGCAGCCCGCAAGGCGATCGCCCCCTTCGCAGAGTTGGAGCGCTCCCCTGAACACGTCCACACCTATCGGTTGACCAATCTGGGGCTGTGGAACGCCCGCGCTGCGGGCCACGACGCCGAGCAGGTGATCGACGCCCTGCTCACCTTCTCGCGCTATGCGGTGCCGCACGCGCTGTTGATCGACGTGGCCGAGACGATGGCCCGCTTTGGTCGTCTGCGCCTTGACAAGCACCCCGCCCACGGCTTGGTGTTGAGTTCCAGCGATCGCGCTGTGTTTGAAGAGGTTCTGCGCAGCAAACGGATCGCGGGGATGCTGGGCGAGCGCCTCGACGACGAGACCGTGATCGTGCACGGCAGCCAGCGTGGCGCGCTCAAACAGGCCCTGCTCAAACTCGGCTGGCCAGCCGAAGACATGGCGGGCTACGTCGACGGTGAAGCTCATCCGATCGCGCTGCGCGAAGAGGGCTGGAGTCTGCGCGACTACCAACGGCAGGCGGCCGAATCCTTCTGGGAGGGCGGTTCCGGTGTCGTCGTACTCCCCTGTGGGGCGGGCAAGACCATCGTCGGTGCAGCAGCGATGGGCCAGGCCCAGGCGACCACGCTGATCTTGGTGACCAACACGGTCAGTGCCCGCCAGTGGAAGGCCGAGTTGCTCCGTCGTACGACGTTGACCGAGGCCGAGATTGGCGAATACAGCGGCCAGGTCAAGCAGATTCGTCCAGTCACGATTGCCACCTACCAGGTGTTGACCACTCGCCGTGGCGGCAAATACACCCACCTTGACCTGCTCGACGCGCGCGACTGGGGATTGATCGTCTATGACGAGGTGCATCTGCTTCCGGCACCGATCTTTCGGATGACCGCCGATCTGCAGGCTCGCCGACGACTTGGCCTCACCGCCACCTTGGTCCGCGAGGATGGGCGCGAGGGAGATGTGTTCAGCCTGATCGGCCCTAAGCGGTTCGACGCCCCGTGGAAGGACATCGAGGCCCAGGGCTGGATCGCCCCTGCGGATTGCGTGGAGGTTCGAGTCACCTTGAGCGAGGCCGAGCGGATCGCCTACGCCACCGCAGAACCAGATCTGCGCTACCGCTTCGCCGCCTGTGCCCCCGCCAAGACGGCCGTGGCCGAGGCACTGGTCGCCAAACACCGGGGCGAACCAACACTGGTGATCGGCCAATACCTCGACCAACTCGACGAACTCGGTGCCGACCTAGATGCGCCCGTGATCAAGGGCGAGACCTCCGTGCGGGAGCGCGAGCGCCTCTTCGAGGCGTTCCGAAGCGGCGAGATCGATCTCCTCGTGGTCTCCAAAGTGGCCAACTTCTCTGTCGACCTGCCCGAGGCAGCCGTGGCGATTCAGGTCTCGGGAAGTTTCGGATCCAGACAAGAAGAGGCCCAAAGGCTGGGGCGTTTGCTTCGTCCCAAAGCCGACGGTCGCACAGCCCGCTTCTACGCGATCGTCTCCCGTGACACCGTCGACGCCGACTTCGCCCAGAACCGTCAGCGGTTCCTGGCCGAGCAGGGCTATGCCTACCGGATCATCGACGCTCACGACTTGGCTACCTTGGACTGACCAAGGATCAGTCGGGTTCGGCGCGCCAGAGCTTGCCCTGACCGGGCACTGGATCGTCGTCGCTGGCCAGGGCGGCCCGTTGAGCGGCCCAGGTGCGCAGCGGGCCGAGCTTGAAGGTGTGCTTCTCCCGCCAGATCACTGAGAAGTCGTTGTTGTAGCTGTCGAGGTGCGCCGCGTTGGAGTACGTCGTGGTGAGTTCGTCGGAGTACTTGCCCAAGTCCGAGAAGTTGCACGAGCCCGACACGATGATTTTGGCCGCAGGGTTGTCAACCGTGGCTCCATCGATGGTCAGCCATTTGGCGTGGTCGTAGGTCAAGATCTCACCGGTGACCGCATCCCAGGTGCCAACCTTGCGGATCGGGATCGGTCCGCGCCCGTACTTAGCCGTCAGCCGGGCCCGCATGTTGCGCGACATGATCGAGGTCAAGATCGCCACGTCGCAGCCCTGGTCCCACAACTGACGGGTCTTGATCGCCAACCAGTCCCCGCGACTTCCGGTCCAGGTATACATGTTGATCCGGATCTTGGTGCGGCGTGTGGTCCCGTCGGGATTCGTCGTCGTGCATTGCACCTTGTTGAGGCTCAACATGACTGGATCGGTGTCCGCCGTCATTGTCGGGAACGGGAACAGCCAGTTGTGACCCATGGCGTTGTTGAACTCGCTGTTCATGGGGTTGGCCGGCACATCGGCGGCCAACTGGTCGAACACCCCGCTGAGTTGGTCATAGGTCTGTTTGTCGATCACCGTGCGCGCGTGGTTCCACTGACCAGCAACGGCCAGACGGGTCAGGTTGGCCGATCCGGTCACCGAGACCCACGGCGTGTTGGTCACCTGACTGAACAGATACATCTTGACGTGCAGATTGCCGCCATTGCCGCGGCAGGAGTTGTTGCAGATGTAGACCCAACTGTTGGCGGTGCGGTCGCGACCGATCACCTTGCGCAACCGCACGAAGCCTGCGGAGTACAGATCATCTTTGGGATCGACTAGGTGTGCATCGCCGATCACCTGGACCTTCACGCCTCGGTTGCGAGCCGCGATCAGCGCGTCGACGATGCGCTTGACTCCTACCGAGAATGCAGCCATCCGGATGCTCTGGCCGGGCTCAGTGCTGCGAATCATGCGCCACACGTGGTGGGTGATCTGTCCGCGGTTGGTGAAGTAGGGGTGGTTATAGAGGAGTCCCTCGGCCGGCACATAGTGGTCCGGGGCGGGTGCGATGGTGATTTTGGGAGCAGGTGCAGCAGCAGGGACATCTTGGGCGGTAGCTGGGGCAGTGCTGAGCAGCGTTGCAGTCATCGATGCCACGCTGACCAAAGCCACGATGGCTCGCTTGGAAAATCCCCGCATCTACCCGAACCCCTTGCAACCGCTCCCGAGAGCCGGCTCACCTTGCCGACATTGTGGGGATAAGTAGAACCCGACAATGAGTCATCGGGCAAGTTGTCCGGATTTTGAACAGGAGTACGTCGGCCCGCGGCGCTCAAGAATGAGAGCTTGCCAAGTTTGCAGACCACGCGCGTGGTCGCATCGTTGGCGACTCCATGTCGGGACTATCCTGCGCAGCATGCCCGACCGCAACTCATCTGATTCCGTCGAGGCAGCCAAACCCCTCAACACCACCTGGACGCAGCGTCTGGTGATCGCTGGGTTCACGCTGATCTCAACTTTGGGCTTCGCGGTGGCTGCCAATTTGGCCTTCGACTTCTCGATGTTCACCGTCAAGCCCTTGGAACAGTGGACCGGGCCCCTCCACACGGGTGGCCGCTGGCCGAACATCTTGGTGGTCTGGCTGGCAGTCGTGGCGATCTTGGCGATCGTGGGTCGCCTCTGGCTCACCCTAGGGATCGCCACCGTGCTGGCTGGCGCGATCACGATGATCAACTACCAGAAGCTCACATTGCGCAACGATCCGTTGCGGCTCTCAGACAGCGTCTTCCTCAGCGATCCGGCGTTCTTGACCGACATGGTCGGCATTGGTCCGGTGATCATGGCCGTGATCGGCATCCTCGCCTTGCTAGCGATCGCCTGGCTCCTCGGCCACCTGGCCCACAAACGTTGGCCTCGCATAGGCGCGCATGCTGAGCCCAAGCACAAGTGGCTGCTGCGTGGTCTGCGCCTGGGTGTGGCTGTGCTCTGCCTCGCGTTGCTCGCCGAGGCCGGCAACTTCAACGAGCCCGGCAATCAGTGGCGCGCACTCTATGAATCCACCGGACTGCGTTGGCGCAAGTTCGATCAGCGGGCGAACTTCCTGCGGAATGGATTCGTCGCGGGCTTGCTCTACAACACCCACACGGTGGCCATGCCAACGCCACCTGGCTATTCAAAGGCCTCTATGGATGCGTTGGTGGCGAAGTACTCCGCCATCGCCGACAAGATGAACAAAGGCCGTCGTGGCTCCCTCGACAAAGTCAACGTCATCACTATCTTGTCGGAGAGCTTCAGTCACCCGAACTGGTTGCAGTCGGTCCATTGGGATCAGGACCTCACGCCGTACACCGACAAACTGATGACCCAAACTGACTCAGGGAAGATGCTGAGCCCCGGGTTTGGCGGTGGCACCGCCAACGTTGAGTTTGAGGTGCTCACCGGACAGTCGCTCGGGCAGTTCAACCCGCAGGTCGAGGCTGCCTACGAACAGGTCGTGGCAAACCAGTCGCACTATCCGTCCTTGGTGGACTGGATGCTGGCCACCGGCCACGAGACGGTGGCTTTGCACCCGTTCCAGTTCCGGATGTATCGGCGCCGCGATGTGTTTCAGGCATTCGGGATTCACGAACTGATCGACAAGACCGGCATGCACAAGCCGTATCGCGTTGACGGCGGCAGTTTCATCTCCGACTCCTCTGCCTTCACCGAGGCGATCCGTCAGATTGACCAGCGCGACAAGCCGCTGTTCTTGCACCTGATCACGATGCAGAACCACATGCCGTACGACGACCAGTACGACGACCCGATTCCCCCAGCCCGGTTCGTCCCCGAGAAGGCAGACGTGGCGGCGCAGTACGCCCGAGGCCTGACCATCTCTGACGCTGCCATGGAAGAGTTCTTGGCCAAGCTCAAGAAGAGCAAAGAACCCACCGTGGTGGTTTTCTATGGCGATCACCTGCCTGGCGAGCTCTACCACGCGCCGCTGATCGCGCGAGAGGGGATTCGGCGCTCCCACGAAACCCCGTGGTTTGTGTGGAGCAACCGCGCCGACCTGGCCAAGACCGTCAAGACCACGGTCAGTCCGACCCAGCTCTTCCCAGCGCTCTTCAATGCCACCGACACCCCATTGCCGCCGTGGTTCGCCTTCTTGAACACCCTGCGTGATCAGGTGCCCGCGACAGACCTGGGGATCATGATCGGACCGGACAACCAGGTGATGCACGAGAAGGCGCTGAACCCCGAACAGCGCCAGATTCTGCGCGACTATCGGATGTTCCAATACGACCTGAGCATCGGCAAGCGCTACTCCGAGAAGGCGATGTTTGCCAACCCGAGCCAGTCGTGAGCGCACTAGCGGGGCTTTGCCTCGGACAACTTGTCGTGGTCGCCGCGGCGATGTCGATCACAGCCCTTGTCGCGCGACGAGTCGGGCGGTGGTCGGTGGTCGACGTGACTTGGGGGCTCGGTTTCGTTGCGATCGCACTGCTCTGGTGGGTGGTGGCGCTGCGCTCCGAGACTGGGGTTGCCCGGGCCAGCTTGTTGCTGGTCCTGGTCGGCATTTGGGGGCTTCGTCTGGCGTGGCATATCGGCCGGCGGTCGGTCGGGCACGGTGAGGACCCGCGCTATGCGGCGATCAAGGCCCGGCAGCCGTCGTACGTGAGGGCAGCTTTGCTGCCGCAGGGCATCGCGATGTTTGTGATCTCGCTCCCGATCGCGGTCTCGCAGGTGTTTGGCCAAGCGCGGATTGGCTGGCTGGCGTGGATCGGCGTGCTCGTGTGGGTGGTCGGTCTGCTGTTCGAAGCGGTTGGCGACGCTCAACTCGCGGCCTACAAACGCGAACCCAAACGCCGGCCAGTGATGGACCGCGGCCTGTGGCGCTACACCCGCCACCCCAACTACTTCGGCGACGCCTGCGTGTGGTGGGGGATCTGGCTAGTGGCAGCCGACTCCGGAATCCGGGGTGCCGCAACGGTGATCTCGCCGATCGCGATGACGTACTTCCTGATCTTCGCCACCGGTGCCCGACTGCTGGAGAGGTCGATGATGAAGCGGCCCGGCTATCCGGAGTACGCCGCGCGCACATCGATGTTCTTTCCCCTGCCACCCAAGCCCGGGACGCGTTGACGGCTGTGGTGGCCCCCATGAGGACCACCACAGCCGTGCAATTGCTCAGTAGGTGATGCTGTGGCACTGCTTGGTGGTGTAGTTGCCGTTGGTGTAGAGGTAGGCGCACGCCAAGCCCGGCTTGAAAGTTGTGCTGCTGGAGTAGTAGACCGTCCGAGTCCCGTAGCGGGAACATTTGAGTTGCGTCTGACCGGAGTTGATTCGATACGTGACTCCGTTGACATCGCGGTAGCGGAAGTCGATCCGCCAGTTACAGAAGCTTCCGTAGGAGGAGAAGTCAGCCTCGTCGGAGGAGACCTTTGTCCCCGACCCCGTAATCGTGTGACACAGGAAGCCGCCGGGGACCGGGGTCGGCAAACTAGAGATGGAGAAGGCCGACCAGGAGTCACACCCCGTGGCAGACGCAGATGCCGGCGCGACGGTGGTCGCTTGGACTCCAAATGCGACTGTTAGCGCAACCAACAGGCCCGTAATCATTTTCAGGAGCTTCCTCATGAGGTTCACCTTCTTCGGAGACAAGATCCGCAGACCATCCGCGGTGAGCTGATCTTGGGGTCGGGCAACCCGCCGGCTGAACGGTTCCGACTGTTGTTGGCGAGATCCCGTCACGAAGGTTGACCGACCGGGAAACCGACCGATAGGCGCGTTGGGTGAGAATGTCTAGCGGAGCGAGACCAGGCTCGCGACTAGTGGCCACAGAAGCACGACTGCCAGCACGGCGTACACGATTCGCCACCGCGTTGGCTGCTTGGGGAGCGCCCGTAGCAAGAGCACAGCGCAGGTGACCGGAATGATCACCACCAGCAGCGTGGTCAGGATCAAAACGACCAACTCTCGAGGTCCCAAACCGAGCATCGGGCAAGTTTGCCTCAGCATTGTTCATGGCGCGGACCAGGAACGCACCTCACCTGGGAGTTTGATACTTCACCTGGCAGATCTGCCAGGTGAAGTATCAAAGTCACAAGTTCACTTGTGACTTTGTGCCCAGCGAGGCGGGTTTTCGACAACCCCCAAAATCAACGTGCCCCGGGTGGGACTCGAACCCACACTGGAAGGTGTTTAAGACCTCTGCCTCTGCCGTTGGGCTACCGGGGCGGCGGGAGCAGGTTAGTCCTTTCGGCCCTGCTCGCGAGCGAAGCGTTTGCGGAGCAAGAATCCCTCGGCAATGGCTTCGTTCTGCTTCTTCTCCCGCTTCTGCGCACCGCGCGCGTCTCGCAGGGGCAGTTGCAGCGTCTCCTCGGCCGCAATGCCTGCCTGAAGTTGGCGACTGCGCTCCAACTCTGTGTCGACCTCGGCACCAAACAGCAAGGCCAGGTTGGTCAGCCACAGCCACAGCAGGAGTACGACGACACCGGCGACGGCCCCATAAGTCTTGTTGTAGCTGCCGAAGTTGGAGACATAGAACCCAAAGCCGAGCGAAGCCAGCACCCACACCACAATCGCGATCAAGGCACCGATCGACAGCCAGCGGAATTTCGGTTGCTGCACATTGGGGGTGGCGTAGTAGAGCAGTGCCACGATCAGCACGACGACCAGTCCAAGCACAGGCCACTTCGCGATGTTCCAGACCGCGAGCGTCGACTGGCCCAGCCCGATCGTGTCGCCCAAAGCCGTGGCGATCGGACCGCTGGCGACGACCACGACCAGCGCGATCGCGAGCAGCAGGATCATCACCAGCGTGAGCAGCAGCGTGAGCGGACGCAACTTCCAGACCGGGCGTCCTTCGGGGACCTCGTAGATCTTGTTCATCGCCCGCGAGAAGGCGCCGACATAACTCGATGCCGACCACAGAGCACCCACAAGGCCGATCAGCAGACCCCAACCGGCCGCCTTGTTGGCGGTGAGTTCCTCGATGATCCCGCTGATCGTCTCGGCGCTGTCTGGGGGCAGCAGCCGACCGACCACCTCGTTGACAAATGCCATCACCTGCTGGGAGTCCGGCAGCAGGCCGAGCACCGAGATCAGGGCGATCAGTGCCGGGAAGAGCGCCAAGACCGAGTAGTAGGTGAGCGCGGCAGCAAGGTCGGTGCAGTTGTCGTCGGAGAACTCGGCAAAAGCTCGCTTGAAGGTGTAGCCCCACGAGGGCTTCTTGATCTGTGTCGGGCTGTCCACCTTGTCGGGGTGGTCGGGGTCTGGTCGAGTCGCCTCATCGTTGTAGTCGGCGGCCGACTTCGCCGCACCCGAGTCATCCGCGCTTCCCTGGGAGTCACTCAACGACTCCTCTGCGGGGGTCGACTCGTTGCGGCTGAGGAAGCGACCGAGGCGCTCTCGGGCCGAAGCAAGGGCAAACATGCGGGCTCTCCTCGGGTACGACATCAGTGAACGAGGGACCACGCTATCCCGTCGAGAATGTCGGACTCCGACACGAGCATCGCCTCGACCGTCGTACGCCGCAGCACCCGAGCCAAGATCAGCGCCCCGGCCCCGATCACATCAGCTCGTCCCGGATGCATGAAGCCAAGCCCACGACGTTCGGCCACCGTCATCGCCAACAAGCGCTGCGCGGCTTCATGTACGGCGGCGGCACTGACCACTGCGTTGTTCAGCAACTGCCGGTCGTAGTGCTCCAGGCCAAGCACCATCGCGGCCGTGGTGGTGATCGAACCGGCAACTCCGATCACCGCTCGCGCCTGATCGAGCGGAACCGGACACGCGTCCAAGTGCGACTCAATGTCAGCGATCGCAGCCGCAATCTCGGCCTCGGTCGGCGGGTCGGAGCGCAGGTGTCGCTCGGTCATGCGCACCGAACCCACATCGAGCGACTGCGCAGCAGCGATCGACCCATCGGCCTCACCCAAAATCAACTCCGTAGAGCCACCGCCGATATCGATCACCAGGTACGGCGGCAACCAGCCAGCCGGCACAGTCCGAGTCGCTCCAGCAAACGACAACCGGGCTTCCTCATCACCTGGGACAACCTC
>WBZP01000345.1_pt1 | contig 63997 bp, 55 predicted proteins | sample 5204301 | NCBI WGS metagenome assembly WBZP01 (sample SAMN12412401, study PRJNA552823) | activated sludge metagenome | isolation source: activated sludge from nitrification reactor of wastewater treatment plant... | place: USA: Pennsylvania | collected 2017 | reverse complement strand
CCCCCCCTACCCTTCCCTGGGCCACGCACGCATGCGGAGTGGCAGAGCTTTGCGGACTCGCTCTATGAAAAGTGGGGCGGCAACTGGGCCAATCCGCAGAAGCCCAAGGTCAAAAAATCCAAGTCTAAGTAATGTGCGGTGGCCTTTTTGGCTCCCACACAGCATGTCGAGGGCATTGGTGCAATGAGCATGCTTAAGTGGAAGTTAATGATTACGACGCTGCCAGTGCCGCTGGTGGCCATCGTGATTCGCTATATTCTTGAACACTTCTTCAAGAATTATATGAACAACTATAGCGGGGTCATGGACTTTTCGGCCCTGTCTCCGGTTCTGACTGGCGGAGTGTTCCTGATCGGCCTGATGCTGTCGGGCACGCTGCAGGATTACAAAGAAAGCGAAAAGATTCCAGCCGAGTTAGCAACCTGTCTGGAGAGCATCGAAGAGACGGTGAGCTGGGTATGTGCCAATCGTCCAGCGGTCAATCAACGTCAAATGAAAGAGCTGATCGCGGAAGTCACCGATGAGATGGTCGGCTGGCTTTTGCGCAAACGGACTCCCGCACAAGGATTTGTGGCGATTGAAAAGCTCAACGAACTGGTGAAGGAGTTCGACAAGCTCAACGCCGGACTGCCTGCGGTGCGGATGATGACGGAGATCCACAATCTGAGACGGACGATGACTCGGATTGGGGTGATCTCGCGGACCGGGTTTTTGGCGTCGGGCTATGCGCTGCTCGATATCTTGGTGGTGTCGGTGCTGACGCTGCTCATCATCGCGTCGTACAAGGCCGAGTTCGGCGTGCTCGGCAAGTACATCATCATCGGCTTCGTCTCGCTGATTTACAGCTACCTGTGGCGGCTGGTGAAGGACGTCGATGATCCGTTTGAGTACGCTCCCGATGGTGAGCGAACCGGCGCGGCAGAGGTCGAGCTGTTTCCGCTGCTCGAGTATCAAGCACGGGCGAAGGAACGACTGGCGGGTAAGACCATTGAGCAGCGCTTCGCCGAAGGGGCCGCCAAAGCCGACTCGGGACAGAGCGGTGGACCGAGCTTGGCGGTGCTGGCCGGGGTGAGCATCGGCTGTCTGTGCATCGGTGCCTCGGTGGTATGGCTGCTCAGCCGGGGCATGAGTACGCCCCCCAAAGTCGTCCCGAGCACAACTCCAGCGGTGGTCGTCACGCCAGCCATCGTTGCCCCAGCGGTCGACACAACCAAGCCAGCGCCCAAAGCTGTCGAAACCAAAGACGCCGCTCCAGTCGAACCAACCTCCGCCAAGGCCGAAGTCGCCAGCAAACCCAGCGCCGATGCCGAGGAAGCCGACGAAGAAGCCGCCAAGAAGCCCAAGCGCCGCCACCACCGCCGCAAAAAAGAATAAGCCTAGATAACGGTCGGGCAGTCGGGACGGCAGAGGCAGCGGATGCCCTCTTTGTGCAGGGTGATCTGGCTCGCCAAGTAATCGACGAGCAGCTCCTCACCGGGCGCAATGTCTCGGCAGGCCCGAACGACCAAGCGCGCTTCGATCTCGCAGTTTGGCGTGCAGCTATGGTTGATGAGATCCGCACCGCGAGGACCGGCTGGGCCGCAGTCCTTGACCAGGCAAATCAGCCGCTGTGGTTCCACGACCAGATCGATGGTCTGGGCGGACTCCCAGTGGCCATAGTCGACTTGGCCCTCCGCATCGATGGGCAACGCCACCGGCGTCCCTGGACACAGGCAACCGATCACGGTTCCACGGGGAATCGGGTTACGCGCAAACAGGCCTTTCCCAACGAGTCCCGCGCCCTCCACCACCAAATCCGTGCGTAGGAAAGCGTCCTCGGCCACAAGGTTACTTCGGTATGTCGACATCAGAAGCGAAAGCGGCGACCGGTTGTAGGTGGGAATGAAGCAAAGGCAGCGTCACCGTAGAGGCAAAATCGTCTCACAGTCAGGCAGCACTGGTTAGAAGTAAGTGATGTCCCAGTGCGTGGACTCTTTGGCGTAGAGGTTGCCCGCCGCCGACTTGTACAGCGGTGCGCCATCACCACGCTTGCCCTGATAAGTGAAGTTATTGACGATGTAGTTGCCGATGCAGGTCGAAAACGCGATGTCGACCTTGAAGCCGTTCCAGTGGCTGTAGGTGCCCGAAGCGTGGCCGGTTTCGGTTCCTCCGGTGATGGTCATCGCGCAGCCGCTCGCCCGCTTGAGGGTGATGATGCCGTTTACGGTGGTGTCGTTGATCTGATCGAACGAGGTGCAGGTCGAGTTGTTGCGGTTGGTGCAACCGCCGCTCGAGGAAACGCCTATCCCAGCGGCCCGAATCAGGGAGTCCGCCTGAGCCTGCGACAGCTTGGCGGCATAGTTGGGATCAGCCCAATCAGGAGCAAACTCGTCGCCGGTCTCGACGCCTTCTTCACCATCACCATCCGCAAACGCGACAGACGAACAGAGCAGCGTCATCGCAAACGCGGTGCAGGTCAGAAGAACACTCTTTTTCATCGTCATCATCTCGGGCCTCCTTCGCGGTGTACTCAGGTGCCTCGATATGAAGCACCCTTTGGGATTCATATTGCTCGGCTGTGACTACCCCAGCGGAACCGTCTGCTCCGACGGTTCGCGAACGCGGTAATTGGTTCGTAGATGCTCATCGAGCTGTTCCAACATCGACTCCCCTTGATACGAGCCCTGCGGGTGGTCGGTGTAGAACGTGCCCTCTTCGCACAGATCGCCCTCCCCTGGCAGCGGCTGCGTCGGCACTTCTCCGCCTGGACGACAGACCCCATCAATGAACACCAGGATCGCTTTCGGGAGCCGCTGCTTGTCATCGGGATCGGACATGAAGCTGTGGATCAGGCTGCCGATGCTCTTGCCCAGGTCGGTCGGGTCCATGCCGTAGCCGTGGCCAAAGTAGATCACGGGATAGCGCAGTCCTTGGTTTTGCGGCTCGAAGTAACCCGGCGGCAAGATCATGCTGTACGGCGTCTGACGGCCAGACTTGAGCTTCAGCGACAGACCCTTGGGCACCAGTCGCGGATCGTCCGAGGGCTGAATCGCGGTATCGGCATCGGGCCAGCGGGTCAGCAGGAACTTGAACAGCACGATGGCGCGATGAACCACCTGGGACACCGCTCCCGCGTGCCGACCATCGCCCGTCTCTGCCGCCCGAGCCTCGGAGATCTCGGGGTTGCCGTAGCGAACAAACAGCCGCCGCCCGAGCTTCGACATATCGACATCACCGGCGGAAAACGAGTTCTCTTCGGTCGGAGCTTGACCGGTAAGTGCCGGAAAGCCACCAAAGAGCTGCGTCGACAGCCCCCGTGACGCGAGCAATCCAAACAGATAGCCGGTCGAGATGTGGGCGTTAAAAAAGTCTCGGATGCCCGCGTCGTAATAGATGTCCTTCTTGGAAAGCTCCAAGAGCGACATCTTTTCGGCCAGCGAGTGTGGGTCGTGATCCATCCACTTCACGAGGCCGGGGTTGTAGTCGAAGCGCCCATTGCCCTCGCCGTGATCGAAGCAGCCGGGGGTGCCACCGTCGATCTCACAGCCCTTGCCTTTGACCCCATCGAGCCCGCTGTCTTCATACGGCTCGCCCTGGTCGAAGCGAAAGTTACCCTCGCTGCCACCCGGATTCTTCAGGTAGTGATAGTTATCGCCCGCAGGATCGGGGTTGCGAACGGGGTCGTAGCCCGGCTCTTTGGCATCGGGCAGGCCATCGAGTCCGACGTCTTGGAAGGGCTCGCTCGCCTGGATGATCACGGGCTCTCCGGCGTCCCGCTTGCCGTTGCCGTTGACATCGACCGCGAGCGCGATCTGCACCGGGTCGGTCTGCGGCTTGCTGCCATCGAACACGCCTTGCTTGCCATCGGCCTCGCCACCGTCGCAGAACGTAATGACGTCCCACTTGCCCTCGGGATTGAAGCGTCCGTCGTAGAAGGACTTGCCGGTGGGGTCGCTGGTTTTGCCTTTGAGGACGACCGGATTTTTGCAGGCCTGATCTGGCGTCTGCATCACCGTGGACGAGGGCACTCCCGGCGGCAAAAACGGATCTTGGGGGTTATACATCGCCCAGTTGCCGATCGCCCGGACCAGATCCCGGTTCGCACGAAGGTAGAGCTTGCGGCGCAGCGTCAGACCGATTCCCTCGCCAAGCTGAACCGGCATCGCTTCAAAGGAGCCGACGTTTTCGTTCTGGCCCTTAAGCGGCGGTCGCGCCTGCGGACAGGTCTGCCCGATCTTGCCTTTGCCGGCTTTTTCATCGGCTGCGGTGCAGAAACCGCCAAAGAACATGTCGCGGGTAAAGCCCATGCTGTAGGTAAGATCCGGTCCGGGATCCGCTCCGAGCACGCCGACCGCATCGAAGCGCTCGGGATGGCGAAAGAAGTACATCGACGCGCCGATGCCGCCCATCGACACACCCGCGACCGCTCGGTAGGTGAACTTGCGCTTCACAGTGCCGCCAAGGTCCACCGGCATCGCCACTTGGAAGGTCGCTACGTCGGCGAGCGTCTTGTCGGGCCCAAGCTGCGCCACGTCGTGCCCGGGCAGGTGAAAGCGCAGTTGGCCGCCCTGCGCGGTCGAAACCGTAATGTTTTCAACGGGCGTGACGTGAGTGGGTGCCTGTCCAAAGCGCGACAAGACCACCAGTCGATGGCGCAGTGTCAGAAACTTGGAAATCGACGCCAGCGGTACCGGCAGCACGATGTCGAGGCCGCGCTGTCCAACGGGCTGACCAAGCTGCAAGACCACCGCCGAACCGAGTCGGGTATAGCCGTCGAGCGATAGATCGGTTCCCTTGCGCACGCCAACAATTGGCATCGGATTCGCAGCCGCTTCGCTCGGGTGAACGCTGAGGCAGACGCTGGCACCCTGGACCTCGGGGTTCGGCGCACTCAAAGTTCGCGGCTCGGGAAGCGCGGCGCTGCAGGCAGTTAACTCTGGCTCGACGGGAAGCGGGTCGCTGGACTGCGGCTCATCACAGCCCCAGAGCATGATTCCGGTACACAGCACCGTCCACCTGGCTGACCGACGGGAAAACAACCTTCGCGACGAGGATGGAAATTGCATGGCGCGGAGTGTAGCCTGAGACAAATGGAATCCGTCACGCTTTCCGATAGCTTGAACGCCGGTCCCCTGGCGCTGCTTCTGCAGGGGGTGCTATCCGATACGGCGCGACGACACGGGGACAGGCTGCCTGGACTCCGCAGTCGGCTCGGTATGATTGCCAGCGATTCACGCGAAGAAGTCACGCTGGTGTTTGGGGACGACGGCTGTCTGATCCTGAACACCCTGATGGAGCCGGACCTGACGTTTGAGGCCGAAAGTGAGCTAGTGCCACGCCTTCAAACGGTACCGATGGTGCTCGGCCTGCCGATCTTTGTCTCGCCGGCGGGTCTGGATCTGATGCTGTCGCTGCTGCGTCACCCGCTGCGCATCCGAGGTCTGACACTGATCTTCGTCAACCCAGCCCGAGCCGGTCGCGCCATCCTCGATACCGCACGCTTGGTACGACTCCTCGCTGGAACCTACTAACCCGCTCGACCGTGGCCGACCGCTTGGGCCAGCGCAGACTCGCAAATTGGCAGCTCGGACTCGCTGATGGTCCGGACATCGCACAGCAGTCGCCCACCGGATACACGGGCCACCACCGGCGGATCATGACGCCTCAGCGCCGCCTGTAGATCGAGCACTTCCATCGCTGAAACCGTCGGCGAGACCGCCCAGCTCCACGGCTTATGAAGCGGCTGCGCCCCTCCGCCCACTGCGGAACGGACGCGAACCAGACTCGCTGACACCCCACGCTGCGCGAGCGCCGTTTGCAGTCGCTCTGCCCGCGAGCGCAACTCGGCTTCAGACAGCTGGAGCATGCGCCAGGTCGGAATCTGCTCGGTCAGTCCATCTCGGTACAGCTCGAGCGTCGCCTCCAGCGCCGCCAGCGTCAGCTTGTCGGGTCGGAGCGCTCGCAGCAGCGGATGCTTTGCTAGCTTGGCCATCACGGTCGCGCTGCCACACAGAATCCCCGCCTGCGGTCCACCGAGCAGCTTGTCGCCCGATAACATCACCACATCGCAGCCTTGGGCGATGACCTCGGCCACCGTCGGTTCTGGCATTTCCGATGCTGTGCTGCTGTCTTCATCGGTCGCTGCGGACTCCTCGCCGAGCGCTCCATCCCGCTCGCGGTGCATCGGCACCAGCGCGCCCGATCCCAGGTCATACAGGCAGAGCAGCCCGCGCTCGTGGGCAGTGTGGGCCAGCTCGGCCAGCCCGACTTCGGCCACAAAGCCAACCTGAGCGAAGTTGCTGCGATGCACTTTTAGATACGCTGCCGTCGCTTCGCCCGTCACCGCAAGGTAGTCACGCAGATGGGTGCGGTTGGTGGTTCCGACCTCACGCAGCCTCGCACCCGAAGCCTCCATCACATCAGGCACCCGAAACGAGCCACCGATTTCGACCAGCTCACCACGAGAAACCACCACTTCACGACCCGCGCACAGTCCGCCGAGCGCCAGCAGCACCGCCGCCGCATTGTTGTTCACGACCAGGTGCGCCTCGGCTCCGGTCAGTTGGCGCAGTAGCGTCGATAGAGGCTGCTGACGACTGCCACGGGTGCCGCTCTCAAGCTGATATTCGAGGTTGCAGTAGCCGCTCGCCAGCTCGGCCATGCGACGTAGCGCTCGCTCAGCCAGCGGTGCCCTGCCCAGGTTCGTGTGCAGCACCACGCCGGTCGCGTTCACCACTTTCCGCAGCGACGAAGTCAGCAGCTCACGCGCCCGCCTAGCTATCTCAGCATTCGACAGCACCAGCTTGGGCTCGGCGGACAGTAGCGTGCCATCCAGGAGCTTTCGCCGCGTCACGGCCAGCTCATCACGCACCGCTTGCACCACCGACCAGCGCGGCAGCTCTGACAGGAGCTTCACGACCTCCGGTTGCCCCAGGACCGCTTGGACTTGGGGCAGCCGACTCAGCCGCAGCGTCACACTCTCGTCCGTCATCATCAGGCTCCCAGACTGTGCAAAACCCTTACCACTTCGCCAGCCGCTCCAGCACCTGGGCCGGACGATTGGTGATGATGGCATTGACGCCATGGGAGTTCATCGTCGCCACTTCGTTGGGCTTATCGACGGTCCAGGTGTTGACTCGCAAGCCGCGCTGCCGCCAGCCACGCATCGCTGGCCCATCGACTAGCTTGGCCTCGGGATGAACCGCTGCGAGCGACCACAGTGGCAGTCGATATAAGTTGCGCATCAGCTCGCCCTGCCCTGCTTCAAACAAGTAGCCGAGCGGCACGCAGCCTTTGGCTTCGGATTGAAAACGCAAGAGCTGAAACGGATCGAACGAGGACACCAGCGTCTTGCCACTGTCATTGAGCCGCCCAGCTCGTAACAGCACCTTGGCAACCGCCTGTGCAAGCCCATCGTCAAACGGGAGCCGCAAATACTCGTAGGAATGGCGCAACGACTGCGATTTTAGCTCGACGTTGACCAGCGCGTTCGGTCCGAGTTCGGTAAAGACCTGCTCGAGCGTGGGCACGCGCTCGCCTCTGCCTACATCAAAGCGGCGCAGCTCGCCAAGTGGAGTTTCGCGCACACGCTGATGCGAACCGGGGGCTTCGCGGGTTACTCGAGCCAGCGTGTCATCGTGGACCACGACCACCTCGCCGGATCCACAGAGCATCACATCCAGCTCGACGCCATCGGCACCTTGCTCAATCGCTGCCCGAAACGCGAGCAGCGTGTTTTCCGGGTGGTCGTGCGACGCTCCCCGATGACCAAGCACAATGGGGCGGGCGGCCCCAGACCTACCCACATCAGACATGAAAGACAGAGGCTGCATGTTGGGAAGAAGATAGACTAAGCTAAGTTAGGCGTTTTGTTTCTAAACGCCGGCACCACCCGTATGTCCAGCGACGATCCGCGTATTGGCAGCGTGTTTGGCAACTTCCGGCTCTTGCGCAAGCTTGGCGAGGGCGGAATGGGCGTCGTCTACGAAGCCGAGCATCACACCATCGGTCGACGAGCCGCCGTCAAGGTGATGCACGCTGAGTTTGCGAAAAACGACGAGTACGCCAAACGCTTCCTCAATGAAGCCCGCGCCGTCAACATCATCCGCCACCCGGGTCTCGTCGAAATCTTCGAGTTCGGGCAGGAAATGGACGGCTCGCTGTACATCGTGATGGAGTTCTTAGAGGGCAAGTCTCTCTTCGATCGCTATGTGCAGCCGGGGGTGAAGCCGACCGCGATCGAGGCAGCTCGACTCGGGGAACAAGCCGCCCGAGCGCTCGCTGCAGCCCACGAAAAGAACGTCATCCACCGCGACTTGAAGCCGGAAAACCTGATGCTGGTTCCGGACCCAGTGCGACCGACGGAGGACCGCGTCAAGATCCTCGACTTCGGAATCGCCAAGGTCGCTCGGCGAACCACCCCGGTCGCACCGGCCCCTCGGGAGTCTGGCAAGCGGGGCGCTCGTACCGGTGCCGGCTCGTATCTGGGAACCCCGCTCTATATGGCCCCTGAACAGCACGGTGGGGCCGAAGATGTCGACGGGCGTGCCGATGTCTTTTCGTTCGGCTTGGTGCTCTACGAGCTGCTCTGCGGCAAGCTGCCGTATGAAACCAACTCGCTGGCGCTCATTGCCAAGCAGGCGACGCCGCTGCACGAGCTCAGCAAGGCTGTACCGCTCAAGCTATCGCAGCTCATCCAGCGGATGATGGCGCTGGAGCCGGTGCAGCGCCCAACGATGTCCGAGGTCGCGAGCGAGCTGTCGGCGATCGTAAAAGCGAGTCGGCGGCGGGTCAGTCCGGTACTCACGGCGGTTGCGGGCGCTGCGTGCGTGGTGGTCATGGCGATGGCCGGGTTGGCAATCTGGAAAGTGGTCCATGTCCCGACGCTGTCTGAGGCACGAGAACAGGCGCTCAAGGTCATTCAAGCGGGTCTGGTGGCGGGCGATCCGGCCGAGCGCAGCTTGGCACTACGAGCCATCGAGCTGAGTCGTGATTCGGGCTTTGGCGCGCTGGCACAGCCGCTGCTCAGTGACGGACAACCAACGGTGCAAGCCTCCGCCGCCAAAACCATTGGTGAACTCGGCGCGGTGGCGCTGGAGCCGGATCTGCTGTCGACGCTGGAGAAGAGCACCACCCCGCGAACCACGGTCGAAATCGCTGCGGCACTCAGCAAGCTATCGAATCCTCGCGGTCCCGAGACACTGCGCACGCTGCTGGCCAAAAGCGACGAACTTACTAAGGTCGAGTCGGCGCTGCGTCTGGCAGAACAAGGTGACTCGGGCGCGATGGCGCTGCTGCAAAAAGCAACCATGGGGGAGCCGCAACTCGCCATGGTGCCGCTGCTGCTTTCGTTGGCTCGTGGTGGCGACACGCAGGCACTGGCCAAACTACGGCAGATATTCGACGGCAAAGCGCAGAGCGCTGACAAAGCGCGGCTGGCCTATCAGCTCGTGCGGCTCGGTGATGGCACAGCGCGAGAGTGGCTGGACCGCAATGCCCAGTTTGATGGGCCCGAGCAGCTCAGAGCGGTGCGATTCTTGGCCCAGCTTGGTGACACCACTGGGCAAGTGCTGCTGGAAAAAAGCAGTAGCGATGACAAACAGCCCGATACCGCCCGCGAAGTGGCCGTCGAGGGACTCGCCGACCTGGGCAGGTCCGAAAACGCAAGTCGACTCGCTCTGGTGCTCGGGGAACGGAACATCAGCAAGCGACTGCGCTACACCACCGCTGGGGCGATCCTACTGTTAGCGACGGGAACACAGACGCCTCCAGAGGAGCTATCGCTCGGCTGGGCCAAAGCAGCGCTCGGCAGTAACAGCGACTCGACCCGAGAGCTGGCCGTACTTCTCCTTGGGAGCGAGTCGAGCGGCGGCAGCATGGAAGCCCTTCGCAAAGCGCTCTCGGACCGCTCCGCGAATGTGCGAAAAAGTGCTGTGGTTGCGCTTGCCGATCGTGGTGGCAAGGATGCACTCGCTGCACTGGCGACAGGGTTAAGCGATGCGGACAAGGACGTGCGGGTGGCAGCAGCCCAAGCGATGGGGAAGGTGTCCTCCGAGCTGATCCGACGTGGCGATGCGGAGTCTCCGAAAATCGCAGCGGAAAGGGTGAGCAAACTCCTCCAGTCTAACGACGAGCGAGAACGGATGGCTGCGCGTGGAGCGCTGCTCGGTATGGGCGACCGCAGCCAAGCCACCGCTATGCGCGGCGGTGCCCAATCGAGCGATGCTGCTGTCCGTCGCCAAGCGGTCGAAAACAGCGACTCTGACGACGAGCTGCTCACCAAAGCGCTCGAAGACAGCGATAGCAAGGTTCGCTTCGCCGCCGCTCGCAAGCTGGCCCAAAAGGGCAACAAGCGAGCCATTCCCGTCCTACGTGAGGTGGCGATTTCATCGGATCTCGACGCTGTGGTTGCCTACGGACTACTCAGCAAGCTTGGTGAGGATGTCGAGCCTCCGCCGCAGAGTGTGATGGTGGGCACCAGCGTTGCAGAGCGACACGCGATGCTCGGGACGATTTCGGAGCTGCCGGCACGGGCGGCAAAAAAACTGCTTCCTAGCCTCACAACCGACCCCTCTGCGGTGGTTCGGCGTCGAGCTGCCGAGGTCGCCCACAGCCTCTATCTAAGAACGAAGGACTCCTCGTTTTTGCCAATGCTGCGGGCGCTTCGCAATGACTCGGATCTGCTGGTGCGGTCGCGGGCCAACCAACTGCTGGGCGACTTGGCAAAGCAAAATCCGCAGGTGCTAACTGAAAAAGCTCCCGTTGAGAAGCCAGAGAAAGCGCCGGACAAGACCTCAGACAAGGCGGAGACTCCCAACAAAGGCCCCGTCCCGGGCGAGCCGTCCGCGACCAAAGATCCGAATCCGTCGTCAAGCGGCTCGGGTTTTGTGCAGCTCGTTGGAGAAGACGGTGTGAGGGTGCAGATCGACAAAGGAGCCCCTCAATTGGTATCCGATAAGCCGATCTCGCTTTCCGTCGGAAAGCATCGCATTACGTCGGTTGGGGGCGGCCAAGACGTTCAGGTCAACGCTGGTGCCACCGTCACCGTCAAGCTGCTGGGAACGCTGACCGAGCAACTGGTCCACGACGCCAGCGAGGCACTGCGCAGTAAGGAGCTGGCCAAAGCCCAGACCCTGATCGAGCGGGCCCGTCGGGTGGGTCTCCGAATGGGGGCTCGTCCCCAGCTTATGTCCGAACTGGTCTACTTGCAGGCTCGGCTCTACGACGCACGAGGTCAGTGGCGCGAAGCAATGAATGAGTACGGCAAATACCTGACGTTGCCCGTTCCCCACCAGCGCTCCGAGACCGCTGCCGCAGTACGAGCTGCCGTCGCCAAGCTTGCACCCAGAATGGGCCGAATCCAGATATTCACGCTCAAAGAGGGCAAATGTAAGCTCACCGAAGAGTACTTCCTGCCACCGGGCGAGCACCTCATCAGCCTGGGTGGCGGTAAGTCCAAAGTGATGTCGATTTACGCTGGCCTCACCACTCCCGTGAGGCAATGCCCCTAAGGATCAGGTCGCAGCGGCTCGGCTCAGCAAGTCTGGCTGTGCTGCTATCGATGACGGTCGCTGCTTGGCCGTGCGCGGCCGTTCCTCCGCCGTTGCCCAATCGTCCAATGCCGCAACCGGCTCGGGGCCCGCTGGCTGACAAGCTTGCCAAGCTGATGGCCGATGGCACTGCGGCCCTCATCGCCAATGATCCAGCTCGTGCCCAACCGCTGCTGGAGCAAGCCTTTCGCATCAAACCAACCCCGGAGCTTTTGTATCAACTCGGCAAAGTCGCCGAGGCTCAAGGTCAATCCATCGTCGCTGCCGATCTATATCGTCGCTATTTGGAGACCGGGGCGACCGCAACCGATGAGAAAAGCGCCGATTCTTTGCGCAAGCAAGTGCTCGCTGTTCCGCCTTCGGTGAGTGAAGTGACCGTTGCTGGATCCAGTGGAGCGTTTCTCCTCATCGATGGTCGACTTGTGGGAACTCTTCCTCTCAATCGACCGCTGCTGCTGGCACCCGGTCCACATCGTTATCGGCTCGAATCCCGTGGCATCACTTCAGAGAGCGACCCGCTGACGATTCCCGATGGTCGCACCGCAGAACTGCACCTGACCGCTGGCAGCTCCGGTTCGCTCATCGCCGTACTTACCGTCCACTCGCTGGCGATCCTCTCGATCACTGCGTCAGGGCTAGTGGATGACCAAAAGAAACAGGTCGAGGAATCGATCATCGCTGCTGCCCGCAATGAGCACGCGATCATCCTACCACCTGACAAAGTCGCAGAACTCGTCGGCGGTGAGTCTCCTTCCTGTCTGCAGCATCAGCCGTGCCTCGATCGCATTTCCCAAAAGTCCGAGGTCCGCTACCAGCTCACGTATTCGCTCAAGTCCCAAGATGCGTCTACCGGCATCACAGTGATGGCGGATCTGCTCGATTTGGCCAGTGGTCTACACGCCGCTCACCTGGAAGAAACCATCGCCACCGAGGTCTTAGGTAGTGCAACGCTCTCTCTCACCCGTCGGCTGTTTCAGATCGCACTCAGCCGTCCTCGCGGCACGCTTCAGATCGAATCCAATCCTCCATCGGCCACCGTCTCGGTCGATGGTCGAGTTCTCGGCGCAACGCCGCTTTCGCGAGTAACACTTTCGGGCAGTCATGTCGTCACCATCGAACTAACCGACCATGAGCCTTATCAATCCAAGGTCGCGGTCGCCCCAGGATCGACGGTTCAGATCACGGCTGATCTTCTCAGACGAGCGCCGCCGCCGCCCCCTCCACCACCTGTGCTCACCACGATTCCAGGCGAGTCGGCCCGTTCTCGCAACCTGCGCTGGATCTTTGGTGGTGTCGGGTTGGTAACGGGAGTCACGCTGACCGGGCTTGGTATTGCTGCTCTCTCGCAAAACGGTTCGTGCGGCGACAATCCTGCCCCGTCCAGCGGCACCCCCTGTGAGCTGCTCTACAACACCGCTGCGATTGGCGGTGGACTCGTTGGTGCTGGAATCGGCCTCACCGTGGGCGGAGCACTCGCCATGTTCTGGCCCAGTCGCAAACCTCGACAGGTCGCAACACCTCCGGTCCTGCCATCCGCACAGCCATAAAAAAAGCCCCACCGAGTTCGTCGGTGAGGCTTGTTGGAGGCGCCGGGAGTCGAACCCGGGTCCGAAAGTGCTTGGCAGGGGCCACTACGTGTGTAGTCGGTGTTTGATTCACCCGCTGGGACTCTCCACCGACATAGAATCCCTTGGGCTATTTCACCTTTGGTTTCGCCATCCTCGCGGTGAAAGCCGAGGGAGCTATCTCGTTTATTTTGACACCCCGTCTCAAGTCGCGAGAACTACCCGAGGGGAGCGGCTCTCTGTCTGGTTATTAAGCAGCGAGAGCGTACGCGTTATCGTTCGCGTTTCTGATTTTTCCGCTGGATTTACGAGGTAACGAATCCTCGACACGCAACCGTCTACTCAGATCACCCCCGTCGAAACCGTTACGCCCCCGAAATGGGGAACAACCAAGGGCAAAGGCAGCATACGCACGCGATCGGTCGAGGTCAACCTCTCGGCCTCTCGTTAGTTGACAATCGGCGTACCACCATCTCTTTGCGCTGGCGGTGGGGCGATCTTCACTGGCAGCTCTGGCGAATTGAGTGGTGGTGGCGGTTCGAGGAACTTGCCCAGCTCTCGACCGGTTTTCCAGAAGCCGTGCTGGTATACGAAAAAGTCGTACCGAATGGCGTAGGGATGGCCTTTGCGGACGATGCGCACTCGATAAACCGGGGTCGGCTGCACCAGGGCTCGTTGGATCACTTTCTCGGTGTCACTTTGCTTCTCGGCGGACAAGGTGTCGACTCGGGTCACCTCGACGTCGTCGTAATGATGTTCGTAGATGCTGGCCACTAGCTCCGCCGCAGCCGGTCCGAGCAGGGGCTTGGCGAGCAGCTCGTATCGAGGCCAAAAACGCCGAGCCTTATCCTGCCCAATCAGCATCGCCAACTCTTCGAGAGACATCTTCATCGATGCCATCATCTCGACGAGTCGCTGTCGGTCATCCCGCTTCGCTGCGGTGAGCACGTCTGTCCACAGCCGAAGCAGCTCCTTTTCGCTGCTTCCGTACACGCCCGGTTCGAGCGGATTCTCCAAAAACAGCTTCGAGCAGCTCACCGTCGATGCCAGTGCAACCACCAAACCCAACCCGAACGTCCTGCGGCTTGTCTTGAACATCCTACCCATCATCTCCGTCGCCTATCTTCCATTGTCGAGCACTGTGCCGACTTCGTGCTCTCTCATACAGTGCAAACTGCCATCCTTGCCGAAACCTCGCCACCTGCGGTATGAAAGCGGCCTTGGCGTGGGGCTGTGGATAACATTGTGGGTAACCCTCTGATTTGGGCAGTGGATGAAGTGGGAGAAACCACCTGCTGTGGAAGACTCGGTACTTTATCCACAGTGTCCCACACAACCATCCACAGGCGATGTGCTTGATTTCCAAGGACTTAGGGTAGTTTTCCAGAAATTCACAGGCCCGAATACGGTTACGAATTGGATCTATATCTAGTGATCCAGATCAGGTAGAACCCTGTGCCCCAGGTTCCATTCACCCGAACAGGTTGGAGAAACAGATGGAGTTCAGAATCGAGAAAGCAGCGTTCCTCCAAGCGCTGTACTACGCGCAGGGCATTGCTGACAGGAAGTCGACCATGCCCATCCTCGCCAACGTGCTACTTCGCTCGGATGGCAATGACCGGATTTTGGTGGCTGCCACCGACCTGAACCTTACCGTTACCACCGAGCTGCCCTGTGAAGTGCAAAGCGAAGGTGGCCTGACCGCTTCAGCCAAACACCTGCACGACATCGTCAAGTCGCTGCCGAGCGACAAGCTAAGCCTTAAGCGCGCCGACAACAACTACGCCGAGCTGTCGAGTGGCAAGGCAAACTACAAGGTCGTTGGTCTGCCTGATCGAGACTTCCCGAAGCTGCCGCCACACCGCGATGTGCAGTTCCATCGCGTCGATGGGGCGGTGCTGCGCGACCTGATTGCCAAGACCTTCTTTTCGATTTCCGCCGATGAGACCCGGAGCCACCTCAACGGGGTGCTGCTCGAATGTGATGGTGAGGGAGATCGCGCCTTTGCTCGCATGGTGTCGACGGATGGTCACCGGCTGTCGAAATGCGAGCGACCCCTGCCCGGTGCGCCGAAGCTCATGCCGGGAGTGGTCATTCCTCGGCGAGGTCTGATGGAAATTCGACGAGCGCTCGAAGGCAGCGGTGGCAACGTCGAGATAGCCACCCACAACCAGTATTTCTTCGTCCGTACCGGTGCGACCGTGCTGTCGGTGCGCCTCACCGAGGCGAGCTTTCCTCCCTACGAGCAGGTGATTCCCCGCGATCATCAGCGGCGGGTGGTCGTCAAGCGTTCGGCGCTGTTCGACGCGCTCAAGCGGATTGTGCTGGTGGCCTCCGAGAAGACCTGGGGTGTGAGGATGGGCATCGTGAGCGGCGTGATGCGCATCGAGTCCGACAATCCCGACCTGGGCCAAGGCCGCGAAGAGCTCGACGTAAACTACGAAGGCCCCGAGTGCAACATTGGTTTTAACGCCAAGTACATGATTGAGCTGCTATCGGAGATGGACACGCCGGAGGTCCAGCTTGAGCTCAACGGTGACCTCGATCCGGGAGTGCTGAGACCTCTTGACGAAAAGCAGGGCGTGGGCAACCAGTACCTCGGCGTGATCATGCCCATGCGCCTGTGAGCGCTTGCTGGTCCGTAGCCTACATACCTGCGACTTCCGCAACCTGCGCGACGTCGAGTATCGGCCTCACCCTCGCTTCAACGTCATCTTTGGCGACAACGGGCAGGGCAAGACCAACCTGCTTGAGTCGATATTCCTGCTGGCCACTCAGCGATCCTTTCGGCGGAGCCGACTCGACGACTTGGTTCGATTCGGTGCCGAAAAGGCCGAGGTCGTCGCCAGTATCTGTCACGCCGAGGTCGAACGCCGACTGGCGATTCAAATCCTGACCAAACCCAGCCGGAAAATGGCGCTGTGCGATGGAAAGTCAGCTCGCAGCAGCGACTACTTTCAGGGCGTTCACGTGGTTTTGTTTGCTCCCGAAGACTTGCTGCTTCCCAAGGGATCTCCCGAGGAGCGGCGACGATTCTTGGATCGGGCGATTTGGAACACCTGTCCGGGATATCTCGACGAAGTGAGAACGTACGAGCTGGTGCTAAAGAGTCGCAACGCGGTACTCCGCAACATGCTGGTTTCGGCGGGCGCTCGTCGTCCGACCAGAACGACTGCCAGTATGGGAGTCGGCGAGATGGCTGTCGATGGAGAGAGCAGCGACTCAGAAGCGATGATCGAGGTCTACAGCCAGCAACTTGCCCAAGCCGGCGCTCGAATCATCGATCGTCGTCGGCATTACCTGCGAACGATTGCTCCCCAGGTCGAGGCAACGTTTGACCGCATCAGTCGCAGCGGACTGTGCGCCAGCCTCGAGTATCAGGCCAAGGTGAGCAGTCGTGAGATCGAAGGTGCCAGCGCGAGTGAGCTGGTGGGGATCTTGCAAGAGCAGTTCGAGCGGGACAGGCGGCGAGACCGATTGCGTGGATTTACCCACAGCGGACCCCACGGCGATGACATGCAGATAAGTCTCGACGGACGAGAGGCAGCGCTGCATGCAAGTCAAGGCCAGATGAGGGCGCTCGTGCTGGCACTAAAAATTACCGAGATTCAGCACCTGTTCTTCTTGCATGGAGATCCTCCGGTGCTGCTGCTCGATGATGTGTCGAGCGAGCTAGACGCCCAGCGCAACGGATACCTGTTTGATTTTTTGAGGGCTATGCCGAGCCAGGTGTTCATCACGACGACGAGCCCAGAGTACGTCAAGCTAGACCAAGACCGGCTCGACGTGAGGATGGCCGAGGGAGGAATCATGGCCGGTTCTGCGCACATCGTGGGTGCAGCGATTGAGCCGTCGTGAAAAAGGGCGCGGTATAGGGAAACATGTGCTACTTTGCGACCTCTTTTGGCGGCCAGGTAGAGTCCGGCTGCTAGGCAAATCGAGGAGCTTTCGTTGTCTGCGACGAGTGAAAAGGCCGGAAATCCGGCGGAGAGCGACAGCGGCACCGCTGCCCCCGCGAAAGATACCTACACCGGCGAGAACATCCAGGTTCTTAAAGGGCTGGACGCTGTGCGTAAGCGTCCGGGCATGTACATCGGTGACACCGACGATGGAACCGGTCTTCACCACATGGTCTACGAGGTCGTCGACAACTCCGTCGACGAAGCCCTGGCTGGTCACTGCAAGAACATCGATGTGATCATTCACACCGATAACTCAGTGACCGTCATCGATGACGGTCGTGGCATGCCGACGGATATGCATCCGACGGAAAATAGGCCGACGCCGGAAGTCATCATGACGGTGCTGCACGCCGGCGGAAAGTTCGACAAGAAGAGCTACAAGGTCTCGGGAGGTCTGCACGGCGTCGGTGTTTCGGCGGTCAACGCGCTGTCTGAGTGGCTCAAGCTGGAGATCCACCGCAACGGCAAAATCTATCGCCAGGAATACCATCGTGGGGCACCGGTGACGCCGCTGGTCGAGGGCGGAGTGTCGACGAAGAACGGTACCCAGGTGACGTTCAAGGCCGACGTCGAGATATTCACCAAGGTCGAATACTCGTACGAGACGCTGCATCAGCGGCTGCGCGAGCTGTCGTTTCTGAATCCTCGGCTGCGAATCGTTCTGACCGACGAACGAACCGACAAAAAGTCCGATATGTTCTCTGAGAGCGGCATCGCCGGATTCGTCAAGGATCTGAATGTCGCCAAAGAGCTGGTCATTCCCGAGCCGATTTTCCTATCGGGAGCCAGCCCCCATCCGGAGATCGACGAAACCGAGGTGATCGCCGAGGCTGCCATTCAGTGGAATGACAGCTTTTCGGAAAGCGTCATCTGTTTCACGAACAACATTCGCAATCGCGACGGTGGATCCCACCTGACCGGATTTCGACAAGCGCTGACCCGCACCATCAACAGCTACGCGACGGCAAACAACCTGCTGAAGGACATGAAGCAGGGCCTTGCGGGCGGTGACTTGGCGGAAGGTCTCGTCGCAGTCGTTTCGATCAAACACCCCGATCCGAAGTTCTCGAACCAGACCAAGGATCGCTTGGTGTCGTCGGAAGTCACTGGAATCGTGAACTCGGTGATCGGCGACCGGCTGGCCGAGTGGCTGGAAGAGCATCCGCGTGAGGCTCGGGCGATCATCGGCAAGAGCATGCTGGCCGCTCGCGCTCGCGAGGCCGCTCGCAAAGCCCGCGAGATGGTTCAGCGCAAAGGCGCGCTGGAGTCGCTGTCGTTGCCCGGCAAGCTCGCTGACTGTCAGGAGCGCGATCCGGCGCTGTGTGAGCTATTCATCGTCGAGGGTGATTCGGCAGGTGGATCGGCCAAACAAGGTCGGGATCGTCGCACCCAGGCCATCTTGCCGCTCAAGGGAAAGATCCTGAACGTCGAAAAGGCTCGGCTCGACAAGATGCTGTCGTCGCAGGAGATCGTGACGCTCATCACCGCGCTCGGCTGTGGCGTGGGTGAAAGCAAAGACGTCGCGAAGCTGCGGTACCACCGGATCGTCATCATGACCGACGCCGACGTGGACGGTAGCCACATCCGAACGCTGCTGCTCACGTTCTTCTACCGTCAGTACAAAGAGCTTCTCGACGGTTCGCTTGATCGCAAGCACTTCATCTACATCGCCCAGCCGCCGCTTTACAAAGTGAAGAAAGGCAGCCGCGAGGAGTACCTGAAGAACGAGCACGCGCTCGAAGAGTATCTGCTACGGTCGACGGCGGATGACTTGGTGTTTGAATCGGAGGACGGCAAGCTGCGGGTCACCGGCGATAAGCTGCGCGAGCTGTGGCGCTTCGTCGGCCGATACGCCCGTGCTCTGTCGGCGTGCGACAAGAAGTGGGACAGCCGAATCGTCGAGGGACTCATCAAGGTCGGTGAGATCTCGGTGGCATCCCTTACGGATGAGGCGGGGATTAAGTCCTCGATCACCCGGGTCGAAGCCTACCTGCGCAAGCACTTTGGCGAAATCAGCGAGCTACAAGAGCAGGTCCATCCAGATGGTGTGACTGGGTCGCTACGGGCGGTGATTCCGGCTCGGTACGGTGGGGCGCGACGCGAGACGGTCATCGATCAAGCGATGCTGTCCTCATCGGAGTACGGCGAGCTACAGCGGATCAACGAGCGGCTCAAGCAGTTTGGTGAGGGTCCGTTCGTGCTGGTGGACGGCAACAACCGTCACAAGGTCGATCGGTTGGCAGAGCTTGCGGCATTGTTTGACACCATTGGCCGCAAGGGTCTCCAGATCCAGCGCTACAAGGGTCTTGGTGAGATGACCGCTGAGCAGCTCTGGGAAACCACGATGGACCCGACCAAGCGGACGCTGCTCGAAGTCCACGTCGATGATCTCATCGAGGCCGAGCGGTTGTTTAGCATGCTGATGGGCGAAGCCGTCGAGCCGCGTCGTGAGTTTATCGAACAGCACGCTCTGCATGTCCGCAATCTCGACGTGTAGCCGCTGCCAGCATCATCGTATGTTTCTCCATGTCTGAGAGCCCTTCCGCCAGTCCCGCCGCCCATTCCTACGTCAGTCCTCCGAGCGGTGCGCTCTATCGCTACGCGGAGTCACAAATTCCCACGGTCCATGGAGAGCTTCGGCTTGTGGTGTATCGGAGCCTGCCGGTCGATTCAGCGTCGCCACCGCTGATTGTTCCGATGCAAGACGAGCACCTGGCGATTGTGATCGGGGAGGTGGCCGGGGGCGAACATGTACCGTGTCGGGTTCACTCGGAGTGCTGGACGGGCGAGTCGCTCGGCTCGCTCAAGTGCGACTGTCGGGCGCAGCTCGACTCGGCGTTGGAGAGCATGGTCCGCGCTGGCCGGGGCGTGGTCGTCTATCTGCGGCAAGAGGGTCGCGGCATCGGTCTTGGCAACAAAATCCGGGCCTATGCGCTGCAAAATGACGGCAAGGACACCGTCGAGGCCAATACCGCTCTAGGCTTTTTGCCTGACCTTCGTAGCTACGAGATCGCGGCGCAAATTCTCAAAGACCAACAGGTTCGATCGGTGGCTCTGTACACCAACAATCCCGACAAGCTGCGCGAGCTACAAGCGGCCGGCGTCGAGGTAAGCGAGCGCGTGCCGCATTGGGTATCGAGCCATGAGTGGAACAGCGAGTACTTGGCAGTGAAGAGAGCCAAGCTCGGTCATCAAACGTAATTCCTTGGATAAGACATGACGCAAGCCACTGTTGATGGAGTGAAGAGCGCCTTAAAGGCGGTCAAAGAGCCTGTTTTGGGTCGCGACATCGTGTCGCTCGGCATGGTCAAAAAGATTGAGGTCGACAAGGACTTCGCCTACATCCAAGTGGACCTGCCAACGCCGGTCTATCGAGACCGCCAGACGCTCGAAAAGAACGTCCGCGAGGCGGCCTGCAAAGTTCCGGGCATCAGCGATGCGCGCTGTCTGATTGGGGTCAATGTGCCCTCGGGTTCTCGCGGGGCGGCGACGCGACTTCCTTCGGTGAAGAACGTGATTGCGGTGGCGGCGGGCAAGGGTGGCGTCGGCAAGTCAACCGTGGCCACGAACCTCGCGGCGGCGCTGCGGATGCAAGGGGCGCGGGTTGGGCTGCTCGATGCCGATGTCTACGGACCGTCTCTGCCGACCATGCTCGGTGAGCCCGAAGTACCGGCGTCGACCCGGACCGGCAACAAGATCGGCCCGGCGGTCTACTACGGGATGAGCGTTATCTCGGTGGGCTTCTTCACTGAGCGCGACGGGGCCGTGGTCTGGCGAGGGCCGATGGTCCACAAGCTGCTCCAGCAGTTCGTCGAAGACGTCGAGTGGGGCGAGCTGGACTATCTGATCGTCGACCTGCCACCGGGCACCGGTGACGCCCAGCTTTCGCTGACCCAGCTTCTGCCACTGACCGGCGTCGTGATCGTGTCGACCCCGCAAGAGGTCGCCCTCATCGACGTCGAAAAGGCCGTCAGCATGTTCAAGAAGCTCGAGGTACCGATCCTCGGCGTCATCGAGAACATGGCCTATTACATCTGCCCGACCTGCGGCCACAACGACGACATCTTTTCGCGGGGCGGCGGGGCCAAGCTGGCCGAGTCGCTCAGCGTGCCGTTTTTGGGCGAGGTGCCACTCGATCGCAAGGTTCGTTACGGCGGCGACGTCGGACGCCCGATAGTGATTGGTGCCCCGGACAGCGAGCACGCCAAGATATTCATGGAGACCGGGCAGCGCGTCGCCGAGGGTGTCATGAAGATCGTGCTGTCAGGACCGCGACGGCCGGCGGGCCTCGTCCAAGTCAAGTAGCGACTTCACCGAGTCCGGCACTTCCTCCCAGCGGTCCCAGTCCTGGGCGACCCGCCGTTCTTCTTCCGAAAGCAGCAGCGTCTTCACCCGTAGCCCTCGCAGCACCCGCTGGAGCGAGTGTTCCCCGCTGGCAATCGCTTGATCCAAGTGCGAACGGACGGTGGGCCGGTAGCGGGCCAGAAACGACTCCAGCGGTGCCCCCGGTTCGGTCTGGACAGCCGCGACCTCCGCATCTGTGAGATCAACCGCGAGCAGTCGTTCCAAGATCGGCTTGGACACAAACGGCATGTCGCAGGCGAGGGCGATCACCTCACGGCCCTTGGCCGCAAGCAGCAGCGCCCGCAGCCCGCCCATCGGACCGATTCCTTCGGGCTCATCGCAAAGGTGCGGGATGCCCAGGTGCTGGTAGGCCGCGTGCTTGCCGACCAGCACCGTGTCCAAGTCGACAGACTCCGCGAGTCGCCGCAGGCCCAGCACAATCGGCTCGACCGTACCCGGCGCAGCGCCCGCGATGGGGAGCATTCCTTTGGGATAGCCCCCCATCCGCTTGGCGGCACCCCCGATGAAGATGCCGCACAAGGGCCGGGTCATGGCGCAGGCTTGGCCAGCAGGATGGCGCGAGCCTCATCGAGCGTGGCGACCTTGCGACCGACCGCCTGGCAGATCGCGACGGCTTTTTCGCACAGCTCCGCCGAGCCTTTGGCGAGCACGCCCTTTTCCAGGAAGATGTTGTCTTCCAGCCCGACGCGCACGTTGCCGCCGAGTCGAGCCGCGACCTCGGCCATTGGTAGCTCGTGACGCCCGACGCCCGCCACGCCCCACGACGAGCCCGGAAAGTCGTCGTGTAGACGTGACACGAGCAGCTCCAGATTCCGCTCACTCGCCTGGAGTGCCCCCCGTACCCCCAGGACAAACTGCACATGCAGGGGCCGCTTGACCGCGCCTTTGTCGACCAGCTCCCGCAGGATATCGAGGTGGCCGAGGTCATAGATTTCGATCTCGGGGATGATTCCGGCTTGGGCAATGCGCTCGGCAATCCCAAACGTGTCGAGCCGCCGGTTCACAAAGATGTCATCGCCGAAGTTGATGGTGCCGATGTTGAGGGTGGCCATCTCCGGTAGCTCGCTGCCGCCGACGGAAAGCGGACCACAGCGCTCGTCCACGGACATTCCCACCGCTCCGCCGGTCGAGGTCTGAACGATGACCTGACAGCGGCTGCGAATCGCGGCGATGGCGGCCCGAAAGCGCTCGCGGTCTTGGCTCGGGTTGCCCGCGTCGTCGCGTACGTGCAGGTGGATCACCGTCGCGCCAGCCCGGACGCAGCGCGCCGCTTCCTCGCCAATCTCGTCAGCGGTGATCGGCAAGTACGGGGTTTGTGCTCGCGTGGTTTCGGCCCCAACAATCGCGGCGGTCAGGATCGCCGGTCCTGGCCGCCCGATGCGCTCGCCTGGCAGCGGCTGCCGACGGCAGTTTTGTGGCACGACACAGGTTCCGCTCGCCTTGCAGACCAGCACCGGCTCGCCGTGGAGCTGCGCGGCGCTCGGCTCTTGTCCCGGCGTGGTCAGCGGCGAGATGTACTTGTAGGCGCGGAAGCTCATCTTCAGCGAGGTCTTGCCCCACGACACGACTTCGCCGACCGCCTCGATGAAGTCCCCCGAATAGACCGGCGCAAGGAACTCGACCGAGTCGTAGGCGCGAAACAGCCCCTCGTCCCCATCGGCGCGGATGCACAGCTCGGTCGCGACATCGCCAAACAGGGACAGCATCTGGGCCCCATCGACGAGGTTTCCGCCGTAGTGGGGCTTGGACATGCGAACGACAATCCTGGCTCTCATGGGCCCGCATGTTGGCACAGCTTCGCAGCCGGCCCAAGTCTACGGCGCGGCGAACTCGCCAAACAGCGCGAGCTGCTGCGGCGGACCCAGGGGCGCGGCCCCGATCTTGTGAGCGCTGAGCGCGGCGGCGACCTCGCTTGAAAAACCGGCGGTCAGATAGACCTGACGCACCCCCGAGCCACGGGCGTAGCGAACCAGCCCGGCCCGGCTCAAGCCATCGGCAAGGTGCAGCTCTCGCGGGGCGACCGGCAGCTTCGGCGGCAGAGCGGCGGGCGGCCACCACAGCACGTCCCCCGGCGCGACCGTCCGTGCCGACACCGAATGCAGCTTGGGAAAGCGCGGCAGCGACTGGCACCACTGCCAGGCCCGGTGCAGATCGACGTGCAGCTTGAGCGGCCCGAGATCGAGCTTGCCGACCAGCTCGGCCAGCTTCACGACGGACGAGCAACGCACAAGGAGCGGCACCCCCATCGCCTTGGCCAGCGCCAGCTCCGAGCGGACCGAGTGCGCCATCGCATCGATGGTGGGCAGCTCCAGGTGCAGTGGTGCCCACGGTGCCGCAATCACCAGCGTCTCGGCCTGGCGAAGCTGGAGCGGCTCCAGCAGCTCGGACGACTGCTCGCTGGGCTGACCGGCGACGATCACCCGCTCCTCGCTCGGTAGCTTGACCCACAGCGACGCCGAGCCCGGCAGGTCACTGTTTGCGAACAGCTCCAGGCGCAGGCTTCCCCAAAAGAACGGCCGTCGCAGCGGTGACAGAAGCTGGGCTCCCTCGGGGGCCCGATGAAGCGCGCTCAGCAGCGACAGCGTCGTTTGCGTCGTCAGCAGCGTGCCGGCCCGCTTGCGTGCCCTGGGAATGGCGCGCACCGAGGACACAAAACACAGCCCGTGCGCCCGCAGCGCATCACACCACAGCGCCGAGCCCACCAAGTGAACGCCTTGACGCCACGTCACCGTAGGCAGCGGCTTGCCAAGACTTGTCGCACGCTTGCGAGGCGAAGGACTCACAGGCAGCTCCCGCTAACCGGCAGGCAGCTCCCGCTAACCGGGATTGGGCATCGCATCGCTTTTGGACAGATCTCCCGTCACCGTCAAGTCAGGGGAAAGGCCGCTCAAGTCACGGACGGGCGGCGGCACCAGATCCTGCGAGTACGGACAGGCTTCGTCATTTCCCTTGAGATGACAGTAGCCATCGACGCGGCACTCGTACTCATCCGGACAGCGAGGCTCACTGGCGTTACAGCGGTAGGCACACGCGGGCAGCTCCGGGGCAAAGCAGTGCGACAGGTTGAGTGCGCCGCCTGCCAGCGCGAGCGCCAGCGTGACGTAGCCGAGTCGACGAAACCAAACCGAGACACGCGAAGTCATTACAGACCCCCCACGAGCGACAGACCGACCGTGCCCGGTCCAAGCGTTGGCAGCATCAGCACCTGCTTGTGCGGCTCGGCCTTGGGCTTGCGTACAAAGTCGACGATAAACAGCGTGATCGCGGTGGCAGCGGCCACTCCACCCACCGCAAACAGCGCGATCGCAGCGGTGTTGTAGTTCTTGCCTTCGCTCTGAAGCGTCGTATACGCCTCGCGTTCGCTGTCGGTGTAGACCAGCGGTTGGTCCCCAGAGACCAGCGTGGTGCGGCGGCGAATCTCATCAGCGCGACTTTGGGCCCCAAGCCCAATCACTGCCCCGCCAGTGACCAGCGCCACAGCCGAAGCGACCGAAATCCAGCCCGCGACCCGCAGCTTGCTAGGCGGTGGCTCGGGCGGAGTAATCGGTGGTGCCGTTTCCACAGCCGCTGGTTGTGCAGGCACGACGGGTGGTTGTCCCGGCACAGCCGATGGTTGTCCAGCTACAACGGGTGGTTGTCCGGCCACAGCCGATGGTTGTCCGGCCACAGCCGATGGTTGTCCGGCTACAGCCGATGGTTGTCCGGCTACAGCCGATGGTTGTCCCGGCACAGCCGATGGTTGTCCGGCTACAGCCGATGGTTGTCCCGGCACAGCCGATGGTTGTCCGGCCACAGCCGATGGTTGTCCGGCCACAGCCGATGGTTGTCCGGCCACAGCCGATGGTTGTCCGGCCACAGCCGATGGTTGTCCGGCTACAGCCGATGGTTGTCCCGGTGCTTGGGTCGGTTGCGCGGGCTTGGCCGCTTCTGCTTGCGCGGCTTCGATGGCTTTGATGCGCTCTTCGATGGCGACGCGGTCGGGTGCTTGCGGACTTGCTTGTAGGTACGCCTTGTACGAAGCGAGTGCCTTCACCTGATTCCCGGCGCGCTGCCAGGACTCACCGATGCTTTGCAGCAGCGTGGACTCTTTGGTGATGTCGAACGCGGCTTGATACTCACGGGCCGCCAGCTCGAACTTGCCCGCTGCGAAGGCTTCTTGCGCGGCGTCGAAGTGCTGACCGGCTGCGGCGTAGTCTTGCGCCAGGACCGGCTTTGCCGCCAGGCTCATCCCGCCACAGAGTGTGAGCGTCAGCGCCCACCGACCGAGAAAAAGTCTGGCCAGCGAAAGCCTGACCCGTCGTGCCTTCTCGGAGCTTGTGTGTTCTTTGGTCATCGGGCCCGCCATCCTAACTCAGAGCACTGCGACCTACGCACTGGTTTTGTTGCGAGGGTGGCCTAAGTGGTGATATGCGAAAGGCCCCATGTTAAAGAGATACTCGTTTTGTTCCACTGCCCTGGCCGTCGCGGTGGGACTCTCCGCGACTGTCACTAGTCCTAGCAACGCTCTCGCCAACAACACTGGCAGCGACGTCAAGCGTAGCAAAGGCGACAGCGGTCCGCGAGAAATCAAGACCCGCGAGCTGATGGCTGAGCGAGAAGGGCTCAAGCTCAAGCTGTACGAAAAGTGGCGGGTGGGCAGCGAGGACTCGTGGAAGGCGAACGGCAAGGTGATCTTGCTGGTCCACGGCGCAACCTGGGCCAGCCGCTGCACGTTTGACCCGGACCCGGATCACGGTTACTCGATGATGGAGATGCTGGCGGACGCGGGCTACGACGTCTTCGCAGTCGACCTGCACGGCTACGGACGCTCCGAGCGGAGCGATGGCGACTGGACCGATGCGCAGAGCGCGGCCAAGGACGTTGAGGCGGCGGTCGAGTTCATTCGGGCGCTGCGCTGGGTCGAGCGGGTTCACCTGTTCGGCTACCAGTGGGGCGCGCAGCCCGCCGCGCTGTTCGCCACGCAAAAACCGCACAAAGTCGGGCGACTGGCGCTGCTTGGGATGCGCTATCGGCTGATTGACAAGGGCGCGAGTGTACCACCTGGGCCGCTGCGGACGCTCGGGCAGCAGGCCTCGCTGCTCAAGCCTGAAGACGGCGACCTCGATCCCGAGTTTGTGCGGCGGCGGGCGCAGGTCTGCCGGTCCGAGTCCGCCTCGGCCCCAAACGGTGCGCTGATCGACTTGACCCGGCCCAGCCCGGTCGACCCGGCCAAGCTGAAAGTGCCCACGCTGGTGCTGCAAGGCGAGCGGGACGGCTCGGCAGAGAGCACGCAAGACCGAATCCAGTTCTTTCAGCAGCTCGCGAGTCCGGGCAAGTGGTTTACGTTCCTGCCAGGCATCGGCAAGTACGCGCCGATCGAACGCACCCGCACCAAGTTCGACCAAGTCTTGCTGAGTTTCCTCGACCAAGCGCAGTAGTCGCTTCGCGAACCCGGGCCTGTTTCCTTAACGGTCGAGCACTGCCACGCACTCGACTTCGGCGGTGTGGGGCATCAGGTCGATCGGCTGCACGGTGCGGGGGGTGAAGCCAAAGTGCTGGAGTTCCCCGAGGTCGCGTCCCAGGGTCATGGCATCGCACGAGACGTAGACGATGCGGCGGGCGGAGAGCGCGCCGAGCATGGGTACGATTGGTCGGGCACCGCCTCGCGGTGGGTCCAGGACGATGGTGTCGCAGCGGGGGCCGTCACGAAGGAGCTCGGGCAGGGCTCGCTCTACCGCGACGGGCCGAACGGTCAGTCGCTGCTCGGCCCGTGGGCTTTGGGCCAATTCGCGCAGGCGAGCGGCGGCGCGGGGCTCCCCTTCAACGGCCAGGACGGTGCCACCAAGTCCCAGTAGGGCGCGGGTGAGGTTGCCGCTGCCCGCGTAGAGTTCCAAGACCGCCGGGGGCGTTCCGTGACCCGCTGCAACCGCCGCCTGCACCAGCTTGGGGAGCAGGCTGTGGCCGGGCTCGCTGGCTTGGGCGAAGCCATCGGCACTGGCGGCCAGCGGTCCGAGTTCTCCGCCGATATCCACCGACGCTGCGCCCAGAACGTCCGGACCCAGGATCGCGCCGCACAAGGTTCCTTCGTCGATCAGCCGCTGTAGTTCGGCGCTCACTTGGGGGCGGTGGGCGCTGCGGCCCAGCTCGACCGCGAGCTGAACCCGGGGCTGCCCCTCATGCTGGCCGACCAAGGCTGACACCGAACCGCCGGAGCCAATGAGGCTGGTGAGCCGGGCCGCTTTGACAAACAGGACCGATGAGAGCTTCTCATCGAGCACTGAACAGGCGGCAATCGGCTGCCGCTCGCCGGATCGCGAGATGGCAAACGACAGCTTGGCCCCGCTGCTGCCGGTCATCACCCCGAGCTTGGCACGGATGCGGTAGTGCTGTTCGGGCGTGGGGGCCATCATCGGCAGCACCACGGCACCGCTGTGACGGACGGCGCGGGTCACCCAGCTTTGCTTGGCGGAAAGCTGGGCGGTGCGGCTTACGTGCATGATCGGACAGCCGCCGCAGCGACCTGGTGCTGCGAGTGAGCAAACGGGGGAGACGCGGTGTGGCGAAGGGGAGAGGACTCGGCGAAGCGTGCCTCGGACATAGCCTTTGCGTAGCTCGTCCAGCGAAACCTCGACTTCTTCTTCGGGAGCGCCACCCGGTACGAATACGACGCGGCCATCGGCGAGCCGCCCGACCGCTTCGCCGCCTGCGGCCAAGTCATGGAGGTGAACTCGGGCGCGCAAGCCGGTCTGCAAAGGCGGGCTTGGCAAGCCGGGTGTGGTCGGCGCGGCTGTGACAGGCAAGGTCGACGAAGTCTCGGTGGTGGACAAAGCGCTCGCATGAAAGGCCAGGCTCGCAAAAAGTGCAAGTGCGGTTGCTCCTCGCGGTCGGGTCGTGATACGAGCGAGACAAGCCATGCGACGCTTGCTACCAGCCGGTCTGCTGCTGCTTTCTACCCAGCTTGCCCATGCCGAGCGTCGTGAACTTAGCATCGGGGTGCAGCCGCTGTTCGGCGTTGGCTATCTGGCCGACCGCACTGGCTACGGCGGGGGCGGCAACGGGCACATTCAGATCGGGCTGTCCGACGCGGTGTCCATCATCGCGTTTGGCGGTGCCTCGTATCACCCGCTTCCCGCAAATGCGGAGCAGAAGCTGGCCGAGGGCTCGCTGTTCGCCTGGCAGGCCAGTGTCGGAGTGTCCTACGCGCTCGACATCGTCCGGATCCAGCCGTTCTTCGAAGCAGCGGTCGGTGTGCTGTCTTTGCAGACCCGGGTCGGCAAGGAAACAAGCGGTGGCTTGCAAGCCGGGATCTCTGTGGGGCTTGGCGCGGACTATCTACTAAACCGGCGCTTTTCGTTTGGCGTGGCGTTTCGCTATCACGGGATCGTGACCGACCTCGCCAGCATTCCCTTGTATCTGACGGTGGGCCCGAGGGCCCAGGTCCGTTTTTGGTTATAAGTCATGGCGGCTCAGCTTGCGGACTTGCAGCGTCGAAAGCTGCGGCGATTGATGACGCTGGTGGCGATCTTTGCGTACGGACCGAGTGCGCTGCTCATCACGATTGGCGTGCTGATCTTGGTGTTTGGGCACGCGACCAAGGACGTGGTCTTCGGGATCATGACGCTGAGCTTGACGGTGACGCTGGTCGGCGGGGTGGCCCTGACCATTGTCTACGTGCGGCGCGAGTCGAGCGTCGCGCAGCTTCAGACCGAGTTCGTCAACAAGGTGTCGCACGACCTGCGGACGCCGCTTACCTCGATTCGGTTGTTTGTTGAGACGCTGCAAGCCAAGCGGCTGCAAGATCCCGAAAAGATCCAGCAGGTGCTCGACATCGTGGCGACAGAAACCAAGCGGCTGTCGGAGATGGTCGAGCGGCTGCTTGGCTGGGCGCGCATGGAAGCCGGGCGGCGCAGCTACCGCTTGGCCGATGAGTCACCGGCGGATGTCATCGATGCGGCGCTGCGGGCGTTCGAGCCGCAGGTGCTGACCTACGATGCGGCACCGATTCGGCTCGATCGGCAGCTTGCCGACGATCTGCCCAAGGTACGGGTCGATATTGCGGCGATGAGTGAAGCGCTGCTCAACCTGCTCCAGAACGCGTTTCACTACACCGGGCCCAATAAGGTGATCACGGTGCGCTGTCAGCGGCGCGGGCCACAGGTGGCGATCAGTGTCTCGGACAACGGTCCGGGCATTCCCAAAAACGAGCAACGACGAGTGTTCGAGAAGTTCTATCGCTTGACGCGGCCCGAGATGCCGCTGCAACCGCCGGGAACCGGGCTGGGACTCTCGATGGTGCAGCACATTGTCGCAGCACACGATGGCTCGGTGATGGTCGAGAGCGAGCCGGGACAAGGCGCAACCTTCACGGTACTTTTGCCCGCGCTGCCGTAGTGGTGGACTCGAAGGGGACCGATGAGCGAGACGATCCTGCTGGTCGAAGACGATGTGTCGATTCGCAAAGCGCTCCAGCTCAACTTGCAGCTCGAGGGCTATGAGCTGCTGTGTGCGGAGGACGGCGAGATCGGGCGGCGACTGTCGGAGAGCGAGCACCTGGACCTGATCGTGGTCGACCTGATGCTGCCGCGACTGTCGGGGCTGGATTTGATCCGCGAGCTGCGCCAGCGGCGGGCCGAGCTGCCGATTTTGGTGCTGTCGGCCAAGGATCAGGAAGCCGATAAGGTGATGGCGCTGTCGCTTGGGGCCGATGACTACATGACCAAGCCGTTTGGGCTGGCCGAGCTTTTGGCGCGAGTGCGAGCGCTGCTACGGCGTGGGCGGCTGCACAAGAGCCTGTCGAGCAGTCCGAGTAGTCCGGGGAACAAGTCGACGTCTCGGATTTACTTGGATGTGCCCGGGCGGCGGCTCCTGGTGGATGGTCAAGACATCGAAACGACCGCCAAGGAGTTCGATCTGCTGCGGTTGTTTATGTCGCATCCCGGCCAGGTGCTGACCCGCGACCAGATCATGCAGCGCATCTGGGGCGGCGAGCACTTTACGTTACGTACCATCGATAACTTCATCGTTCGGCTGCGCAGCAAGATCGAAGAAAACCCGGACACGCCGGTTCACTTAGAGACGGTCCGTGGCGTCGGCTATCGCTTTAATCCGTAGCAGGTCGCAAAGCTGCAAATTCTAGCGGGAGCTGTGGCAACATAGATTGCACTCGGAATCTGTGTTCGAGCTACCGCTATGCCTGAGGACAACCGTAGCAAACTACTAGGGATCAGCGTGCAGGGGCTGCTGGTCGCCCTGATGCTTCTTTTCCCACCGCAGGTGCTTGCTCAGCAACCGATGATTGTTGCGACCGCGCCGTTTGATGGTCGAGAGCTGGCTCATCCTCCGAAGAAGCCGATCGAGCCGGGCTTTACCGCGAGCGTGGTCTATGAGTCGCTGGCACAGAGGAGCGCCGGACGGCCGTATCGGCTGCTCGCACCGGACCTGTGGACTGGGATGGCGCGGCTCAAAAACCAGGGCAAGACCGGCGACCTGCTGGGCATGGCCAAGCTGCTCGGGGCGCGACTGATCGTGGCCGGTTACCTGGAGTCGACGAGCGGCTCGGATCATCCCAAGCCGTATCGACTAAACGTGAGCGTCTATGCGGCCGATGGCGCGCTGCTCGGCCAGCTTTCGTTTGATGTCGACCGACCGCTGCTGCAACCGGCGACTTTTGCCGACAAGGGGTCGGCCATTCAGCTCCTCATCGAGCAGTCGCTGCTGCGTGCGGTTGCGCCGAATCAGACTGCGGTGGTGCCCACGACACAGGTGGTGCCGCAGCCTCCAGCGGCCAGCCCGAGCGCGGTGGTGGCAAAACCAGTGGTTGCAAATACGCTACCGCAGCACCAAGGCCAGGTGCAGCAGCTCGAAGACAGCGAGCAGGTTCAGTTCGATCCGCGCAAGCCAAGGGCATCTTTGGTGCCGCTCAGCGAGGCGGCGCAAGACCTTCTCCAGCGGCGACCGCCATGGCAAGCCGCGCTGCAACTGGAGCTGGGCTATCTGTACAACACGAGGCTTCTGCAAAACGAAGGCTCGGAGCTGCGCTTCGGTCGCTCTGGCGCTCATGGCATGGTGATCCTGGGCGAGCTTCATCCCTTTGCGCTGCTGCCATCGAGTGGACCGCTGCTGTCGGGAATCGGGCTGCGGGCGCAGGTGTTGCTGCCGTTCTGGCCCGACATTGCCCACGTCCTGCAACCAGGACAGCCGCCATCGGGCAGCTACACCGCGAGCGAGCTACGCTACGACATCGCCCTGCGCGGCCACTTGAATCCGTGGAACCAGGTGCTGCGTCCCGACATTGCGCTCGAAGCGCTGTACGGCGAGCACTCGTTTCAGACCGCAGCCAAGCAGAACATCGACTACCTGCGGGTGCCGCCCGCGAGCTATCGCTATGTCGGCGGCGCACTGGCGGTGCGGCTGTTCTTCACGCAGCGGGTTTCGGTCACAGCCGGTGCCACGTTGGCCAAGCACTTGAGCTTGGGCCTTATGACCCGACCGGGCAAAGAGGACGGCAGCATGGCGGAGGCCCGCGATCGGAACGGCTTTTTGTCGTACGGTCCGGGCGACGGCTGGCAGTGGCGTCTGGAAGGCTCGTCCCAGGTCAACGTCTATCGCGGACTCACCCTGGGCGCTCGCCTATTCTTTGAACAGAACCGGCTGCGCTTTGACGGCGCTGGCAACATCCTCCAATCGAGCGGACAGCCGGTGACCTCGGCTACCGACGACTACCTCGGGGTGATGGCCACCATTGGCTACACCTACCAGCCCCGCCTCGTCCGCTAGCTGATCCTGGCGTGCTACATCCCCGCTCAGCTTTTGTTGAACCGCCGCGTATTTGTTAGTTGGAAACCAAAAAATGTCTGACCAGTGATATAGTTACGCTCCATGACGGTCTCTTCTCTGCGAGCGCTGGTCGTCGACGACTCCGCCACCATCCGCAACTTTGTCACTGCAACCCTGGAGCATGCAGGCTACGAAGTCACGACCGCCAAGAGTGGCTTCGAAGCGCTCAAGATTTTGCCGAGCGCTTCGTTTCACCTGGTGGTTACCGACGTCAACATGCCCGATATCAACGGGCTTGAGCTGGTGCGCTACGTGCGAAAAAGCCCCCTTCATCAGAACACGCCGATCATCATCATCAGCACCGACGGACGGGACAAAGACCGTGATCGCGGGATGCAGCTTGGTGCCTCGGCGTATCTGGTTAAGCCGTTTCCGCCTGAGACGCTGATTGAGCTGGCGAAGCAGGTCACGGCACCGGGGGCCAACATCGCGCCGCAAATGGTGTCTCAGGTCAAGAAGTCCTAGCTCCGGTCACCCCCGCACATTTCGTCGGTGGGTGGTCAAGGTGGTGAAGAGAAAGCGATGGCCGAGCAGGGCAGCGACAAAGTACGGGACGAGTTCCTGTCTGAATCGCAGGAGATCATCGAGCAGCTCAATCGAGACCTGCTGGCGATCGCCGATGCGTGCTTAGGTCGCGATCCGTCCACTGAAGGCATTCGTGTTGATCCTGACTTGATCAACAGTGCATTCCGAGCGGTTCACTCGCTCAAGGGTCTCGCTGGCCTGTCGGGCGTCGAGCGGATGATGCACATGTCGCATCACGCCGAGAACCTTCTCGACGCGTTGCGGCTTGGCAAGGTGCTGCTGACCCCGCATGTCTTGGATCTGCTGTTCGAGGCGATTGAGCAGTATCAGCTCATCTGCGCGGAAGTGGCCGACCACGGCCTGCAAGCGGCGTCGCCTCCAAGTGCGCTGGTCGATGACTTTGTGACTCGCGTCAATCGGGCGGCCAACCCCACGGCGAAAGGGGCGGCCAAAGCGGCGAGCGAGCCGACCTCGGGCGACTTTGAACTCGACCCCGGCCTGGTTGCTGCGCTGACCGAATACGAAGAGCATCGTCTCAAAGAGAACATCCGGACCGGCAAGAACCTGTACCGCGTCCTGGGTTCGTTCCCGCTGATGACGATTGACGTCGAGCTGGAGCACATCAAGGCGGCGCTCAAGCCGGTGGGCGAGGTGATTGCCATCGTTCCAGGTTCGTCGGGTACCGACCCGGAACGAATTGACCTGGAGGTGCTGCTCGGTTCGCCGCATAGCTCGTCGGCGATCGTTGGCGCGGTGGGCAATGCCCCAGCGCGAGTGGTCCAAGTTACCAAGCGGAGTGCGCCGACGTCGAGCTCGGTGTCGATCCATCCCGAGCAGTCTGGGAATGGCCAAACGCAGTCCTCGCAGATTCGCTCGCAGGTCTCGGTGCGAAACGGGAACGGCTCGGCGTTGCAGGCCGCCCCAGCGACATCATCCGCTGCGCAGAAGGAACCACTTCCCAGCGATAGCGATGGTGACGGCGACGGCGGTGGTCGACAAGAGCCCGGACACACCCTAAAGAGCGTGTCCCAGACCGTGCGCGTCGACATCCGCAAGCTTGACGTGCTGATGAACATTGTGGGTGAGCTGGCGCTGACTCGGTCCGGCATGCAGGTGGTTCACGATGAACTGCGCCGGGATCGAGTCCGTGCGGAGCTGGCGCGGGCGCTGCAAGACGAGCTGCGCGCCCTGACCCGAAAGCTCGACGAGCTTCAGGCAGGCATCTTGGCGGTGCGAATGGTTCCGCTCCAGCAGGTCTTTGACAAGCTGTCCCGGGTCGTTCGGCGGATGTCGCGAGAGGCGATTGGCAAGGACGTCCACTTTGTGGTGTCGGGCGGTGATACCAAGCTCGACAAGCTGATCATCGAGGAATTGTCCGATCCGCTGATGCACCTCATCCGAAACGCGATCGATCACGGCATCGAGGATCAAGAGCTGCGGCTGGCGCGTGGCAAGCCGGCGGCGGGAACGGTGGCGATCAATGCCGAGCAGCGCGGCAACCACGTCGTGCTGGAAATCGAAGACGACGGCAACGGCATCGACACCCAAGCGCTGGTGCAGCGGGCGGTGGCTCGCGGCCAGATCAGCGAAGATCAGGCTCGCGATATGCCTCGGGCCGAGATGTACGAGCTGATGTTTCTGCCGGGTCTGTCGACGCGGGCGGTTGCTGATGAGACGTCGGGGCGCGGCGTCGGCATGGACGTGGTCAAGACCAACATCTCGCGCATGGCTGGCATCATCGAGGTCGACTCCGAGCCGGGCCATGGCACGCGGCTTACGATCACGCTGCCGATTACGCTCGCGATCATTCAGGCTCTGGTCATCCGCGCAGCGGGGCGCTCGTACGCGATTCCGCTCAACTCGGTGATGGAGAGCTTGATGCTCGATTACAAGCAGATCCGCACCATCGAGCGCCGCGAGGTCATCACCTTGCGCGACCAGACGCTGCCGCTGGTGCGACTGGAAGACATCTTCTCGCTGCAAAGGCCGCCGGAGATGCCCGAGCCCAAGAGTGGCTACGTGGTGGTGGTGGCGCTGGCGCAGAACCGGTTGGGCCTGCTGGTCGATGATCTGGTGGGGCAGCAGGACATCGTGATCAAGTCGCTCGGCAAGACGCTCCAGGGCATTCCGGGCATCGCAGGTGCAACGGAGCTGGGTGGACAGCAGACCGCGCTGGTGCTCGACGTGCGGGCTGTGGCTGAAGAGGCCATGCCGCGCATCTCGGAGGTGGCGTGATGGCGCAACAGAGCAGCCCCGCGAGCACCTTCGAGTCGAGTGGCGGTCGGCATCAGACCGGAGAGCTGCGCCTCTCTCGTGATGTCCTGACGTTCCACGTCGCCGAAGAAGAGTACGGCATCGGCATCGAGCACATTCGCGAGATCATCAAGCACCGCGTCGTCACCGAAGTACCGCGTGTGCCGTCGTTTGTCGCTGGCATCATCGCAGTCCGGGGTCTGGTCATGCCGGTCCTGGATTTGAGACAGCGACTGCGCATGCGAACGGCGGGCTTGTCGCAAAAGTCGCGCATCCTGATCGTGAGTCGGCCCGCCACGGGCAGCGACATCGTGTCTGAAGAAGAGCGCGAGCGGTTCGGCCTGGTCGTCGACCGCGTCAGCGAAGTGGTTCGCATCCAAGAAGTCGACATCGAGCCACCCACGGTTTTGTCAGGAAAAGAGTCAGAGTTTGTCGAAGGCATTGGTCGCGTTCGCAGCGAAATCGAGCAGTCACAGCGCCGAGAAGCTCGGATTGGGCCAGGCATGATCACCACCGAAGTCCAGCGCATCATCATCTTGCTCGACTTGGTGAAGGTGCTGTCGTTTGAGGTCATGCGTGCCGGGAGGATGTTATGAGCCGGGGACGACCGCTGCGCGGTGGCTTTGGTCAGAACAGCAAGATGGCCGAGCGCGAAAAGCCTCGGGACGAGATCGTGCAGCTCTGCGGATTTCGCATTGGCGACGAAGAGTACGCACTCGACATCATGCGGATCAAAGAGATCATCAATCCGCTACAGATCACCCGCGTGCCCCGAGCGGCGGCCTTCATCGAAGGGGTCGTCGAGCTGCGTGGGACGATCCTACCCATCGTTGATATGCGCAAGCGTTTCGAGCTGCCGCCCCTGAGCGCCGAGCAGCTTGAAGACTATGCGGTCCGGCGGGCGCGCAAGTATTTGATCGTGCCTATCGAAGGTCGACTGGTCGGCATGATCGTCGACCGTGTATCCGACGTGCTGCGCGTATCGCGTGAGGCGATTCGGCCACCACCGCTGCTGACGCAGAACGACAATGCCCGATATTTTGCGGGAGTCTGTCACCACCGGGGACGCATCCTGATGGTGCTGGATCTCGACGCCATCTTGAGCAGTACAGAACGAATCAGCTTGGCGGGGCTTAACCAGGCCGCCAAGGGAGCGTAAGCATGACCGTACACCATTCCGCGTATGACCTGGCACAGCTTGCCCTCCTCTTCCGTGAGGGTGAGGAAGAAGCGCGACTTGCGGCAGTGCAGAAGCTGTCTCGACAGCCAGAGGAGCCCACGGAACGCAAGGCCGTGCTCGCGCTGCTTATCGAGGTCATGGGCGACGATAGCTGGCAAGTGCGCAAAGAGGCTGTGGCGGCGGCGCTGAGCTGGACCGACACCGAGCTGCTGGCGAGCGCACTGGTCGACGCGATGAGCGAACCCGACAACATCGGTCGCCGCAATGCGGTCATCGAAGGCGTGATGAAGCTGGGTCCGATTTGCATCGAGCCGCTTCTGGCCGCGCTGGCTCACAAACCAGAGCATCGGAAGGTGCTGGTCGATGTGCTGGGGACGTATGGCGACACCCGGGTGATTCCATCGCTCGGTCAGGCACTGCTGGATGACGATGCCAACGTCCGTGCCGCTGCGATGGAACAGCTTGCGTCGTTTTCCAGCGAGGAAGTGGTTCCAGCGCTGAGGGCGGCACTGCGGAGTCCCGATATGCTGGTGGCCCTGGCGGCGCTCGATGGACTAAACCGCCAGCACATGGTGCTGCCAGTGGCCGAGGTGATGCCCCTGCTTGATGCGGTGGCCTTGCGTCCGGCGACCATGACGGCGCTTGGCTACAGCAAAGACCAGGCGGCGGTGCCGGTGCTGATCGCGGGCCTTCTCGACAAAGCGCGTGGGGCGCGGGAAGCGGCGTTGGTGGCCCTGTATCGGCTGTATCAGCAGCTTGATGACAACGGGCGGACGTTGGTGATCGAATCGGCGCGACGGCTCGATGAGATGGCGATTCGTTCCTCGCTGCGAGCGCTGTTAGAGGCGACGCCACCGGTTCGTCAGGCGACGGCAGCTCTGCTCGGTTGGACGGGACGACGCGAGATGCTGCGGCCGCTGGTGCTGGCGCTCGGTGATGCCGATAAGAACGTCGGCGAGACGACCGGCCAAGCCATCCTGCAAATGGGCCATGATGCGCTCTCGGTGCTGTGCGACATGCTGCCGACGCTCGATCCGCGCAGCCGGGCCAGCGCGTTCCACTTCTTTCGCCGCCACGCGGCCGTGATTACCGATGCCGGTCTGCGAAGCCGCATCCACTCGCTGCTAAGCTACGGCACCCAAGACAAGAACCCGACGACCGCGCAGGCTGCTGAGCAGGCCCTGCAGTTGTTCCCCAAGGTTGCTCAGGATTAACGATGCCGTCGCCGATTTCCGGCGCGATTGTGCTCGATCCGCAGGCGTTCGATCTGCTGAGCAAGCTCATTGCTACGCGCTTTGGGCTCGTCTACACAACAGAGACGGCGTATCTGCTGGAGCGACGGCTCCAGAATCGGCTGTCCCTCCACGGGCTGGCTTCGTTTCTGGACTACTACCTGCTTCTGACCGACCCCAAGCAATCGTCGACTCATCGTGACCGCGAGTTTCAGGAGATCTTCGAGATTCTGTCGACCCGCGAGACGTACTTCTTTCGCGAGTCGTACCAGCTCGACGCCTTTCGCGAAGTCCTGCTGCCGCAGCTACATCACAAGAGACCCCGGGGCAGTTCGCTGAGCGTATGGTCGGCGGGCTGCGCGAGTGGTGAAGAGCCGTATTCGATCGCTGTCGAGATCATCGAAAGTGGCCTGTTCGATAGCTGGAATGTCCGGATCATCGGCTCCGACCTGTCTAGCCAAGCCTTGCACGCCGCAGTTCAAGGCATCTATGGACCCTCGGCGTTTCGCCAGACCGATCCGGGTCGGCACAATCGCTACTTCCGGCCGCTCACCGGGCGCTGGCAAATCAACGATTCGGTACGGCGGATGTGTACGTTTCTGCGGCTGAACCTCATCCACGATGACTTCAGCATCTTGGGCGGACTGTTTGACGCCATCTTCTGCCGCAACGTGATCATCTACTTTGACCGCGCCGATCGAAACCGACTGATTGCTCGACTGGCGGACCAGCTTGCGCCTGGTGGCTACCTGTTTCTGGGTCATGCCGAGTCACTGCTCGATGGCAACACACCGCTTGGCATCGCCCACCTGGGTCGCGAGCTGGTGTATCGAAAGCCGACATGACGATGGGCAAGACGCTCAAGGTCGTGATCATCGATGATCAGCCTGTGATTCGGCAGGCGATTGCCGGGCTATTGCAAGGCGAAGCGGATCTGCAAATCGTTGGCCAAGCCGGTGATGGTGAAGAGGGTCTAAAGGTGGTCCACGCGACCCAACCCGATGTCATCACGCTCGACCTAGAGATGCCCCGGCTGGACGGCTTTGCGTTTCTACGGTTGCTGATGGCCAAAAACCCCCGGCCCGTGGTGATTGTGTCCAGCCATGCGACCCGAGAGAGCGTGTTTCGAGCGCTGGAGCTGGGTGCGGTCGAGTTCGTAGCCAAGCCGTCACGGATTGCGTCACGGGTGGACCTTTTGCCCGTGCGCGAAGACCTGTTGCGCAAGCTTCGGACCGTCACCAGGCTGAGCATTCGCTCGGTGGCAGAGCGCATGCGGCTGCAAGGGCAGGGCATTCGGCTGCGTTCGCGCTCCTCGGAAGATTTGTTAAACGGGATGAGCCTGCCGCTCGCACCCACGGTGAGCCAGCCGCTGGTCCCGCGCTTTCTGCTCTGTATCGGCGCGTCGACCGGCGGGCCACCAGCGATTGCTACGCTGCTTCAGGCGCTCGATGCCAAGCTACCGGTCGCTGTGCTGATTACCCAGCACATGCCGCAGAAGTTCACCGCAGCGTTTGTGGACCGCTTGCGCCGCACCACGAGCTGGCCGGTACGCGAAGCCAATCCCGAGCTGCCGGTGGTACCAGGTGAAGTGTTGGTCGCTGCGGCCAACCACTCGCTGTGTGTCTATCGCGATGGGGCCATCATTCGCGTCCGTCCGGCCAGTGAGATCACAGAGCAGACGAGCGGCTACGTGCCATCGATCGACCGAATGTTCAGCGCCGCCGCCGATGCGATGGGCAAATCGGTGGTCGGGGTCATCCTATCGGGCATGTCTGGCGATGGGGTCGCGGGCGTGCAAGCCGTTCACAAGGCCGGGGGCCGCGTCCTGGTCGAGTCGCCCCAGTCCGCCGTGATGCCGAGCATGCCCGAAGAAGCCATCCAGACCGGCGCGGCTCATGACGTCGCCCCGCTTCCCAAGCTGGCCAGCCTGATCATCCGCCACGTCCTCAGCCGCCCGCTGTAGTCCCAAGACGATGTAGTGTGGGTGGGTGATGGCGGCGCTGCTTCTGATTTTGGTTGGCTACTTGTGCGGCTCGATCCCGTTTGGATTGGTGATGGCGCACTTTCGGCGGGTGGATCTGCGGGCGGTCGGCTCGGGCAACATCGGGGCCACCAACGCGGCGCGGGCGCTCGGGAAGGGCTATGGGCTGCTGGTGCTCGTGCTCGATGCGCTGAAAGCGACGGGGCCGATCTTGCTGGCGGAGCGCTGCTTGGCAAGCCATCCAGACAAGCAGTGGATTGTGGTGGGCGTGGCGGCGGCGGCGTTTATCGGACACCTGTTGCCGGTATTTGCGCGCTTTGCCGGTGGCAAGGGCGTGGCGACCGCGCTCGGCTGCTTTGTGGCGATTGCACCGTGGCCAGCGCTGTGTGGGGCGGCGACCTGGCTTGTGCTGTTTGGGCTGACGCGAATCTCGTCGGTGGGATCGCTCGGTGCGGTGCTGACGTTTCCGCTGTGGCTGTATCTGTTTTCGGCGAGCCCGCCGGTCTATGCGCTGGCGGGACTGTTTCTGCTCTTGATCCTGTGGCGTCATCGCGGAAACATCGCACGCCTGTGGAGCCGAAAAGAGCAGCGCCTATAACGTCGCACCGAGGCTCCGCTGTGCTGCTGCGGGCGGCGCTGGCACCGTGGCGGTCGCTCGCTGCGGCCAGTGCGGTGCTGGCTACCCTGGAGCTGGCGGTGCTGCTGGGCATGACGCACTACCTTGTGCCGATGTCGCTGCGGGCGGTGGTGCTGGCGGTGGGGCTGTGGCTGCTCGGCGAGGTGGTCTGGCTGCGGTGGCGCAAGTGGGCGGCGCGGGACGACCAACCGGAGGAGCGCCTGGCGAGTGGTCCGTTCATGCTGCGCTCGTTTGCGCTGCGCTCGCTGATTGGGCTGGGCTGGGCGGTGGGGCTGTCGTTTTTGCTCCTAGGGCTGCGACTACTCGGCGAAGAGCATGTCTTGCTGCTGCCAGCGCTGGGGCTGTCGATCGGGCCGTTGCTTGCGGCGGTGCATGTGCTGTACCTGGCTCGGGTGCAAGCGAAGCGTCCGGCTGCGCCCGGCCTCTCGATGATGGGCAGTGGGCAGCGGTGGCGCTCAGCGGAACCCTTGGCGTGGTTTCGGCAGCGGCTGCTACGGCGCTCGGGCACGGTGCTGCTTGCGGGGCTCCTTTCGACCGCGCAGTTGATGGTGCTGCTGCTGCTGCTGCTCCTTCTGTGGCTGCCGGCGCAGGGCTGGTTGTTCTGGCGGGCCTTTCCGTTGGCGCTGGCGATCGGCGAGTGGCTGTGGCTGGTGGCGGCGATGGCGCTTTTGCACAGCATCGAGCGTCCGCTCACCGAGCTGCGCAGCGGCACAGGATCTAGCCTGTCTTCTTTTGCCGAGCGTGAGGTGGTGTGGCTGCGGGTCGTCCATCGCTTGCTGCTGCTTCCCTCGCGACTGTCGACCGCGCACGCGCTGCTTACGTATGTTGGGCTATCGGGGGTGGTGTTTTGGCTGGTCCACCAGGATCTGCTGTCGACCGAGCAAGGTTCGGTGCTGTTCGGGGTGGTGCTGCTCGGGGAGAGTGCGGCGGTGCTGTGGCTGGGACTTTTGGCCCGGCGGAGCCTTCGCCCGCTGTTCCCCCCGGCGAGCCAACACTTGTCGCTGACTGCGCTAGAGGCGCTGCGTCCACCACCGCTGTCGGTCCAGGTGCTGCTGCTGCTGAGCACGGTGCTCTTCGGGCTCGGCTTTGTGTGGGCACCGGAGGATCTGCCGACGCAGCTTCTGCTTGGGTCGCTGGGCTGTTTGGTGCTGGTGGTGACGGCGCTGGGGATGTCTCTGCTGCATCGCAAGCTGCTCGGGCGGACCTGGGTCGCGACGCCGTTGCCTGTGGGAGATCCGGCGCAGCAGCTCGCGTCGTGGCTGAGTGAGGCCGAGCACAGTGTCCTGGGTCGGGCGCTCCAGTCGCTGGAGCAAGAGCTTCACGCCCGACTCTATGCCGCCGCAGAAGCGCAGTCGCTGCTCCAGAGCGAGGTCGAGCAGCGCACCGCTGAGCTACGGCAGCAACGAGACCAGCTCGGGCAGGCGCTGTTGGAGCTGGAAAAGACCCAGGAACAGCTTGTCAAGGCAGAGCGACTGGCTTCGGTGGGACGGCTGATCGCCAACGTCACCCACGAGATCAACAACCCCGTTAACGCAGTGCTCAATACCGGCGAGCCGCTCGACGAGCTGCTTACCGAGCTGTCGCAGGCGCTGGCGAGTGGTCAGCCGCTTTCGCTGGAGCTGTGTCGTCAGCAGATGAGTGAGAGTGCGGCGATGCTTAAGGTGATGGAGCGGGGGGCCGAGCGGACCCGAGAAATCGTGGGCAGCCTCCATCGCTACTCGGCACCGGATGAGCACGGCAGTGACGCGGTCGACCTGTTGCGTTGTCTCGAAGAGGCCTGGTCGCTCATCCAAGATCCCGGCAAAGCCGAGATATTGGTCGAGCGGCAGCTTGTACCACTACCAATGGTGCGGGGACACGCCGGTCAGCTTCAGCAGGTGCTCACCAACCTGCTGGCCAACGCGGTGTTTGCGATGCACGAGCAGACTCGACGGAGCGGGGTAGTCGGCATGCTGCAGCTCCGCAGCGCGGTGCACGAGCAAGAGCTGCTGCTGGAAATTCGTGACAACGGCATTGGCATGAGTCCCGAGGTTCGCCGCCGGCTGTTCGAGCCGTTCTTTTCCACCAAAGATGTCGCGCATGGGACCGGGCTTGGCCTGGCCATCGCCCACGGCATCATCCGTCGCCATCATGGCCGCATTCTGGTCGAGTCGCAGCCCGGCGTCGGCACCAAGTTTTCGATCTACCTACCGATTACGTAGCGGGCTCGCTCGGGGATGAGTCGATGACCCGGCCCGCGAGCGACTGCTCGACCCAGCGCCGACCCAGGATGAGTCCAATCGGCGAGATGCACACGATCAGCCAGTAGTAGAACCACATCCGTCCGGTATCGAGCGCGCCCTGCTGCGGGCAGTAGTGAGCCAAAAACCATCCCGAGTAGAGGCTGGTGAGCAGCTTGGTCAGAAACCACGGGAGCTGCGCGACGCCCATGTACAGTCCGGTCTTTCCGGGCGGGGCAATCTCGGCGGCGTACTGCAAAAAGCGCGGCTGCCACAGCGACTCACCCACCGAGGACAGCAGCATAAACGCGCACAGCGCTGCTGGATTCGGTCCAAAGGCGAGCAGCACCGTGGGCAGCCCCATCACCGCCGTGCCCACGATCATCGTCGAATAGATGTTGCGCCGTGCGGTGGCCGCCGCGAGCAGCGGGGTCAGCACAAACACCAGCAGCGGGCTCAAGTTGGAAAACGTCTCGTAGTTTTCGCTGACCCATGGCCAGGGACGGAAAGCGCGCTCGATGTACTGCGGCAAGGTCAGCCACTGATGCGCAAACAGCGTCTGTACCGGAACCAGCACGAAGATAAAGAAGCTGAACTTGGGGTCGGCGAGCGGGTGTTCGCGCAGCCAGGTTGCGATGCGCTTGCGGCGGCTTTCGGACTGGGCAACGACCTGCTTGGCTTCGCTGAGGGCACGGGCAACCAGCTCGGATTCGGCTGGCTGCGGCTTGCGCGGCAGATAGCGAATCATCAGCAAGAGGCCAATCGCGGTCAGGGCCGCATAGAACCAAAACACGCCGCTGATGCCGTTCGGGGGCAGCACGCCTTTGGTGGCCATCCGGATGCGTGGCGAGAGTATGCCCGCGACAAAGGCACCCAGGTTTTGGAGCGCGTAGAGCATGGCGTAGCTCATCGGCGCCGTCTTGGCATCGGACAGCTCTTTGACAGCAGCGTAGGTGGCGGGTTGGTAGGCTCCGTAGCCAACGATGATGATCACCATCGCGACCACGTTCACCATCATCAGCCCATTCCACAGCCCCAGCGCTAGCCCAAGGGAATCAGATACCGCCATCAGCGAGCGACCCAGGAGCAGCACCGTCATGGCCACGATCAGCGACCGTCGCACGCCCCAGCGATCACTGGTCGACCCGAGTAGGAACATTGCAAAGGTGATGCCGCCGGTCAGAAAGCCGGTCAGCAGTCCCGCCCAGACATCGCCGAGCGCCACGTTCTGCGCCAGATAGGTCGCAAGCAGCGTGAGCATCCCGAGGTACGCGAGCCCATCAATGAAGTACGGAACAAAGGTGCCGAGCGACAGCGCCTTGTTGACTCGTGACAGGTCGCGGAAGGGCTGGACGAGCTCGTCGAAGGCTGCGGAAAGCGGGCTCCTCGGGGGCAGAGGCGGCGTGGCGTTGGAGGTTTCCTCGGTCGACGGAGCAGGAGCTGGCTTCATGCGATGGGATGCTTTCCGCGCATTATTGTCCAATTGCTGGATCGCGAACCGGAAATTGCGAGGCCGAGATCAACGGGTCGCTTTTGTCGCGGGGGAGAGGACCACCAAGCCACGTGCTCCATCGAGCAGTAGCGTTTGACCGGTGGTAATGATCTGGGTCGCCAGGCGGGTTCCGAGGACCGCCGGAATGCCGCGCTCGCGGGCGAGGATGGCCCCATGGCTGAGTGCTCCACCCGAATCGGTGACGACGGCCAGCGCACCCCACACCGCCGGTGCCCAGGACGGGAGCAGCGTGGGCAGAACCAAGATCGTGTCCTCCTGGAGCTGAGCAAGGACTTGCGCCAGCGACTCCGCCGGATTGTCCAGTCGCGGCACCACCAGCGCCCGACCCGACACGACGCTCGATCCGACGGCGATTCCCGTCCCCGACAGCGTGCGGCCGTCCGGCAGTGCCCACTCGGGATGCCCGGCGGCGATCCGCTCCGGTGGCACGAGCTGTTTGGCGTGCTGACGAAGTCGCTGCTCGGACAGTGCCAGTGCGGATAGATCAGTGGTCAGCGGATGGTGCAGTGGGCTCATCGCGGATGACAGCGTGCGCCACGGCAGGTCAAAGATCAGCGCCGGATCGCTGAGCCGCCCGGCCTTGTAGAGCTTGGCCCCTTGGGCCAGCAGCGCCCACCGCACCAGTCGCTGGGCCCGAAAGAACAGCAGGTCGTCATCTTCGGCCACCAGCATCGCGTCTCGTACCAACGGCAGCAGCGATTTGAGCGCGCCTCTGGCCATCCGTGGCAGTCGGTCGAGCAGCTTTTGGAGCGCATCGTGATACTGCGCCAGTGCCAGGGCGTGCTGAATCGTCGGCGAGGCGGGCTGACCGGCCAGGTGGCGGGCATAGTCGATGATGGCTTGCGGCTGCTCGTCATCGCAGGGAAACACCACGTCCCAACAGCTCGAAAACGCGCCAAAACGGGCCAAATACAGGCGAAGCGCGTCTTTTTGGCAGCCTTCGCGACCAAGCTGCCACAGGTGGGTCACTCGCTCGGTCTGGGCCCCGCCAATTCCCGAAAGCAGCGCGCCGTGCTGACCGAGCGGCTCCCCGAGGTTGCTCAGCAGGAGCTGATCGAGCTGCGTGCGTGCGCGCCGGATGGCCGGTCCGAGCAGCCCTACGTACTGGCTGTAGATGCTGCGATATACCGTTAGCGCATCGGACAGCGTCAGCTCACAGAGGCTGGGATCGACGAGCAGCTCTTCGCGCAGGGCACCATCTTTGCCGACAATGCGGCGCTCGGGCGGACTGAGCATCGCTTCGCAGGTCGGCAAGATGGTGGTGGTGAAGACCTCGCGGGTTTGCGTCATGGTCGGCGGTGGGCGATGTTCGTTGGTGGTTGCCCAAAACAGATAGCCGCACACCGGACGTTGACGCAGCCATGGCACCAGGTCCGCGACGACCGCAACCAGTCCTTGCTGTGCCGCCGACATGGGATCGGGATTGTGCTCTTGGTCCAGGAGATAGGTCAGCTCGTGGTCATCGCTGAGTGCAAACCCTTGATAATCGGAGCGACGCGGGGCCGGGCGGACCTGAAGGAACGTTACTTGGCCGCTGTCCGACACTGCGTATTCGGCATAGATCGCGACGGCTGCTGGTTCTCCGGCTCCCAGCTCGGCGGAAACCAGCAGAGCAAGCTGTGCGGCACCGAGCGTCAGCGGGCCGACTTCATCCTGGGCGTGGCGGTACACTGTGACATCGGCCCACTCCGGGGCTGCCGCCTCACGTTCTTCGCAGCGCAGGTCGCCATGTTGGCTGCGGTAGAGCACGCCGAGTCGCGCCGCCGGTACTTGGCGCTGAATCAACACCGCAACTTTGGCCAAACCACCGAGCGCCATCCGGACCAAGTCGCTGTCGCCACTGCGCCGAACCGTTTCGATTTCGGCCAGGACTTCACTTGGGGCTGCACCCACGACGCTGACGAACAGACCGGCGGCACTGTGGCCGGCCAAGTCCTCGGTCAGTGCCGAAGAACGAACCACCAGTCGGGCGCTGGGATCCATCGCGGTCACGCCCAGGCCCAGCAGTGCGCTCGCCAGCTCCTCCGGGCTCGGCAGCGGCTCGTTTGGGAGCAGAACCACCCCATCGGGCACGGCAATTCCGGCCCGCAGCGCACGCGCCAAGCGCTGGGCTTTCGGACCCGCTTCGGACAGCTCCGTACAGTCGCGGAGGGCGTGCATGGTCAGTCGGTTATTCTTCGTCGCTATCAGAGGCCGAGAGCCGCTGTAGGACCGCAATGTCTTCGAGAGTCGTCACGTCTCCAACCGCTTTGCCGGTGGTGGCAATTTCGCGGAGCAGGCGACGCATGATCTTGCCAGAGCGGGTTTTCGGTAGCGCGTCGGTGAAGCGGATGTCATCGGGGCGGGCAATCGCTCCGATTTCGCGGACCACCTGGTCTTTGAGCAGGGCGGCGGTTTCCGGGGTCTGGCTGTGACCGCTGCGCAGCGTCACGAACGCAACGATGGCCTGGCCTTTGAGTTCATCGGGTCGACCAACGACGGCAGCTTCGGCGACGTGGGGATGGCTGACGAGCGCGCTCTCGACCTCGGCGGTACCGATGCGGTGGCCGGCGACGTTTAACACATCATCGACGCGTCCCATGACCCACAGATAACCGTCTTCGTCGAAGCGAGCGCCGTCACCGGTGAAGTAGACCGGGCGACCGCCGACTTTGATATCGCCAAAGTAGGTCTTGCGGTAGCGCTCCGGATCGCCCCATACCGTGCGGAGCTGTCCCGGCCAAGGCCTGGTGACCACCAAATAACCGCCTTCGTTCGGGCCGCAGCGGGTGCCGTCTTTGCGAACCACCTCGACCGCGATTCCGGGCAGCGGCTGGGTACAAGATCCGGGCTTGGCGATGGTGGCACCGGGAAGCGGTGAGACCATCATGCCGCCGGTTTCGGTCTGCCACCAGGTATCGACGATGGGGCAGCGGCCTCGGCCAATCTGCTCGTGATACCAGATCCAGGCGGCGGGATTGATCGGCTCGCCAACGGTGCCGAGCAGGCGCAGGGTGCTGAGCCGATAGGCTCGCGGGAACTGGTCTCCCCAGCGCATGAAGGCACGAATCGCCGTCGGCGCGGTGTAGAAGATGGTCACGCCCCACTTGTCGATGATTTCCCAGAAGCGGCCCTTGTGCGGAGCATCGGGTGCGCCCTCGTACATCACGACGCTGGCCCCGTGCATGAGCGGGCCGTAGACGATATAGGAGTGACCGGTGACCCAGCCGACATCGGCGGTGCAGAAGTAGGTGTCCTCGTCGCGGAGGTCGAAGACGTACTTGGTGGTGAAGGCGACTTGGGTGGCGTAGCCGCCGGTCGAGTGCACCACGCCCTTGGGCTTGCCGGTGGTGCCCGAGGTGTACAGGATGAACAGCGGGTGCTCGGCAGAAACGATCGCGGGCTCGCAGTGTCCGGACTCGGCTTTGACGAGATCGTTCCAAAAGTGATCGCGGCCCGGATGCATGGTGATGTCTTGGCCGGTGCGGCTGACCACGACGACGTGACGAATGCCAGGGCAGTGCTTGAGCGCTTCGTCGACGTTGTGTTTCAGCGGGACGACCTTGCCCCGGCGATAGCCACCGTCCGCCGTCAGTACGGCAATGGCACCAGCATCGTTGATGCGGTCGCGGATCGCCTCTGCCGAAAAGCCGCCAAAGATGACCGAGTGGGTGGCACCGATGCGGGCACAGGCGAGCACCGCGAACACCAGCTCGGGCACCATCGGCATGTAGATGATGACGCGGTCGCCGGTCTTGATGCCGAGCCGAAGCAGGGCAGCGGCAACGCGACAGACCTCGCGGTGGAGCTCGAAATAGGTGATGACGCGCTGGTCACCGGGCTCGCCTTCCCAAATCAGCGCCGCTTTGTTGCGCCGGTGCGTGGTCAGGTGGCGATCGAGACAGCTCTCCGTGATGTTGAGCTGACCGTCGGCAAACCAGCGAACGAACGGATGCTGACTTTGGTCCAGAGACTGCGTCGGCGGCGTTCGCCAGACCAGTTGCTGGGCCTGTTTGAGCCAAAAGCCATCGGGGTCCGCGCTGGCGTCTTCACGCAGCGACCGCAAGCCTTCCTGATCGAGGTGAGCCTGCTCCACAAAGGTTCCCGACGGCGGAAATACTGTTTTTTCGGACAGGTTTGAGTCGATGGTCTTCATCTACTCACTGTATCGCAAGGCCACAGACCCCAAACAGCAACTCTTGTTATCCTCACATCGATGCTGGACACAGGTACCTGGCTTGCACCGGTGAGCGCGCTCGATGGGCTGCGCCGCTGGCTGCTGCGGGTACTAGGCGGCTTTGGGATTCAGCTTGTGCGTCGGCCCGAGCTACGGGTGGCGCTGCGAGGCAGTGTTGCGGTGCTGCTGGCGCTGGTGGGTTCGCTGACGCTGCCGCTGTGGATTCTGGCCGTGGGGCCGCTGGTGCTGGGTGTGCCGCATCTTTTGGCCGATGTGCGTTATCTGGTGGCGCGGAAAGGACATCAGCGCTCGCGGCGGTTGGTCATCGGAGTGGGGCTGCCGCTCCTCGTGTGCGGGCTTGGTGGCGGAATGCCAGCCGGTCTGTGCGCCATGCTGGGGGCGCTGCTGCTCGGCGAGGGCGACACCGTACGCAAGCTGATCGGAGTCCTTGTGGTGAGCACGATTGCCGCCACCGGACTGATTGGGCACAGCTTCTACGTTCACGAGCTGCTCCTGGCGCACTTGCACAATCCGATTGGTGTCGTGCTGTGGCTGTTATGGCGTCCACGACAAGAGCGGCTGCACCTGATTCCGCTGCTGCTCTACGTGGCGTGTGGGGTGCTGATTGGGCTTGGTGCGCTGCTGCCCCCAGCGTTTGCGCTGACGCTTGCTCCACAGTCTGCCGATTCGGCGCTCGACTTTATGCGCGACACGCTGGCCCCCGGTTTTTCGCAGACCTGGGGAACCCGGCTGCTGCTGCTCTACTGCTACGCGCAGATGGTCCATTACTCGGTGTGGCTTCAGCTTGTACCCGAGGAAGACCGCCACCGGCCAACGCCCCGTAGCTTTCGCGACAGCTTGCGAGCGCTTCGGGCCGATCTCTCGTTGTGGCTGCTGGTTCCAGCGCTCTTGATCATGCTCGGACTGCTGATCTGGGGCTTTGCCGACGTGTGGGCATCGCGCATCGCCTACTTCCGATTGGCCTTGTTCCACGGTTATTTGGAGCTGTGCGCGCTGTGTCTTTGGTTTGCCGCCGGTCGCAGGCCGCAGGGGCCGCGTCCATTGGTCGCTGGCAAGCATGGTCTGCTGCCGACGACCTCAGCGCGGTAAATGCGGCTTGGGCGCGGTTCGATGTTGTACGTGTGGGTTCGGGCGTATGCTGACCGCAGAAGGAGGCCGACATGAGTTGGAAACTCTCTGCGGTGGTTGCACTCGGTTGCGTCATGGTTTGCCAAGGTCCGGCGTGGGCGGACGGAGAAGCTGAAGCGCCCCCGAGTCCGGGTCAGGCGCGCAGACCTCCCAGCGCCGCCGAAGTTCCGGAGCGACTTGATGAAAAACCACGCTCCGTTCCGGCGAAGCTGCCCAGCCAAGCGCGGACGGCGAGCCCGAGCAAGGTCGGTTCTGACGGGGTGAAGACGATGCTGCCCGCCGACTATCGTCCTCACGGGGACGCAGGCGTTGCCAAGGAAACACCGGCGACTCCGGCGGCCAAGGTCACTCCGCCCCCGGCGACTGCGGCGACCCCACGCAAAGGCATTCCACTTGCACCGTCGGCAGCCCAGCTACGTCGTGAGATCGCGCTGCGAGATGGTGGACCACCGGCCCCACCGGTCGATGACAAGAGCACGGCCGAGCGGATGTCCGACAAAGCGACCAGCACGCCCAATCAGCGTCGCAACTGGCCCACTACGGTCACCAACACCGCTGGACCGACTTCTCCTGCCGGACCCGGTAGCGCCCAGGACCGCAAAGGCACCGTCATTGAAGCGACCGGTCCGCAGCAAGGGGTCATTCGCAACCGCTGGTAGCTTGTGCGACCCCCTCGCTACAATTGGCACAGACCGTTCTACAAGGAGCCTTGTCGATGAAGCCGCTGCGCCTGATCACCCTGCCGATTAGCCACTACTGCGAAAAGGTGCGCTGGGTGCTCGATCGCCAAGGTGTTCCGTATGTCGAGGAAGGCCACGCACCGCTGCTCCACGCGCTTTTCACGATGCCGCTGACCGGCGGGAAGTCGCGCACGGTGCCGATCTTGGTCGATGAAAATGTCTCGCCGCGACGGGTGCTGTCGGACTCGACCGACTGCCTGCGCTACCTGGCGGACCACTATGGCGCGAGCTGGCTCTATGCTCCGCCCGAGGCGGCCGAGCTGGAGGACGAGCTCGACCGCAAGCTGGGTCCGAGCACGCGGCGCTTTGCCTACTTTCACATCCTGCCCGATCCGAAGACGGCGGCGATTTTGACCGAGCACACCCCAGCCTGGGAAGCTGCTGTGGCGAGGCCGCTGTTTCCGCTGATCCGACGGGTGATGAAAAAGGGGATGCGCATCGATGCCACCGGGGCCGAGCTGTCGCTACAGCTTCTGCGCGAGCAAATGGCCAAGCTCAGCGACCGACTGGCCGATGGTCGCAAGTACCTGTGCGGCGATGCGCTATCGGTGGCCGACATCAGCTTGGCCACGCTGTCGGCACCCATTTTGTTTCCACCCGGTTACGCCAAGATTTCGATGCCGCCAGTCGAGTCGTTGCCCGAGCCGCTCCGGCTGGAAGTTGCGCGCCAGCGGGCGACGGCGGCGGGTCGGCTGGTGTTGCGGCTCTACGCCGAGGAACGGACTAAAAGGCACCAGTAAGCGCGAGTCCTTGGGTCGTGCTGGTACGAATCGGCGTGAGCTGTAGCCCGACCAGCGGGGACGGAAGCTTGCGGTTGCTCAAGATCGCGGCCGTCATCATCACGACGCCACCGAGCTGTCCCATGCCATCGATGAGGGACCAGTTGAGCGACCAGATCGGCTCGCGCACGATCAGGCTGCTGATAAACGGACCGAGGACCGGAATCAGCAGCACTCCTCCGGCATTTCGTCCGGTCGCGCTATCGCGGGCAAACGAGTCGACCTGATTTTCTTCGAGCAGAATCGATCCCCCGATGATGGCACCGGTATAGCCCAGCGCGAACAGCACCGACCCACCAGCGAGCAGGCCTTGGTTGCGACGGCGAATCGTTGAAACCTCCAGTGTCCGGCTGTGATCGACGAGAGCGGACATGAGCTGCTGCATCTGGAACTGCAAGTCGGCTCCGACCACTTGCACAGGCGGCGCACCGTACGGCTGCATTTGGCCGGGCTGCATCTGCATTGGTTCGGGGGCTGCGGTGGGCAGTGGTTGCGTAGCTTGCGTCGGGGGCTGGACCGGCTGAGCCGCCGCGAGAGAAGCAGAGCCCATGAGCAGGACCGACAGCCAGCACCTCGAGGCCCAGGATACAGATCGAGGAGCGGAACAGGGATCGCCGGATCGATTCGTGATCATGCGCGGCAACATAGCACTGGACCTGTGTCTGAACACCAGCGCTCCAAGCGACTTGACCGGCAAGTGGGAACGGACGCTTGGCGACCGATTGGACTTGGGAGAGAAGTCAAAACGGGTGGCCGGCGACCGATTGGACTTGGGAGAGAAGTCAAAACGGATGGTATGCGACCGATTGGACTTGGGAGAGAAGTCAAAACGGATGGTATGCGACCGATTGGACTTGGGAGAGAAGTCAAAACGGGTGGCCGGCGACCGATTGGACTTGGGAGAGAAGTCAAAACGGATGGTATGCGACCGATTGGACTTGGGAGAGAAGTCAAAACGGATGGTATGCGACCGATTGGACTTGGGGATGAAGTCGCAGCGATTAGAACGGCTTGCCGCCGATTTGGAAGAACGTCGACCAGGCGGGGGCAGGGGTCGGTGTGACCTCCAGGGTGGGGGCGAGATCGTAGAACGGATCGGGGTAGAAGTAGCGCTGGTTTAAGACGTTGTAGAAGTTCAGGCTGGCCCACAGTCGGTTCTTGAAGAAGTGGGCGCGCACTCCCAAGTTCAGGATCGCTTGCGGCGGGAGCTTGTCGAACGTCAGGTCCGAGAAGTTGGCGATGGTGCTGCCGTCCGCCAAAGACAGCGTGCGGACGCGGTTGGGATCGTCGTAGGAGCCGACCACTTGCAGCGTACCGTTTTGTTCCAGCCAACCGGGAATCACCGAAAGCACCCAGCCCAAGTTGAAGCTGTGCTGCGGCATGCTGCGCAGGACGCCTCGGTCGTTGGTGCTGACGTGTAGGAAGGTGTAGTTGGCCGACAGCGTGTGGTCGCCGATATACAGACGCGCTGCCGACTCGACCGAGTGGATGGCGCGATGCGACTCCGAGCCATCTCCGGTGGCCACGCCGTTTACGTCGGTCCGGCGGTTGGTGTAGCTACCGTTCGAGATGACGATCAGGCCGCGCAGGTCGGTATAGGCATAGTCGACACGGAGCTGGAGTGCGCGAATCGGGCCGATGTTGCGCAGCAGCTTGGCGTTCCACTCGCCCTGGAAGGCCTGGCTGGTCTCGTTCGAGAGCTGATGGCTGCCACCAAACTGCACGGCGGTACCGTTCGAGTCGGTGTTGTTGAACACCGGTGGACGGAAGCCGGAGGCGTAGTTGGCCTTGAGGTGCATGTCGCGGTAGAAGTTCCACACCAGCGACGCGCTGCCGAGGATGACGCCATTGCCGCCGAGGTTGCCTTTGATGTACTGCGCCTGGCCGAAGCCTCCCTGGAGACGGACTCCGGCGTCGAGCGTCAGGCTCTGCACCGGACGGAAGGTGTCCGAGATGTACAGTGCGGTCACCAGACGGTTCGTCGCAAACAGGAACGGCACCGGACACTGCGGCTTGAACACCGGCGTGGTCATGCCCGGCTTTTCGAGCGGACAGCTAATCGGGAGGTCTTTCGGTTCCGACAGTGGGAAGTGGACGGTTGGCTCGGGCACCCACTCGTAGAACAAGTCGCCGCCCCATAACAGACGGTTGCGGAGGGGCAGGGTGGCATCGCCATCGACGGTCAAGCCCACGCGATAGGAACGAATGTCGGTGTTAAAGGTCGTGCCGCTCGGATTTCTGGACGAGCCGGGCAGGAGCACCGCGTCGAGGTCGCGGACAAACTCCACCGCGTAGCTCTTCACGTCGAGTCCCAGCCGATCCTTGAGGAAGCGGCCTTTGTACTGAAGTGTGACGTAGCGATCGAACGACTGGAGGTGGTTGCGAATCGGCTCGCCAGCGGGGCCTCCAGCGGCACTGTCCCAGCGGCCACTCGTCGGGCTGTTGGCAAACGACAGCGAGGTGTTCATCAGCGCAAACGGCATCGAGTAGGCCAGCGTCACCGGGCCATACGAAATCTTGCCGTCGACGTTGACGATGAACGAGCGCTCTGGGTTGGTGTCGGCAAAGACCGAGTAGACATGCGGACCGACGGGCGATGGGGCCGAGTTGCGGGACACCGTCGCAAGCTGGTTAAACCGGGGACCGATGTAGGTCTCGTAACTGAGGTGCTGAACGATGCTGAGCTTGGGACCGCGCTTGAAGCGGAAGCTTTTGCCAAACAGCACATAAGCGCGGAAGTCCTGCGGAGAACCGGGACCGTCGCCGTAGCCAGCACTCGCCTCCATTCCGTTGATGTCGTCGGCGTCTTTGCTGATCAAGTTGACGATGCCGAGGAACGAGTTGGCACCCCACAGCACACCGCCTGGTCCCGTCACCACTTCGATGCTCTTGATGGTCTCTAGCGGCAGCGAGCGGTTGTAGGTACCGACGTTGGTCACCGGCTCGAACATCGAGACGCCGTCGCGAAGCAAAAGCGCTGCTTGGGCGGTCCCGCGCACCATCGGCATGGACAGCAAGCTGCCGCCGTTCGAGGTCTGAAGCCAGCCGGGGATGTTGTCGAGAACCTGGGTGATGTTGCGATAACCACGCGCTTGGATCTCATCGGCCCGAACAACAGTAACGATCGACGGTGCTTCCTGAACCGTGGTGACTTGCTTGGCGGCCGAGAGCACACGGTCGGCAATATCGATGTCGGTGGTCGGGCTCTTATCGCCTTCGGCCTTGGCGGTGTTTTCGGCGGCAGGTTCGGGATCGGGCAGCAGCACGTCGTACGTCGGATCGAGCGCCGAGGCATTGCGTCGGGCCGGCAGCGGCACGTCCTGGGCGAGCACCCACGACGGCAGGCCCAGGCAAAACACGCTGACGAGGAGTGACTTTTTCACAGCAGTCCTCCCGTCCGGGGCGAAAGCGAGTACGCCATTCCGAACATCACTCGTCCTGAGGCATTGCGCGGGTTGTCGGCGAACAGTCCACCGCCACCCGTCACCGAAAACCGCAGCTTGTCGGTGGGGAGCAGATAGATCGATCCGAGCGCAGTTGCGGTCGAAGAAACCGACTCACCGGTGACCGGAATCGTGCCGACGCCCTCGATCCCCAGCCCAATCACGCGATGCAGACGAACGGTGATGGCACCGCCCCAGGTCAGCTCATGGCCGACCGCAAATCGGAGTGGCGGGCTGCCGGCCTGTGCGGTGGTTGGATTCGGCTCGTACAGCTCACTGCCTTGGCGGACCACGGCCCCGAAGCTGCCCAGGATGTGCAGTCGCGACAAGAGCACTCCGAGCAGCAGCTTGGGCCGGAAGGTGAAGTTCTTTTCGCCAAAAAACGAGTTCGAGTCGCCGATCGGTGCCGTGACTTCGAGGAGAGTTCCGATCTCGAAGTATTTTCCGCCGTAAAAGCGGGCCTTGATGGCAAAGCGCGGATCGCGCACCCCGACGTTGCTGATCGAGACGTTCTGCCGAGGCTGTCCCGCATAGACACCGGTCGCCATGGTCGTGCCCATACCAGTTGGCGTGGTCGGCAGCACCGTGACCGTAGGTTCACCGACGGCGTTTTGGTCGTAGTAGTTGACCCCAACCGGCACCATCGCCGACAGCGATAGAAAGTCCCACAACCCCAGGTAGAAGCCGAGATCGAGCGTGACCTGATTTTCAATGATCGAAAACGGCGCTTCTTGGCGTCCCAGGTTGACATCGTTCATCGTCAGCTTGAGCGGCTTACCCGCCCAGCCGAGGTTGGCCGTCATCCCAAACTCGAATTGCTGCGGCGTCTGGGCGCGGTCGACGACTTGCAGCCCGTAGGCATCCATCGCTGGTGGCGTCATCACCACATCGAAGCTGCGATCCGCCCGAGCCGTACACAAACCGCTGGCCGTGGCACCGAGCGCACAGGCGAGCGCGAGCGCGTGGTGCCTCATTGCAACCTCTCATCGAGCTGGGTGAGTACCGATGCCGAACCGACGATCGCGGTAAAGTTTGCCGGAAGGCCGATCCCGTTTGTGTTGGCGAGCATCACAAACTTGATGGCACCGCGACCTGCCGAAGCATCCGGCAGTCGTCGACCCAGAATCACCGGGTAGAAGATGCCTCCGGCCGCTTTGGGATCGTCGGGTTCGATGCGGATCTGGATCTCGACGAGATCCTTCATGTTTGATGGCACCGCAAAGGTGATGCCCGAGTAGTTTTGTGATGGCAGGTCGGGCGCAGCGGTGCCGGCACCGGTTTGATACAGGAGCGTCCCGAAGAGCACGCCCGACAGCGGCTTGGTGTACTGCTTGGGGTTGCCGACGTAGAAGAAGGGATGACCACTGCCGCCATCGCTATCTCGGTAGGCCTTGCAGCGGTCGAATCGCTTCCCGGACTCGGTATCATCCTCGGCAGTGATCGGGGTGATGGCCTGGAGCTGACCGCTTCGCCGTGGCTCATTCGCGTTGTCGGGGTTGTGCTGTACCAACACCAGCATTGTCGTCGCGGCGCGTCCTTTGGTGACCAGCATCGGGTCAGCACTCGTCGCCGGGAACGGCGTCAGTTTCGACACCACCTTGCCCGCTTGGAGCAGTAGCTGATCGCGGGCCGTGAGAGTCGTGTCCGAGTTTTGTTCATCGTTCGTGGTGCGCTGCGCTTTTTGGGTGTAGATCTGCGCGCCACAGATGCTCGGTGAGAGCTGACCCTTGTTGCCGCAGCCACCGTCGTCGCGATCCAGGCCGCGAATGGCACAGGGCTCGCTCGGGTCCACGACCGGCAAGACCTGGAAACCAGTAAACTTGTTTGGGTTCGTCTCTGCCCCGACGTTGGCGATGATGCGCTCGGGATTGGGATTGCCGGCGTAATAGGCATACATCTCGATGTGGTGCGCGGGGAATGGCAGCGTCGGAACGACTGGTGCAGGGGTACAGCCAGCCGGAACGCCGACTGCAACGCACGGCAGCGGGGGCAGCGGCCAGGCAATCGACATCGCGACCACCGAGCCGGTGAAGGTATCGCAGCTGCCCGCCAAAGTCGGCAGTAGTGCGAACAAAAAGGACAGCTTCCGCGACGAGGCTAACACATTAGAAGCGTATCGAGCGGGCTTTGAATCTGTCAATCAATTCATCTTATTCGTCAGCATCTTCGTCGCCGTCGTCAGCAACTCCGCCCTCGACCGCGAAAAGTGCCCACTCACGCTTGCCACCCGATAGCTGGGTGCCACAGTACTGACACGTCACCGCATCCGATCCCGCCAGCGGACCACCGCACTCCGAGCAGTCGAGCGAGGACAGCCCGTTGCGGCTCTTGGCGTTCGCAGATCGACCGAGCGCAAAGACATGGGTGAAAGTCTGCGGCTCTTTACCGTCCACCGACGCACTCCACATGATTTCGACGTAGGCGTAGTCTTGCTCGCCACCGGTGAGAACCGATTCCAGCTCGGCGCTGCCAACGGCCACCTGGGAAAGCTGCGCCGATCCTAGCTCTAGCTCGGCCGCCTCGCTGGGAGTGCTCGGCGGGCTAACACAGAAGCGCTTGAGCTTGTCGTGCTTCTTTGTGGCCTTGGCTTCGATCCATTTCCAGAAGATGACCGATGCGCGATCTTCGATTTCCTGGCGACTCACCGAGGCATCGCGTTCGCGTAGCTCGCTCAGGCCAGAGAGTTCGCCAACTGCCGGCTCGGCACGCCACTCTTCCGGCTGAGTGATTTCGGCCAACACCCAGTCGTGTTCCCCCGAGTTTACGAGCGCTTTACAGTACTCGCACTTGACCACTTCCCCGAGTGGCAGATCGGCACCACAGCTTGGACACTTGCCTTCCAGCGCGGGAATTCCCTTCTTGCTGTGCTTGCCGCGCCGCCTTACGAACGACCACACCTCGTGATACTGGCTAAGCTCTGCTTTCTTGGTTTGCGCGAGCGCTTCACTGGGCGACAGCGTCACCGCTACATCGCGATCACGGGCTTCCCCAACGATCTTGACGTGAACCGTATCCCACTGCTGATCGGCCACCGCGGCAAGCAGATCCGCGGACACCACGCGCCAGTCCGCCATCATGTTGCGCAGTCCTTGGGCTCGCAGAAGCTCTAGTTGGGTCGAAAAGCGGACGTAGACACCATCGGAAATGACCCGGCGTGCCGGACCCATGTTGCCTGACAGCCAGGCCTCGTTGACCTTGGCGACGACGGTCTTGGTGCGGGACAGGAACGACATCGGCTCGAACTCGGGATCGTGCTTGCGTAGCTCCGCAAGTCCGGCCTGGGCGAGCGATTCATCGACGGCGATCTTGGCCCGTTCAGGCTTCTTGTTGCGACTTGCCAGCCAGATGAGCAGCAAGATGACCAAGATGATGACGATCGGGATGATCCAGCCGCTGCCCGAGGACGAGCCGCTGCCGGTGTAGACCACGGTCGTCGAGCTTCCCGAGGACGGATAGGACGAACCGTAGGAGCGTGTGGAAGACGACGAAGGGTAGCTCCGGGAACTACTCGAGGACGAGCTTGGTGAAGAGTAGGACCGGCTCGAGCTGGAGCTAGAACCGGAGTAGCTTCGCGAGCCACTCGACGAGCTTCGCGAGGAGGATCGATAACTCTGCCCGCCACCGGGACGAGCAGCCGCCCGATCGAAAGCGAACCAGAAGACCAGAAGCACAGACAACAGCCAGACCGCACAGCGTCGCAGCATGAGTAGCATCCTAGCCTGTCAGGTCGATCTCGTCACGGGCGAGCGATCAACTCGGTCACATCCGTGGAACGAAAGTGAAGACCCGGCGACTGCCGCAACCGGGTCGCCTACACATGATGTACTGGCTGGGGAGTAGAGAGCGAAGAAGGGGACTACTCGGACAACTTGAACTGGTTGCCGTTTTGGACGATGCCTTCGCGCTGGCAGACGTAGATGAGGTACTGCCGTGCGGCGTTGTCGAGCTTGCGATACGCGTCGCCAACCAGCTTCAGGTCTTTGTTTCGGCAAGCGGCAGCGCCGATGATTCGCCAAGCGCGGTTCGCACTGACCTTGGCCACCGAGCGAGCAAGGCTGATCGCCTTGGCGTAGTCGCCGTTCACAAACTCGGACTGTGCCTCGGTCAGAACCTGCTCGGGATCGGCACCGGATGGCGGTGCTTCGACCTTGTCGGCCTTTTCGGGCTTGTCGGCCTTCTCGGGCTTGTCGGCCTTCTCGGGCTTGTCGGCCTTCTCGGGCTTGTCGGCCTTCTCAGGCTTGTCGGCCTTCTCGGGCTTGTCCTTGCGGTGATGCTCTTTGCCCGGCTCGCTGCTCGGCGACGAAGTACCACCGGCCCCACTACACGGCTGATCTTTGGTCGCCAACGCACGGACCTGCTTCGGATCGACATCGAGCACCATCTGCACCTGGGCGCGTGACTCGGTGCAGTTGCCTGCCGCCCGAGCATCCGAGGCCGCCTTCAGATGGCTCTCGACGAACAGCGGCAGAATCTTGTCGTAGTCTTCCTTGGCGCTCTTTTGATAGACCGATTCCTCAGGGATCTCGCGATAGGTCTTCAGTGCGGCGTCGTAGTTTCCGCTACCCGCTGCGCCCGCAAAGCGATCGTAGATCTGCTTGTTCTTCGATTCTTTTTCCGCGATCGAGCGCTTGGCCTGGGCGGCGTCGCGGGTGCGGATTGGAATCGCCGTGTTGCTGACGATCCGGCCGGTCTTGTCGAGCACGTCCTGCCAGCGCTTGCTTTGCAGATCGCTTTCGACATCGATCAGTGTCTTGGCTGCTTCGGAGTCGACATCAACCTTCGGTGGCTGAGTCAGGAACCAGTACGCACCGCCACCGACGGCCGCGAGCAACACCAATGTGAGAATGATCGGAACCACCGGTGTACCGCGTTGGTCGCGATCGACGATCATGGCGTCGATCTGTTCCTTCGGGATGTCTTGTCCCGGCGGCACGAACACGAGGCGGACGTGACCTAGGTCGATCTTGTCGCCCTTGCGAAGCTCAACCTTGCCGTATTCCTCGCCATTGACACGCACGCCATTGGCGCTCTGCATGTCCATGATCTGGAACTTGTCGGCTTCACGGACGATTTTGGAGTGGTGTCGAGAGATCGAACGGTGGTTTAGGACCACATCGTTATCATCGGTGCGGCCAATCACCACGGTCGCTTTTTCGAGCTGGAACTCTTGGCGGGCGAAGTTCGTCGAAACAACAATCAGGCGAGCGGGCTTTTCGGGAACCTTAACGACAGGAGCCTGCACCGGCTGCGCCAACGTCGCTTGCGGCGACTGCACCGCGCCGCTCATCAGCGTCGGTTCAGCCCGATTCATCGGCGTGGTCTGCTGCCCTTGGCCGGCCATTTGGACCTTGGCGGCACCCTTGTCGAGCTTCACCGAGACCTGATAGTCGCCGATCTGAACACGGTCGCCGTCACCGACGGCAACCTTACCCTGGATTCGGTCGCCGTTGACCTTGATGCCGTTATAGCTCAGTAGGTCTTCGATGAAGAGCCCATTACCCTGGCGGGTGATTCGCGCATGACGCCGTGAGACGTTGCGCTCCGTCAGACGAATCGTATTCCCTTCCTTCCGTCCGACGGTGATCTCGTCGCGGATGATGGGGACTTCCGTCGTCTTGCCCTCGTCGTCCTCGATAATGAGCTTATACATGACCCGCGTTTCGACGCATATTTAGCCTTTTAGGGCTTTTGCGATTTTAGGATCCAACATTTTTTGGGTCAAGCATGCCATTCCATCTCGACTGACGATGGTGGTGTCGAAGCCAGTGCCCTTCGTTACACTTACATGGCCTACTTGAGCCCGAAACCGCCGTCGCGCCCCGCTCAGTGAAATCTTGATGGCCAAGCCGTCCTCACAAAGAGGGGCAAGCGGATCTCGGTTCCGCTTGGGGCTCACCACCGTATTTCGCATCGTCTGAGCCTGCACGAAAGCTACTCCACCTTGGTGTCGTTTCGCAGTGCACGGTCGCCAATCGGTCGCTGCTGCTGTTCCGTCACTGCCGAGCCTTTCGGCCCTTGATGAGTCCCGTCCGGGCGCGGACTCCGATGCAAAAGACGGGTCGCAAACAGGTGCCACGCTTTCAAATAATCGTAAGCGGTTCGAAGCTGAAAGTCCTCACCTTGTGGCGTGCGCTGCGCGATGACGGCGTAACCCGGCGGCGGACCGGACTCAGCCGTTTGTTTTTGTCGGTTTTTCAGGTGCCCTTGCAGGTCACGTTCCTTCTGCGAAGGCTCATCTCGAACCACCAGCTTGCCGTCTGCGAGGCGCACCTGATCGACCACTACATCTGGGGCAATGCCCTTTTCTTGGATCGAGCGTCCTGACGGTGTGTAGTAGCGCGCAATCGTCAGTTTCAGCGCGCTGCCGTCCTCTAGCTCGACGATCGTCTGGACCGATCCTTTGCCAAAGGTCTGCGTGCCCATGACCAGGGCACGACCGTGATCTTGGAGCGCTCCTGCAACGATCTCCGCCGCTGACGCCGAGCCACCGTTGACCAGACAGATGATCGGGAAGCCGAGTCGTGTGCCTTCCGGTCGGGCTCGCTCTTCGTCGAGGATGCGACCACCACGGCCTTCGGTACGAACGATCAGCCCGCTCTCAATGAAGATGTCGGCGAGCCGGACTGCTTGATCGAGCAGTCCGCCGGGATTGTTGCGAAGATCGAGGACCAAGCCGCTCAGCTTGCCGCCGTTCTCACGCTCCATCGTCACAAGCTGCGCTTCGACCTCGCGATCGATGTTGTCGGTAAACTGCTTGACTCGCAGCACTCCATAGCCGGGCTCAAGCAGGTAGCTTTCGACGCTGCGGATCTTGATGATGTCGCGCACCATCACGAAGCTGCGTGGTTCTTTCCAGCCGCTGCGCAGCACCGTCAGCGAGACTTGCATGCCCCGCTTGCCGCGCATCTTTTGGATATAGTCCATCATCCCGCGGGTGGCCTGATCGTCGATTCGTAGGACTTGGTCCCCGGCGGACAGACCCGCCCGCGCAGCCGGGGTTCCCTCCAGCACAGATACGATCGTCAGTACGCCATCGCGCTGATCGACTTCAATGCCGATCCCGGCGAACTGGCCACTGGTGTCGTTCTTCATTTCCCGATACTGCTCGGGACGAAGGAACGTGGTGTGCGGGTCGAGCGAATCGAGCATGCCTTTGATCGCACCGTAGACGAGTTCGTCTTGGTCTACGTCCTCGACATATTGGCTTTCAACGTACGACAGCACCCGCGAAAACATCGTCAATTTCGAGGGAGAGCTCGGCTTTCGCGGCGCGGCGGAGGCAACTCCCAGCGCAGAAAGACCGGCGGTCACGATCAGTGTGAGCGCTGCTAGGGAGAAACGGCGACCTGAACCCTTGCGACAGATCCCCCGCTCTGCCTCTCGTGAAAGCCCGGTAACCACCAAGGTCAATATAGCCTAACCATTGGCTTTACCGCAAACCCTTCTTTCCGAGGGAAAGGACGACCAAATAAATTGTTTTTCCGACGGGTCGATCGGCCGCTAACCCATTGACGCAGATCGCTTTGGGCCAGGGAGTGCGGCACCAGGGATTGCGAGGCCAGCGTCGTGTTTGGATGGTTTTGGGTCAGTGAAGCGGATCACTTGGTAGCTCCGTGAGTACTGCTTCTCGACCATATAACTTGTAGGCAAACAGTGACGCGCAGAGCACAAACGCGGTCACTACGTAGGCGAGTCCAAGGCGAAGAGTCTTCGTCCTTGGTCCTGATATGGTCGCCCGGACGTGGCGATTCGAGACGCTCGCTGTCAGTGCCACCACGCCGGTTACGATGCCAGCGACGGCGAGGGCGATGAGCGAACGGCCAAAGTAGTCCATCGAGAGCGACGGCTCGCCTGCCACCGTTCCAAGGCTCCAGCGACGATCGAGCGGCAAATAGAGCGGCACTGGTAGCGACACCACGCCAGTCAGAAAAAACACCAATGAAGTGGTGGTAGACAGGATGCTTGCGTAGAGCGCTGCCCGACGAAGATCCACCATCATGCGCCTCGCACCGCCGTACAGAGCAGCCCAGCCACAACGTTTGTCAGACAAACCAAGGCGGTACCAACGGTCATTACGACATACATCCAAATCACGACGCGTAGTGAGGACTCGGAAGCTGCTTCGGTTGACGTTCGATGGAGGACGTCGCCATTGGTCTTCAGCGTCGACAAATCAATTGTGGAGAGCGGCTGCGCAATCAGCAGTGCTCCAATGGCCAGCGGCAGTCCAATCGTCGCCAGGTTTTCTTTGAAGTCGAACAGGTTGGCGGCCCATGGGGCGTGTCGATCAAGAAATAGGGCTCGGATCACGACCCGATAACGTGGATAGAGCAGTGCTCCGGCCGTCAGCGTCGACAGGTAAGCCCACAGCGTCGTCCATCCGTAGAGCCGCAGAGATCTCGAGCGGACGGGCCGTTGTTGCACAAGCAGCACTGCCAGCAGCGCTTGGTGGACGCTGGCTCCGCATAGCACGATCGCGCTGAGCGAGTGCAGCACCACCAGCAGCGGACCCCAGGACTGCAAAAATACCGACGGCACCTCGGGACTATACCGCCAAATTGTTACGGTGCCACGCTTCCCATTGTCGGGGGCCGTGTCCGTATCTCGGACGACGGCCGTATCTCGGACGATGTCGGTCGGTCCCGGGATGCACTCACCGTCGGTAGTGCGAGTCTGGCGAGCTGGCACGGGCAGTGCATTGAGGTTGCTCTGCTGTCGCGTTGTTTCAACCAGACACTACCAAGCGAAGAGAGGACCAAGGTGCATACCTCCCCACACGTTTCCGCCGGTACCGAAGGGTCGGCAAATCATGGGCTGTGCCCATCGGACACAACTACCTCAACCTCATCTACCTCATCGATGGAACGGGCTCCTTGGAAGGCCGTTTATTGCGTCGCGGAGCGCGGCAAAGGTCGTCGACTCTGGCTACGTATTGGAACAGCGTTTCCCAACCGCGATGGTTCGCTGACGATTCGGCTGGATGCGCTGCCGCTCTCGGGCCAGCTGCAGGTGCGAGAGCCGTTTGCGAACGGCCCGCGTGACGGGAGCGGTGATCAGCTGCTCGGAGACCGGTCCGGATCGTCAGCCACGTGATGTTCCTGGCGAATCGGACCGCCGCGTTGGCTGATTCGCCCTTTTTCCAAACCGAATGAACAGACCGAACCCTTGAAGGAGAAACACGACATGAAGTTGCACAAGACCCTGTTGGCTCTGACCCTGGCTGCTCTGACCCTGGGCACGGTGACTGCCACCCGTGCTGAGAGCGCCGTTCGTCCCACCTCGACTCCGACTCCGACTACGTCGGTTGCTGCGCCCAAAGTGAATAGCGGTGTGGTCAATATCAACGAGGCAACCGCCGATCAGCTCGAGCGCCTTCCCGGCATCGGTCCAAGCCGAGCCCAAGCGATCATCAACTTTCGAAAGACTCATCCATTCAAGAGGATCGAGGATCTTCAGCGGATCAAGGGACTTGGCAAGAAGAGCTGGAATCGCCTGCGTTCGCTGATCGCGCTGAGCGGGCCCACCACGCTGGCGGCTGCCGAGCACTAGCCCCACAGCGGTGGCGTGGGCTTCGGGACGATAGACCGACAGCGTTTAGTTGATGAAGTGCCACGCCATCGTCACAGCGACGGAACGGAACGGCTAGTTGAGCTGAGTGCAGACCGACAAACCACTTTGGGGTGGCTTACTGTCATCGCAAAAGATGAGTTTGAGGGCGAGTGGATCGGTGCTGACCCTGCTGGGAAGACCGGCAATTAGCGCTGTGATTACAGCTCCCGACGGGATTGTAATCGTCGATTTCACAGTAAGTAGATCGGTCGTCATTCCTGACGGGCGCACGGAGGCTGAGCTACCGGTCTGAGGTCCGGTCGAGACGTAGGTCATGCCGCCGCCACGACCGAGGTTTCCGCTGACCGCATCGGTGAGCAGCGCTTGGTAACTGGCACCGATACCG
>WBZP01000344.1_pt1 | contig 64026 bp, 51 predicted proteins | sample 5204301 | NCBI WGS metagenome assembly WBZP01 (sample SAMN12412401, study PRJNA552823) | activated sludge metagenome | isolation source: activated sludge from nitrification reactor of wastewater treatment plant... | place: USA: Pennsylvania | collected 2017 | reverse complement strand
ATGAAGTTCGAGGTGGTGCCGTTCCAGTGGTCGGTGTTGCCGCCGTTCATCCTGATCGTTTACCTGATCTTCATCGCCCTCTACGAAGGCTCCGCGCTCAGTATGGCAGGTACATCCGTCGGATACTGACCGCCATGGCTGCCCGTTGGAAGCGGCTGGCCGTCCCGCTTATCATCCTTGCCTTCCCCGTCGCCTTTTGGCTGATTATCTCGCGCGGGGAGAATCACTTGAAACGGCTGCCGGTCATAGGACCTGCCGATGTTGCCGCCAACGGCGATACGATTTACCATACGATTGCCGATTTTTCCCTCACCAACCAGGAGGGAAAGACCATTACACAAGCAGATCTCACCGGCAAGATCTACGTCGCCAATTTCTTCTTTGCCACCTGTCCCACCATCTGTCCCAAGATGAACGACAACTTCCGGAAAGTGCAGCAGGCATTCAAGGGAAGTAACGAGGTGCGGATGGTGTCCTATACCGTAGACCCCGAGCAGGATTCCGTTCCGGCGCTGAAAGCCTACGCCGAGAAGATGTACGCTGATAATTCCTTCTGGTGGTTCCTGACCGGAAACAAGGATTCGATCTATACCCTGGCGCGCGAATCCTACCTCGTGCCGGCTGCAGCAGGAAAAACCGCCGAAGATTTCTTCCACTCCGATCAGCTCATCCTCATCGATAAGGAGAAACGCATACGCGGTTTGTACGACGGCCTGGACCCCTACGCGGTCGATACCCTTATCGCCGAAATGAAGGTGCTCCTGCACGAGTACGTCGAGAAAAAGTAAGCCGCACCCGAACATCGGACCAATCCGATTGTTCTCCAGTCACCGACTTCTGACATGCATTCATCTTCTCCGAACAAGGCCAACGATCGTCCGGTCTATTGGATCATCGGGATCTTCTCGGTGGTCGTCTTTGCACTGGTGGCCGTACTCGGTCGCCTTCCGAAAGTACCCGATCATCCGGCCTGGGTGGAGCAACTGCCGGCGTTCAATGCGATCATCAACGGCACTTGCTTTTTGCTCTTGTTGGCCTCCCTCTGGTTCATCCGAAGGCGTAACATCCCGATGCACCGCCGGCTGAACCTCCTCGCAGCAGCCCTCTCGGTCGTGTTTCTCGCTTCATACGTGACCTTCCATTACTTCGTGGAAGAAACGCGCTTTCCGGCCGATGATCCGCTGCGGCCCGTTTACCTGATCATTCTCGCTACCCACATCCTCCTGGCGGCAATTGTCCTCCCGCTGGTTTTACTATCTTTGTATCGCGGTTTGACCAACCAGGTTGATCGTCATCGGAAAATCGTCCGCTGGTCGTATCCGGTCTGGTTGTATGTAACCTTCACCGGGGTCATCGTTTACCTCATGATCGCACCCCATTATCGTTTCTAAACCATGAAACGCCTCGCTGTACCCTTCGTCGCTGTCTTCCTGCTTGTCGCGTCATCCGATGCATCCGCGCAATGCGCCATGTGCAAGCGTAATGTGGAAACCAACCGGGAGCAGGGTACCAACCGTATCGGTAAAGGACTCAACCAGGGAATCTTATACCTCATGGCCGTTCCGTACCTGATGGGTGCCATTGGAATCTATTCCTGGATGAAGTCACGGAAGAAGTGACAGCTTCGTCAATTCGAGCGTAAAAACCTTGTTTTTATGATAAAAAGGCGTCTTTGACACGCCTTTTTTAGTTCCGTACCTTTGCAACCCCATGCAAGGTTATAACACCTTTGATCGCGACACCCTGATCCGGCAGTTGGAAGCGGAAAATCAACCGCGTACCACGCTGTCATTTTACCGGTATGTCAACATCGACGATCCTTCCGCGCTGCGGCAGCGACTGTTCACCGAATGGCCACACATGGGTATTCGCGGCCGGATCTATTTGGCGAAAGAGGGAGTCAATGCACAGCTATCGTTACCTACCGCGCGACTCGAGGAGTTCCGCGCCTGGATCGATGCTTGCCCGGGCTTCGAACAAATCCCGTTCAAGATCGCCGTGGAGGATGACGGGAAGTCTTTTCTCAAGCTGATCGTCAAGGTGAAGAAAAAGATCGTGGCCGACGGCCTCGATGATGACGCATTCGACACGACGAACGTCGGTCGTCACCTCGACGCGAAATCCTGGAATGATGCACTGGCGCAACCCGACACCATCGTGGTCGACATGCGCAATTGTTACGAGAGCGAAGTGGGCCGCTTTCCCGGCGCCATTTGTCCGGACGTCGTCACCTTCCGCGAAGAACTGCCGCTCGTACTCGATAGCCTGAAAGGCAAGGAGCAGAGCAAAGTGCTGTTGTATTGCACCGGCGGTGTACGGTGTGAGAAAGCCAGCGCTTTCTTAAGGCATCATGGTTTCGAGGATGTGAATCAACTCCACGGCGGGATCATCGACTACACGCGGCAGGTGAGGGCGGAGGGTTTGGAGAACCGTTTCATCGGAAAGAATTTCGTCTTCGACGAGCGTATGGGCGAGCGTATCTCCGACGACATCATCGCTCATTGTCACCAGTGCGGAAAACCCGCCGACACCCACGTGAACTGCGCCAACGAAGCCTGTCATGTGCTTTTTATCCAGTGTGCCGAATGTGCCGCGAAGATGGAACAATGCTGTTCGGTCGAATGCCGCGACGAAGTCCACCTCCCGCTGGCCGAACAAAAGGCTCGCCGCAAAGGCCGGCACGCTGAAGTGCACCAACTCTACCGGCCCACGATTCAGCGACTGGAGTAATTGTTTTTTCGGTCATTTTTCCCGGAAAGTTCAAGGCCAAATCCAAACCAGAAACCAGAAACCGGAAACTGGAAACTGGAAACCCTCTCCCTTTTCTCCGGATACATTTTTTCTCTAACTTCGGTCAACCCCCGGCACCAACCCGGTGGCCTCCCTATTAACCGATACACACCTTAAACCACCAACCGATGATCAAACATCTACGCAACACGATCACGGCGTTTGCTCTGGCGGCCCTGCCGTTCGGAGCAAGTGCACAAACGGTTCTCTTTACAGAGGACTTTGCTTCCCAAAGCCTGCCGGCAGGCTGGACGAACGACAGCCTGGGTAATGCGCCCGTACTCGCCTGGCAATTCAACAATCCTTTTGCCCGTGCCATCACCGGCGCCGGCTTTGACGCCAACTTTGCCATCTTCGATTCCGACCAGGGCAGCACGGACGACGGTATCGACGAACTCGCCAGCCTCACCACGCCGAGCATCGACATCAGTACGGCTACGATCTCGCTCTTCATCGAAGTGGACGAGCAGTACCGATCGCTCCTTGGTCCGGGACAAGGTGGCTCCGCTCGTCACATCGAATATTCGACCGATGGCGGCGCTACCTGGACGACCTTAGTGTTAGACAGTGTGGATCTTGGCTACCCGAATCCGGCGGTCCATTCCAGCTACGATATCAGCAGCCTCATCGGCACCGCGACCGCGCTTCAAGTGCGCTTCACCTGGACCGGTTCCTGGGATTGGTGGTGGGCGCTCGACAATGTCGAAGTCATCAGCTACCCGAACTGCACCGCGCCTCCGGTGGCCGGAGACGCCACGTCTTCTTCGGTACTGGTTTGTGCCAATGAGAACTTCCTGCTCGAACTTGTCGGCAACGACAACGGCATCGGCATCACCTATCAGTGGCAGAACTCGCCGGACGGCAGCACCTGGACCGATATTCCCGGTGCCACCACTTCGTCGCTCGACACCAACCAGTCGTCCATGACCTATTACCAGTGCCTGGTCACCTGCTCCGGCAGCACCACGCCTTCCGGTTCCATCATGGTCGATAACAAGCCCGCTTACCTCTGTCCCTGCCCAGGTGACCATGGAGGCGTGGATTGTCTGGGTGTGAACTCCGAGATCGACAACGTCACCATTACCGGCACTTCATTGAACAACAGCTCCGGCTGCGACCAGCAGACCGGTGTGGCGTACACCTACTGGCCGGTGACAGCATCGACTACCGCGGAGCTGGTACGCGGCAATGCATACGATTTCAGCGTCACCACCAACGACGACAACATCATCTCGATCTGGATCGACTTCAATGCCAACGGCGACCTCGCTGCGGACGAGTGGGTACAGGTTTGCACGACCTCTATCGCCGGTACCCCTAACACGGTGAACTGGACCATTCCGGGTGGCGCCACCCAGGGCCCCGCGATCATGCGTGTGCGTTCCCGCCTGGTGAACAATACCAACGACGCTACCAGCTCCTGCCTGACCTTCGGTTCCGGTGAAACGGAAGACTACCTGATCGGCCTCGACTTCAATGTCGGTACCATCGCGCCGGAACTCAACGGCTCGGTACTCTACCCGAACCCTACCAGCGGACTGCTCAACGTGTTCTTCCCGAACATGAAGGGTCAGTGCACGGTTCGTCTGTTCGACGGCATGGGCCGCCAGTTGCAATTGCTCAACAACGATAACCTCGTCAGCCTCCAGCTCGACCTGAGTGCTTACAACAACGGTATCTACTTCGTAAAAGTGGAAACTCCGAACGGCTCGATCACCAAGCCGATCGTGTTGCAGCGTTAATCCCAATGATCATCACATGAAAGCCTTCCTTCGGGGAGGCTTTCGTGTTTTTAAGTATTTGCGCGAGTCACTTATAGACGAAAGCAAATTCGTTATCTTTGCACCAGTTCTTTCCACCTCCTCTCGTCTTTCGACGAGACGGCTTATCCAGAAAGGCTGAGGGATTGCGCCCTGTGAAGCCTTGGCAACCGGTTCTAAATTGTTGAAAAACAATAGAATAAGGTGCCACCTCGCACTCCGCCATTTGGTGGAGAGAGATAAGTCAGAATGATCGTTGCCCAATCGAAATCGCCATACGATCCCTTCTGACTAGCGCAGGAGGGATTTTTTTTTCTCCTGGGGTCGCGGAGCGGAAGGAACCTGAACGATTATGCATCCGATCAAAGCTGCACTGCAACAACGTATCCTCGTCATCGACGGGGCCATGGGAACCATGATCCAACGGTATCGTCTCGACGAAGACGGTTACCGCGGCGATCGCTTCCGGGATTTTCCACATTCGCTGAAGGGCAATAATGACCTCCTCTGTCTGACCCGACCGGAGATTGTGCGCGCCATCCACCGGGAATACCTCGAGGCTGGAGCCGATATCATCGAGACCAACACCTTTAACGCGCAAGCCCTCTCCCTGGCCGATTACCACATGGAGGACCTTGCGTACGAGATCAACCTCGCCGCCGCTCGCCTCGCGAAAGAAGCCGTGGCGGGTTTCGCGGCGGACCATCCTAACAGTACGCCGCGCTTCGTTGCAGGCGCCCTCGGGCCTACCAACAAGACAGCATCGCTCTCACCCGATGTGAATGATCCCGGCTTCCGGGCCGTGAGCTTTCACGACCTGGTCGAAGCGTACGCGGTGCAAACACGCGGCCTCATCGACGGCGGTGCCGATGTATTGCTCGTCGAAACCATTTTCGATACGCTCAACGCGAAGGCGGCTCTCTTCGCCATCGAAACCGTCTTCGACGAAAAGGGCGTGCAGTTGCCCGTCATGGTTTCCGGCACCATCACCGATGCCAGCGGACGAACCCTCAGCGGGCAAACGGTGGAAGCCTTCCTCATTTCCGTATCACACCTCGACCTGCTGAGTGTTGGATTGAATTGCGCGCTCGGCGCTAAGGAGATGCGCCCGCACATCGAAGAGCTCGCGCAGAAAGCGCCCTTCTTCGTGAGCGCGTATCCCAACGCCGGACTGCCCAACCAGTTCGGCGAATACGACGAGACGCCCGACCACATGGGCCACCAGATCGAAGACTTCCTGCGCAGTGGTTTCCTCAACATCGTCGGTGGTTGCTGCGGCACCACGCCCGATCATATTCGCCACATCGCCGCGCTGGCGAAAAAAACACCGCCACGCGTCATTCCTTCGGTAGAACCCTGGCTGCGTCTCAGCGGGCTCGAAGCCGTCGTGCTGCGACCGGATTCGAATTTCATGAACGTGGGCGAGCGCACCAACGTCACCGGCTCACGCAAGTTCCTGCGACTGATTAAGGAAGGAAACTACGAAGAAGCGCTCAGTGTCGCCCGCGACCAGGTTGAAGGCGGAGCACAGGCGATCGACGTGAACATGGACGAAGGCATGCTCGACGCGGCCGACGCCATGACCCGCTTCCTGCACCTCATGGCCTCGGAACCCGACATCGCCAAACTGCCGGTGATGATCGACTCCTCCAAGTGGCACGTCATCGAAGCGGGCCTTCAATGCACGCAGGGGAAGTCGATCGTGAACTCGATCTCCCTGAAAGAAGGCGAAGAAGAGTTCATCCGGCAGGCGAAGCTCGTGCGCCGCTATGGCGCCGCGGTGATCGTCATGGCCTTCGACGAGAAGGGCCAGGCGGATACACTACCCCGTCGTATCGAGATCTGCGAACGCGCGTACAGGATCCTGACGGAGAAAGTCGGTTTCCCGCCGCAGGACATCATCTTCGACCCGAACATCTTCCCGGTCGCCACCGGTATGGATGAGCACCGGCGCAACGCGCTCGATTACTTCGAGGCTACCCGTTGGATCAAGCGACATCTTCCACATGCCAAGATCAGCGGTGGTGTCAGTAACGTTTCGTTCTCCTTTCGCGGCAACGATCGTGTACGCGAAGCCATCCACGCGGCCTTCCTCTATCACGGCATACAGGCAGGCATGGACATGGGCATCGTCAACCCCGCGCAACTCCAGGTGTACGACGAGATCCCGAAAGATCTGTTGGAACTGGTCGAAGACGTATTGCTCGACCGGCGCGACGATGCGACGGAACGGCTGATCGCCCACGCGGAAACGCTGAAAGGCACGGGCCTCCAGAAGGAGGAGAAGGAAGAAGCCTGGCGACAGGGTTCTGTCGAAGACCGGCTCGCACATGCGCTCGTGAAAGGGGTGGTCGATTTCATCGAACAGGACCTGGAAGAAGCGCTCCAGAAGTATCCGCAGCCGCTGCAACTCATCGAAGGTCCGCTCATGGCGGGCATGAACATCGTCGGCGACCTGTTCGGTGCCGGCAAGATGTTTCTCCCGCAGGTCGTCAAGAGCGCACGCGTGATGAAGAAGGGTGTCGCGTATCTGCAACCACTCATCAACGCGGCCGCGGAGGCTGACGCGAAGACGGGAGGGAAGGGCGGCCCCGGCAGCGCGGGCAAGGTACTCATGGCTACCGTCAAGGGCGATGTACACGACATCGGCAAGAACATCGTCGGTGTGGTCTTGGCCTGCAACAACTACCAGGTCATCGACCTGGGGGTCATGGTGCCGGCCGAGAAGATCCTGGAAGCCGCGAGGAAGGAGCAGGTGGATGTCATCGGCCTCAGCGGACTCATCACCCCTTCGCTCGATGAAATGGTGCACGTGGCCAAAGAACTTGAACGGGAAGGCTTCAAGACGCCGCTGCTAATCGGCGGCGCTACGACTTCGCGCGTGCACACCGCCGTGCGCATTGAACCACACTACACCGGACCGGTCGTGCACGTGAACGACGCGTCCCGCAGCGTACCCGTTGTCAGCGCCCTGCTTTCCCGGGAGCAGCGGGAAGGTTTCGTGCAGTCGCAGCGAACCGATTATGCCCGTGTCCGCGAACAACACAAGCAGGCGAACGCGGCCGATAAGTATCTCCAATTGCAGCTCGCGCGCGAGAATGCCTTCGTCAGCAACCACCTCGACCAACCGGTGCCGAAACCGCATCGGCTGGGCGTGACGGTGCTTGACGATTATCCGTTGGCCGAATTGGTTCCGTACATCGACTGGACCCCCTTCTTCCATAGCTGGGAGTTGAAAGGTTCGTATCCGAAGATCCTGCAGGATCCGGAACGCGGCGCGGAAGCGAAGAAACTGTTCGACGACGCACAGGCGATGCTGAAACGCATCGTGGAAGAGCGCTGGCTGCAAGCCCGTGCCGTGATTGGTCTGTTCCCCGCTTCCCGCGAAGGCGACGATGTGTTGGTTTTCGACCCGGAAGGAAAACACACACGCTGTACTTTTCATACCCTGCGTCAGCAGACAAAGAAACCGGCCGGGCAGCATAACCTGGCGCTCGCTGATTTCGTTCGCGAGCCGGTGATCCCGGGGACACCCGCCGACTATGTTGGTGCCTTCGCGCTCTCGACAGGATTCGGTATCGACGAACGCGTCGCTGCGTTCGAACGCGACCACGACGACTATTCCGCCATCCTGCTCAAAGCACTCGCCGATCGCCTGGCAGAAGCCTTTGCTGAACGACTGCACGAGCGTGTGCGCAAGGAATTCTGGGGCTACGCCTCCGACGAGCGGCTCAGCAACGAAGAACTCATCGGCGAGTCCTACCGCGGCATCCGTCCCGCACCCGGTTACCCGGCGCAACCCGACCATACCGAGAAACGCACGCTCTGGTCCTTGCTCGACGTGGAGAAGAATACCGGCATTCAACTCACCGAAAGCCTGGCCATGTTCCCCACCGCTGCCGTGTCGGGTCTCTACTTCGCACACCCCGACGCGCACTACTTCGGCATTGGTCGCATTCAGCGCGATCAGGTCGCCGATTACGCGCGACGCAAAGGCCTCTCCCTCGAGGAGATGGAACGCTGGCTAGGCCCGAACCTGGCGTACTGAGCACTCCCATGCAGGAGGCCCGGTCGAAAAATTTGAAAATGATAGACTCAATCTTTTTAAAGATAGTAATACTATTATTTTTCAAAAATGCCCGTAACTTTGTGGCATGTCGTTGTCCTGTTCGGTGGGTACGGATATCAGTCGGGCCGCCCGCCTGCTCAAGCGCGGAAAATTGGTCGCGATCCCGACTGAAACCGTGTATGGCCTGGCGGCTCATGCGTTCCATCCGGAAGCCGTACGCGCGATCTACACGGCGAAAGGACGCCCCTCGAACAACCCGCTCATTCTGCATACGGACCATCCCGAACGTTTACCGGACTGGGGCATGGTCCTGCCACCACTCGCCGAAGAACTTGCCCGTGAATTTTCTCCCGGTCCCCTCACTTTTGTCATCCCTGCTTCCCGTCGGGTTATATCGGAGGTGAACGGCGGACAAGCCGGCGTTGCCGTGCGCTTCCCCGCACACCCGCTTGCGTTGGAATTGTTGCAGCAACTCGATTTCCCCCTCGTAGCACCGAGTGCCAACCCGAGCGGATACATGAGCCCGACCCGCGCCGGGCACGTGCTGGAAGGCCTCGGCGATCGCATCGACTACATCCTCGACGGCGGCCCGTGTGCCATCGGACTGGAATCCACCATCCTTTCTTTTCTCGAACCCCAACCCGTACTGCTTCGTCACGGCGGAGTACCGTTGGAACTGATCGAGGAGCGTATCGGTACTGTGCGCCTCCATCCATCACTGTGGAAGGAAGCTGCCAGCATCGACCAACACCGCCTGCAGGAAGCACCCGGCATGCTGAGTCGGCATTACGCGCCACGCTGCCCCTTGCAGATCGGTGATCCCCGCGAACGATCCGGCAAGTACCCCGGCGAGAAATTGGCACGCATCTTTTTTTGTTTACCGACCGGGCCTCTACCCGAGCGATCCTGGGTGCTTTCTCCCGAGGGCAGCATGGGAGAAGCCGCGCGCAACTTGTTCCACGTCCTCCGACTCGCCGAGCAAACCGACCCCGACCGCATCATCGTTGAACCTTTCCCCGACGAAGGCATCGGTCGCGCCCTCAACGACCGTTTGCGCAGAGCCGCATTTGAAAGAACAGGAGCGGAGCCGAACGTTTTCACATCGCCACCCGTCCCGCTCTCGCCCCGTCCCGCCCGGGCGGCTGCCCGTTGATATTCGACTGGCGATGGCGTGCCGGGGCTCCATCGGGGCTGGCCTGGAACGTCTCCGGCTTCGAGCCGCTGACAAACCGGCGATGAGGCATATCCGCAGGCTGTTGTTTGAAAACTCCGCAGCCTGCAGCGTGAACCCCGCCTCCCTTGCCGCATCTTCGTAGCGGGATGAATTCCATTTCAAAGAAGAAGCTCAGCTACCGCATCAACGAGGAACTGTTCATGTACCTCGAAGAGTTCGGCCGGCTCGAAGAACTTCCGTTCCGGTATCCGGACCTGCTCCGGTATACCTACAGCGTACCGCTCTACGACAAGTACGGGAAGGACACGCTCTGGGAAACGGTCTATTTCCAGCCTACGGAAATGGAGGAGCTCAACCAGCGACTCGTGAAGACCTACGCCATGATGAAGGTGGAAGGGAACATCAGCCTCATGGAGCACCTGTACGTCGACCGCATCGACTACTGCCCCTTCGGCAACTCGCGGCCTTTTCGCATCCGGATCAAGAACCAGTACAACGACAACTACGACTACTTCTATGTCAAACTCGCCGATGCTTCGCGCGTCTACGGATTGGAACTGGAAGATCTCCTCTCGCCGAACCGCATCAACTACCTGGTCGATGCCGATACGCTCATCGAAGAACACATCGTCGGTATTCCCGGCGACCTCTTTATCAAGAACCAGTTGAACGACCAGGCCGTCAACCCGACGCGCCTTGCCAAGGAGTTCATCAAGTTCAACGAACGCTGCTTCGTACGCCTGCTCGGCGATATGCGGTCCTACAACTTCGTCATCGACATGACCGCCGATTTCGACGATACGCAGTTCCGCTTCCGCGCGATCGACTTCGACCAGCAATGCTACGAAGGGAAGAAGTCGTTGTACCTGCCGCAATATTTCAAGGAGAACAATCCCTACGTCAACCTCTGTGTCAAGTTCATCAACCGGGAAACCGCCCGGCAGTACCAGCTCGAAGAGCGTACACTCATGGCCCGCCGGGTCAAGACCGCGCGCTTCCGGGTGGCGTCTTTGCTCGACGTGATGATCCGCGACGAAATTTCGCTCAAGGTGAAGGTCGAGCAGCTGCGCGAAGAGATGGCTCATCATTACCACCGCCCGCAATTCAACAAGTCCAAAAGCATGGGCGATATTCTCAGGATCTCCCTGGATCAACTTTTCGAACCGGATACCGGTTTTCGGGATTGATCAGGAAATGCCTTTTTTTAACGTTAATCTACGTTAAGGGCTTCCAAATGTTAAAATTGATTCCCTTACTTTGACCCGTCCCTGAACCATTACCCCTTCCGCATGCGACGTATCGGTTTCACCTTTTTGCTGCTCCTAACCGGGCTTTCCCTGCGCGCGCAACAAGCCTGGACGCTGCAGCAGTGCATCGACCATGCCCTGTCACACAACCTGCAGGTGAGGCAGTCGGAATTGAGCGTCGACCAGAACAAAAGCCAGGTACAGCAAAGCACGGCCACGCTGTTCCCTTCGGTGAACGGTTCCGCTTCCCAGAGCTATTTCTTCGGCCGAAGCATCGACCCGTTCACCAACGTCTTCGCCAACCAGCAGATTACCAACAATAACTTCAACCTGAATGCTTCGATGAGCATCTTCGAAGGCTTTCAGTTGATGAACACCCTGCGCCAAAGCAAACTGAATTACATGGCGAGTAAAGCGGACCTCGATAAGATCCGCAACGATATCGCGCTCAACGTCGCGACCGCCTATCTGCAGGTGTTGTACAACGAAGACCTCGTCGGCGTGGCCGAAGGGCAGTTGGAATCGTCCCGCCAGCAGCGCGACCGGGCAAAACGCCAGTACGAACTCGGTGCCATTGCGCAGTCGGGTTACCTGGATCTGGAGTCCCAGTTCGCCACCGATGACCTCAACCTGGTGAACGCGCGCACGCAACTGGCACAATCCCGCCTTTCCTTGACCCAACTCCTGGAACTGGATTCGGTCAGCAATTTCCAGATTACGCGTCCGGATGTCCTGCTGCCTGCCTGGGACGCCACTTCCGCGTCGGTCGAGGTCGTCTTCAACGCGGCCATGACCAATCAGCCCGAGATCCGTGCTTCGGAATATCGCTACCTCAGCGCTGAGCGCGGACTGTCGATCGCTCGTGGCACGCGCTATCCGCGACTTTCCGTGTCCGGCAATCTCAACACCAACATCTCCAGTTCTGCCCAGGAAGTAACCGGTTTTCTGGCCCTGCCTCCCTCAATCGTGGAGTCAGGATTCACCTCCGGCGGCGATACAGTTTATTCCGTTGTTCCCAACAACGTCATTCAGACCCGGGAAACACCCTTCTCCAAGCAATTCGAAGACAACCTGGGTAAATCGGTCGGCTTTACGTTGTCGGTTCCGATCTTCAACGGCTGGGCCGCGCGCAACAATGTTACGCGTGCCCGAATCGGACTCGAACAGGCCCGGATCAGCCGCGAACAGACCCGGAAGACACTCTACAAATCCGTTCAGCAGGCGGTGACGGATGCCCAGGCTGCTTCTGCTCGATACGAATCAGGCAACCGCAGCTTGTCGGCACTCGAGCGTTCCTTCGAGGAAAACCGGAAACGCTTCGAGGTAGGTGCGATCTCTACCTATGACTTCCTGCTGGTGCAAAACAACCTGGCCCGCGCCCGCGCGACGGCCTTGCAGAACAAATACGATTTCCTGTTTCGTTTAAAAGTACTTGACTTCTACCAGGGCAAACCGTTGTCCTTCTAATCACCCCTTCGCACATGGCCAAGAAAAAGTCCAACCTGATGAAATGGCTCTTGATCACGGTAGCCGTCCTGATCGTCTTTGCCATTGTCGGCAAGAAAGCCGGATGGATAGGAGGAGCGGAGGAAAAGGAAGTAGCCGTGGAGAAAGCCGAAAAGCGTAACATCGCCGAAACCGTATCGGCCAGCGGAAAAATCCAGCCCGAGGTATCCGTCAAGATCAGCCCGGACGTTTCCGGAGAGATCGTCGAACTGCCGGTGAAAGAGGGCGACCGTGTGAAGAAAGGACAACTGCTTGTCCGCATTCTCCCGGACATCTATCAGTCGTATGTCGATCGCTCCGTAGCGGCTTTGAACGGGTCGAAAGCCAATTTCGAAAATGCCAAATCCCGCTTGGTGCAGGCCCGCTCCCAATTCGACAAAGCGAAGCAGACCTACGATCGCAGCAAGAAACTATTCGACGAGAAGCTGATCTCCCCGCAAGAATGGGAAGGTGTGAAATCCGCTTACGAAGTGGCACAAGCCGAAGTCTCCGCATCGGAGCAAAGTGTTTCCGCCGCCGATTACAGCGTACGCAGTTCGGAGGCTTCCTTGAAAGAGGCGCAGGACAACCTGCGCAAGACCTCCATCTTCGCCCCGGTCGACGGTACCATCAGCAAACTGAATGTAGAGAAAGGCGAACGGGTCGTGGGTACTTCCCAGATGGCCGGAACCGAGATGATGACGCTGGCCGATCTGAACGAGATGGAAGTCAGTGTCGATGTGAACGAGAACGACATTGTTCGGGTCAATACCGGCGATACGGCTACCATCGAGGTGGATGCCTATATGGGGAAGAAGTTCAAAGGTGTGGTAACCGAAGTGGCGAATTCCGCGAACATCTCGGGACTGACCGTGGATCAGGTCACCAACTTCACCGTCAAGGTGCGCGTACTGCGCGAGTCGTATGAACAGATGGCCGATCCGGAGCATCCTGAACGGAGTGTTTTTCATCCGGGCATGTCGGCCACGGTCGATATCATGACCAAGCGGGTTTCCGATGTCATATCCGTACCGATCCAATCGGTCACCACGCGCGATACGACCGAGAAAGGCGGAGGCACGACGGGTATGAAAGGCGGAGACAATAAAATGGAGGACGAGACCGAGATCACCGTCAAGGATGAAAAGGCGGAGAAAGCGGAAAAGGCCGATCAGTTGGATGAGTCGGATAAGCGTGTCGAATGCGTCTTTCTGCTGGACAACGGAAAAGTTCGACTCGTACCTGTGAAAACCGGCATTCAGGATAACAGCTACATCGAGATCAAAGCCGGCCTGAAAGTCGGCGACCAGGTGGTTTCGTCCCCTTACAGCGCGATCGCGAAGTTTCTCAAGGACGGCGATCCCGTGAAAGTCGTACCCAAAGAGCAGTTGTTCAACAAAAAGGACTGACGCTGATCCTGAGCGAATCAAAACCGGGTGTTACCTTTACACCCGGTTTTTTTTATGCCCACACTCCTGCACATCGAGACCGCGACGGCGGTATGTTCCGCGGCCATCAGCCGCGACGGCAAGCTCCTGGCGTTGCGGGAAACTTTGGAGCCGCAGGCGCATGCGGCCATGCTGGCTGTTTTCATCCGGGAACTTTTCGACGAAATCGGTATACAGGCACCTGACCTGGATGCGGTCAGCTATAGTTCAGGTCCTGGTTCATATACCGGTCTGCGGATCGGGATCAGCACGGCGAAAGGACTTTGCTTCGCTGCCGACAAGCCCCTCATCGCGATACCCACGCTGGATGCGCTCGCCTTCGCCGCAACCTCCGTCGTGCAGGCGGGTGATCGCATCATCCCGATGCTCGACGCCCGACGGATGGAAGTGTACACGCAGGTGTACGACTTCAGCGGCCATCCCGAATCAGGACCTGAAGCACTTGTGCTCGACGAACAGGCTTTCGCTGCGTTACTGGCGCAGGGGCCGGTGTGGTTTCTCGGCGATGCGTTGACCAAAGCGCGCCCCTTGTTATCGGCTCATCCGAACGCCCGCTTCCTGCCGGACGTGCTGTGTTCCGCGCAGCATCATGCTCAACCGGCGCTGCGGGCCTGGGAAGACCGACGATTCGAGCACCTCGGACTTTCGGAGCCGTTTTATCTCAAAGAGTTCGTAGCCGGAAAAGGCTCCGTACTCCCGGGACCGGCCCAGGGTTGATAGGCCCGTTGTTCGTACTCTTTCAGCAGTTCGAAAAAGTTCCGGGTACCCGTTTTCCTGTAAAGCTCGCAGAAGAGTTTATCGACCGTCTTCCGGCTCAGGCAGAGGCGATCGGCGATCTCTTCCGCGGTCTTTCCTTCCCGCCGCAGTTCGACCATGCGGCATTCACGGGGACTCATGAGACCGTCGGCGCTTTTTGTTTTCAGGATTTGCTGCCGCCGGAGGAAATGCAGCATCGCCTGCGTCACATGGCAGTTGAGGTGGATGTCGCCCTGCAACACGTCGCGACAAGCCCGGTAGAGGTCTTCGCTGTCGGAAGTTTCGGGTAACAGGGCCTGTACGCCCGCATTGAGCAGTCGGAAGATGTCTGAATCGTCGGGACGATGCGCGGCGGTCCAGCCGATGAACCGGCAAGCGGGCCAGCGTGCTGTCCATTCGCGCATCTGTCGTTCGAACAAGGCAGCATGCGTCGGCACAAGAAACAGGAGTAGTGCCGGCTCCTGCTGCCCGATCTCTTCCGGCGCGGTCATCCGGAAGGTCAGGGGCGCAGCCAATTGTCGCAACCAAGCCTGCGCCCAGGCCGGCGCGACGATGGTCAGGGTGGTGTCGGGGAATGTTTTCATGCAGGCGAATGTGCCGCCACGCCGGCTTTCTCCCCGTTCAATTAATGCAGTTGAATGACAACACTATTGACAAGCACCTGTCAGTAGAGCAGGCTGTTTAATAAATGCAGGTGCATAGATGGCGGAAAGATGGCTTACTGAAACTGGTAAGATGCCCTCCCGCCACAGGTTTGTTGGTTGTGTTGTTTTGCGATCGAACCATAACAACCAAACAAGATGAAACTAATGACTGTAAAATCGTTTGCGCTACTGCTGTCGATGTTTGTCGGAAGTGCAGGGGAAAAGTGTGCCGCCATTGACCTTTCCGAAGAAGAACTTGTTATTAAAGTGAAGGTGACCCTGAAAGGTGAAATAGGAATCCCCAGACGGAATTGCAGAGGGCTTGGTACCGGGTGTCTTTATTGGGATCAGGAAATTATTTTCGAGGGGCAAGTCCGCCAGGATGGGACAGAGCTTGGTTTCGAGACACTGTCTTCTGATATGCTACGGCTTTACTTTTCATATCCGAAAGACGTTGTGCCGGGTTCTGAGCCATTCATTATTGAAAAGGACACCCCAATGAAGGGTTCGATCGCTTCGCTTCTCGGTTTCTCATCAGTAATACTTCTGCCAGGCGAATATAAGGTTTCCTACAAGGCGACGGATTTTTCCTTTGTTGATGTGAAAGTACTGACCAAGTAGGCCTTGGCTACAAGCTGTAGTTATCTCCAATAGGTTAGTTGATCGAGTCCATATTCCGTATTGACCTACTATGTGATTAGAAGCACAATTGATACGAATCGAAAGATATGAACCCTGCTCATCCACGGTCATTCGCCCCAACTTAGTGAGTCGGGCAAGTGCAATACAATAGAGTAAAATAAAACAGTTACTAACTATTAAACCCAAACCACTCATGAAAACGATCATTATGATGCTTGCATTATGCGTGTCTTTAATCGACTTCCCTGAAGTCACAGCGCATGGTGTTCGAAATGATGTAGAATCATTCGAAACAAATGAAGTAGTAATCACCGTGCATATTGGCGGCGAAATTGGCCGTCGGAGCCGGGATTGTAAGAAACTCGCATTGAGTTGTCTTGAATTCAGTGTTGACTATGATATCAACGTAATGCCGGTGAAAGGTTCGACACCCTTGAACATTTCCATGCCATCATCCAGCTCAATGCGTATTACTTTTCCATTGCCTGAAACTGAACCGGTGATAGATGATACCTTCGGTGTAGAAGAAGAGACGATTGTCGCTTCCAAGCTCTGTAAGATGCTGGGATATTCAAAGATAAAAATCTTGAAGGGCGAGTATAAATGTGTGTCTGAAAAACCGGGCTATGGTTCAGTTGTTGTGAATGTCGTTGCTACCAAGTAAGTTTGATAAGGTCCCCGCGTCGGTTGCGGGGACCTTTAATTCAAGTTTCAAATGAGATATTTCAGCAATCTATTCCTTTTGTCTGTTCTAACCGGGTTCGTTGGTTGCAAGCCCGCGGTGATGTTTTTTGCCGGAGCGAAACCAATAAAGGTTCAGACGTATGAAAGCTCAGCAGCCAAACTCAGGAAACTGGGGGTTTCTGATACGCTTTTGGTTTTTCCCAAGGATACCGCTGCCTACAGGATAGCTACGAAGAGAGCAAAAGAACTCGATCTGCACTTCTTTGATGAGAAAGGTACTAAAGTAATCTACATGGAGGCTGCTACCTGCATGGCTCCGTCTTTCTCCATTACAAAGGAGATGTGTAATCAGCAGCCAATTCGAGTCGATTCGTCGGTTTCGCTTAAGGAGGAATATGGACTGTTCACCTCATTCAATAATCCCGGTTTGCTCAATGGGGATTCCGGGGCATATGATCGCGTGGTGTTCGTTTATTGGTATAGCCATAATGCAGGTTACAATAGGGAACACTTAAAAGACTGGGTGAAGGATTTGCAAAGAAGTGATAAAGAATGTCGTGTCAAATTAATCATGGTGTCTCTTGATATCATTGACAAATTATTTGGCAACGATATCAGAGTTCGAATGCCCAAATAGAAAGGGGTATAATGCTGCGAGTCGGCAGGGATGTTTAGCCGGGAATGACCAATTCGTCCCAAGAATAGCTGCCGGTCAATGAATGATGGTCCCGGATTGAACCATCTTTAATCCACCGACACCACCAAATCATCCATCTCCACCATGGAGCCTTCCGAGAGGCTGACTTGCTTGACGGTCAGGTCGCGGGGAGCGGTGATGGTGGTTTCCATTTTCATGGCTTCGATGGTGAAGAGCGGCGTGTTCTTCTTCACCGCTTCACCGCCCTTGACGAAGACTTTCGAAAGCCGTCCCTGCAAGGGTGCGCCGATCTGGTCGGCTCCGCTCGCTTTGGGATTCGTGACTTTCTTCACCTGCGCCTTGCGGTCCTTTACTTCCACACTGCGTGTTTGTCCGTTCAACCGGAAGAACACGGCGCGGTTGCCGTTGTCGTCGGTTTCAGCTGCTACATAGAGCAAACGGATGAGCAACGTTTTTCCCGTGCCGATGTCGACCAGGATCTCTTCGTTCGGTTTCATGCCGTAAAAGAAGTTCACCGTCGGCAGCGAACTCACGTCGCCGTACTGCTTCCGGAAGCGGTAATACTCGTCGAATACTTTCGGATAGAATTTCCAGGACAGGAAGTCTGAGAATCCCTGGTAGTTGTCGTACTGCTTCTGGAAGGTCTCGAATTCCTTTTCAAAATCCACCGGCGGGAGGTGGGCATTCGGAAGGTCGGTGTACGGCTGCTCGTCTTTCAGGACGATCCGTTGCAGTTCCTTCGGCCAGCCGCCGTCGGGCTGACCAAGGTCGCCGCGCAACATGCCTTTCACCGATTCGGGGAACGAAAGCGTTTCACCACGGGTGAACAGGTCTTCTTTGGTCAGCTTGTTCGTGACCATGAACATGGCGAGATCGCCCACCACCTTCGAGGAAGGCGTGACTTTCACGATGTCCCCGAACAAGAGGTTCACTTCTTCGTAGGCTTTCTTGATATCATCCATCCGATCGGCCAGGCCGAGCGAGATGGCTTGCGGCTTCAGGTTGGAGTATTGTCCGCCCGGTATCTCGTGCTTGTACACTTCAGCGGTTCCGGCCATCAGGCCCGACTCGAAAGGATAATAATATTCACGGACCGCCTCCCAGTAATTGGAAAACGCGTTCAGCGAGTCGATATTGAAGTTTGTCGCGTGCGGCGTGTTACGCAGAGCCTCTGCCAGTACGTTGAAGTTGGGCTGGGAGGTTAGCCCGGAAAGCGACGCCAGGGCGACGTCCACCACGTGTACGCCCGATTCGATCGCCTTCAGCAGGGTCGCCGACTGAATGCCCGAGGTGTCGTGTGTATGCAAATGAATCGGCAGACTGACCGCTTTGCGGAGTTCTTTCACCAGCACTTCCGCCGCGTACGGCTTCAGCAAACCGGCCATGTCCTTGATGCCAAGCACGTGCGCGCCGGCATCTTCCAGCCGCCGCGCCATGTCGAGGTAGTAGTGCAGGTTGTATTTGCTGCGCTTCGGGTCCAGCAGATCGCCGGTGTAACAGATACAGGCTTCCGCCAGTCCGCCGGTGCGTTCGCGAACAGCCCGGATGCTTACTTCCATGCTCTTGATCCAGTTCAGCGAATCGAAGATGCGGAAGACGTCGACGCCGTTCTCCCAGCTTTTTTCGATGAACTTCTCCACCAGGTTGTCGGGGTAGGAGGTATAACCGACCGCGTTGGCGCCGCGGATGAGCATTTGCAGGAGAATGTTCGGAATAGCCGAACGGAGCAATTGTAAACGCTTCCACGGGTCTTCGTGTAAGAAGCGGAGCGCTACGTCGAAGGTCGCACCTCCCCAGACTTCCATCGAAAAGAGCTGCGGATGGTGCTGAGCAAAGGCTTCGGCTACGCGCAGCATGTCCTGCGTGCGCACCCGGGTGGCAAGCAGCGACTGGTGCGCGTCCCGGAGCGTGGTGTCGGTGAATTGAACGCCAGCTTGTTCTTTCATCCACGCGGCGAATTTCTCCGGCCCCAATTCGTCGAGGCGTTGCTTGGTTCCGGATTGCGCTTTTACACTACGATCCCAGGATGGAACCACCGCGTGTTGGAACACACGGCTGGGGTCCGGCTTCGGTACGTCGGGATGGCCGTTCACCAGTACGTCGGCCAGGTAACGCAGCAGCTTGGTGCCCTGGTCCTGTTTGGCGCGTACCTGGAAAAGGTCCGGGTGCTTTTCGATGAAACGTACGGTCACTTCCCCGGCTTCGAACACCGGATGCGTGATCACATTCTGCAGGAACTCGATGTTGGTCTTCACGCCACGGATTCGGAATTCCGACAGGGCACGGTACAAACGCTTCCCGGTGCCTTTCAGTGTGCGTCCCTTGGCCGTGACTTTCACAAGCATGGAGTCGAAGAAAGGCGACACTTTCACGCCCTGGTAGGAACTGCCTTCGTCGAGTCGGATGCCATAGCCGCCGGCATGCCGGTAAGCGATGATGGTGCCGTAGTCGGGCTTGAATTCGTTCTGCGGATCTTCCGTGGTGATGCGGCACTGGATGGCGAACCCATTGCAGCGGATCTTATCCTGTCCCTGGATATCGATGATGGAGGAATGCAGGGGTTGTCCGTCCGCGATCAGGATCTGGCTGCGGACGAGATCGATGCCGGTCACTTCTTCGGTGACCGTGTGCTCGACCTGGATGCGCGGATTCACTTCGATGAAAAAGACATTCTCCGCGTGGTCGACCAGGAATTCCACCGTGCCGGCGTTGTTGTAACCGACCTTCGTCGCGATGGCGAGTGCATGACGATAGAGCGCTTCGCGTGTTTCCTGCCGCAGACGCGGAGCCGGCGCGATCTCGACCACTTTCTGGAATCGACGCTGTACGCTGCAGTCGCGTTCGAACAGATGGACGATGTTACCGTGCCGGTCGCCGAGGATCTGCACTTCGATATGCTTCGGGTCGTCGACGTATTTTTCGATGAAGATGGTATCGTCGCCGAAGGCATTGCCTGCTTCGCGGCGCGCTTCAGTGAAGGCTTTTTCCAATTCCTCCTCCTGCCGGATGACCCGCATTCCGCGTCCGCCGCCGCCGGCACTGGCCTTGAAGATGATCGGATAGCCGATGCGCCGCGCCTCTTTCAACGCCATCGAAATATCTTCCAGTCGTTCCTTGTTGTCTTCGATGACCGGTACTCCACAGGCACGTGCCACTTCTTTCGAGCGGACTTTGTCGCCCAGTTGTTCCATGACTTCCGGATCGGGGCCGACGAAAATGATGCCTTCTTCCCGGCAACGACGCGCGAACTGGACGTTCTCCGAGAGAAAACCATAGCCGGGATGGATCGCCTGTACCTTGTTCAGCTTCGCGACACGCAGGATCTCTTCGATATCGAGGTAGGGCTTCAGCGGATCGCTGTCCTGTCCGATCTGATACGCTTCGTCGGCTTTGAAACGGTGGAGCGAGTAACGGTCTTCGTACGTGAATACCGCGACGGTGCGAATGCCGAGTTCGGAGGCTGCACGCAATACACGAATAGCGATTTCGCCGCGGTTGGCGACCAGCAATTTCTGGATACGGTCCATGGAAGAGGAAAATATTGGCCATCCAAAGAAAAGCAACCGCGCCCCTCACTTTCCGAGGAGAGCAGGGGAGTTTTAACAGACGGATGTTCGGAGTTCGGCTTCAGCGGCAAGATGAGATCCGGGACCTGATCCGTAGCGATGATCGCAACCGGATGCTGAGCTACTTCAAGCTGATCGCTCCCGGTTTCCCTGCCCCAGGCTCGCTCCTTCGCTCAACCTTCGATTTCCGCCCGTGCTGCCGCCCAGTTGTCCTTCGGCATGTGGCAACTCCCATTTTCACAGATGAAGTAAAGGGTCGCTCCCGGCTTGAAGCGCCCCTGAAGCAGGGGCAATCGTTCCCGACCGGTCCGGGCCCAGGCAAGCAGGAGCTGTGGTTGCCAGGCTGCGCGTAGATAATCCCAGGCGCCAGCTTCGGGTTCACCGGCAATGACCAGTTCGCGCGACGGAAGGAGTTGTTCAAGGAGCAGGATCGCCCAGTTGGAAAATCCGCTGCCGTAACGCGGCATTTCGTCGGTCACCTGGAAGAGCATCAGTCGTGCACGCAGCATCCATGCTTCTTCGCCGAAGTAACGGCCGAGCGTGAACAACACCCGGGCCATACACGAGTTGGATGCCGGAATCACGTTATCGTGAACCTCTTTCTTGCGCGTGACCAATGGCGGGTCGAGATCGGAAGTATACCAAAGCAACGGACTTTCCGGATCCGAAAAATGTTCCAACGCATACGCAACCGCGTTCCGTCCCGACCATAGCCATGCTTCGTCGAAGGTGATGCTGTAAAGCGCGATCATACCCTGCGCGAAAAACGCGTAGTCGTCGAGGAAACCTGGCTTCGCTGCCTTATCTCCGGCTTCCAGGAGATGGGGCAGACGTCCATCCGACGCAAGCTGTTCGCGTAACAGCCTTCCCAGCCGCAATGCTCTTTCGAGGTAGGTTGGATCGCCGAGCGCCCGATAGGCTTCGCACCAGCCTTCGAGGAGGAGGCCGTTCCAGGAGACCAGGACCTTATGATCGAGTCCGGGCCGTTCGCGCTTCGCCCTGGAGTGCAGCAAGGCTTCCTTCGCTGTTCGAAGAAACGCTTGCAGCGTCTCCGGCGGCAGATGATGGCGGGCAGCGAAGGAAGTATCGCGTTCTTTTCGAAGCAAGATGTTGCGATCGAATTCCCAATGACCATCCGCGCCTACGCGATAATAGTCGAAAAGGAGCGCGACTGGATCGATTCCTTTCGGCAGGTCGAACTGCAGTTGACCGATCACCGATCGAAGTTCCTCCGGTTCCCAGGTGTAGAATCGTCCTTCCTCACCTTCCGAATCGGCATCGAGTGCTGCGTAACCACCGCCGTTCGGGGCACTGAGCTCCCGTTCGATGAAGTCGAGCGATTCGCGTATCACCGTTTCGTAGAGCGGATCTGGAGAACGCCGATGGGCTTCCGCGTAGAGGATGACCAGTTGGGCGTTGTCGTAGAGCATTTTTTCAAAGTGCGGGACTTTCCATTCCGCATCTACGGAATAGCGGGAGAAGCCGCCGCCGATCTGATCATAGATCCCGCCCATGGCCATCTTCTCGAGCGTCAGGCGAACATGCGCTTCGGTGTCCGGATCATGGGTGCAGGTGAGGTAACGCAGCAGGAAACTGTAGTTGTTGGGTAAGGGGAATTTCGGTGCGCGGTCCGGCCCACCTTCGCGTGGATCGAAGCGACGCTTCCAGTTCACCATCATTTCGTCGATAGTGATCATGGAGAATTCAGGATGACCGGCCTTTGTTGCAAACTGCTCCATCTGCCGGAGACCGTTCATGAGCTCATCCGCGTAGGTGCGGGCGCGTTCGGGATCGGTGAGGTAAAAATGATGTAAGCGAACCAGCAACTCCTCCCACTGCGGCCTTGGAAAGTACGTGCCGCCGTAAATCGGACGGCCGTCGGGCAGGGTAAAGCAGTTGAGTGGCCAGCCGCCGCCGCCGGTCATGAGTTGCACCGCCGACATATACACCTGGTCCACATCCGGCCGTTCTTCCCGATCGACCTTGATGCAGACGAAATGTTCGTTCATCAGCTTGCCCACGGCTTCCTGCTCGAAGCTTTGTCGTTCCATGACATGGCACCAGTGGCAAGACGAATAGCCGATCGAGACCAGTACCAGTTTGTTCTCCTTTCGGGCTTTCTCCCAGGCTTCTTCCCCCCAGGGGTACCAGTCGACCGGGTTGTGGGCATGCTGGAGCAGGTAGGGGCTCGATTCGTGGAGGAGGCGGTTGGGCATGGGAAGGCGAGGGACGAGGGACGAGGGACGAGGGACGAGGGACGAGGGACGAGGGACGAGGGACGAGGGACGAGGGACGAGGGACGAGGGACGAGGGACGAGGGGAAGAAAACCCAACAAATTAGCTAAAATTTAAATAATTCAGCCCCCAGAAATTCCCCAATCCCCAATCACTAATCCCCAATCACTAATTACCAATAACTAATCACCAGTCTCCATTTTCTACTCTAATTTTTTTGCCCATTTCTCAACCATTCCGTACATTTGCATCCCTGCATTTCAGGGAAATTCTTGTAAACAGTTAATTATCAATACGATGTACGCTATCGTCAACATTGCCGGCCAGCAGCTTAAGGTTGCCAAGGACCAGAAAGTCGTCGTCAACCGCATGGAAGGCGAAGAGGGCAAAAAGCTGGAGTTCAGCGACGTTCTTCTCGTCGACGACAACGGTAAGGTGAAAGTAGGCGCTCCGGTTCTGAAGGGAGCCAGCGTTTCGGCCAAGATCGTTACGCACAAGCGTGGCGACAAAGTCATCATCTTCAAAAAGAAGCGCCGGAAAGGTTACCAGAAGCAGAGTGGTCACCGTCAGGACCTGACCGTCCTGCAAATCGAAGGCATCAAAGCCTGATTCAATCCTAACAACTAAAGCATCCTCATACCATGGCACATAAAAAAGGCGTAGGTAGTTCCAAGAACGGTCGCGAGTCACACAGTAAACGACTTGGCATCAAGATCTACGGTGGTCAGTCGGCCATTGCCGGCAACATCATCGTGCGTCAGCGTGGTACCAAGCACTTCCCGGGCCAGAACGTCGGCATCGGCAAGGACCACACCCTGTTCGCGTTGATCGACGGTACCGTTGTTTTCAAGAAGGGCCAGAAGGACAAGAGCTTTGTCTCTGTTCTCCCGCTGAGCAGCGAAGCCCAGGCTTGATCCTGAACCGAAGACACCCATGAAGAACCCCGCACTAGCGGGGTTTTTTATTTCTACCGTATGGTCGTTTTGGACTTTTTCTGATAGACCGTCTTGGATGATCTCCTGTCCAATAACTATCCTTCATTCGGAAGAATCAGAAGCGCACCGCCTTTTTCCTGCTCACCACCGGTCCCGTGTTCCCTCGGCGCATCAACACCCATGCATTGTTGAACGCAGGGAGCGCCTCACTCACCCGGGGCTAGCCTGCAACGCTCCGGCTTCGCCTCAAGGGGGACCTGCATGCCACAATTCCAAGCCGCATGCCCGATGAACCCTTTATACGACCCCCTGGGATACTGTGACCCCTACGGGGTCATCGAAATGCAATTCCATTGCGATATATCCCAATGGATAGGATTATGAGACCCCTATGGGGTCATCGTTATATGATCGACTGGCGTTATGTTAATCCGCATGCCTCCTGCCATGCTAAAGTTACAGTAGGCAGGGTACACTATACACTAAAAACTATTCGCTATTCACTATTCGCTATTCACTGTTTACTGTTTACTGTTCACTATTCACTATTCACTATTCACTATTCACAAACACCCACTTCCCCCATTACCTTCCAATAACCAATCTCCTTGCGCCGGCGTTGAATCCATTGATGGACAATGCCAGCAGGTATTTGCCGGCCGGGTACGTTGAAAGGTCGATTTGTAGTTGTTGAAAGCCGGATTGCAATGGGAAACAGGCGACTTGCCTGCCTTGCAGGTCAAACAGGAGCAGTTGTGCCTGCCCAATGTCTGGCGCCAGCGTAACGGGTATGGAGCAGTAATCAGCTACCGGGTTGGGAAACGGAAAACCCAGATGCATATCGTTTGAATAATTGTTCGGGCCGCTACTGACCTGGGTAATGAGGCCGAGACTATCGGTTTTCAGCAGCCAGAGGCTGCTGGTCCAGCCGAGATTGGGAGTAAAGTTACAGCAGGAAGTCTGACCGGTCAGCAGGAACCCGCCATCGGAGGAGAAGTTGGCATCCATGCAGAAGGGCATAGGCGCCGGTGAAGTTCCCGGCTCCCCGATAAAGGTCCGGGTCCAGAGTGGGTATCCGTCCTGGTCGCAGAGAATCAACAGGGCTGCGTCTCCGAAAGTCAAGGTGTCCGTAAAGAGGCCGGATATCATGAGTCTTCCATTGGGTACCTCAGAGATCCTGATACGGCTGTTAAAGGAATACGTGTAGTCGCGCGTCCAAAGGATGTTACCCGCTTCATCCACCTTGCTGGCATGGTACATCCAGACTTTATTCGTGGCGCCCGGACTGCGATAGACATTGCCCCAGGTGAATACATAGTTCCCATCTTGTGTAGCTGTCAGGTCACCTGCAAAGTGGTAATCATTTGAGTAAGGAAGAACGAGTCTCCAAACTTCGCGACCAATAGAATCCGTTTTAACAACTAACGGAGAAATGTCCCCGCTGAAATAATTATTATATTTTACTCCAGAGCAAAGATAGCCACCATCCGAAGTAGATACAATGCCTTGAAGTTCACTCGGTTCATTGGGTAAGGGCATGCCTCTGAACAATAGGTTTCCGGAAGAGTCGAATGCGCTGATATGCGCATAAGGAATAAAATTTGTCAGGGATTTCAGGTATCCGCAAAGTGTGATGCCATTTTGCGGGTTAGATATCCCAACGGTGTTATACATAGCATATGCCGTATCCGGGATGGATATGTTTCGATTGAGGATGATGTTGAAATTCGTGTCCAGCTTGACTAGCCAAAAATCGTAATCGTAAAAACTTTGTACACCGTAACTCTGAGTCCATCCGGCAAGAAATAATCTATTATTGGAATCTACCACTCCGGTAATAAAACTGTCATCGGAATTTCCGCCAAACAACCGGTTGAATAAAGTATCGTCATTACCGTACCGAAACGCTTTGATGGCATTGCCGTCATAATCGAAATGGGTGACCAATCCCTCAAAATAATCTATTTGTGGCTGGCCAAGACTATCGAAGGACAAGGAGTCGTTCCAGCCGATGGTGTAGTATCCGGAGCCCGGAACTTCCAGAACCCGCTCGCCGGCAGACCAATTATTAAATGTCCAGTGCCGTTCAAAGGTGCGCTGGGCAATTGCAGATAGTGCTGCGCATGCAAGAACTGCAGTTAGGAAAACGGCTTTCATATTATTTTGATTAAAAGTCCTGGCAGGCGACTGCCCGAATTAATGACGCTAGTTGATCATTAGTTTGAGGATTTGAGGTGTTCCGATACCCGTTCTTAAGCTTGAGAAAGTTCGTTTATTTCGCGTTTTTCTTCTTCTCCTTCTTCTGATAACCCATCAGTCGCATGAAGGGGTACATCAGGGTGAACCAGAGTGTACCGATTGTTTTCAGCTCTTCATCACCGATCATGTAATATGTGATCGTGCTTAGAGTAAAACAGAGCAGCAGCGAGAGGAGTCCTATTTTTTTATTCTTCAGTTCGCGCAGGTCGTCGGTGATGTCGGATCCGATGCGCAGTTGCGGACGGCTGACCAAAACATAGTGGACGAGGACGACCTGAGCCAGCATGCAGGCGACCAGGACGGAGAAATAGATGGTGAACGGGATCAGGGAATCGTGGTAGCCGCTGACTTGCAGGGAGACGCTGAAGGGGAAAAGGCCGACACAGAACAACAGCAGGAGGTTACGGAAGACCAGTCCTTTGTCGTAACTTTTCAGGTGGCCGAATAGCTTGAGGTGTTGGTACCACAACATGCCGATGAACCAGAAACTCACGACGTAAGCCAGCAGGATAGGCAGGAGGTGGTGCATGCCATGCATGAGCTGCTCCGCGGTGCGCGGGCCGTCGCTTTCGGGCAATTTGATCTCGATGGCCATGAGCGTGATCACGATCGCGAACACGGCGTCGCTGAACAGGATCATGCGCTCGAGCTGGAATTCTTTGCGAATCTCCTCAGTCGGAGATGGCTGGGGATGATGTTCAGACATACGCGAAACGGTTGAAGTAAGGGCAATTTAGGAATTCCCTTTTTACCCTCTATCCGGTCGTAATGCCGTTTCGGTGGGCGAATCCGACGTTTCGGAGTACGGAAGCGACGCCCTCCGGATCATTTGGCTATTTTTAGCTTGATGAAGCAGGAAAATGAAGGCCCCCAACCCGTTCGGGAACGTGTGAATGACTTCTGGCTCAGGGTCGGCGGTATTACCGCGCTCAACATTTTTCTGAACATCTTCTTCTATTTGCACCTTTCGCAGGAGAAGAACATTCCATTCTGGAAGATATTTCTGCTTAGTACGTTTTTCGTCTTCTTGTCGTGGGAAGTCACCCGCTGGGTTGTCTTGCAGGTCCGGAAACGTTTTCCCGGTCTGCAGAACATGCGCACCCGGATCATCCGCCTGACGATCTACGTCACCCTGGCGACCGTAGCGTTGTCGATTTTCAAAGTCTGGTTCCAGGACGCGATCGAGTTTTACGGCGAAATGAATTCGGGCATCTTCGACTACTTCTATGGATTCGGGATGAACATGTTCTACGCGCTGGTGATCACGGGCATTTACGAATCGCTGTACTACTTCCACCAATGGCAACGACTGCTTGCCGAGACGGAGTTGCTCAAACAGGCCAATCTCCAGAGTCAGTTCGATTCACTGAAGAACCAGGTCAATCCGCACTTTCTTTTCAATAGCCTGAACTCGTTGTCCTCGCTGGTGGAGGAAGACAAGGAACAGGCTGTCAGTTTCATCGCGGAACTGTCGAGCGTCTATCGCTATCTCCTGCAAAGCAACGAGCGGGAGCTCACCACCCTGCAAAGCGAACTGGACTTCATCAAAGCCTATTTCTTCCTGCTCCGCACGCGCTTCCGCCAGGGCGTCGACCTGCTGATCGAGGTTCCCGACGGGATGCGGGAGCGTTTGTTGCCGCCGCTTACCCTGCAAATGCTCGTCGAGAACGCGGTCAAGCACAATGTCATCTCCGTTTCACGTCCCTTGCTTGTTCGCATCACCGCCACCTCCGACGGTTGGTTGCACGTGGTCAATAACCTTCAGCGCAAGATCCAACAGGTTCCCGGCAGCGGCCTCGGTCTGGTCAACATCACCGAAAAGTTCCGCTTGCTGAAACAACCGCAGCCACAGATCAGCGAGACGGCAACAGAATTCCGTGTGAGCATTCCGCTCATGGACAGCCGGATGCCGTATCGTCCCTTCGCCGGCAGTGCCGAGAATGTCAGCCTTGCTTCCTGAAGTAGCCTTCCCTGCCCATGAAAGAATCCCTGAATCTCCTGATCGTCGAAGACGAAGAACTGGCTGCCCGTAAGCTGAACAAGATGGTCTTGGAGCTGGAGCCGAATATGTGTTGCCTGGCCATCACAGACAGCATTGCCGGTACGGTATCCTGGCTCAAGGATAACGGCTTACCCGACCTGATCCTGATGGACATCGAACTGGCCGATGGACAAAGCTTCGAGATCTTTTCCCGGGTCGATGTCCGTTGCCCGGTCATCTTCACAACTGCATACGACGAATTCGCGCTGAAGGCGTTTAAGGTGAACAGTGTCGATTACCTGTTGAAACCGGTGAAGCCGGAAGAGTTGCGAACGGCCCTGGAAAAATTCCGATCGCTTCGCCAAAGTCAGATCTCGGAAGGCGCGACCCAGCAGAATATCGGCAAGCTGATCGAAACCCTGGTCGCGCAACAGCAGGGAACGCAATACCGCGAACGCTTTCTCGTACGATCCGGTCAACGCCTAATGCCCGTCAGTTCGGATGCGATCGCCTACTTCTTTACAGAGGATAAACTGGTCTTTCTGCGCACCTGCGATAACAGAAAGTTTGTGCTGGACTATACCCTCGACGAACTCGAACACCAGTTGGACCCGCGCAGATTCTTCCGGGCAAACCGACAGTTCATTCTGAACAGTTACTGTATCGAGGAAGTGCATACATGGTTCAATGGGAAATTGAAAGTGAACGTGCGACCCAAGACTGAGGAAGAAGTGATCGTCTCCCGCGAAAAAGCCGGGGATTTTAAGGCTTGGATGGGGGAGTGAGGGAGGGTCAAGGGTTCTGTGTTCCGGGTTTCGGGTTCCGGGTTCCGAGTTCCTGCCTTCGCTAAAGCTTCGGCAGGCAGGCAGGTTTCGGGTTCACTGAAACCCCGAAAATTACGTAATTACCTCGTTTAACTCTTCGCACCTCGCACCTCGCACCTCGCATCTCGAACCTCCTTTCCACACGCTTCGGTGCGGAAGATTAACGTTTCAGTAAGAATTCGGATATATAATTTGAGTTAATTCGCCATCATTGAAGAAATTTTCAGCCATGACCTTCAAAAACCTGCTCACCATCCTGGTCGGTGGAATGTTGATCCTGATGCTCGGCATCGGCCTGGGCATGCACCTTTACGCGAAATCCGTTGAACGCGAAACCGAGCAAATGGCCCGTTGCCAGGATCCTTCCGGACTTTGCGAGAACGACGAGCCAGCCTGTAAGGATGCGGCAGCACAAATGACCGATAAAGCGCTTCCTGTACTGATGCGTTGTCTGCCGGGTGCGGACAAACTGCTCCCGCATTGATTTCGTAGCGATCCCGATAGTCTTAAGCAAACGTTATCGTTTGCTTTTTTTGTGTTCACCGATTTTCAATTTCGTTAGGATTTTGCGGGCCACAATGGTTGACTTCGTTTCAACCGTCATTTCCGTCGCTTCGGTCATTTCTTCCGTCCTGACGGCATGTGTCAGGTGCATCTTTGCTCCCGCAACACCCCCTCAAACCGTTACGTCATGAAAACTATGTTCACCCTCCTCGCCGCGCTGCTACTGCAAGCAGGTGTGGCGCTTGCCGGCACCAAGCAGCCGGTAACTGAAACCTTACAGTCTGATCCTTATCACGCGATCGTGATCAAGGGAGACCTGGAAGTCGTGCTTGTACCCTCCGAGAATTTCGAAGTAGCGGTACAGGGCACCGCGTATCAGGTACGGAATGTCTCGGTTTACCGAAATAATGACACGCTCTACATCACGGAAGTGAATAAGAACGGACGACGTAAATCTCCTGCCCGTGTGGAGATTCGTGTAAAAGACCTGGCTTTGCTGGATGTCACAGGGAATACGTCCGTCTATGCCAGCGGCCACATCAATACCGATATCCTGAGCATTCGTGCGAACGAAGGCGCGACGGTCAACCTGGATGTTCGTGCGCTGCAGGTTAAAACCCGTGTATTCGGATGCAGCAAGATCCGCCTCACCGGAACCACGGGCGACCTTACCTGTTCCGCCAGCGAATGCAAGCTGCTCGATATTTCAGGCCTGGATGTCGTTTTGCGTCAAGCCCGCGTACTGTAATCCCTCCCCGGAAACCCTGATAATTTGTTTTTTCTCAAGTGTGGGGCTCCGCGCCGTAAGGTGCGGGGCTTTTTTTTATTCTTCCGGTAATCACGCGGCCTATCTTTCTGTTGCGGTCGAGGCGGTACTCTCCCGACCGCAGGCCCTATGAAGTGAAAACTACGCTGCGGTTACCTTTCATACTAATCGTGCTCCTGACAGCAATCGAACCCCGATCCGCTCATGCACAAAATCCGGTACCGAATCCCGGATTTGAAGAATGGAACGGCGGCACACCAGCCGGCTGGTCGGTGAACAACAATGGCCCTGTGCTACCCCTTACCCGGACCATTGATGCCCACGGGGGTAGTTATGCGGTACGCGGAGAAGTGGTAGCCGGCACCACCAGTGTCGCGGTGCCGCCACTCTTACAATCTCAAACCAACGGCGTAGGATTTCCATTGGACGAACCGATCACGGCCGTGCAATGCTGGTACAAGTGCCAGTTGCTTTCCAGTGATGTGTTCAATGCAAACGTCTATGTGTACGACGCCGGTCACGCGCTGGTAGGCGGAGGATCGGTCATGATCACCCAGTCGTGCGCGGATTTCACCTTGTTGAATATTCCGGTCACCGTGTTCGGGAGTGGAGCGGCCTTTGCGATGGTTGCGATGACCATCGTGGACGGCAGTGGAACTGTACCGGCCCATTTGCAATCGTCGTTTGTCGTTGATGACCTGCAGGCACTTTCGGTAGCGAGTGGGACGAAAAATATCGCGTCAGAACAGGCTGCGTTGACCGTTTTTCCGAATCCGGCACGGGAAGTTGTTCGGATCCTGCTGCCACCGGCTGGTCGGAACAGTACGCAAGGCACTTCCGATCTCCTCGTGCTGGACCAGGAGGGGCGGGAAGTATTCCGTCAACAGGTACGGCAGGAACGGGATGTTGCCGAAATCCGCTTGGATATCCTCGGATGGCAGCCCGGGACATATACCCTTGTCCTGAATGACACGCCGAAACAACGATTCGTTGTCCGGTAATTAATATCCGAAGTCATTGGTTTCATGCGGCAGGCTTGGTAATTTTACGTACCAATTCTACCATCATGAAAAAAATCCTTACGCTGCTTGCAGCCGGTCTCTTCTCGGGCGGTTTGTTCGCTCAAATCCCCAATGCCGGCTTCGAAACCTGGACGAGTGGCAACCCGGATAGTTGGTTGTCCAACAATGTGCCGGGGACCTATACTCCGGTAACCCAATCTGCGGATGTTCATTCCGGCATGTCCGCGGCGCGCGGAGAAATCGTTGATTTCTTCGGCAGTGCCGTTCCGCCCTTGCTGTACGTTGCCAACGGAGGCGGCGGGTTCCCGGTCACGCAGGATTACACCAGCCTGATCGGGTGGTACAAAGGCAATGTGTTGAATAACGACATCATTCAGATCACGATCGCGGCCTACGATGCATCCAACAACCCGGTCGGTGGTGGTAGCGATTACTTTGGCAACAGTGCCGGCTACACCGCTTTCACTGTTCCGATCTTTACCAACGGTACGCCGACGGCATCCTATCAGATCTTCTTCTCCATTGCGGATACCTCCGGAGCCGGTGATGGCACGGTCGGTTCCTATTTTATCGTAGATGATTTGGAACTTACCACATCCACTGACATCCAGGATCGGGCGTCGGCTGATCAATTGAAAGTGTTCCCGAATCCGGCCAGCAGCTATTTGTTCTACGTGCCATCCGGCAATATGCGCGGCCAGATCCATGCACAACTTCTCGACCTGCAGGGTAAATCGGTGTTTGCGGAAAATTTCGAAGCGGCCGTGAATCAACAAGCTCGCAAAATAGACCTCAACGGTATTGCTCCAGGCTTTTACCTGCTGCGCCTTGTCTCCGGCGAAGCCAACGAAGTCGTAAAAGTCGTAGTGAAATAAGCGTTGCACGTTTGAACGTTTGAACGTTGTAACGTTCAAACGTTCAACCTTCAACTCACGTCAATCCAAAGCCGTCTTCAGGAAATCCATCAACGGCTTCATTTCCTTGCCAAGCGTTGTAAGCGATTTGATCGACTTCGGCCCGAGGATGTCTTTATCGGAAACGTTTTTCCAAACAATAAAGCTGTTCAGTTTAAGAAGTTCAATATCCGGATGATCTTTCGGGTAGCCTTTAGGCGCGGTCTTCAAGGCATGCTCGCGACTTAACCCGCCAAAGGCTTTTTTGAACGAAGGTTTGGTGAGGATCTTCTTCAGGTCTTTACCATTATAATCGATTTCCTGCCGGATCTTTTTGACTTCATCGGCAGGCGGCATCCAAATGCCGCCGGCGATAAAGCTTCCGCCGGGCTCCAGGTGTACATAATAACCTGGTCCCATCGATTTCTTTCCACCCGCGTTGATGGACGCCCCCAGGTTGGTCTTGTAGGGCGTCTTATCTTTGGAGAAACGCGTGTCCCGGTAGATCCGGAACAGACAGTCCTTCGCTTCCAGTCCGCGCAGGCTCGAATCAAAGGTGCTGAACGCGACAACCAACTCCTGTATGAACCCGAGTACGTTGTCCTTCGCGTTTTCGTATTCGGATTTGTGGTCGTTGAACCAGTCGCGATTGTTGTTCTTCTTCAATGCCTTCAGGAAGGCGAACGTCTTGGGTTGAATGGTTGTCATGGGTAGTCGGGTTGGACGAAAATCTATCGGATCGCAATACCGTCAGAGCCGTGATGGTCAAGTTACTATTTGCGGTATAATTTCCAACTGCCGTTAACGGGTGGTAAGCTGCCACGACTTATTTTCGCTCATGGCACCATCCTTGCCAATTCTGCCGCTCCTATGAAACGTATCCTTTTTCTGCTCTTGCTCCTGGTGTCCAACCAGGCCTGGTCGCAATCCGCCTTGCTGTTCAACGAGACCCGGCGGGAAGCCTATCTGTTCCGGTCGAACAGCAGTTCGTCGATCGGACAGGTCATCAATAAATTGGCACAGGCACAGGGCCGACCGGCAACCAGTGTCGACTTCACCCTGGAGACGGAACAGCAACTGCGGGTATCGCGGGAGAATCCAAGGAAGATCAACCTCACTGCCGACATCCGGGATTTGCGCCTTCGCGGTCAGTTCCTGGTGCAGGGGTTCAATGTTGAGCAATACCTGATGCCGTCCTCGGCTGATCTTTCCCTCTTGTTTACGACGCTGGACGGATTGAGTCAGGTGCCCATGAAATTTGAAACCAACCGCGCGATCGACGATCGAACTGTTGAGCGAGCCACTGTGAACCTGAACGACAGCATCAGCAAACGGGTCAAACTGGAGCTGGTACAAGTTCGTTTCAACTACGATGCGAGCGCGCTGCAGCAGCTCGACGAATACCTGGATGCCATTCGGGAGTATTACGCTGCGGATGCCGTACTGAACAGGGCCATGAGCCGTCTGTCAACGGTGAACCCCGGTGACATGGAAGCCCTCGATTTCCACAACGCCACGCTGACCGAAGCGGAAGGCTTGTTGCAAGGACTTGCCGACAAAGGGCTCGACGACCGTTTGCCACTCCACACGTTTGATCCCATACAATTCGAGCGCCGTCTGAGTCAGTTGCAGCAGGATGCCGCCCAGCGACGAGTCGCCATCAATCAGGCGCGTGCAACGCTCCATTTGTTCTATTACAATGCCGGTCTGCGCCTATTGGATCAGCATCGTCCTTTACAGGCACGGGAAGCTTTCCGTCGGTCTCTGGTCGCGCTTCCGGTTTTTGCTCCGGCTGCCTATCAACTGGCCGTACTGGATTTCGAAGATGGCAGGATACATGAATCAGAATGTCGCATCCGCGAGATCCTGGAAAACATGGATCCCGACCCGGACACCCGGAGATCCTCCGAGCAACTGGCTGCCGGTATTTACCAGGGTTATCTGCAACAGGCTTTTGGACAATTGGCTGCTTCCCGTTGGGAAGATGCGCTGGATCCGTTGATGAAAGCACGCAACCTCTGTCAGGACCTGAACGGACTGCGCTGCGACAACCGGCTGGATTCAGCTTTTCGCCAGGCTCGAGGTGGTGTGTATCGCTCGATGCTGGATCAGGCGCGTCGCGATTACCAGACCGGTGACCTCGATGGCGCGGAACGTGGGATTCGTGCTGCCATTAACTATCAGGACCGGCATGCAAAGTACGTTCCCAGTGCAGTCGACGCGAAGGAGATGCTGAACGGGGTATACCGGATGCGTTTCGATCGTATGCTGAATGACGCGCGCGCGCAGATTACCCAGAACAAGTATAGCGCTGCGGTCGCCAAACTGGACGAAGCAAGTCGCATCCAACAGCAATACGGTTTCCCTTTGCCGGATCAGTACATGGAATTGCGGAGAAGCGCGGCAAAGCCCTTGGTGTTGCAGGCACTTTCGAATGGTAACGTACAAGCCGCCGCCAATAACCTCTCCGGTGCACGCGTAACCCTGCGGGAGGCGCAGGCCCTGCAATTGCAGAACGGTTTGGACATCGACGCGGATGTCAACGCCACCCTGGATCAGTTACGTAAACGGATTTTCTCCAAGGAATGTGAAAATGCACAGCGCAGCATGGATTCCCTGGCAAGTGCCAGCCGACAATCGATGGAGCTTGGAGATTACATCCTCGCCGACGAGCAGATGGAGCGGGCCATCCGACTGGCGGCCGACAACAAAGATTGCGCGTTGAACGATCAGGCCTTCAAGGCGGTCCGGGATAGTATTCGACCGGTGGTCGTCTTCGGTCGCGAATTGCGCAACGTCAACGCCTTGCAAAGCAATGGACGGTATGCGGAGGCAACCGAAGCTTATCTGAAACTCGATCGGGAGACTGACAGGGCTATGCTGTCGCGCTACAAGGTGGAACTTCCCGCGTTTCTGATTTTCGTCCAACAGTATGGCAGCGAAGGCTGGTTGATACACCTGATCGATCATTTCGTCAACCAGCAGGATCCGAACTCAGCGCTGACGGCCGCCCGGGAATTGTTGACCCGTCATGTACCTCCTGCCAATTTCAGGCAACCACTGATCCGGCTGGGACGTGCACTGGCTTTTCAAGACCGGCAGCGGGGCGTCAGTGGTGATTGGAAGCAGGCGGTATTGCAGCACTCCAAGGCGGATAAGCGTCTGAAAGCGCTCGAAAAGGGATATAAAGACGGCTGGAAAAAGTCGACTCCGGGTCGATAAAAGGGGATAAAACAGGCGGAAATCCCCCTTTTACAGGCTTCAATTGCTTACTTTTGAGGTTTCTGTATTCTCATGTTATCGCTACCCTTGCTCCGGGACAAGCCGGAATTCATAGTCGAACGACTGGCCGTTAAGCACTTTGATGCGAAAGGCGTCGTTGATCGTATTCTTCAGCTCGACGAAGACCGCCGAAAGGTTCAAGCCGAACTTGATCAACTGCTGAATCAGCAAAATACCATTGCCCGTCAGGTCGGCGAATTGTACAAGACGGGCAAAAAGGCTGAGGGTGACGATCTGAAGAACAAGAGCGCTGCGTTGAAAGCGACGAGCGCGGAACTGGATCGTCGTCTCGGTGAGTTGGAATCCGCTTTACAAGACGAGTTGGTCAAGCTGCCGAATCTGCCGTCCGAGAAGGTTCCGAAGGGGCGTACACCGGAAGACAATGAAGTAGTCCACCAGGAAGGGGAGATTCCGGTATTGCCCGCGGGAGCAAAACCGCATTGGGAACTTGCAGCTCAATACGACATCATCGATTTTGAATTGGGCGTAAAGTTGACGGGAGCGGGATTTCCCGTTTATAAAGGGAAAGGCGCACGCATGCAACGCGCCCTGATCAACTATTTCCTCGACAAGGCAACGGAAGCGGGTTATAAAGAAATGCAGCCGCCGATCCTTGTCAACAAGGATTCCGGATTCGGCACGGGACAGTTGCCCGACAAGGATGCGCAGATGTATCATGTCGGACTTGACGAATTCTATCTCATCCCGACCGCGGAAGTGCCGGTAACGAATATCTACCGGGATGTGATCGTAAAGACGGAAGAATTGCCGATCCGTATGTGCGCATACACGCCCTGCTTCCGCAGGGAGGCGGGCAGCTACGGAAAAGACGTTCGCGGACTAAATCGTTTACATCAGTTCGATAAGGTCGAGATCGTGCAGATCGAGCACCCGGATCGTTCTTATGAAACACTGGACGGTATGGTCAAGCACGTGACCGGTTTGTTGCGTGCCCTGCAGTTGCCGTTTCGCATCCTGCGGCTTTGTGGAGGCGATATGAGTTTCGCTTCCGCTTTGACCTACGACTTTGAAGTCTATTCGGCAGCTCAACAAAAATGGCTGGAAGTGAGCAGTGTTTCCAACTTCGAGACCTTCCAGGCTAACCGAATGAAACTGCGATTCCGCAGCGGATCGGACAAGCCCCAGATCGCCCATACGCTCAACGGCAGTGCCCTGGCCTTGCCGCGCATCCTCGCTGCCTTGCTGGAAAAATACCAGACCCCGGACGGCGTTGTCATACCGGACGCGCTCCGGGCCTATACCGGCTTCGACCGAATCAATTGATGACCCTTCACTTCCGCCAACGACTGTTACGCTCGCTCGCTTGCCTGACTTTGCTGGCGGTATTTTTCGTCGGTGGAACAAGTACTGTCACGGCCCAGCAGAATACGGACCGGCAATTGGCGGAGCAGTACCTGAACAGTTCGGAGTTCGAGAAAGCTGCCGAGTTGTATGACCGGTTATTCGACAAAGACCCTTTTCTCACGTACGGCGGATATCTGCGCGCCCTTCTGGCATTGAAGCGTTTTGAGGACGCGGAAAAGCTCGTCAAAAAGATGACGCGCAAGTCACCGGAGAATCCCCAGTATCTGGTCGATCTCGGGTTTGTGTATGAGGCGGCGGGTTCCGGAGACAAAGCAAAGGGTCAGTACGATAAAGCCATTCGCTCCCTTAAACCCGACCAGGGATATGTCATGATGATGGGCAGCGCGTTCACCCAGCGACAGCAATGGGATTATGCGCTTCAGGTCTACCAGTACGGACAAAAGAGTCTGCGCGAGCAGTATGGTTTCTTCTTTGAGTCCGCGGAGGTGTACTTTCAAAAAGGAGATGCCCAGGGGATGATCGATCAGTACCTGGATGCGGTTGCGGACAATCCGCAGATGCAACAGAATATTCTCAATATCCTGCAGGCCAGGGTGGGTTACGATCCCGAGAACGGACGAGCGGACGTCTTGCGGCAGTCGCTGCTGCGTCGTATCCAGAAAAATCCCGATCAGCCGGTCTATGCGGAAATGCTGATCTGGCTGTTCATTCAGCAGAAGGATTTCAGCTCCGCCTTCATCCAGGCGAAAGCGTTGGACAAGCGATTGAGAGAAGACGGAACGCGGGTGATCACCCTTGGAAATCTCGCGATGGCCAACCAGCAGTACGACGCGGCCATTCAATGCTACGAATACGTTGTGAGCAAAGGCCCGGATAATGGCCAGTACCTCCCGGCGCGCATGGAGCTCCTCCAGGCGCGGAACAGGAAGCTGACCAGCGGTAATACCTATACCCGTCCGGAGCTGGTTCAGTTGGAGTCCGATTATCTGTCGACCCTGAATGAACTTGGGCGGACGGGTCGTACAGCGCAGCTCGTGCGGGGACTCGCGCACCTGCGTGCGTTTTACCTTGACCAACCGGATTCAGCGGCATCCGACCTTGAAGCGGCGATCGATCTGCCGGGGATCTCGCGCCAGAGCCAGGCGGAATGCAAGTTGGAGTTGGGTGACATCTTGCTTTTCATCGGCAACGTGTGGGATTCCGACCTGCTGTATGCGCAGGTGGATAAGGATTTCAAGAACGATCCGCTCGGACAGGAAGCCAAGTTCCGCAGCGCGCGCCTGGACTATTTCCGGGGCGATTTCCTCTGGGCGCAGTCTCAACTCGATGTGCTGAAGTCGGCTACGTCGCAACTTATCGCCAACGATGCACTGGCTCTTTCGTTGCTGATCAGCGACAACATCGGCCTCGATTCCACCTACGATGCGCTGAACCTGTACGCGCGCGCCGACTTGCTGGAATACCGCAATAAGCAGAACGACGCCATGACCGTTCTCGATTCACTCTTGAAGGAGTATCCCGATCATTCACTGGTCGATGAGGCATGGTTCAAGATGGCGGAGATCGAAGACCGACGCAGGAACTGGAGTGCGGAGGATTCGCTCTATAAGGAGATCCTTCAGCGATTTCCGGAAAGCGTGTTGGCCGATGATGCCCTGTACCGCCGGGCCGAATTGTATGAGAACAAACTGAAGGACACCACCAAAGCCATGGAGCTCTACCAGGAACTGCTCACGAACTACCCGGGCAGTTTGTTCGCGGCGGATGCCCGCAAGCGTTACCGTACCCTGCGTGGCGACCTGGTCAATTGAATGAAGCGATGATCATTTACAATGTGACCGTCAACATTGACGATAGTGTGCACGATGAATGGCTGCACTGGATGCGGTCCGTTCACATTCCGGACGTGCTGGCCACCGGACTGTTTTCCGGAAACCGGATGTTGCGTGTGATGAGTCAGGAGGAAAGCGGCGGTACTACCTACTCGATTCAATATTCCTGCGCGAGCATGGAGGACTTCCAGCGGTATGAACGCGAGTTCGCGGAGAAGTTGCGGGCCGATGCCTTGCGCCGCTACCCGAATAAATTTGTCGCTTTCCGGACGCTTCTCGAAGTGATCGACTGAACATGAGTCAGCCCGTTCGCGCTAAAAAACACCTGGGTCAGCACTTCCTGATCGACGAGGATGCGGCAGGACGGATCGTTGGCGCGCTGGACGCGAATGGTTATCGTGATGTTGTCGAGATCGGCCCGGGAACGGGCGTCTTAAGCAAATACCTTTTGAAGCGGGAGGACATTCGGACGATCCTCCTGGATATTGATACGGAGTCCATCACTTTCTTGCGCAAGCATTATCCCGCACACTCGGAGCAGATCGTCGAGGCGGATTATCTGCAATGGAATCCCGCTACGATCTTCTCCGGGCAGTTCGCCGTAATCGGCAATTTTCCGTACAACATCTCGACACAGATCCTGTTTCGCGTACTCGAGTTTCGTGATCGCGTTCCGCAAGTGGTCGGCATGTTCCAGGAGGAAGTGGCGGTACGGATCGCGTCGCGTCCTGGTAACCGGGATTACGGCATTCTCAGCGTGCTGATGCAGGCCTGGTACGATGTGCAGTTGTTGTTGTCGCTGCCGCAGGAAGCGTTCCAGCCGCCACCGAAAGTGCGTTCCGCTGTGATCGTTTGTAAACGGAAGGATACCGAGGTACCGTCTTGCGACGAAGTACTCTTCAAGCGGGTCATCAAAGCGGCGTTCAATCAACGGCGCAAGACACTTCGCAATGCCTTGTCATCGCTGGTGCCCAAAGAGCAAATGGCCGGGTTGCCCTATTTGGAACTGCGGGCAGAAGCCCTGAGCTGGCAGCAGTTTGAAATCCTCACGAATGCCGTGGCTCAGCTTCCCGGTAACTGATCGCGCCGGTACATATGCCGGATTATTCCGAACTTGGCGGTAAGCTATCCGATATGCGGGTTCTTTTCATCGATACGGTTCATCCTGCGCTCCGGCAAGGCCTGGAGCGGGCGGGATTCGTCTGCGTGGACGCCAGTGGGTGGAGCCGAGAAGAGCTGTTGCGGCAATGTGGTGATGCGGTCGGCATGGTGATCCGCAGCCGGATCCGCATCGACCGGGAATTTTTGGATGCTGCGGTCGCGCTCAAGTTCATTGCCCGTGCCGGCGCGGGCATGGAAAGCATCGACGTGCCTTATGCGGAAGCGAAAGGTGTGTCCTGCCTGAATTCGCCGGAAGGCAATCGGGATGCCGTTGGTGAACACGCGTTGGGCATGTTGTTGATGCTCCTGAATAATCTGGGCCGGGCCGATCGGCAGGTACGATCCGGTGAATGGCAACGCGAAGCCAACCGCGGTACGGAGCTGGGCGGTAAAACCGTGGGCTTGATCGGATACGGGAATATGGGCGGAGCGTTTGCCCGCAAGCTGGTCGGGTTCGATTGCGAGGTACTGGCCTACGATAAGTACCGCAAGAACTACAGCGATCCGTACGCGAAGGAGTCCGACCTGTTCGAGTTATACGAAAGCTGCGACATCGTGAGCCTGCATGTTCCGCTGGCGCCGGATACCGAGTACATGGTGAATGCCGGGTTCCTGGACCGTTTCCGGAAGTCCATCGTCCTGATCAATACTGCCCGGGGGAAATGCGTCCGAACCGACGACCTGGTTGCCGCGATGAAAGCAGGTAAAGTCACCGGCGCTTGTCTCGACGTGCTGGAATACGAAGACCTCAGCTTTGAAAAATTCGACCCCAGGACAGCGGGATTCCTGGATTCAGACACCTGGAAATACCTGGCCGACTCCGACCGGGTCGTCCTGTCGCCGCATATTGCGGGTTGGAGTTTTGAATCGCACGAAAGAATATCTCGTGTTCTCCTTGAAAAAGTAATTTCGCTGGGATTGATCTGAGCCTTTTCAGTACAAAGCCATACTGCCGGCTTTCAGTTGCTAGTTACTTTTCGTTTTCCCGAATCACCACCTGTGCCGTCTGGCGGCTTCGTTGTTCCAGCAGGATCGTTTTTCCTTTGGTCAGTTGTTCAATGGTGGACGGGTAGTAGTGCCGGACGGTCACCAGTTTCAGTTGGTCGTTGTAGAGTACACGGAAATCCCGGCCCAGGGCTTCGAGTAGCATGGGGACTTTGTGCGGATCGTTGTCGAGACAGATGGAGAAGCTGATGGCAGAATTCTGCATCAGGTTCACCTTGGCGCGGTGTTCGGCGAAGAGTGAGAAGATCCGGCTGAGGTTGTCCTCGGCAATGAAGGAGAAGTCCTTCGCTGAAATGGAGAGCAGGATCTGATCTGTTTTGAAGATAAAGCAGGGTACCAGGGGTTTGGTCGCCTGGTAGTTGCCGATGCTCGTTCCTTTCTCCTGGGGCGCTTTGAACGAGCGTACCCGCATCGGGATGCCTTTGTTCTCGAGCGGTTTGATCGTTTTGGGATGGATGACCGTTGCGCCGTAGTAGGTCAGTTCGATCGCGTCGTGGTAGCTGATCTGTTCGAGCTTGACGGCGTCGTCGTAAAACTTAGGGTCGGCACTGAGGACGCCGGGCACGTCCTTCCAAACGGTCATTTCCTGCGCGTCGAGGCAGAAGGAAAAGATCGCGGCTGAATAATCGGAACCTTCTCGGCCCAATGTGGTCGTGAAGTTTTCAGAGGTGGCGCCGATAAAGCCCTGGGTGATGATGATGTTGTGCTTTTTCATCAGTTCCGGGACCCGCCAGCGGACCAGTTTGGTGGTGGTGTCCCAGTTCACTTTTGCCTCGCGGTAGTTGTTGTCGGTCTGGATGACGTCGCGCGCGTCGAGCCAGGTGTTGGCATAGCCGGCTTTTTCGAGGTAAGCGCTCACGATGCGGGTGGAAAGCAGTTCGCCTTGCGCGACAATCTGGTCGTAGCTATAGCCGTATCCCCGACTGGGTTCTTCTTCCAATACCCAGTCGATCTCCACGAACACATTGTTGATCTCGGTCCGAACCGGATGATTGGCTTCGAATCCGAGGCCGTCCAGTATTTGTTCGTGGAATTCGCGAACCACCTGCAGTTTGTCGGCGAGATCGGAGGAGCGATTCATGTACGCGTCAACGACCGCCTCCAGCGCGTTGGTCGTTTTTCCCATGGCCGAAACTACGACGACCAGTTGTTCACGCTTATACTCGGCAAGAATCGCGGCCACATTGCGCACCGCATCCGCATCCTTGACTGAAGCACCACCGAATTTGAAGACGAGCATGGGGATTGATTATTCGATTTTAGTGAACAGTGAAGAGTAAACAGTGAACAGTAAATAGGATAAAATTTGCAAATAATTTTTCCATAACCCTTGCGAAAGTAGTCGGTCGCACTATTTTTCACTATTTCCTCCTGCCTACGCTAAAGCTTCGGCAGGTAAAATTCATTGTTCACTGTTTACAGTTTATTTTTCGCTATTCGCTATTCGCTATTCGCTATTCGCTATTCACTATTCACTATTCACTGTTCACTGTTTACTGTTCACTATTCACTATTCACCAACATTCATCTTGCAATCCAACCATTCCGCTTCCAAACTTGCGCCCATTTTCTTGTAGAGGTCGATCGCGGGTTGGTTCCAGTCGAGAACTTGCCAGTGCACCTGGCGGGCACCGGAGCGTCGGGCTTCTTCGAGGTAGGCCTTGAGAAGTGCCAGTCCGATGCCGCGGCCGCGGTACGTTTCTGTAACGATGAGGTCATCGAGGTAGAGGCCTTTACCCTTCCAGGTGGAGTACTTTACGAAGAAGATGGCCAGCCCCACGACCTGGCCCTCGCATTCAGCAACCAAAGAGCGGAACACGGGTTGTTCCCCAAATCCGTCGCGGAGCATGTCCGCTTCGGAATTGGTAACCTGTTCTGGCGCTCTTTCGAAGAGTGCCAGTTCCTTTACCAGCGCGAACATCGCGGGAACATCCGCTGCACGCGCCGGACGGATGATAAATGGTTGCAAGTTCGCCATCAATACAGGTTGCGGACGCGAATGGTATGCTTGACTTTCTTCAGCGCTTCCAATGCCTTGGACGATGTGCGTTTGTCCATATCGGTTACTACATAGCCGATACGTTCGTTGGTTTGCAGGTATTGACCGAGGATGTTGACATTCAATTTAGAGAGCTTGCTGTTGATTTCGCCGAGGACACCGGGCCGGTTGGCGTGGATGTGCAGGATGCGGTGCGTGTCCTGTTGTACCGGAAGAGTCAAGGGTGGAACACTCAACGAGCCGACGCTGGTGCCGGTTTCGAGGTACTGTACCAGTTTGCCGGCGACGTCCAGGCCGATGCTGGCCTGGGCTTCGTGCGTTGATCCGCCGATGTGGGGAGTGAGGATCACATTCGGTAAACCCTGCAATGGCGTTTCAAACGCTTCCTTGTTGTTCTTGGGTTCATAGGGAAACACATCTACTGCCGCACCGAGGATGTGTCCGTTGCGAATCGCTTTCGCCAGGGCTTCAAGATCGATGACATCACCCCGGCTGTAGTTGATCAGGGTCGCGCCCTTTTTCATTTTGGCGAAACGAGCCGCGTTCAGCAGGTTTTTGGTGCCCGCACCTCCCGGAACATGAAGGGTCACGATATCCGATTTACGCAAGAGGTCGTCGAGGGATCGGACGGACTGCGCGTTGCCCAGGCTTAGTTTAGGTTCCACATCGTAAAAGATGACCTGCATGCCCATGCCTTCCGCAAGGACTGATACCTGGGAGCCGATGTGGCCATAGCCGACAATTCCGAGCGTCTTTCCGCGCACTTCGAAGCAATTCTCGTGCGACTTCAGCCATTCGCCTTTATGCGCGGCTTCGCTTTTTTCCGGGACGCGGCGCAGGAGGCTGATACAATGGGCGATCACCAGTTCCGCTACGGACCGGGTGTTGGAGAATGGGGAGTTGAATACCGCGATACCAAGTCCGGTAGCGGTTGGAAGATCGATCTGGTTGGTCCCGATACAAAAGGCGCCAACTGCCAGAAGGCGATCAGCGGATTCCAGGACCTTTTTGGTGAGTTGGGTTTTGGAACGGATGCCCAACAAATGAACGTCCTTGACCATTTTACACAACTCGTTCTCGCTGAGTGCGCCGGTCACCGATTCAACCTGGCTGTAACCGTGATCGCGGAACATGCGGACCGCGGAGGGGTGTACGCCTTCCAGGAGCAGAACGCGCACTTTTTCCCGTGGATAGGAAGTTTGCATAAGCCTTCAAAAGTAAGGAGTCGGCGCAATGGGAGCGGGTTTTGCGTGACGAAATATCAACGATTGCGCTGATTTTTGTCTACCCTCAGGTTCCTCCGTTTTTCCGATATTTGAGCCCGCCTTGAAAAAGCCCTTATGAAAAGACTCGTCACCACACTCGGTCAGTTCATTATCGAACGCCAATCCGATTTTCCATACGCCAAAGGGGAGCTTTCCCGCCTGTTGCGCGACATCGGCATTGCAGCCAAGGTGGTGAACCGGGAGGTGAACAAGGCCGGCCTGGTGGATATTTTGGGTGAATACGGAACCATGAATGTGCAGGGAGAAGAAGTGAAGAAACTGGATGTATTCGCCAACGAGCAGTTCATTTCCGCGCTCAGCGCCGGCGGTGAAACCTGTGCTGTGGCATCCGAAGAGAACGAAGGCTTGATCAACATCGATTCGGAAGTCTCCAAGAACGCGAAGTATGTGGTGTGCGTCGATCCGCTTGATGGTTCATCCAACATCGACGTGAACGTTTCGATCGGTACGATCTTCTCGATCTATCGCCGTACCTCCTTCGGCGGGATCGTGGAGGAGACCGATTACCTGCAACGGGGAACCGAGCAGGTCGCCGCCGGCTATATCATCTACGGATCATCAACCATGTTGGTCTACACGACCGGTAAGGGTGTCAACGGCTTCACGTTGGATCCCAGTATTGGGGAATTTTGCCTCTCGCACCCTGACATGAAGTGCCCGAAATCAGGTAAGATCTATTCGATCAACGAAGGCAACTACGCGCATTTCCCCGACGGTGTTAAGAAGTACATCAAGTATTGCCAGGAGATCGATTCGGCGACCGAGCGTCCGTACTCCAGTCGGTACATCGGATCGCTGGTGGCTGATTTTCACCGCAACCTGTTAAAAGGCGGCGTTTTCATTTACCCTTCCACGCACAAGTCTCCCAAAGGTAAGCTCCGCTTGCTGTACGAATGCAATCCACTGGCTTTCATCATCGAACAGGCCGGTGGAAAGGCTTCCGACGGCTTCCGCCGTATCCTCGACGTTCAGCCGACCTCCCTGCACCAGCGCACGCCGCTTTTCATCGGCAGCGCAGACATGGTGACGATGGCAGAGGAGTACATGTCGCGCTACTCGCCGGTTACCGCCAGTTAAGGCGTTTCCTGTTAGGGCGATTGCGTTCCAATTCCGACCTTCGCAGCGCCGGTATTTCCAGCCGGCACATTGCCAGTGACCGTTGAAGAATTGCTGGGCGCCTACCGCTCCCGGCCTTCCGTCGTTTCTCTGAGTGCGCGCCTGGGTCAGCCTGAGCGCGTTCACCTTCATTTGCACGGCTTGTTGGGATCAGCCGATGCAGTCGTTGCCGCAGCCGTTGCCAGATCGACCGAAGTCCCGATGTTGTTCGTACTGAATGACCGGGAAGATGCTTCGTATTTCCTGAATGACCTGGAGCAATTGCTCGGACAGGACGCGCTATTGTTTTTCCCGGCATCCTATAAGAAATCTTTCCAACTCGACGATCCGGATAACGGTAATATTCTCCTGCGTGCGGAAGTGTTGAGCCGCATCAACCGCGGAAGCCGGACCTTGGTCGTGACCTATCCGGAAGCGATTGCGGAGCGGGTTGTCACCAAACGCAACCTGGAACAAAACAGCATTGAGTTACGTGTGGGGGAGAAGATCTCCACCGATTTCATCACGGAGTTCCTCTTGCATCATGGTTTCGAGAGCGTCGATTTCGTTGCGCAGGCCGGAGAATTTTCCGTACGCGGCGGGATCGTGGATATCTACTCTTTTGCCAACGAACTGCCCTATCGGGTAGAGTTCTTCGGTGATGAAGTGGAAAGTATCCGGACGTTCGACCCGGAGAGCCAGTTGTCGGTGCAGGCCATGCATCATGTCATGATCATGCCGAATGTTCAGACGAAGTTGCTGGAAGAGAGCCGATCCTCGTTCTTCGAGTTCATTCCTGGCAATACCGCCGTCTGGTTCCGCGACGCGGGCGCGGCCTTGTCTGCACTGGAAACAGGCCTGAGCAAGGTCAAACAGTTGGTGGCGGCAGAGAAGACCTATGAGCCGGAGCAACTGGATCTGGTCTTCGAGCCGGCCCCGGAGCAGGAAGAGCGTTGGGCGAAGTTCACGACGGTGGAGTTCGGGAAGCGATTCCGTTTTCCGGAAGACCATGCCTGGAAGTTCAAGCTGCACCCGCAACCTTCGTTCAATAAGAACTTCAACCTGTTGATCGCCAACCTTCAGGAGAACAAGCGGAAAGGACTGACGAACGTGTTGTTTGCGGATTCCGCCCGTCAGATCGAGCGCCTTTACGCCATCTTCGAAGACCTCGAGAAGAAGCACGGTATCAAAGGGCATGTGGAGTTCACATCCCTCTTACTCTCGTTACACGAAGGATTCATCGATGAGGACCTGAACCTCGCCTGTTATACCGATCACCAGATCTTCGACCGGTACCACCGCTTCCGGATGCGGAAGAATTACAGCCGGAGCGAGGCGATCACGTTAAAGGAACTCTATGCGCTGAAACCCGGCGACTTCGTTACGCATATCGATCATGGCATCGGCCGTTTCGCCGGCCTGGAGACCATCCTGGTGAATGGCAAGCCGCAGGAGGCGGTGCGGTTGGTGTACAAGGACAACGACATCCTCTACGTCAGCATTCATTCCCTCCACCGGATCGCCAAGTATACCGGTAAAGAAGGGACTACGCCCTCGTTACACAAACTCGGCAGCACCGCCTGGAGCACGCTGAAGCAGAAGACGAAGAAGAAGGTCAAGGACATTGCCAAGGACCTGATCCAGTTGTATGCGAAGCGTCGCGCGACCAAAGGATTCGCTTTTCAACCGGATACGTATCTACAGAACGAATTGGAGGCCAGTTTCATTTACGAGGATACGCCTGATCAGGTGAAGTCGACGCGCGATGTAAAGAAAGACATGGAGCGTCCCTATCCGATGGACCGGCTGATCTGCGGAGACGTCGGATTCGGGAAGACGGAAGTCGCGTTGCGCGCGGCCTTCAAGGCAGTGACGGACGGGAAACAAGTGGCCGTGCTCGTGCCAACGACAATCCTCGCGCTGCAACACTACAATACGTTCCGGGAACGGCTGAAGGATTTCCCAGTGACCGTCGATTATATCAACCGATTCAAAAGTGCCGCCAAACAAAAGGAAACTCTTGAGCATCTTGTACAAGGCAAGATCGACATCATCATCGGGACCCATCGCCTGTTGAGCAAGGACGTGAAGTTCCGCGACCTCGGGCTGATGGTGATCGACGAGGAGCAAAAGTTCGGTGTCGCGAGCAAGGAGAAGCTGAAGGCGATGCGGGTGAATGTCGATACGCTGACGCTGACGGCTACGCCCATTCCCCGGACGCTGCAATTCTCGCTCATGGGTGCGCGTGACCTCAGCATTATCAATACACCGCCGCCAAACCGTTATCCGGTGACCACGGAGTTGCACACCTTCAAGGACGAGATCATCCGGGAAGCGATCAACTTCGAATTATCCCGCGGCGGGCAGGTATTCTTTGTCCACAACCGGGTGAGCGACATCTATGATCTGGCTGAAATGATCCGGAAACTCGTCCCGGATGTCCGGGTTGGAGTAGGGCATGGCCAGTTGAGTGGAGAGCAGTTGGAAGAAGTACTCCTCTCCTTCATCGAAGGGGAATTGGATGTATTGGTTTCTACCACGATCATCGAATCGGGTCTCGATATTCCGAATGCGAACACGATCATCATCAACCAGGCGCACCATTTCGGTCTGAGCGATCTGCACCAGATGCGTGGACGTGTAGGCCGATCGAACAAGAAGGCATTCTGCTACCTGCTTGCTCCGCCGGCTACGGTCCTGACTTCCGAGGCGCGTCAGCGACTGAAAGCCATCGAGGAGTTCTCGGACCTTGGTTCCGGATTCAACATCGCGATGCGCGACCTCGATATCCGGGGTGCGGGCAATATGCTGGGCGGAGAACAAAGCGGGTTCATCTCCGAGATCGGTTATGAGATGTACCACAAGATCCTTGACGAGGCGATTCAGGAGTTGAAGGAAACGGAATTTTCCGACCTGTTCTCGGAGGAGATCAAAGAGAAGCGGAAGTTCGTACAGGACTGCCAGATCGATACTGACCTGGAGATCCGGTTGCCGTCCGACTATGTGAACAGCGTGACCGAGCGTTTGCAGTTGTATAAAGAGATCGACAGCCTGGTCGGTGAAGAGCAATTGGTTGCCTATGAGGCGCAATTGCGCGACCGGTTTGGTCCCTTGCCCAAGCCGGCGAGCGAATTACTTAACACGATCCGTTTGCGCTGGCTCGCGGAGGAGCTTGGGTTCGAGAAGATTCAATTGAAGAACAGCCGCTTCTTCGGCAACTTCGTGACCAACCAGCAGTCACCTTTTTACCAATCCATCGCTTTCATGCGCATGATCCGGTATGTGCAAAAGCATCCGAACCGTTGCCGCTTGAAAGAAGAGAAGGACAAATTGTCCATCACGATTCAGTCGGTACCGGGCGTCGACGATGCCAACGCGGTGTTGCGCGAAATCCTCGCGTATCCGGAACAGTAAACCAGCTTAGTTATTCAGGGTGATCCGAATGGTGCCTTCCGCCAATTCGAAGATGATCAGCTTGCCGTCGACGGAGTATTTTCCGCCGCCAGTGACCGCTACCGGTGTGGAGCGGATCGGTAGCATGATCGCGAGGCCTTCCATCCGTTTGGGCACATTGACTGTAACAACCCGTTGAGCGCCTTCGCGCGTGATGTCGATGCTGACTTCATTGCGGGCAGTCCACCACAGACCGAAATCCCGAAGTGTACCAAACCAGGCTTCGTCTTTCAGATCATCGTAGAACGCTTTCTGGACTTTCCAGCCGAGTGCGTTCGGGTGAACCTGTCCGATAAAGCAACCGCCGTAGCGGGCGATTTTCTTCGCCAGCCGGATGGCGGATTGCGCCCGTGTGATGTTGTAGGGCGGGAGTTCATCGTCGTCCGTAACCGGGAATTCAAACGCTTCCAGTTCGGAGTCGAACTCTCGGTTGTAATTCAACTGGAAGGGGAGATGGGTCAGGTGCGCATTCGCCGCGACCGATGAACTGAAGCGGTAACCAGTTGCGAGCAGGCTTTGTGGGTAGGTGAAGGGCGTGTAGAGGTAGGAATTGCGGAATGCCAGCGTCTGGTTGCCCGGCACGATGCGATCGATGAGGTAACGGCTGACACGCATTTCGCCGAAGATCGTACCGTGGTACGTTTTGTCCCAGGCCATGACGTAAGGCTTGTAATCCGGGTAGGTCTCGTCGCCGGTTCCCTGTTCGAACTGATCGAACAAGGGCGAGCCGATCACGGAATTGCTCTGCAGGTCATGACCAACGGCATGGATCTGTTTGAGGTGGGTGAGGTCTTCGTCCTTGGAAAGGATGAACGGACTGCGGTCGTTGATGTATTTGGTCTGGATGAAGTAGGTCGAGAGCATGCCGGCTTCACGCTCCTTGCGGGCGTACTCGACGGATTCATCCAGCGCTTTTCCGAAGTTGACGTTGTGCGTGATGACAACGGAGAGATTCTTGAAGTACGGTACCGTGGGAATCCAGGCGGCATCCGGGTTGCCGGAGAGGTAGATGTTCCGGATCATGCGCATGATCACATCGATCGAAGGTTCGAACTCGTTGACGACGTTGTGATGGAAATCTTCGTGCCGGTTGTTGTGTCCCTTTAGAATGAAATAACCGATGTCGAATCCGAAGGCATACGCGGCCCCGCCTTCATACAATTTGTAGGAGACGGCGGCGGACTTGTCTTCGTACACCGCGAGTGCGGGCAATTGGTTGCCGCTATAGCTGTACGTACCGATGGTTTCCTTGAAACGCTCTTTGTTGCCGAGGGAAATGCGCAACTCCTTCGGGTCGGTGAATTCTCCTGTAATGGCGGAACTGTCGTTGACGATGTTGACTTCGAAATGCTGGCGGGAGGGAACCGGTTCTTTGAATCCGAACACTTCGTTCAAGGCTCCGAGAACCTGGATGCCGATCAAGGTGCCGCCACTGCGCGGATAGGCGGCAAGTGCCTGCAAAGCATCCGGTGCCAGTGCCGCTCCGGAGATCACCGGGTACGCCATAACGACCTTATGTTGCAGCGCGACGCGGTAGTCGGTGGTGATGCTGAACGGGATGCCGAACGATTTCAGGCCATGCGCGACTCCGAGCCAGGAGGAAGCCGTGTCGGTCAGGAGGACGCACAGGCGACTATCGGCACCACCGGAGTATTTCTGCCAGCGGGTGGGAACACGTTCGGCCAGGACGGATTTGTCTTCCGGTCCGCGGGCACCCGGGATCTGGTAAAACTCATTTTTCCGGACGTCATACGTCTCCGGGTATTCGGTCTGTTGCAGAGCGCCGATCTCATCCCCTTCCCGATCGGAGCCGCAACCGGTAGTGATGATCAGTGTCGCGAGAAGGAGAAAGAACAGTCCGTGTGCGATGGACTTGAAATGAGGCAAGTGAGGTATTCCTGCGAAATTGGGCATAGCGTGGAGCACAAACTTAGGAAAAACAAGTCCCGGAGCCCCTTTAAAACCGCGCCCTTTGCGGGTGAATTTGTCACCACAGCTGTTGAAAACCCTGATCAGTTAGCCCGGATCGCGTCGACCGGATTCATCCGAGAAGCCTGATGGGCAGGAACGAAACCGCTGATGATACCGATCGTCGCGGAGATGATCAGTCCCATGAAAACATTGGCGGCTGTCAGCGAAAGGTCGAAACCGGTCATGCTGCTGGCTACGGAGGTCAGGCCATAGACCAGCAGCAGGCCGATCAATCCGCCGAAGATGCAGAGCACCACCGCTTCAATCAGAAATTGCAGGAGGATGAAGTAATTTTTCGAACCCAGCGATTTTTGGATACCGATGATGTGGGTCCGTTCCTTCACCGAAACGAACATGATGTTGGCGATACCGAAGCCGCCTACTAGAATCGAGAATCCTCCGATGATCCATCCCGCAAGTCCGAGGGTGGAGAAGAGTGATTGGAGGCTGTTGGTAAGCAGGCTCGTCTCATTCAAGGCGAAATCGTCTTCCTCCTTCGGGTGAATACGTCGGATGGAGCGCATCGCGCCGCGCAGGTCTTCTTTCATTTCCTGCGTCGGGACCTGTTCACGCGCTTTGACCATGATGAACGGATCGATCTGGTCGGATCGCAGGTTGATGATGTTGCGCGCGTAATTGACGGGGATGATGACGTTGTTGTCGTTCGAGTTGTCCACCATGCTCGAACCTTCCTTTTCAATCGTGCCGATCACAGCGAACTTGTATCCTCTCACCGAAATTTCCTTTCCTACCGCGTCGCCGTTCGGGAAGAGCGCATCAGCAACACTGGAACCCAGGAGGGCCAGGGGGCGACCGCCGGCGGATTCGGACTCCGTGAAGTAGCGTCCGGCGGTCAATTCCATGCTCTTGATCAGGTCGTAATCGTGTGATACCGCCAGTACGGTAGCGTTTTCGACCGATGAACTTTTGTATTTGATCACCTGTCCGCCGAGCGTAGCGACATACGCCAGGATTCCTGCCGACTCGGCCTTTCTACCTACCTCGGTCATTTCCTTGTAACCGGGCAAGGGACGATTCATGTATTTCCACCAGGGGTATTCTTCTCCGCCCTCCGGCACCCAGGGCCATTTCTGGATGTAAATGACATTGTCGCCGAGTGATTCCACATCGGAACGGATCTTCCGCTCGAGAGCGTCCGTGACGGTAAAGACCGAGATGATGGCAAAAATGCCAATGGTGATGCCCAGTAACGAAAGGAGGGTACGTAGTTTATTGACGCGCAAAGCTTCGAAGGCGAAGAGGAAACTTTCCCTGAAAAGGCGTAAGAAAATGCGGAAGCGCGACATTGAGGCAAATGTAAGCAGCGCAACTTCGGCCGATGGATACTTAACGCAAATTAACGTCGTGGATGCAGTTGAAATCCGGAAAGGGCAGGGCCCGAATTTTCTACCTTTGCCCCAGCCAAAAACACCCTTCATGTCCAACGAAAAAAAGATCGGCAGCGCCCTGATCTCAGTCTATCACAAAGACGGCCTCGAACCGATCGTTCGCAGGTTGCATGAGTTGGGTGTAACCCTCTACAGCACCGGCGGAACCCAGGATTTTATTGAAAAAATGGGCATTCCGGTCGTTCCAGTGGAGCAATTGACCAATTATCCCTCGATCCTTGGCGGCCGGGTCAAGACCCTTCATCCGAAGGTTTTTGGCGGTATCCTGAGCCGTCGCGGCCACGAAAACGATGTCGCGGAGGTAGCCGAATATGCCATTCCGGATATCGACCTCGTGATCGTTGATCTGTATCCATTCGAACAGACAGTTGCGTCCGGAGCAGGGGAGTCCGACATCATCGAAAAAATAGACATCGGTGGAATCTCCCTGATCCGGGCTGGTGCCAAGAACTTCAACGATGTGCTGATCGTTTCTTCCCGAGAACAATACACGGATCTGTTGAAGATCCTCGAACACAGCTCCGGTCGCAGCTCGCTGGATGACCGGAAGCGCTTTGCGGCACAAGCTTTCCTGATGTCCTCGCATTATGATACGGCCATCTTTCAATATTTCAACCGTACCGCGGCAGTTCCCGCTTTCGCGCAAAGCATCCTCGACTCGCGCGGACTCCGCTATGGGGAGAATCCTCACCAGCAGGCACGCTTCTTCGGCAGTTTCGATGCGTTCTTCGACCAGGTGCATGGTAAAGAGATTTCTTACAATAACCTGCTCGATATCGATGCGGCCGTAGCCCTGATCGCGGAGTTTGACGAACCGACCTTCGCCATTCTCAAGCATAACAATGCCTGCGGGGTTGCCAGTCGGGACCTCCTGCTGGATGCCTGGAAAGCAGCATTATCCGGCGATCCTGTTTCCGCGTTCGGCGGCATTCTCGTGTGTAACCGGGAAGTGACGGAACCCGTCGCCCAGGCCATGCACGATCTCTTCTTCGAAGTTTGCATTGCGCCCGCCTACAATTCCGGAGCACTGGAGATCCTGAAGCAAAAAAAGAATCGTATCATATTGATACAGAAGCAGTTTTCTCTTCCGTCCCGGCAGTTCCGGACCATCCTGAACGGGGTTGTGGAGCAAGATCGCGATGTTTCGACCGAAACGGCCGAACAAATGAAGCCGATGACCCGCAAAGTGCCGACGGCTGCTGAATTACGTGACCTGGTGTTCGCGAACAAAGTGGTCAAACACACCAAATCGAATACGATTGTCTTAGCCAAAGACCGCCAGTTACTGGCCAGTGGCACTGGTCAGACATCGCGGGTGGATGCACTGCAGCAGGCCATTGCCAAGGCCCGTCATTTCGGTTTTTCACTTGATGGCGCAGTGATGGCCAGCGACGCGTTCTTCCCGTTCCCCGACTGTGTTCAGATCGCTCGTGAGGCCGGCATTCGTTCGGTTGTACAGCCCGGCGGTTCCATTAAAGACCAGGAGTCGGTCGACTACTGCGAGGCGCATGAGATGGCCATGGTCATGACGGGTATCCGCCACTTCAAGCACTAAGGATTTTACCGGGAAATTCTTTCCGATTCCCGAATGCAAAACACAACCTATTAACTTCGCACCCGTATATAGGCGACCGGGAGTGTGTCCTCTGTCCCCTCCCCAAAAACAACAACAGGACCCCACATGGGATTTTTTGATTTTCTCACCCAGGAAATTGCCATTGACCTGGGTACCGCCAACACGCTGATCATCCACAATGACAAAGTGGTGGTGGATGAACCCTCCATCGTTGCCATTGACCGGATGACCGGAAAGGTGATCGCGGTCGGCAAGCAGGCCATGATGATGCATGGGAAGACCCATGAGAACATCAAGACCATTCGGCCGCTGAAGGACGGCGTGATCGCGGATTTCGATGCGGCAGAGCACATGATCCGTGGAATGATCCGGATGATCAATCCTGCGCGCCGGTTATTCCAGCCATCCCTGAAGATGGTCATCTGTATTCCTTCCGGCATTACCGAAGTGGAAAAGCGCGCCGTACGCGACTCCGCCGAGCATGCAGGAGCCAAAGAGGTTTATCTCATTCACGAACCGATGGCAGCCGCGATCGGTATCGGGATCGATGTGGAGGAGCCGATGGGCAATATGATCATCGACATCGGCGGTGGTACCAGCGAAATCGCGGTGATCGCCCTTGGCGGCATTGTCTGCGACCAGTCCATCCGTGTGGCCGGTGACGTCTTCACCAACGACATTTGGGATTACATGCGCCGCCAGCATAATATCATGATCGGGGAACGATCGGCGGAACAGATCAAGATCCAGGTTGGATCGGCTTTGCCCGAACTCGACAATCCTCCGCCCGATTTCGCGGTACACGGTCGGGACCTCATGACGGGTATCCCGAAGGAGATCACCGTCAGCTACCAGGAGATCTCACACGCGCTCGACAAATCCATCTCCAAGATCGAAGAGGCCATCCTGAAGGCGTTGGAGATGACTCCTCCCGAGCTTTCCGCCGACATCTACCGGACGGGTATTTACCTGACGGGTGGCGGGGCACTCCTGCGAGGCCTTGACCAGCGCATTTCCAGAAAGACCAAGCTACCGGTACACGTAGCCGAAGATCCGCTGCGGGCGGTCGTACGGGGAACGGGTATCGCACTGAAGAATATCGGTCGCTTCAAGTTCCTCATCCCCTGATCGGGGTCATGAACATCTTCCCGTGTGAAATCAGTCCTGTGGTACCTGCGGGATTCCAGCCTATTATTCGGATTTTACCGAGCCTGCCGTCGCGGGAAGCCGTACCTTTGTCTTGCGGTGAGCCCCGGGCCGGTACGACCGCAAAACCGGGAATGAACCCATGAGGAACCTCTTCCTCTTTCTCTGGCGATACAATTTTTTCATCTTCTTCCTGTTGTTGGAAGCATGCTGCATTTATCTGATCGTGCAGAACAGCAACTATCGGCGGGCAAGTTTCATCAATTCCACCAATCGTGTGGCGGCGGAAGTGAATTCCGGGGTGAGCGCCGTGACGGAATACATCAACCTCAGGACGACCAACGAAGCGCTGGCGCGACAAAACGCGACCTTGCGGGGACTCTTTCCGGATGTTTACTACATCGATTCCGCCCTGCGGAGAACCGTCAGTGATACGAACTACCGTCAGCAATACACGTTTCTGACCGCCAAAGTCGTCAACAACTCGGTGAACCGACGGAGTAACTACTTAACCCTTGATCGCGGCAGCCTTCAGGGTGTGAAGCCGGAAATGGGCGTGATTTGTCCAGACGGCGTTGTCGGCATCGTCAAAGACGTATCGGAGCATTATTGCTCGGTCATCTCCTTTCTGCACAAGGATTCCAGGATCAGCGCGCGCATCAGGAAGAACGGCTATATCGGGTCGATGGTCTGGGGCGGCACGGACGATGCACACGGGCAATTGACCGACATTGCGAAGCACGTAAAACTCGCCCCGGGCGATACGATCGTCACCAGTTCCTTCTCTGCCATCTTCCCGGAAGGCGTGATGATCGGCGTGATCGACCGGGTGAATCCGGAGACATCTGATAATTTTCAGGACATTGACGTAAAGCTGTCGACACCCTTTGCCAGTCTCAGTTATGTCTACATCGTAGGCAACCTGTACAAAGAAGAACAACGAGCGTTGGAGGACTCGCTATCGAATGATCGTTAAGCTGATCCAGAACCTTATCCGGTTCCTCTTCCTGGTCGCCATCCAGGTGGTCGTACTCAACCATATTCAGTGGAGCGGGTACGTGAACCCGTATGTATATATATTGTTCCTTTTGTTGTTGCCGGTCGAGACTCCAAAGGCCTTGCAACTCGTACTCGGGCTTGTAACCGGACTGATGATCGACATGTTCGGCAATACCAGTGGTTTGCATGCCGCGGCGAGTGTGTTTCTGATGTTCGCCCGTCCGGCGATCTTACGCCTGATCGCACCTCGGGACGGGTACGACGCCGAGGTCCGTTTGATTCCCCAGGTGATGGGATTGAACTGGTTTTTGACCTACGCGGGTATTCTCACCTTCCTGCACCACCTCCTGTATTTCTATCTGGAGGTCTTTCGCTTTACCGAGTTCGGCATGACCTTCCTGAAGTTGGTGATCAACTCCGCGGTTTCGCTCCTGCTCATCGTCATGGGCACCTACCTGTTCATCCGTTCGGGAAAATCCAATGAGCGCATCCTCGGGTAGACAGAACGTCATCATCTTCATTTTCCTGTCGGTCGGACTGGTGTACCTCATGCGCCTGTTCTTTCTGCAGGTGCTCGACAATTCCTATAAGAATTCAGCGGACAACAACGTCATCCGGATCATTACGGATTATCCATCACGCGGTTTGATTTATGACCGCAAGGGACGATTGCTTGTCTACAATGAACCGGTCTATGACCTGATGATCATTCCGAAGCAGGCCCGAAATCTGGATACTCTGGAATTGTGCGGTTTGATCGGCATCACGAAGGAAGATTACATCGCCAAGTTTCAGAAGGCCAGAGCCTATTCGCCGGTGAAGCCTTCGTTGTTTGAAAAACAATTATCGGTCGAAACCTACGCGACGCTTCAGGAGAAGTTGTACAAGTTCCCGGGGTTCTTCGTGGAGCCGCGCACCTTGCGCAAGTATCCCAAACCGGTCGCGGCGCATTTGTTCGGATATATCGGTGAAGTCGACTCCGCCACGACCCGTAAGAACCCTTATTACAAAGAGGGTGATTATATCGGGAAGAGCGGTGTGGAGCTGTCGTACGAAGAAGCCCTTCGCGGGAAGCGCGGATCCCACCGTGTCATGGTCGACGTATTCAACCGCGAGAAGGGAAAATTCCAGAATGGTCGGTTCGATACCGTCGCGGTGGCGGGAGAGAACCTGACCCTGACCATCGACGCTAAGTTGCAGGAATACGGTGAGCAATTGCTCGCGAACAAAGTGGGTTCCGTGGTAGCGATCGAGCCTGCTACCGGCGAGATCCTCTGCATGGTCAGCTCACCTGCTTACGATCCGAATTTGCTGGTCGGTCGGGCGCGAACCAAGAATTACGGCAGGCTGTTGGTTGATCCGTTCAAGCCGCTCTTCAACCGCTCCCAGATGGCCTTGTACCCGCCGGGTTCGACCTTCAAACTGGTGATGGCCCTGCTGGCGCAGCAGGACGGTGTCTTGTTCCCCACGACCCGTTACCCTTGCGCGCACGGGTACCCGCCGATGGGCGGAAAACCCAAGTGTCACCCGCACGCGTCTCCCCTTGATCTGCAGTGGTCGATCACACAGTCGTGCAATTCGTACTATAGCTATGTTTTCCGATCCGTCATCGACAACCGGAAGTTCGGCAACACGGAGGCGGCGTTCACGCATTGGCGGGAAGCCATTGCCAAGTTCGGCATCGGCGTGAAGCTGGATTCCGATCTGCCCAGTGTGTTGCGGGGGTCGGTGCCGACCATCGCCTATTATGACAAGTACTTCGGAAAGGGGTCCTGGAAATCATCCACCATCATTTCCCTGGGTATCGGCCAGGGGGAGTTGGGTATCACGCCCTTGCAGAACGCGAACATTCTCGCGGCGGTCGCGAACCGTGGCTGGTTTTACACACCTCACGTCGTGAAGGAGATCGGTTCCCGCCATTATCTGCCGGAGCAATTCAAAGTGAAGCACAGCCTGGGAATTGACGCCCAGTATTTTCCCGTGGTGATTGATGGCATGGAGAACGTGGTGGAAGCCGGTACGGCTGCCGCTTCAAAGGTGAAGGGCATCAGCATCTGCGGAAAAACCGGTACGGCACAGAACCCTCACGGCAAGGACCACTCGGTATTCGTCGCTTTCGCGCCGAAGGATAATCCGAAGATCGCAATCGCGGTTACAGTGGAGAATGCCGGGTGGGGCGGCACCTGGGCGGCGCCGATCGCGACACTGATGATCGAAGAGTATCTTCGGGATTCCATCTCCCGTCCCGATCTGGACAAGCGCATGCGGGAAGGCGTGATCCTGCCGGAGGGCGCGCAATTCCGTCCGCAACCCAAGGACACCAGTAAGCAACAACCCAAGACACCCCCGGTTACCGCCGTGAAGGTCCGCAGGGAGGCGGTCCTGAAAGAGCACTGATCATGCGTGAGCAACGAAGCATATGGCAAAACCTCGATTGGGTGCTCGTCGGGCTCTACCTGCTCCTGATGTTCATGGGCTGGGCGAACATCTATGCCGCCGTTTACAACGAGGAGCATACCAGTATCCTCGACCTTTCCCAGAGTTACGGTCGCCAGGCCATCTGGATCGGTGGTTCCGTCTTGCTGGCGTTGATGATCCTGGTGATCGACGGTAAATTCTACGCGGCCTTCTCGTATCCCATCTTCGGCGTGATGCTGTTATTGTGCCTCTCCACGTTCGTCCTTGCGCGCGACGTGAAAGGTTCTTACGGCTGGATCGATATCGGGTCCTTTAAACTGCAGCCGGCTGAATTCGCCAAGTTCGCCACCAATATGGCCTTGGCGAAGTACCTGAGCACACTCGGTATCCGGATACAGGATATGCGTACCAAGGTGGTTTCCGCGATCATCATCGGGGTGCCGACACTCATCATCCTGTTGCAAAATGATACCGGGTCAGCGCTGGTCTTTGGATCCTTCATCTTTGTCCTGTATCGCGAAGGACTCTCCGGGAATGTACTGCTGCTGGGCTTCCTGCTGGTTGTCCTGTTCATCTTATCCCTGTTGGTCGACAAGATGATTCTGTTCAGCGTGATCGGAGCCATAGCCCTCGTGTTCTTTTTTCTGGTCCGCAAGACGCGCCGTAACATCGCGGTGATCCTCACCGGCGCGATCATGGCGGCGGGCATTGTCTATAGCGTCGACCACGTGTACAAGCACGTTTTGCAGGAACACCAGCGCACCCGCATCGATGTGTTGTTGGGTAAGGAAACCGACTTGAAGGGGGCGGGTTACAATGTCAACCAGAGTAAGATCGCGATCGGTTCCGGTGGTTTTTTGGGCAAAGGGTTTCTACAGGGAACGCAAACGAAGTATGACTTCGTTCCGGAGCAGAGTACTGACTTTATCTTCTGCACCGTAGGGGAGGAGTGGGGCTTCGTAGGCAGCCTGATTGTGATCGCGCTATTCATGTTCCTGTTCGTACGCATCATTCAGGTCGCTGAAAGACAACGCTCCCAATACAGCCGGATTTACGGCTATGGTGTCGCGTCCATCATGTTCTTTCACCTTATGGTGAACATTGGCATGACGATCGGACTGGCACCGGTTATCGGTATTCCGCTACCCTTTTTCAGCTACGGAGGTTCTTCGCTCTGGTCGTTCACGATCCTCCTTTTTGTCTTCATTAAGCTGGATGCCTATCGGCTTCAGATCCTGCGTTAGTTCGTTTTTAGCGTACAATCGCGTTTTAACATCTTCATCTTCAGGCAATAAGCTGACAATCCGCCGACACTCCGCAGGCTGTGTCCGGTTACATTTACGTTAAAACCATCCAACCATGAAACAACGACTCCTAACCCTCGGCGTCATCGCCGCTGTATTGAGCCTTTCGGCTTGCATGAAAGAGGCTGATTCTTCCGCCGGCCTTTCCGATAATGCACTGTCTGCACGTATCGGTCAATCGTCAGTCTCCAATCAGAATGGTGACCTCAACGATGGCGTGCTTTCGTTGCGGAACCGGGAGTCGTTGGTGCATAGTCACATGGTAGACGGCCAGCTGGTACACGACGTCGTTTTAAGAGCCGAAAATGATCCCAATGCGGTCGGCGGCCTCTTGTGGGCGCGGTTTACAACCGATGGGAATGTCATCGACGGCGTCAGCTCCCGCGGTACGAGTTGCAATTCCTGCCACAAGGCGGCCCTTAATCAGTGAGGTTTCCAATAAGTCTGGTTTGCCTGTGTGTGGGCGAACGGACCTCCGCCGGTTGAACCGGCGATAGTGTGTGTCAATAAAAAAGCCGCATCAACTCAGTTGATGCGGCTTTTTTATTGACAGTCTTTCCGTTGATCAATAGAAGCGACCGCGGTTGTCTTCTACTCCGACTTTTTCCTTCAGCGCGGCGCCTACCTCGTAGTCGCTGCGGGAGCGGCGTTGCTCCGCCAATGACTTGGCTTGTGCGCTATAGTCGGTGGTCGGACCCGGCTCAGTGAAGCCTTTCACGAAAACCACACAAACACCGGTTTCGCCGGTGAGCGGACCGGAGAGTTGACCTTGCTTCATCGCGAAGACGGCACCGACGACTTTCGGTTCGTTACCCATTCCCGGTACGTAGCCATTGACGAAGTTGACGTTCTCGGCATCGGTGGCGGTGATGTTGAGCTTGGCAGCGATCTCGTCGATGGAGCCTGCCTTTGCGCCTTCGAATTTGGCCACCAGCATTTCAGCCTTCTTCTGCTTACGTGCTTCGGCGGTGACGGCTTCCTTCACTTCCTCCAGTGGGAGAATTCCCTTGTTCTTGATGTTGACCAGTTTCGCGACGACATACTTGTCGCCGAAGGTGAATACTTTGGAGATATCGCCTTTGTTGGCGCCGTACGCCCAACGAACGAGCTCACGTGGCTGTTCGAGGCCGGGCACATTCTTATCCGACTCACGAATGTTGTCCGCAATGCGCTTGGCCATCGATTGCTTGATGATCAGGCTGTCGAACAACTCCGGTGAAGTGCAGGACGCGGCGAACTGGCTGGCGCGGTTGAAGAAATCGTCGTAGGTACGCTGGGAGGGTTCGATCTTACGTTCGATGGTAGCGATCTGAACCTGGCGCGAAGGAGCGCCTTTATCCATGATTTCGATCAGGTGAACCCCGAACTGGGAGCTCACGATCGGCATATCGCCTTTCTTGCCGTTGAAGCAAGCGTCGTTGAACGAAGGAACCATCACACCCTGGCGGAACCAACCCAGGTCGCCACCCTTGACGGCGGAACCGGGGTCCTGGGAGAATTTGGTCGCGAGATCGGCGAACGATGCGCCTTTCTGAATGGCGTTCTTGAGGCTGTCGGCAGTAGCACGGGCTTTGGCCGTATCGCCATTGTCGGCTTTGATCAGAATGTGGCGTGCCTTCACGGAGTCCGCGACGAACTTATCGCCCATGACGCGCGATACCTTCAGGGAATTGAACTCTTCGTAGGGCCCGATGATCGTGCCGGGGGTGGCGGTAAAGGCGATTGTATCAACGGCCGGCTTGAGCGAGCCTTTGGCATGGTAGGTGGAATCAAAGGGCGTATCGCTGTTCTGGTTCACGAACATCGGAACATCCGTAGCAACGGCCAGTTCTTCTTTCTTCTTGGAGATCCATTCCATGGCAGCCTGGCGATCTTCGCCTGAAGGCGTCACGTCGAAAGCGACGTATTCCACTTTGCGGATGGTTTCAGCCTGTTTGTAACGGCTCTGGTTGGCATTGTAGTAAGCCTGCAGGTCGCTGTCTTCTACTTTGGCGGAGGAGTCCGGAATGGTGTTGAAGTCGAGACGGGCAAAGCGCAGGGCGGCCATGCGGTTGGTCTCCTCGTAGTTGCGCTTGGCTTCCGCGGTGGTCACGTACAAACCGCCTTTGATCAACGAACGGTATTTTTCCGCGATGCGCTCTTCACTGATGGCGTCCTCGAAGTTCTTCCACTGGCGCTGGATGTTCTCTTCACGGTTGGGAAGGTCCTTCAGGAATTTCACCACAGCGTTCGGGTCGAACTGCTGCGTTTTCGGATCGGTGAAGGCCTGTGCAACCTGTGCATTGGGCGTTTTACCCGTACACATATCGTAGAGTTCTTCCGGGGAGCAGGAGATGCCGAGCTTCTTGTACTCTTCGCCCAGCGTCAGTTCGTTCGTGAAAAGCGACCAGGCCTGCTCGCGGAGCATGTCGGTGGTGTTCTGGTCGACGGTTTCCTGACGGGTGTTGAGTTTGTAGTTCTCGGTGAGCGTCTCCACGCGTTTTTCGAACTCCGAGTAACGGATCTTGTTTCCGCCGATCTCACCAACCACATCGCTGTTACGGTTCATGAGTCCGGTGTTCGAGGTAACGAGGTCACCGAGGATAAAGAGCAACATGGAAATACCAACGAAGGCGATTACGAGGCCAACGCGTTTCCGAATTCTTCCGATTACGGCCATTGCAGGTCGTGTTAATTAAGGGTTGAACAATTAAATAAGATTTCGTTGGACGGGAAGCGAAAGCGAAGGTTACGGAATAATGATAAGTAATTGAAAATCAATTACTTAAATATAATTCGGCTGAACGCTTCCCGAAAACGAGCGGCGAATATACAAAAGGGCGTGAACTCTTGAAAATCAAGCCAGAGGCCGCATTGCCGGTATCACCGTTCGTGGCTGACCCGTAACCGCACCTGGTCGATGCGGTTGTTGCGCACTTTCAACGCGGTGATGACGTAAGGCGGCACCACGATCTCTTCGCTCTGCTCCGGGATGTTCTCGTGGTGGTGGAAAATGAATCCGGCCAGTGTCTCGTAGGCTTCGTGTTCCGGGATTTCCAGGCCGTACTTCTTGTTGAGGTAGTCGATTTCCAGTCGGCCGGAAAAGATGTACTCGTGTTCGCCGAGTTGTTTTTCGATTTCCTCGGGAACATCGTGTTCGTCTTGGATCTCGCCGAAGATCTCTTCCATCACGTCTTCGAAAGTCGCCATGCCGGCCGTGCCTCCGAATTCGTCGACCACGACGGCAACGCTGCGGTGTTGGGCGGTGAATTGTTTGAGCAGGTCGTTCGCGTTCATCACTTCCGGTACGATGCTGACCGGCAACAGGACTTCCTGGATGGTTGCGGGTCTGCGAAACAGTTCCGAATGGTGAACGAATCCGATGATGTTGTCGATCGATTCCCGGTACACGAGAATGCGGGAAAGTTTGGTCTCGACGAATAACTTCCGCAACTCTTCGATGGATTCGGTCACGTCGACGGCAACAATCTCATTGCGCGGGACCATCGTCTCGCGGACTTTGACGTCTTTGAAATCAAGCGCATTCTGAAAGATGCGGATCTCGGTATCCATTTCTTCCGCCTGGGAGTTCTTACTGGTGATATCGCGGATGTACAGATCAAGGTCGATGCGGCCGAAAATGGGCCGTTCCTCCACATAATCGATACGGAAAACCCTGCGCATGATGAAACGCGAAATGCCCAGCAATACCCATACGATCGGGTAGAGCAGATAGTACACCGCCTGGATGGGGAGGGCAAGGATATTCAGGATGCCATTCGGGTTCAAACGGAATAAGACCTTGGGAATGAATTCCGCCGAGATGAGAATGACGATGGTACTGAGGAACGTCTGGATCAGCAACAGCGATCCTTCCGAATGCAGTCCCTTCGGCAGCCGGTCCGTGAGCACCTCGTGGGTGAGTAGCCGCTCCGACATCACGATACTGTAAATGACCAGCGAGATGTTATTGGCCACCAACATGGTCGCGATGAAGCGGGAAGGAGACTTGACGAAGTTCCAGATGATCCGGGCCGGAAAACTTCCCTGGCTGCGGTCGAGCTCGATGCGTAACTTGTTGGAAGAAAGAAATGCGATCTCGCTACCGGCGGCAAAGGCGGAAAAAACGAGTGTTAGCAGAATGATCGTCCAGTCGGACATGCGGACGAAGGTAGTGAATAGTGAACAGTAAATAGTGAACAGTAAACAGTGAACAGATGTGCGTTTGAGGTAGGAGGGGTTGAGTGGTGGGTTGGAAGTTGAAGGTTGGAAATTGAAGGTTGAAAGTTGAAGGTTGAAAGTTGAAAGATGCTTCTTACACTTCATCTGTAATAGTTATTTCCGGTCTGACGGATTTTTAAGGATCCGTCGCCCGGAATAACTTTTAACCGGTTGCTAATTTATCGAGCATTTTACTTTGCGCCAAGGGTATGCTGTCCAGGA